>Ga0316628_100002182_pt1 | contig 14346 bp, 13 predicted proteins | sample OWC_Aug_M2_C1_D5_FD_207648 | JGI IMG/M metagenome (GOLD analysis project Ga0316628, IMG submission 207648) | Wetland soil microbial communities from Old Woman Creek delta, Ohio, United States - OWC_Aug_M2_C1_D5_C | ecosystem: Environmental > Terrestrial > Soil > Wetlands | place: USA: Ohio... | reverse complement strand
CGACCCCCTGCTAGACGGTGGGGCCGCGAGGGGATTCGAGCTCACCATCCCTGTAGATGCTCTCGATCGCTCTCGCGACGTCGTCCGGTACACCGATGTCCCAGAGGCGCCGGATGGCGCGACCCACGTCGTAGGCGACCTTCCTCAGTTCGGGAACGCCATCGACGATCACGGCATAGGACGCCCGCGGATCGCCGTTCCGGGGCAAACCAACGCTCCCCGGGTTCAGGAGGCGCAGCGAGCCGAGCTCGACGAGGGCTGGGAGGTGAGTGTGGCCAACGACAAGCAGGTCGGCATCGATGCCGGCTGCTTCGCGGCGCCACTCGTCCTCGCTGGAAGGTGGAAGGTAGCGAAAGAGCGGGTCGCTCGGTGATGCATGGACGAGCTCGATTCGCTGGCCGTCGAGCTCGAGCCGTTTCCGGAGTGGAAGCGTACCCAGGTACTGCCGCTCGCCCTCCGTCAAGAGCGGCATCGTCCGGCGGCGCGTCTCGACGGAGAAGCGGTGGAAGGGAGCCGCCGATCGACAGTCCTCACCGAGTCCCATGGCGTTGTCGTGGTTGCCGCGAACCACGGCGTGGGCATGCTCGCGAACCCACCGGACGGTTGCGTCCGGTGCAGGGCCGTAATCCACGGTGTCCCCGAGGCACAAGACCCGGTCCGGGTTCGGTTCGGCGGCCAGGACGGCGCCGAGCGCGTCGATGTTGCCGTGGATGTCGGAGAGAACCAGGACTCGCACGTCTACTCCATGTAGCCGCCGGGATGAGCCCGTGCAGCAGGTCGGCTCCATCCACGATTCCCACCAGGTGCCCGGCACCGTCGGTCACCCTGGTTGACGTGGATGCGGACGCGTCTGGCCTTCGTCGGCTCCATGGTGGGCGTGCTCCACCGATGATTCTCGCGCTCCGGGCGCGGCCGCGCCCGTCCCCTCGGAGGGGTGCTCGAAGCCCGGCATTGCGACGGGACTCGTCGCGGGGTACGCTTCGCGTCGACACGACGGCGGTGGAGTTCGCCGAGATCCGCCGCCAGGAAGTGGCCAATGACTCCTACGTTGGCGCGCTGCGCCCGTGGGAACTCTGCTCCGAGTCGGAAGCTCCAGGGCGCCCGTCGCTCGGCCTCGCGCTCCTGAACCTCGGGTGGACGGTCGCGGGGTGGCCGGCCTCCTCGGCCTCGTCTCCGACCGCCTGCTGCTCCACCTCGCCGCGAGCTGCTCGGCGAGGTGACCGATGGACGTCGTCCTCGAAGCGAAACCGGGCCGCGGTGTGGGCCCATCGACAAGGAGAAGGCACGTGAGCGCGATCAACAGGGTGAAGGCACGCGAGATCCTCGATTCACGCGGGAACCCGACCGTCGAGGTGGACGTGACGCTCGAGGACGGGTCAAAGGGCCGGGCTGGCGTACCGTCCGGCGCGTCGACCGGCAGCCGCGAGGCGCTCGAGCTGCGTGACGGTGACAAGAAACGTTTCGGTGGGAAAGGCGTCGCCAAGGCAGTCGCGAACGTGAACGATGTGATCGCGCCGGCAGTGACCGGTCTCGACGCGCTCGACCAGGCGGCGCTCGACGGGAAGCTGCTCGCCCTGGATGGCACGGCCAACAAGGACAAGCTCGGTGCCAACGCCATCCTCGGCGTCTCGATGGCGGTCGCGCGCGCAGCCGCGGAGTCACGTGGACTGCCGCTCTACCGATACCTGGGCGGGGTCGACGCGCGGATCCTGCCGGTCCCGATGCTGAATGTGCTCAACGGCGGGGCGCACGCGGACAACAGCGTCGACTTCCAGGAGTTCATGATCGCGCCGGTGGGCGCGCCCAGCTTCAAGGAGGCGATGCGCTGGGCCGCCGAGTGCTACCAGGCGCTCAAGAGCACCCTCAAGTCGAAGGGGCTCGGCACCGGGGTCGGTGACGAGGGCGGTTTCGCCCCCAACCTCAAGGCGAACGTCGAGGCCATCGAGGTGATCCTCGCGGCCATCCAGAAGGCCGGCCTGGCGCCGGGCAAGGACGTCGTCATCGCGCTCGATCCCGCGGCGAGCGAGTTCTACGAGGACGGGGCCTACGTGTTCACCAAGTCCGACAAGAGCAAGAAGTCGTCGCAGGAGATGGTCGCGTTCTGGGCGGACTGGGTCGGGCAGTACCCCATCTGGTCCCTGGAGGATGGGCTGGCCGAACAGGACTGGGACGGCTGGCGGCTTCTCACCGAGAAGCTCGGCGGCAAGATCAAGCTGGTCGGGGACGACATCTTCGTGACGAATCCCTCCATCGTGAAGCAGGCCATCGAGAAGGGCGTTGCCAACTCGGTGCTGATCAAGCTGAACCAGATCGGCTCGGTGACCGAGACGCTGGACTGCATGCGGATGGCGCGGGGCGCTGGGTACGGGACCGTCGTCTCGCACCGCTCGGGAGAGACCGCCGACGACTTCATCGCCGACTTCACGGTCGCCACCGGGGCGGGGCAGCTCAAGACGGGCGCGCCGTGCCGCGGCGAGCGCGTCGCCAAGTACAACCAGCTCCTCCGGATCGAGGAGGAGCTCGGAACCCAGGCGCGCTACGCAGGGCCACGGCCGTTCGGCCACTGACGTCGCAGCGGATGCCGGGGGCGAGTCCGCTCGTCGGCCGACGAGCCCCGGCCCGGCTTTGGGCTCTCGAGTGAAACCCGCCGCCGTACCCCTTACGCGACCCGGACTAGATGTTCATCGGGGCCGTCTTGGCGGTTCCCATGAACTCGATGGTCTTCTCGAGGTCCACGATGCCCGCGTCGGAGCCCAGCCCCTGCACGACCAGCGCCCCGGCGGCGCTCCCCAGGCGGCCGGCCTGCTCCAGGTCCCAACCCATCGACAGGCCCACGACGAAGCCGGCGCAGTACGAGTCGCCGCAGCCGGTCGAGTCCACCACTGGCACCTGGTAGGTGGGGATGCGGATCTCCTTGACCGAGCCGTTCTCCACCCAGCCGATGGAGCTGCCCTCGCCGCCCATCTTGAAGACGGTGTGCTTGGCGCCCTTGTCGATGAAGTAGTGGATCACGTCCTTCCGGTTCCTGAGGCCGGTCATCATGATGGCCTCCTCCAGCCCCGGCATGAAGTAGTCCACGTACGGTAGGTTGATCTCCACGAGCGCAAGCAAGTCGGGCCTGGGGATGGCCAGGATGTCGTAGGTCGTGACCACCCCGCGCTCCCGCGCGTAGCGGAACACCTTGCTCATGGGGGCACCATCGAACTTCGCCATCAGCGGGGTCCCGCCGATGTGCAGGTACTGGGCCATGGCCAGCGTGGCGAAGTCTACGTCCTCGTAGGTGTACTCGCCGTTGGCGCCGATGACGTGCAGCGCGGGGCGTTCGCCGTTGGGCCGGATGGGCAGCATGGTGGCCGAGGTCTGGACGCCGTCTTTGCGCACCAGCCCCTCGGTGTGGATCCCGTACCGCTGCATGGTGGAGACCACGAAGTTGCCCATCTCGTCCTTGCCCAGCGCTCCCATGGCGTAGACGTCCGCGCCCAGCTTGGCCAGATCGACACTGGTGCCGGCGGCCGTGCCGGCCACCGTGATCCGGATCTCCTTCAGCAGCGCGATGTTCTGGCCGGGTGGAATCGACTCGACCGGCCTGCCCAGCACGTCGGCGATGTGGACCCCCATGCTCACGACCTTGGCCATGCCCTGCCTCTCTTTCCTTGGTTGACCGCCGCGGACGCGTCAGGCGGCGACCTCGTCCTGGAGCTCGACCTCGAGCCGCCGGCCGTCGGCTCCGAAGACCCGAATCCAGCGCAGCGGGCACTCCACCAGCACCTCCGTCCCGGCACGCACCCCCACCTCCGGGGGCGCCTTCACCTTGAGCGCGCGATCCCCCAGCTGCACGGTCAGGAGGAGCTGTCCACCCACCGACAGGATCCGCCGGACCACCCGGCCCCGGACCGCCCACGGTGAGGGCTCGCGGCGCACCTCGGCGTGCTCGGGCCGGAGGCCGATCACCACCTTGTCCCCCGGGACGGCGCCCATGAGGCGGACCCGGTGCGGGAAGAGCGAGGAGACGAGGTGGACCGCCCCTCCGGAGCGGTCGAGGCCGTGCTCGAGGAAATTCATCCCGGGGTTGCCCAGGAACCAGCCGCCGAAGACCTCGGCCGGGTTGTCGTAGAGGGTCCGGGGCGCGTCGTGCTGGACGATCCGGCCGTCCTGCATGAGCACGATGCCATCGGCCAGGGTCATCGCGTCGGTCTGGTCGTGGGTGACGTAGATCACGGTCTGCCGGCGCTGCCGCGTCAGCACCTTGAGCGCCCGGCGGATCTGGATCTTGGTCTCGACGTCGACGTTGGTGATGGGCTCGTCGAAGAGGATGAAACGCGGCTGCCGGGCGATCTCGCGTGCCACCGCCACCTTCTGGCGGGCGGCCATGTCGAGCCGGTCGACGTTCACGTCCACCACGTCGCCCAACCGGAGGATCTCAACCACCTCCTCCACCCGCTTGCGCCGCTCCTCCGGTGAGACCCGCTCGCGCAGCAGCGGCAGCTCGACGTTCTCGCGCACGGTCACGCCCGAGTAGACCACCGGGTACTGGAACACCATCCCGATGCGGCGGCGCCGGGTGACGACCCGCGTGACGCGCTCCTGGTCGAAGAAGACGTCGCCGGAGGTGGGCTGCTCCAGCCCGGCGATGATCCGCATCATGGTGGTCTTGCCGCAGCCGGACGGGCCCAGGAGGCAGGTGACCGCGGAGGACGGGAAGATCAGGTTCACGTCCCGGACCGCGATCGTCTCCTTGAACTCCTTGCGGAGGTCTTGCAGGCGAATCTCAGACATGCGCCGCGCTCCCCTGCCCGAGCCTGACGCCGGTGTCGGCCGCGAAGACCACCGCGTCGGGCGGGCGGACGCCCACGGTGACCACCTCCGGGATCGGCCCCGTCCGGCCGGCGTGCGGGACCAGCATCACCAGCGGCCTCCCGCCGGCCCGCAGGAACACCACCAGCTCGGCGCCCAGGTCCTCCTCCAGAACCAGCTCCGCCTGGCAGCGCAGGAGCCCGGCGCCGTCCGGGTGGAGGCCCAGGTGCTGGGGCCGGATGGCGACCTGTACCGGCCGGCCGTCGACCGCCGCTTCCTTCGACGGGAGCTCGACCCCGAAGCGGAACAGGTCCACGTCGCAGAGCACCTGGCCACCCCGCACCCGGAGCACACCGTCGAGCCGGTTGGCGGGCGGGGCCCCGAGCAGCTCCATGGCGCGCAGGTGGTCCGGGCGCTGGTAGACCTCCTCGACCGGCCCTGTGGAGAGCACCGTGCCGCCGTCCAGGATGGCGATCCGGTCGGCCAGCGCCAGCGCCTCGAGAGGATCCGACGTCATGTAGACGAAGGTTGCGCCCAGGTCCTGCTGCATCTGCTTCAGGTCATCGAAGAGCTGCTCGCGGAGCTTGAAGTCCAGGCCGGTGAGCGGGTCGTCGAGCAGGAAGATGTCGGTCGGCTTGACGATGCCGCGGGCCAGCGCAACGCGCTGCTTCTCGCCGCCGCTCAGCTGGTTCGGGCGCTTGCCGAGCAGGTGGGCGATCTTGAGCTGTGCCGCCACCTTCTGCACCTTGGGCTCGATCTCGGACCTCGGCATCCGCATGAGCGCCAGCGGGTAGGCGATGTTGGCCTGGACGTCGTAGTGGGGGTAGAGGGCGAACGACTGCGGCACGTAGCCGATGTCTCGCTCGGCCGGGCTCCGCCCGCTGGCGTCCTGCCCGCGCAGCGAGATGCTGCCGGCGCTCGGCGCCTCGAGGCCGGTGAGGAGCCTGACCAGCACGGACTTGCCGCAAGCGGGCGGACCGAGCACCACCACGAAGGTGCCGGGCTCGACCCGGAGGTCCAGCCCGGAGAGCACCTTCCGCCTTCCGTACGACTTCTCCACCCCGCGGAGCTCGATGGCGGACACCGCGCTACCTCCCCAGGTTGACGAGCACCGGCGTGAGCAAGAAGCCGAGCGTGAACACGGCGGCCACCACCACCAGCCCGAGCGCGAGCTGCTTCATGGAGCGGGCGAAGCCCGCCTCGGGCGCCACGTTGCCGAAGACCACCTGGACCAGCGCGGAGGCGATGAGGAGCGCCAGGCCGACCTTGTAGCCGATCCTGCTCCACTGCTGGGCGATCAGCAGGAAGCTCACCAGCATCGCCACCACCAGCAAGAGGTGCAGCCGGGCCGCGAAGGCCTTGCGAGGCTTGCGCTCCATCAGACCTCCCCCCGCACCGTCCCGAAAGTCATGCCCACGAGCAGGTACTTCTGGAAGAAGTAGATCGCGATCACCGGGGGCACGAGGTAGACCGAGGCCAGCGCGGCCACGAAGGTCCAGTCGACCCCTCCCTGCGACAGGGATCCGGTCACCAGGCTCACCGGGATCATGGTGGTCTTCTTCCCGCCGATGATGAAGTTGAAGAGGAACTCGTTCCACACGAAGATCAGGTTGAAGATGAAGGCCGCGATCAGCCCCGGCCGCACCTGGGGCAGAACCACCCGGAATATGACATGCAGCCGTGAGCCGCCGTTGACCAGGCCGGTCTCGTCGTACCGCTGCGAGATCCCGTCGATGAAGCCCTTCAGGATCCAGACCGAGAACGGGATGCTGAACATGGCGTAGAAGAGCATCACGCCCCAGAACGTGTCCTTCCACCCGAGCGCCGTGTACATGAGGAAGACAGGCACCACCGAGGCCGCGGCCGGAACCATGCGGATGGAGAGGAGCAGAAACATGAGGAAGTCGGTCGACCTTGGCTTGAACCGCGAGAAGGAGTAGGCCGCCAGGAAGGCGACCACGATGGCGATGACCACCGCCGACGCCGAGATCAGGAAGCTGTTCCAGAGCGAGGGGAAGAAGTCGTGACGGTGGACGAGGTCGACGAAGTTCGCGAACGTCGGCCGGAAGGCCCACTTCACCGGGACGGCCAGCAGGTCGTCCTTCGTCTTGAAGGCGGCCAGGACGATCCAGAGGATGGGCATGAAGAAGAGGAGCGACACGACCCACAGCACCACGTGGTAGACGCTCCGGCGCCAGTCGCGCTGCATCAGGCGGCCTCCTTCTCGGCCCGGCTCAGGCTCAGGATGTAGAGGTAGATGGAGGTGAAGGCGATCGCGATCAGGAGCGCGATCACCGCCAGGGCCGCCGACCAACCCATGGTGAAGCCCTCGAAGGCCTTGCGGAAGAGGGTGATGCCCACGACCTCGGTGGTGTTCCCCGGGCCGCCGCGGGTGAGCTGGTAGATGAGGTCCATCACCTTGAAGGAATCGATGGTGCGGAGCAGCACGCCCAGCATCAGGATGAACTTCGCGTGCGGGAGGATGACGTGGCGGATCCGCCTGGTCCAGGAGAGCCCGTCGACCTCGGCCGCCTCCAGCTCCGCCTGGGGGACCGAGCCCAGCGCGGCCAGCACGATCAGGATCATGAACGGCGTCCACATCCACACGTCGACCGCCAGCACCGAGAACCAGGCCCAGGAGCGGTCGCCCAGGAAGTTGATGCTGGTCCCGAAGATCCGCTGGACCAGGTGGTTGGCCACGCCGAAGGTGGGCTCGTAGATGAGCCGGAAGAAGGTCCCGGTGGCGGCGGGGGTGAGGATCATGGGCGAGAAGAGCAACGTGAGCGCGAGGCGCCGGCCGGGCATGCTGGAGCTCCCCCAGAACAGGAAGCCCAGCACCACGCCCAGCACCGTCTCCACCCCCACCGCGCCCAGCACGAAGATGAAGGTCTTGCTGAGCGCGAGCCAGACCGAGAAGTTGTCGAAGATGTCGAGGTAGTTGCCGAAGCCGATGTTGCGGGGCGGGTTGCCGGTGATGAGCGAGTAGTTGAAGAAGCTCATCCCGAGCATCCACAGCAGCGGGACGAGGTTCCAGACCACGAAGAAGATCAGCACCGGGACGAGCAGCATCCCGGGGAAGTGGCGGGAGTCGTCGATCCAGCGCACCCGCAGCGCCCGCAACCGCCCCCGCAGCGCCCCGTGCTCCTGCCTCACCGCGGCCCCGCCGGGAAGACCCGCTTCAGCCGTCATCGATCCCTCGCGCGCCCGCCGGCAGGCGGGAGGACCCGCCTGCCGGCCTCGGGCTGACCTGGCTACTTGAGCTGCACGTTCCTGCAGGAGCTGGGCGGTGCGATCTTCGTGCGCCCCGCCTCGAACAGGATCTTCTGCTGCTCACAGGCGGCCCACTCGAGCGCCTTCGACGGATCGGCCACCTGGCCGGTGGCGTAGGCGGTGAAGGCCTCCTGCTGCGCCGCCAGCATCTCGGAGTACTTGGCCTCGTGCCAGAAGTCGCGCGAGTGGCTCAGCATGAACTTGTAGGCCCGGTACCAGGGGTGGATGTCGTCGAAGCCGGGGGTATCCAGCACCTTCTTCACCGCCGGGTTGCCGCCGCGCTTGGCGAACTCGAGCTGGGTCTCGGGCAGGTACCACCACTTGAGGAAGTCGATGGCCACGGTCATGTGCGCCTTGTCGTTGAAGGCGTTGATGACCCAGGGCTGGCCGCCGATGCAGTACAGGCGCTTGATGCTGCCGTCCTTCTGCCGCATCCCGGGCGGCGCCACCACCATCACCTTGTCCCTGTTCTTGTCGTTGATCATCGCCAGGCCCACGGCGGCCCACTGGAAGGCGGTGGCCACCTTGTCCTGGGTGAAGGCGTCGATGTTCTCGGCGATGCCGTAGTTGATGGCGCCGGGCGGCTGGTACTTCAGCCACCGCTTGTTCCAGACCATGCCCTCGGCGTTCTCCTTGCTGTTCAGGACGCCGTAGATCTTCCCCTGCTTGGCGTCCCAGATCTGCCCGCCGTTGGACCACTGGAACGGGTAGAGGTACATCGACATGAAGTCGTATTCCTTCGAGTACTGCAGCACCGTGCCGTAGAGCCCCTTGTCGGGCCGGGTGAAGAACTCGGCGATCTTCTCCATCTCGGCGAAGGAGATCTTCTCCCAGTCCTCGAAGGTCTGCGGGAGATCCATGTTGTACTTGGCCTTGAAGGCGGAGCGCTCCTTGGGATCCTGGAACAGATCCTTGCGCACGAAGAGCGCGACCGTGTCACCCTCCTCCGGCAGGCCCCACAACTCGTTGGAGCCGTCGGGATACACCTGGTAGCTGTCCCGGATGACCTTGTCGTACCACTCGATATTGAACTCCGGGTGCTGCTTCATCAGATCGCTGATCTTGACGATCCACTTCGGCTCGGCCAGGGCGCCCAGCCACTGGCTGTCGCTGATGATGATGTTGTACTCCTGCGAGCGGGTCGCCAGAGTCGAGGCCGCCTTCTGGAAGAGGGCGGAGAAGGGCGCCTCGGCGAAGGTGAAGCTGACGTCGTAGCCGTACTTCTCCTTCGCGTACTTCGCGAACAACGGGGACATGTCCACGCCGAGACGGCTGGGGAGCCAGCCGCCGATGCCGAGGATGGCCATGTCGATCTTCTGACCCTTGAGCGGGTGGTCGGCGGCCAGCGCTCCGGGAGCCAGGAGCACCAAGTACAGCACCGCGATCACCAGACGGCTGGAACGGACTCCGAGACCCTGCCTCATCACGTGGCCTCCTTCGTGCGGAGCCGTCGCCCGGCAGGGGCGGCCGGTGTCCGCGAGCGACCTCCTACATCGAACGAGGCGGCCCGGACTTCAGGCCGCTCGCACAGTGCTTCGACGGGACTCCGGTTCTTCTGCCCGGGGACCACCTGCCCCGTGCCGCGATTCTCGTGTTCGACTATTGGTTGAATCGACTAATGCCAAAGGACTGCACGTATGCTACACCAGTCTTGCACGAGTGCGTCAAGGGGTTCGGAGGCCCGCCGACCGATGGACGACCGCTCGCAACGGTGCTCCGTGGTGGTCATGGGAACGCTCGATACCAAGCGGGCGTCCCTCGCTTTTCTGGCGCGCGAGGTGGTCGAGGCCGGCTGCCGGGTCCTGGTCATGGACGTGAGCACCAGCCGGGCCGTCGACCTGCCGGGGGGCATCGCCGCCGAGCTCGTGGCGCCCGCCGCCTCGGAGGAGCTGGCGCGGCTCCGGACGCTGCCGCGCGGCGAGGCGGTGGAGGCGATGAGCCGGGCCTCCGCTGCGCGGCTCGCGTCGCTCGTCGCCGCCGGCGAGGTGCAGGGCGTGATCGGCGCGGGGGGCTCCGGCGGGACCACCATCTGCGCGACCGCAATGCGCGGGCTGCCGTACGGGCTCCCCAAGGTGCTCGTGTCCACGCTCGCCTCCGGCAACACCCGCGTCCACGTCGGGATCTCCGATATCATCATGATGCCATCGGTCTCCGACGTGGCCGGGCTCCACCCGCTGCTGGAGCGGATCCTCTCCAACGCCGCCCGCGCCGTGGCCGCGATGGCCCAGGGTTACCGCCCAGTCGCTGCCTCGGGCCGGCGCGTCGTCGGGCTGACGATGTACGGGACCACGACGCCGGGGGTCTCCCGGACCGCGGAGCTCCTGGAGACTGCCGGGTGCGAGCCATGGATCTTCCACGCCTCCGGGGTGGGCGGCCGGGCGATGGAGCGGCTCGTGGGCGAGGGCCGGATCCACGGGACGGTCGACATGACCCTGGCCGAGATCGGCGCCCACATCGTGGGCGGGCTGCACGACGCCGGTCCGGACCGGCTGGAGGCGGCCGGCGCCCGGGGCGTCCCGCAGGTGGTGGTGCCAGGCGCCGCCGACACCATCGTGCTCCCGCCCCGCGACCAGGTGCCGGAGCGGTTCCGCGGGCGAACGCTCAACTTCCACAACCCGACCATGACGACGATGCGGACCACGCCCTCCGAGAACGTCGAGATCGGCCGCTTCATCGCCCGGAAGTTGCGGCAGGCGCAAGGCCCGGTGACGGTCGTCCTGCCGCTCGGGGGCCTCTCCACCATCGACCGGCCGGGGAAGGTCTTCTTCGACCCGGCTGCCAACCGTGCCCTCTTCGACACGCTGCGCGCGGAGCTCGCCCCGCCCGTGCGGCTGGTCGAGGTGGAGCAGCACATCGACGATGCCGCGTTCGCGGCACGCGTCGCGGACGAGTTCCTGGCCCTCCCCGCCCGGCCGGAGATAGAGAAGGCGAAGCCATGATCCAGTACACGCGTGATCAGGTGCTGCATCGGCTGCGGGAGAAGCTCGCCTCGGGCCGCATCATCGTGGCCGCGGGCGCTGGCACCGGGCTGTCGGCCAAGGCCGAGGAGGAGGGGGGGGCGGACCTCATCCTCGTGTTCAACTCCGGCCAGTACCGCATGCATGGGCTTGGCTCCCTCTCCGGGCTCATGGCTTACGGGGACGCGAACGCCATCGCGCTGGAGATGGGAGAGCGCCACATCCTTCCCATCGTGAAGCGCGCGCCGGTGATCTGTTCGGTGAACGGCACCGATCCGACCCGGGTCATGGAGCGGTTCCTGGCGCAGGTGACCGCGGCCGGCTTCTCCGGGGTGAACAACTTCCCCACGGTCGGCCTCATCGATGGCCGGTTCCGGGCGGAGCTGGAACAGACCGGGATGGGGTACGACAAGGAGGTGGCCGCCATGGCCGCAGCCCACCGTCTGGGCCTGTTCACCTGCGCCTATGCCTTCGACGCCGGCGAGGCCAGCCAGATGGCCGGGGCGGGCTGCGACGCGGTGCTGGCCCACGTCGGGCTCACCGTGGGCGGGACCGTCGGCGCCTCGAGGTCCATGTCCATCCAGGAGGCCGCCGCTCGCATCACCGAGATCAAGGCGGCCGCCCGAGCCCAGAACCCGCAGGTCTTGGTGCTGTGCCACGGCGGCCCCATCGCCACGCCGGTCGACGTCCGCAAGCTCCTCGAGTTCGTGGTGGTCGACGGCTTCGTGGGTGCGTCCAGCATGGAGCGGCTGCCGGTGGAGATCGCCATCCGCGACGCCACGGCCGCCTTCAGCGCGATCGAGCTGCCGGGGCCTCGGTAGCGCGCGCTCGACCGGGGAAGGCAACGGCTGCGGCCATCCGCGCTGGCCCTCAGCGTCCCAGCTGCGAGATCAGTGCCCGGCCATGGCGAGCAGCTGGGTCCCCGTCGCCTCGTCGGTGACGAGGTACTTCACGTACCCCCCGACCAGCGCCGCCTTCATCGCCGTGAGCTTCTCGGCCCCTGCAGCCACCAGGATCCCGTTCCCGACCCGCTTCAGCTCGGCGGGGGTGATGCCGATCATGCGCGCATCCATCTGGCCCTCGACGTGCTCGCCCCGGGCGTCGATGAAGCGCCCGCAGATCACCCCGACCGCCCCGTGGTTCCGGTACCAGTGCATCTCCTGCGCGCTCACGATTCTCGACCGAACGATCAACGTCGAGTCGCGCATGTCGCCGACGGAGAAGAGGGTCTTGGTCAGCTCCTTCAGCTTGTCCAGCTGGGCGCGGATGATCGGCTCCCGCTTCAGCGCCGCGGCGATGTCGGGGTTGGAGAGGATGGCCGGCGCGTGGAGGATGTGGCAGTCGGCGCCGAGCGCGGATGCGATGCGGAGGACGGCCGTCTCCGCCGCCGGCATGAGCGGTGACTTCATGGAGCCGATCATCTGGCAGATGGTGAGGCTCTTCAGCACGCCCCGGGGCATCTCCTCGGAGAGCCGCTGGATGGTCTCGCCCCAGGTCACGCCCACCACGTCTCCCGGCCGCACCAGGTCGTACACCGCCATGGCCCCGACCCGCGCGACCTGGCGTCGAACCTCGCCGGCCAGCGCCGCGGGCTTCACCTCGGGGCCGGTGTAGGTCGTGGCCACGTAGACGTCCTCCAGGCCATAGGCCTCGCGCAGGTGGCGCGACAGGTTGGAGGATGAGTACGAGGTCCCGTCGATGCGGATGTCGACGATGTTCTGCTCGTGCGCCTGCCGCAGGTAGTTCACCACGCTGGCGCGGGACACCCCCAGCCGCTTGGCGATCTCGCTCTGGGTGAGGCCGTCCTTGTAGTAGAGCAGGGCGACCGTGGTGAAGATCGCGTTGCCCCTCTGCGGAGGCGGCCGACCGTTGTCGCTGGTGCGCGTTCGGGAGTTCATTCTAGCGCGTCCATCGTCTTGCTGAAGGCGGACCTGATCAGAGGGGGTCGCGCACGCCGGTGTCGGAGTCCAGCCCGGTGGCCACCAGCGCGGAGACGGCCGAGCCAAGCAAGCCTGCCTCAGGTCGAGGCCGTTGGCCAGCCCAGCCACGAACGCCCCGCAGGAGCGCCTCCGGCCATTTCCGTCGCCTCCCGCGAGGCCGTGGCGGCGTGGCCGACGCTCACTCTCCCGGCCGTGGGGCGAGTCTTGACATATGGCGCTATCTTGTCAAAAGTCGAAACCGCTGCGAGCCATGACCTGACGGGTCGCTCGCCGAGAACCATGGCAAGAGCAGCGGTGCATTGAGCCCCCTGCCGGAAGCCGCTGATCAGCCCTGGAGATGGCGCATGACCCACGTTCGCAGGAACACCGCCCGGACCACCGAGGAGATCGCCCTGGGCATTCGCCGCCGCGTGTTCGAGCACTCGATCCGGAGCAACGGCGGATATGTGAGCCAGGCCTGCTCCGCGGCCGAGCAGTTCGCGTGGCTGTACAACGAGGAGCTCCACTTCGGCGCGCCGACCCTGCCCATGATCCCTCCGCCGTTCGGGGGCGTGCCCTCGATCGGCAACGCCGGGTATCGCACCGGCGCAGGGTACAACGGGCCGCCCGACCCGGAGTACGACCGGCTGATCATCGCGCCGGCCCACTACGCCCTCGTGGCCTACAGCACCCTCATCGAGGTCGGGCGCATGGCCTCGGAGGGCCTGGAGATGTTCAACAAGGACGGGTCCTCGGTCGAGATGATCGGCGCCGAGCACTCTCCCGGCATGGAGGTTCACAACGGCACCCTGGGTGTCGGCCTCTCCACCGGCGCTGGTCTGGCCTTCGGCCGCCGCCGCAGGGGCGATACGGGCCGGGTATGGGTGTTCATGTCCGATGGCGAAGTGCAAGAGGGCCAAACATGGGAGGCCATCCAGGCCTGCGTCCACCACGGCCTCGACGGCCTGCACGCGCTCATGGACGTGAACGCCCAGCAGTGTGACGGCGCCATTGCGAGCGTGATGGAGGTCGGGGACATCAAGGCCAAGCTCACCGCCTTCGGAGCGCGCGTGGTGGAGATCGACGGGCACGACCTCGAAGCACTGCGGCAGGCGGCGAGGGAGGGGCACGCCGGTCGGCCCCTGATCATCCTGGCCCGAACCTGTCCGTACCAGGGCATGAGCTATCTGCGGCGCCGCTTCCCGCGCCTCCACTACGTCCGCTTCGCCTCGGAGACCGAGCGAGTCGAGGCCAACCACGCCATCGCCGCCGAGCTCGGCATCGCGCCGATCGCCTACGCGAACTGAGGTGCCCCATGCCCGAAATGGTCACGCGCCCCTATGCCCGCGCCTTCGAGAAGCACGCGCTGGCCCATCCCGAGGTCCTGTGCCTCTCCGCCGACCTGA
>Ga0316628_100002181_pt1 | contig 14349 bp, 11 predicted proteins | sample OWC_Aug_M2_C1_D5_FD_207648 | JGI IMG/M metagenome (GOLD analysis project Ga0316628, IMG submission 207648) | Wetland soil microbial communities from Old Woman Creek delta, Ohio, United States - OWC_Aug_M2_C1_D5_C | ecosystem: Environmental > Terrestrial > Soil > Wetlands | place: USA: Ohio... | reverse complement strand
GCCCGGGGGGGTCTGCGCCCCGCAGGGGCCGCCGCAATCTCGCCGGTGGCCATCGCAACGGCAGCCATAGCCGCTCAGATAGGCCCAGACAGCCCCCGACGGCACATCCCACGACCACCCCTGCCGTCGCTGCCTGTTCGGATTCATTCTAGAACCCCTTGGGGCGTTGAAGGAACCCCGGTGTCATTTGCGGCGGCCCCTGCGGGGCGCAGACCCCTCCGGGCCTTGCCACTAGAATCCAATATAAGAATCGCTCAGATTAGGTTTTGCAAAGCGGTATTTAAACCTGGAATGACGCTCGAGGGGCAGGCGTCCCGCGCCTGGGACGTCGAGCCTGACCGAGGCACGCGGGCGTTTTAAACCACGAGACACGCCGCCATCGGGTGTCAGACGGGGTTATGAAACCGCTTCTAATCCAATCCCCTCAAAAACACAATCGGAAAACAGCATGATCATAGGGCTGGACGTTGGCGGCACCCATACGGATGTGGTTCTGCTGGACAGTGCCGGTCTGCTGCGGGAAACCAAGGTTCCCACCGATGGCGCCGACCTTTTCAGATCGGTTTTGAGGGGCCTCGAGGCCGTCACCGACGGGATGGATGTCCACGCCATCCGCCGCATCGTCCTCAGCACCACCCTGACCACCAACGCCATCATCCAGAACACGATCCCTGCCGTGGGCATGGTCGTCGCCTCCGGCCCCGGGATCGACCCTGAGCATTTTCGCACCAATCCCCACTACATCTGCGTGAAGGGGTCCATCGACCACCGTGGCCGCGAGGTCGAGCCGATCCACCCGGAGGAGGTCGCAGCCGCGGCCGACCTCTTCCGGCGGCAGGGCATCCGGCAGGTGGGCGTGGTGGGAAAGTTCTCCGTCCGCAATCCCGCGCACGAAACCCGCATCAGAGAGCTCCTGGGGGATTCTTTCGATAAAATTTTCCTGGGCCACCGTGTCTCCGGCAGCCTGAACTTTGCCCGGCGCATCGCCACGACTTACCTGAACGCGGCGGTTCACCCGATCCACAGGGCGTTCTTCGACGCCGTGCAAGCCAGCCTGAGTGTCAAGGGCCTGCGGCTGCCGCTGCGCCTGCTCAAGGCCGACGGCGGCAACATGCGGCTCGAAGCATCCGTGGATTTCCCCGCGCAGACCATTCTCTCCGGACCGGCGGCGAGCGTCATGGGGGCGGTGGCCCTGGCCTCGAGTGAAGAAGATGCCCTGGTGATGGACATCGGCGGCACCACAACCGACTTGGCGCTCCTGATCGGCCGCGCACCGGTGCTCGACCCGTACGGCATCGCCATCGGTCCGTATTTGACCCTGATCCGCTCCCTGGAGACGCGTTCCATCGGCATGGGCGGCGACAGCGCCGTTCGGCTGGAAAACGGCCGGCTGACGGTCGGACCGGACCGGGAAGGCCCGGCGATGATCTTTGGCGGCCGCGTGCCGACCCCCACCGACGCCTTGACGGTCATGGGGGACTTCCCCAGCGATCACCGCGAACAGGCGGTTGCCGGCCTCAAACCCCTGGCGGACGAATTGGAGGTTACCATCGAGAACCTCGCCGCCCAGGTAATCGACACGGCCTGCCGGGCGATGCTGGAGGCTGCCGAGCGGCTCACGGCGCATGTGAACGGCAAGCCTGTCTACACCTTGCACGAGTTCAAGGGGCGCTACCAGGTGCGGCCTCGGAGGGTGCTGGTTCTGGGCGGTCCGGCCCCCTATTTCGCCAAGCACCTTCAACGCCTGACCCCCATCCGCGTCCGGGTCGTACCGCACTGGCAGGTCGCCAACGCCATCGGTGCCGCCCTGGCGCGTACCACCTGCGAGGTGGGGCTTTTTGCCGACACCGAACAGGGGGTGGCGAGTGCGCCGGCGGAGGGTTTCCTCCAGCCCATCCCGGCCGGTTATGGCTTGGATGCCGCCCAGGCGCAGGCGCTGACCCTGTTGCGGGTCAAGGCCCTGGGGCGAGGGGCCAACCCCGATTATCTCGAGATGGAGGTGGTGGAAAGCCAGCAGTTCAACATGGTGCGCGGTTTCAATACGTCCGGGAAAAACATACGCGTCCGGGTGCAAGTCAAGCCGGGGCTGATCCACGGCTATGATAACCTGCTCGATAAGCTGTCAGCCGGAGCCTCCTCGGCCGGCATGGAGCATGGAGCATAGGGGATAGGACAAGAAAAACGGGGCCTGCCGCGGTTGTCACCCGTTGCGCTATGCGCTTTGCCCGATGCCCGTATCCGCACAACCGCCTTGGAAGGATCTTTGCAGGATGCTGAGAGCGAAGCATAAGGTCGGCCTGGTCTTCTTTCCGGCCTTCGACTGGGCCATCAGCCCGAGCCACCCCGAGCGCGAGGAGCGGCTGCTGTACACCCAGGACCAGATCCTCGAGGAGGGCCTGTTCGACATCGACGGGGTGGTCGAACTCAAGCCGGATGCCGTGGACCTTGCCGACATTCAGCGGGTCCATTTCTGCGTCCCGGAGGCCCGGAGCATCGCCACCGAATCCCATTTCATCAGTGCCGGCGGGGCCAAGACCGTCGGAATGGCCGTGCTGGAGCGACAGGTGGACAAGGGATTCGCCCTCGTGCGGCCCCCGGGGCACCATGCCATGCGCGTCGCCCATGGCTCGCGCGGCTTTTGCAGCATCAACATCGAGGCGGTCATGATCGAGTTCCTGCGGCGGAAATACGGTGTGGACCGCGTGGCCATCGTCGACACCGACTGTCATCACGGCGACGGCACCCAGGACATCTACTGGCACGACCCCGACACCCTGTTCATTTCCCTGCACCAGGACGGCCGAACCCTATACCCCGGCAGCGGCTTCCCCGCCGAGCTGGGCGGTCCCAACGCCGTCGGCACCACCCTCAACCTCCCTCTGCCGCCCCACACCACCGAAGAGGGATTTCTGCATGTCATCCGCAACGTGGTCCGGCCGATTCTGAACGATTTCAAACCGCAGATCATCGTCAATTCGGCCGGACAGGATAACCACTACACGGACCCCATCACCAATATGAATTTCTCCGCCCATGGCTATGCCGAGCTGACCTCCCTCCTGGATGCCGATATCGCCGTGCTGGAGGGGGGTTACTCCATCGAAGGCGCTCTGCCCTATGTCAACCTGGGGATCGTCCTGGCCATGGCCGGCATGGACTACAGCCAGGTTCGGGAGCCGGATTACGACCGTCGCCAGATCCGCCAGTCACCCGCGGTGACCGATGCGGTGAAGGCTGTCAGCGACCTCATCCTGGCGTGCTGGAAAGGGCGGGGACAGCTCACGGATCGGATTCTGGCCAGGAAGGATTGCAACCACCGCTCGCGCCGTATCTACTACGACACCGACGGGTTCTCCGAGTCGCAGCAGGAGGAGGTGACGCTCTGCGAGGCCTGCGGCGGGGCGCTGCGGATCGACTCTGTATCCGACCGGGGCGCTCACATCCTGGCGGTGCACATCCCGCGCAAGGCCTGCCGGCGCTGCCGGGAGACCGGCCGCAAATGGTATGACCAAGCCTCCATCAGACACTTCGACCGGGTGTTCCTGCAGGACCGAACCGAGGACACCTTTGCCGTCAAAACGAACTGAAGGGAACGCTCCGGCGCTTTCAGACGGAGCGATGGCCGAATTCAGGGAGCCAAAATGGACGCACTCCAGCATGCAAAAATGTTTCACGCGGTCTTTGCGACGGCACCCTTGGGCATCGCCATCGCCGACCGCAGGGGCCGCTTCCTAGACGTGAACCAGGCATTTCTGAGCATGCTGGGGTACAGCCGCGAAGAAGCGCTGCGCTTGACCTTCATGGATGCCACGCATCCGGACGATCGCGCCGAAACCCTTCGCTTGAGCGAGAGGGTCCGCAACCGCGAGGCGGATTCCTACCAGGTGGAAAAACGCTATGTTGCCCGTGACGGCGGATCCATCTGGACGATCGCGAGGATCACCGTTCAGAGAGACGAGAACGGAGGCATCCAATACTGGCTCGCGATCATCGAAGACATCACGGCGCGCCGGCTGGCTGAAAAGGAACGCCAGCGGCTGACGGCCCAGTTGCAGCAGGCCCAGAAAATGGAGGCCATCGGCACCCTCGCCGGCGGCATCGCCCACGATTTCAACAACCTGCTGATGGGGATCCAGGGCAACATATCCCTGTTGATGCTGGACAAGCCGCCCGATCACCGGGACATCATTTATCTGAAAAACATCGAAAAATCGGTCCTGCGGGCCTCGGACCTGACCCGCCAGATCCTGGGATTTGCCCGAGGCGGGAAATACGATGTCAAGGCCACCGATCTCAACGCGCTGATCGAAAAAACCGCCGAGATGTTCGGCCGGACGCGAAAGGAGATTACGATCCGCCGCAGCTTTCAGAAAGACCTGTGGGCCATCGAGGCCGACCAGACGCAGCTGCAGCAGGTCCTGCTCAACCTCCTGGTCAATGCCTGGCAGGCCATGCCGGGCGGCGGGGAGTTGGGCTTGGACACCGCCAACGTGGTCGTCGACGCGGATCTCCCGGACCGGCCGCATGATGCCGCTCCGGGCCCGTATGTCCGCATGCAGGTCACCGACGCCGGCGCCGGAATGGACCCGGCGACTCAGGCGCGGATCTTCGAACCCTTCTTCACCACGCGGGAAAAAGGCCAGGGCACGGGGCTCGGGCTGTCGTCGGCGTTCGGCATCGTCAAAAGCCACAACGGTTTCATGACGGTCCGCAGCCGCATGGGCCACGGATCCACCTTCAGCGTATTCCTGCCGGCCGCGGCCGGGGCTGTGGTCCAGGAGCCGAAACCGGCGCGCCCCGTGCCGGCCGGAGCGAAGACCATTCTGCTGGTGGAAGACGAAGAGATGGTCGCCGAAGTCGGCCGGCAGATGCTGGAGCGGCTGGGGTATCGGACGCTGGTGGCGCGGAGCGGGGACGAGGCGCTGGCGCTGTATGCGCAGCACCGGGCCAAGGTCGATCTCGTCATCCTGGACATGATCATGCCGGGCCTCGGGGGCGGCGCGGTCTTCGACCGCCTCAGGGCTGCGAACCCAAAGGCGGCAGTGCTGCTGTCGAGCGGTTACAGCCTGAACGGCCAGGCCCTGGAGATCATGAAACGCGGCTGCCGGGGCTTCATTCAAAAGCCCTTCAACATCGCGCAGCTCGACCAGAAAATCCGCGAAGCACTTTCCTTCGGGCAGGACCCAACCGGCTGATCCCCCAGACCGCCTCGTCGATCATCCACCGGAGCCATTCCTTAGGATAGCAACTCCATAGGTTAGATCCAACCTCTGAGCAAAACCTAAATTGAACGATTTTATCGAGTTGCATCAAGGCCCGGAAGGGTCTGCGCCTTGCCGCCGGAATTCAGAGCGATATCGCCAGCGTCAGGTAAGAGCTGGCCCCGATATTCCTTGGCGATTTTTCCGGAAAGCGCCCCGGCTCTTGTGAAACCGTCCCCCAGCCCTTATTATTTTTGGGAGTCGCTCGTTCGACGTCGAGCGACTTTCACCTGCAACGGAAGGCGGACCGCATGTCCCGAAAAATAGGATTTCCGCATGGGTTCAGGATAGTTCCCTGGATCGTCATCAGTACCGTGCTCTGGATGGTCTCCTGCGCCGAGGTGCCGATCACCCACCGGCACAGCCTTCACTTGGTCCCCGATTCCGAGCTGCTGTCGCTCAGCTACCAGCAGTACGACCAGGTGCTGCACGAAAGCCGGCTCTCCAATGATGCTCAAAAAGTAGCCATGGTGCGCCGGGTGGGCACCCGTATCGCGCGGTCGGCTGAAACGTTTTTGAGGGAAGCCGGACAGGGCGGCACGCTCCAGAACTACCATTGGGAATTCAACCTGATCGAGGACGAGAAAACCGTCAATGCCTGGGTCATGCCGGGCGGAAGGGCCGCCGTCTACTCCGGAATCCTGCGCTACACGCAGAACGACACCGGCCTGGCCGTGGTGCTCGGGCACGAGGTCGGCCACGCGATTGCCGGCCACGGCAACGAACGCATGAGCCAGGGGTTGCTCGCCGAGCTCGGCGGCACGGCGCTGGCGATCGCCCTGTCTACGCAGCCTCAGGTGACCCAAAGCCTTTTCATGACGGCCTATGGCGCCGGCACCTCGGTGGGCGTCCTGCTGCCTTACAGCCGGCTGCAGGAAAGCGAGGCGGACCACATCGGGCTCATCCTGATGGCCCGGGCCGGCTACGACCCGCGGCAGGCCATACCCTTCTGGCAACGGATGGCCCAGCAGGAAGGACGCCAACAGCCGCCGGAGTTCATGTCCACGCACCCCGCGACCCAGACACGGATGGCCGACATCGCCCGGGAACTCCCGGAGGCACTCAAATACTACACGGGCTCCCCTTCGTAATCCCGGCTGCAGGTTGGAGGCCGGCACCTGGTGCAGGGTGATCCTTCATGGCCGGCCGGACGCCCTATGTGATCCCCCCCCTTCCCGGGGAGGCAGAGGAGCCCCATCGCTACAGGGTGCGCAGGGCCTCGACGATGTTCATCCGCGCCGCCCGGAACGCCGGCAGGAGCCCGCCGGCCAGCCCCATGATGAGCGCGAACGTCAGCCCCTCGATCACGATCTCCAGGCTCAGGCGGAACTGAAAGGCCAGCTCGGCGAAGGTCTGGAAGTTGGTGGTGGAAACCGTAAAAACCTGCAAGACAGAGGCCAGCGCCAAGCCGGCCGCACCGCCGATGAGCCCCAGGAGAAGCGACTCCACCAGAAACGCCGCCAGGATCGCCGAGCGCTGGAAGCCCACCGCACGCAGCGTTCCGATTTCCGCCGTGCGGTTGGCGACCGCCGCATACATGGTGATCATCGCGCCGACCACGGCGCCGATGGAAAAGATGATCGTGAGAGCGGTGCCGAGGATGCGCAGGAATTTGGCCGTGGCCTCGGACTGCTCCTGGTAATAGACCACCTCGCGCTTGGCCTCCAACGACAGGCGGGGATCTCCCTGGATGCGATCCCTTACGACCGTAAACGCCGCAGACTCCTCCAGGCGGAAGATCACGGAGGAGTAAGCCTGCCGCCGAAAGGCCTGCATGAACTGCTCCACATCCCCCCAGATTTCGGAATTGAAACCGGTGGCGCCGGCATCAAACACCCCGACCACGGTCCAATCCCGATTGGCGAAAACCAGCGTCTCGTTATAACCGGCATTCTGGAACCGCCGGGCGATCCCCTCCCCCACCATGATTTCCGACAACCCCGTCCGCGGCATGCGTCCGGCGGTCATGCGGATCTGGGGCCGTAGCGCGGGAGAGCACTCCGAGATCCCCCGGATGGTGACGTTGGAGGTACTTGCCGAGCCCCGCTTGCGCAGGTTGATCAGCACCACCACCTCGCGGGCTGCCAGCGGCCGGCCTCCTGGGCCTCCGGCGATTTCCGGCTGGGTCTCGACGATGGCTGCCTCGAGGCGTGCCACCGTGCTCTGGACCTCCGAGTTTGCGGATTTGCGGATGACCACGACATTGTCGTAGGAGCCGGAGTCCACCAGGGTGCGCTCCAGTCCCTCGGCCAGCATGAGGATGGCCGCGAAGGCGAACACCACCAGCGCCATGCCGCCAGCGGTCAGGGCCGTGGTCAACCGGCGGGTCAACAGATTGCGAAGACTATAGACGAGCAGAAGTTTCATTTATTGACCGGGAATAAGGGTTCAAGGGTTCGAGTAAACAAAGGCCTCTCACCGAGCAGGTCTCTTCCTGAGCGACCATGGCCCCTTCGGCTCACCAGGACTCAGGCGGAGGTCCCCGGCCGGCTGCAGGAAGATGGGCCGATCGCGTACGGCGCAAGTGATCGTTCGAAGCGCTGCGGTCATCACTCCGTCTGTCCCCTCGAACCCTTGACCCCTGGACCCCTCGAACCCTTCCCTTCACTCCACCCTTCCCAAGGCATCCACGATCCGGATCGTCACCACCCGCCGGATCGGAAACGCTGCGGCAATCAGCGCCACAGCGAGAACAGCCAGCACGTCGAACCCGAGCGTCGTCGGGCTGACATCCAGGACGGGGAAAATGTACCCCACATAGCCCGCCAGGATCCTCAAGGTAGGAAAGGTGCCGGCGATGCCGAGGGCGCCGCCCGCCGCACAGATCACCAGCGACTCCCCCAGGATCAGGAGCGCCAGGTGAAAGCCGCCATAGCCGAGTGTTTTGAGAACCGCGAATTCATGCAGGCGCTCGCGCACCGACATGATCATCGTGTTCGCGACGACGGCCATGATGATGCAGATGATCACCAAGGATACCAGGCGGATGGCCATCAGGATGGCTTCGCTCATGGTCACGAAGCCCATTTGAAACGCGCGCTCCGTTTCGGTCCGCGTCTCCGCCAGTGAATTCTTGAAGAGCGCGTCCACGGCGCCGGCCACTGCCGGTGCTGCGTCGGCATGGGCAACCTCGATGACGAATATGCCGGCATGGTTGGCCCGCCGGGGGGAGCTCCCCCTCAGCCGTTCGTTCAGATAGTCCCAGTGAAAGAAAAGCTGGTTCTCGTCGGTGCCCTTGTCGCGTCCGTGGTAAATTCCCCGCACCGTCATCGGCCAGTCCCCCGCGTAGATGGTCCCTTGCAGCGTCACGGTGTCGTCCACTTTCCAGCCGAAGCGCTGGGCGAGCGCGCGGCCGACGACACACCCCTTGCGGTCTTTGAGAAAAGCCGACCTTTGAACTTCGGGGAGGATGAACTCCGGGTAGAGGTCGAGAAAGCTCCTGGCATCCACGGCAAAGTTCGCAAAAAAATTTTTGCGGTCGACGTAGATTCCGCCGAACCAGCTCATGTGCGAGATGGCCCTGACGCCGTCGACCGCCCGGATCTTTTCCATGTAGGCGATCGGCAGGGCAAAGGTGAGGGATATGGCGTTACGGATGACGAGGCGGTTCGCAGCGGCCGCGGAAACGCCCGCATACCAGGCATCCACGAGGGTGCTCAGCATGCCGAAGGCCAGCACCGCCACGGCCACGCCGAAAACCGTCAGCAGGGCGCGCAGCTTGTGCCTAAAGGCATTCCGGAGCAGGAGTTTCCAGAGCATGGGTCAAAACTCCCTTGTCCAGGTGCTCTACACGGTGCGCCCGCCGGGCCGCCCGCGGATCATGAGTCACCATGATGACCGTCTTACCGAGGTCGCGGGACAGCCGTTCCATGAGCACCAGTACGTCTTCGGCTGAAGCGCGGTCGAGGTCGCCCGTGGGCTCATCGGCCACCAGCAGGGTCGGGTCCGTGACCAGCGCCCGTGCGATGGCCACTCGCTGCTGCTGGCCGCCGGAGAGCTGGCGCGGATAGTGGTCCATGCGATCCGTGAGGTTGACCAGTCCCAGCACCGTCCGCACGTGCTCGCGGCGCTCCCGGCGAGAGAGATTGGTCAAAACGAGCGGCAGCTCGATGTTCTCGAAGGCGGTCAGGACCGGGATGAGATTGTAGAATTGAAAGATGAACCCGACGTGCGCGGCGCGCCAGGCGGCAAGCTGCGTTTCGGCCAGGCCGGTGAGGTCCATGTCCCCCACGCTGATCGTGCCGGAGTCTGGATGGTCCAGGCCCGCGATGAGGTTCAGCAGCGTGCTCTTGCCGGAGCCCGAGGGGCCCATGAGGGCCAGGAATTCCCCTTCGATGATAGCAAGGGAAATGCCCTCCAGCACCGGAATGATCTGGTTTCCTCGGCGGTAGGACTTGCTGATGTTGCGGATGTCGACGATGATCGGTCGATCGATGCTCATGGCTCACGGCTTGGGGATCGAGACGCGGGTGCCGTCCCTCAACTTCTCCAGAGAACTGGTTGCGATGCGGCTTCCGACCGGCGGTCCCTCCCGCAGCTCGAGCAGGTCTGCGAAGCGGCGGCCGGGCTCCACGGGGATCTCCCGGACCTGATCCTGCTGGATGAGAAAGATCCGGGGCTTGCCGTTGCGCTGGATGACCGCCGCAGCGGGCACCGCCCGGAAAGGCGCCCCTTCGTCGCGGCCGGGTTCCCGGGCGAGAAACGCCACCTTGGCGCTCATCTCGGGCAGCACGCTTGGGTCGCGTTCCACAAAGGCGACCTTCACGGTGATCGAGGCCTTGCTGCGGTCGGCGGTCGGGAGGATCATGTGAACCCTGGCCGGGAACCGGGTATCGGGGAAGGCGTCCAGCCGGATCTCGCAAGGCTGGCCCACTTTCACCAGGGATATGTTCGACTCGGAAACATCCACCTCCGCCAGCAGCGAGGCCATGTCGGCGACGGTGACCACGGCAGCCTTGGCATCGGCCGTGGCGGCCAGGGGAGTGACGATGTCGCCGATGTCGGCGTTCTTGGTGAGCACCACGGCGTCGAAGGGCGCACGGATGCGGGTGTAGTCGAGCAGCACGGCCGCCTCCTGCAGGGCTGCCTGAGCCGCCCTCAACCCCGCGGTCAGCGCCTGGACGGAAGCCTTGGCGGAGCGGTAGCGGGCTTCGGCCGTATCGAAAGCCGATCGCGCGATGGTCCCCTTTTCGACCAGCTGCTTCTTCCGCTCGAAGTCCAGGGTGGCGTTGGTCAGCTCCGCCTGGGATTGCTCCAGGTTGTGGCGAGCGACCGTGACATTCTCGGCGGACCGGTCCCGGGCCGCCGCGGCGTCCCTGTCCTCCAGCCGCGCGATGACCTGCCCCTCTCTCACCCGGCTGCCTTCCTCAACGCCCAGGAACACCAGCCGTCCGGTCACTTTGGAGGCCACCGCCGATTTGCGGTCGGCCACCACGTAACCGCTGGCGTTCAACAGGGTGAAGGTCTGGGAGGGATAGACGTTCTGAACGACCACCGCCTGGACCTCCACGGCCGGGGTGAGCAGACCCTGGCGGTACAGCCAGGCCACCGCAACAGCCAATGCAGCGATCAAGAAGACCCATACCAGGCGCTTGCGTTTTCGAGTCCGCGGGCGCTGAACGGTTTTTTCGATGCGAAGCTTTTCCAATTCGATGTCGGACATGCGCAATCGCCCTCAGCCGCGGAAGTTTCGAATTCTTGAAACACATAGCACGGATAAAACCGTGACTACAAATTCAAACGGTCGAAAGTTGGCAGGATGGAAACGGCTCTCCAGGCGGGGTTACTCGCTCCGACGGCGATGCCGGCGAAGGCCCCAGGCCGCCAACCCGACGGCAGCAATCACCACCGCTGTTGCCAGCTCATATTTTTTGACGTCTTTCAGGATGACCTGCATCGCCCGGCCCAGATAGTAGCCGCCGAGGCATGTCAACACTGTCCAGACGGCTACGCCGGCGGCATTCAGGATGGCAAAGGTCCAGCTGGAAACCCGGCTCATTCCGATGGTGAGACACAGCACCGAACGCAGACCGTAGAGATAGCGGATGACCGGGATAATCCAGAGATGAAACCGTTCGATCAGCCGCGTGGCCTGTCCCACACGGTTCTGCCACGCCGGCCGCCGGGCCAAAAAAGCCTGACCGTGCTGGCGGCCCAAATAGAAATAGAACTGGTCCCCCAGGCAGGCGCCGGCAAATGCCGCCAGCATGACGTGCCACAACGGCAGATATCCCTGATAGGCGGCGAAAGCGGCCAGAATGACGATGGCCTCCCCTTCGAAGAACGCGCCTACAAAGACCCCGAGCGCACCGTAACTTTCAATGACCTGTTCAAACGACATTTCTACACGGCCCTAAGTGCTCAGGTACTTAAGCGCAAGGTGCGGCGACTGATTCCACTGCCAGACGCATGATCGCCTCAAACCATCGCCCGCTTCACTCACCCATGCCCAAACCACCCTGCGTATGGGTAAAGGTCGGATCCCCTTGCAGACGGCAGGCCCGTGCCGCTCAATCCAGGCGCTTCCGGAACCGCCTGACGGCGAGGGTAAAGACAAACCCGCCGAGCGCGACCAGCTCCAGGAACTGCGGCCACAGGATGCCAAAGCCCGTGCCCTTGAGGAAAACGCCCCGGATGATGATCAGGAAATGACTCAAGGGGTTCAGGTGGGTGAGCCCCTGCACCACAGCGGGCATGTTGGCGATGGGAAAGACGAAGCCGCTCAGCATGAAAAACGGCAGAATGAAAAAAAAGTTGGTCATCATGGCCTGCTGCTGGGTCCGGGAAACGGTGGAAATCAGGAGCCCGATGCCGAGCGTGCTCAGCAGGAAGATGAAGCTTGCGACCAGCAGCAGGAAGGCGCTGCCCACCATGGGGATCTGGAACCACAGCCGGGCAAAGAGGATCACCATCACCATCTGGGCCTGAGCGATGAGGATGAACGGGATCGTCTTGCCGAGAATGAACTCGCTGGGCTTGAGCGGAGTCACGATCAACTGCTCCATGGTGCCGGCCTCCTTCTCGCGAACCACGGCCATGGAGGTGTAGAGCAGGGAGAGCAGCATCACCAGAAAGGCGACGATCCCCGGCACGTAGTAATACTGGCTGTCCAGGTTGGGGTTGTACCAGGTGCGCACCCGGCCGTCAATTTCGCCGAACTCGATGCGTCGGCGGTTGAGCTCTTGAAGCAGCTGGGAGTTGAAGGTTTCGAGCACGTTGACGCTGTAAGCGATCCTCACGGCTGCCATGTTGCTCATGCTGCCATCGGCGAGGACCAGAATCTCCGCTGTTTCGCCCTTATGGATCCGCGCATCGAAATCGGGGGGGATCTGCAGCGCGATGTCGACCCGGCGCAGCAGCAGCAACCGGTCCAGTTCCTTCGGGTCCTGAAGCACGTGCGTTATCCGGAAAGTGGGATTGCCGTCAAAGGCGTCGATCAGCCGCCGGCTTTCCGGCGTGCGCGACTGGTCGATCAGCGCCATGCGGATGTCGCGCACGTCGGTGGTGATCACGTAGCCGAAGACGATCATCTGGAGCAGAGGTGCGACCACCATCAGGGGCCGGTTTTTCCGGTCCCGGAAGAGCTGGATGAACTCCTTGCGCACCAGCTCGCGCACGCGCCGCCAGTTCATGTCAGAGCCCTTCCTTTCTCAGCGCCCTGATGTTAAGCGCCCCCAGCAGGCCCATCATCAGCACCAGCACGAGAAAACTCGGCCAGAGCTGAAGAAACGAAAGGTCCCGGAGATAAATGCCGTTCAGGATGTCGATGTAGTAGGTAGCCGGCACGAGCATCGAGACCGCCTGGAACACCGCCGGCATGTTCTGCTGGGGGAAGACGAAGTCCGACAGCAGCAGCGAGGGCAGGTAGGTCGCCAGTACCGCGAGCTGGTTGGCCACCAGCTGGGACTTGGTCTTGATCGAAATCAACAGGCCGGTGCTCAGCGCGACCAGGATGTAAACCGTCGAGGCGAGGATCATCAGCCAGAAGCTCGCCTTCATGACCACACCGAAAAGCACCTGGCCCATGAGAATCGACACCAGGACGTCGACCAGCGTGATGACAAAATAGGGGATGGCCTTCCCCAAGAAAAACTCACCGGCCCGCACGGGCAGGGCGCGGATGGTTTCCATGGTGCCGTTCTCGACCTCGCGGGCGACCACCATGGAGGTCAGCAGCGCTCCCACGATCATGATGATGACCGCGATGATGCCGGGGACGATGAAGTTGCGGCTTTCCAGGTCCTCGTTGAACCAGACGCGGGTGCGGGCTTCGACCGGCGATCGGATCCGCTCGCGGCCATGGCGGTTCAAAAAGTCCAAGAGGTTCCGCGCGTTGGCCTGGGCGATGAAGGCCGTGATGTAGGCCCGGCTGTTGCCGGCGGTGTTGGGGTCGCTGCCGTCGATCAGGACCTGCAATGCGCCGGCGCGGTCGGCCTTGAGGTCGGCGCTCCAGCCGGGCGGAATGACGACGCCGAGGACGACCCGGTTGCGGTCGAGCAGATCCGTGAGCGCGGCGCTGGAGGCCGGGTGGGCGACCACGTCGAAATAGACCGATGCGCCCAGCCGCCGGATGAAATCGCGGCTCTCCGGCGTCTGGTCGTGGTCGACCACCGCCGTGGCGATGTGCTCCACGTCCAGGCTCAGGGCGTAGCCGAACAACAGGATCAGCAACAGCGGGATGATGAACGCCAGGTACAGACTGCGATAGTCCCGGATGAGATGGTAGTACTCCTTGCGCGCGATGGCCTGGATTTTGCGGAGGTTCATGGCGCCCCCCGCTTCATCAAGGCCACGAACGCATCGCCCAGGTCCGCCTCCGGCCGGTCCGGCAGCACCTCGGCGATGATCTCCGCCGGCGGTCCGCTCGCCACGATCCGGCCGGCGTTGATCATGACCACCCGGCCGCAGTGCCGGGCTTCGTCCATGTAGTGAGTAGTAACGAAGACCGTGACCCCTTCGGCTGTGAGCTGGCGGATGAAGTCCCAGAAATGCCGCCGCGTGATGGGGTCGACCCCCGAGGTGGGTTCGTCCAGGAAGAGCAGCCTCGGCCGGTGCAGCAGCGCGCAGCCCAACGCCAGGCGCTGGCGCC
>Ga0316628_100002180_pt1 | contig 14349 bp, 13 predicted proteins | sample OWC_Aug_M2_C1_D5_FD_207648 | JGI IMG/M metagenome (GOLD analysis project Ga0316628, IMG submission 207648) | Wetland soil microbial communities from Old Woman Creek delta, Ohio, United States - OWC_Aug_M2_C1_D5_C | ecosystem: Environmental > Terrestrial > Soil > Wetlands | place: USA: Ohio... | reverse complement strand
TCGCGCATCCCGTGGGACTCGCCGCGGGCTTCGACAAGAACGCCGATTACCTCGATGCGCTCGGCGCGATCGGATTCAGCCACGTCGAAATCGGCACGGTGACGCCGCGGCCGCAGCCGGGCAACCCGAAGCCGCGCATGTTCCGCATCCGTGCGCACGAGGCGCTCGTCAACCGCATGGGCTTCAACAACAAGGGCGCCGACCACGTGGCCGCGCGCATGAAGCAGAGCGCCTATCGCGGCATCCGCGGAATCAGTATCGGCAAGAATTTCGATACGCCGATCGAGAGCGCCGAAAACGACTACGTCGAATGCTTGCGCAAGCTCTACGAATACGCCGACTACGTCGCGGTCAACGTCTCGTCGCCGAACACCGCGCGCTTGCGCGAGCTTCAATCGCAGGGCGGCTTGGAGCGCATCGTCGGCTCGCTCGTCGACGAGCGAGCCGTGCTCGCGCGCCGGTTCGGAAGGACCGTGCCGCTGTTCGTGAAAGTCGCGCCGGATCTCGCCGACGCAGAGCTCGAGGCGCTGGCCGCGCAGCTGCGCGCGCTCGCCGTGGACGGCGTGATCGCGACCAATACGTCCAACAATCTCGACGAGTTTTCCTCGGCGCTGCCGCCAGGCGTCAGCGGCGGCCTGTCCGGCCGTCCGCTGCACCGGCTGTCGATCCGCGTGATCAGGGCGCTGCGCGCCCTCTTGGGCGAGGAATTGCCGATCATCGGCGTCGGCGGGATCTTCGGCGCCGACGACGCCTTGGCGACGCTCGGCGCCGGCGCGAACCTCATCCAGCTATATACGGGATTCGCGTATCGCGGCAGCCGCTTGCTCGATGAAATTCTCGACGCGCTCGCCAAGGCCGGCGCGCAGCCTCACGGGCCGTCGACCCGGTAGCCGCGCGCGCGCAATTCATCGAGCAGGCCTCCAGGCTCTATCAGCAGGTCCATGCCGACGACCGCGAGCGTCGAGCCGCCACGCCGTAAACGCTCCTCCATGGCGGCGAGCCAGGCGCGGCGGATTTGGCCGAGCAACTCGGTCGCGCCGCCGCCGCCGCCCACCGCGGCACGGCAGGCGCCGACTTCCGGCCCCTCCGGCAGGCCGCGGATGCGCGCGACGTCGCCGGTCGCCCACGCCTGCGCGCGCGCGACGAGCCGCGGCAGCCCGGTCTCCACGGTCGCGAGCACCGCCGCCGCGCATTTTCCTTCCGTGTCCGGCGGCAGCGTCTTGAGGATGTCGAGCGCATCGCCGAGGCCTGCCAATTTGACCTCTTCGACGGGTACGTCGTGCTTGCGCGCCAATTTCCGCACTTCCGCGGCGACGTCCAGCCGCGTCGACAAGCCGACGCGGCGCAAAGCCGCCTCCTCGAGGAGCGCCATCGCGACGATCGGCCGGAATCGCTCCCATTTGTCGGCGCTCGAGGTGAACCGCGCTCTTTGCGCGGCGAAGCGCGCGTACCTCTCGGGCGGCAGAACGTCCTTCAACTTCCGGCCGCCCGGCAGCATGAGGAGATCGCGCTTCGTGACCATGAGCCACAGCAGGCGCACGATGCCGACCTGGAAAGGCTTCGCGACGAGCACCGCGGTCGAATCGCCGAGGATCCGCTCGACCTGCCGCGACCGCCAGGTCATTTCCTTCGGCAGGGGTGCGACCGTGCCCAGTATCCACAACTGCGCGGACCCGCGCTGCACGTGCCAAAGCCCGGGGCCGGCGCGCTCTCCGGTCACTACGAGTTCCGGCATCGAATCGTCGGGACTCGCCGCGGTCGCGGCGCTCGCCGATGGCGTCCCGGCGCCGAAGAAACACGCGGCGAAGGCGGTCACGGCGAGGGCAGCGCCCGTCACCCGGTTTCGGCGGGAGCCACCATGGGTCCGCAATTTGGACGGCGGGTGCATCGGTTTGGCCGTACGGTGGCCGATTCCCAAGGTTTTGACAGCCGGAACCGCGACGAATGGTATCGTATAGCCCTGCCGACGGCGATGCACGCGGGAAACGCATGGCAAGAACCAGGAAACGCAATTCAAGGCGCACCGTGAGCCGCACCGCGGCCGAGCAGGCGGTACGGACGCTGCTGCGGTGGGCGGGCGAGGACCCGGCGCGCGAGGGACTCAAGGAGACGCCGAAGCGCGTCGTCGACGCATACGGCGACTGGTTTTCCGGATATTCGACCGATCCCGGCGAATACCTGCGCCGCACCTTCGAGGAAGTGGAAGGCTACGACGAGATGGTCGTGCTCCGCGACATCGCGTTCGAATCCTTCTGCGAGCATCACATGGCGCCGATCATCGGCCGGGCGCACATCGGCTACCTGCCGACCGACCGCGTCGTCGGCATCAGCAAGCTCGCGCGCGTCGTCGACGGCTTTGCGCGCCGCTTCCAGGTGCAGGAGAAGCTCACGGCGCAGATCGCGGCATGCATCAACGATGTCCTCGAGCCACGAGGCGTCGGCGTCGTCATCGACGCGGTCCATCAGTGCATGACCACGCGCGGCGTGCACAAGCTCGGCGTGTCGATGGTGACCAGCAAGATGCTCGGCGCCTTCCGCAAGGATGCGAGCACGCGCGCCGAATTCCTGCGCTTCATCGACATAGAGCGCAAGCGCACCGCCTGATCGGATCTATTTGCGCTCGGGTCCCGGCTTACGGTCCGGCCCCGCCGGCCGCACCGGGATGACGTCGACGGAGAAGCTGTAGCTGTGGCGCTCGCCGGGCGCAATGGCGCCCACGCCGACCACCTGGCGCGAAATCTTCTCGCCGTGCTGATTCGAGATGGACACGACGACGCAATATTCGCAGGCTACTGCACCCGCGTGCTCGATCGTGCCTTCGACACGCATCGCCGGGCGGCCGGCGGGCTGCTGCTCCGCCGCGGCGACGTTGAATCGCAAGTGATGCTGGCAACCGGGGCAAATACTGGCGCTCGCGAGAACCGTCGCCTTGCAGTGCGGACAGACTCGCGTCGCGCCGATCGACCCCTGACGGGCGGCGCTCATCGCTATTTGCCGTCACCCGCGCGGCCGTGTTCGATCTTCGAGATCTTTTCGTCGTCCCAGCCGAATTCCACGTGTCCCCGCATCCGGGAGCCCGCGGCGACCGTGATCGACCCAGCTTTGACGTCGCCGACGATGACACCGCCCTCGAGAACGTCGACGCGCTTCGCCGATTCGATGTTCCCCTGCAACTCGCCGCCGACGACGACGACCGCGGCGAGGACTTGACCGGTCAGAGTGGCGCCCGCCTCGATGTTGAAGTTGCCGTCGATGCGCACGTCACCTTTGAATCGGCCGGCCATCCGCACGTTGCCGGAGCCCTCGATCTTGCCCTCGATGTTCAGATTGGCCGCGATCACCGAATCCCCGCCTTCGGCGCGAGCCGCGGGCCGGCGCAATACGCTCGTCGTTGCCGCATCCGCCGGATGCCGGTCTGGCGGCGCCGCGCTGGGGGTGACTGGGGTGACTGGGGTGCCGGCGGAGCCGGGCTGGGTCTCTTTCCAAAGCGCCATGGTCTCGATCTCCCTCGATGTGAATGCTGCGATGTGTTCGCCGTAGCGGAAGTCTATACGGTACCGCCGCGGCCGCTCATCCTCACGGTGTCTTTTATTGGAGACGGGGGGGGCGCCGCACGCCCGGATACCAATTCCAGCGCCCCGCGACGCTCATGAAGGCAGGCACGATGACGCCACGGATCAGGCTCGCATCGACGAGTACCGCTACGCACAAGCCGACGCCGATCATTTTCAGCGCAGGGAGCTGCGCGGCCGCGAATGCACCGAACACGACGGCCATGATCAAGCCGGCCCCCGTGATCACCGGCGCGACCGCCGCGAGGCCCTCAATGGTCGCGCGGTCGTTGTCGCCGTGCACGAGATATTCCCGCCGGATGCGGAACAGCAAGAACAGCTCGTAGTCCATCGACAGGCCGAAACTGAGGCAAAAAATCATCATCGGCACTTCCAACGCGATCGAACTGAACGGCCGCTCGAGGCCGACGAGGGACGCGAACCAGCCGAATTGGAATACCGCGACGACGGCGCCATAGCCGGCGAGAATCGCGAGAAGATTCGCGACGACGGCCTTGACCGGCAACACATAGGAGCGAAATGCGGCGAACAGCAGCACGAGAGTCGCCACAATGACGAAGCCGAAGACCTTCGGGAAGCTCTTCCACATGTAATCGCTGAATTCGTTGTAGTAGACCGGCGCGCCGCCGACGGTCGCCGTGAACGGCCCCGACGGCCGCAGCTTCGCGAGATTGCGCGCGAGCGCCTGAATTTGCGGCACCGACAGCGACGCCGCCGGTGTCAGATCGAACAGTCCCGCGCGGCCGTCGCGGCTCAAGTAGAGCGCTCGGGCGGCGCCGTCGGCAATCGAGAGCGGCGAGACGATCGAGGCGGTCCGCGGATCGCGCGCGAGTGCCGACGCGAACGCGGCGAGCGCGGCAGCGTGCGCCGGCGTCAGCAAGGCCTCGCCGTCGGTCGTCCGCACGACGATGCGCAGGTCGAGCGCGGCGTTGCCGCTCTGAATGTGGCTCAATATGCCCGTGCCGACCCGCGATTCCATGCTCTTCGGCAGGAACCACGGCTCGTTCGTGAATCCGCTCTCGGCGCCAAGAACGGGCAAGGCCAGGATGAACACGGCGCCGCCGGCGAGCGCGAGACTCAATAAAGGCCGGCGCACGGTCCACGCGGCGAGGCGCCGCCACAGCGTCGTGCCGCCTTCCCGCTTGAATCCGCCGAAACCGATGGGCCAGCGCTCGACCTTGCCGCCGAGCAGCGCCAAGCACGCCGGCAGCAGGGTCAGCGCGGCGAGCACCGCGACGACCACGACCAGCGCACCGCCGATACCGACGCTGCGGGTCTCCAGAATCGGGCTGAACAGTAGTCCGAGCAAGCCGATCGCGACCGTGCTGCCCGACCAGCAAATCGTCGTACCCGCCTCCGCCACCGTTTCGGCGACGGCGACGTCGACGGTCGAGCCTCTCAGCCGCTCGCGGAAATCCTTGACCATCAACAGAGAATAATCGATGCCGACCGCAAGCCCGATCATCGTGACGACATTGCCCAGGAGGTTCGAGACGGGCATCAGGCGCGCGAGCAGGAACGCGGCGCCGAGAGCGACCATCGTCGCGGCGAGGCCCATCAGGAACGGCAACACCGCGGATACCACGGTGCCGAAGGCGAGCAAGAGAATGACCAGCGTCAGCGGCAGTGCCCGCTTTTCGGCGCGATCCCCGCCCTCGGCGCTGCCCGTATTGATGTCGTAATCCGCGGCCGGCCCGCCGGTAACGGCGACGACCGCCGCCGGATCGAGCAGCGCGAGCTTCGCGCGCCACGGCGCGATCGCGGCGCGCACGCGGGCGACCGCGTTCTGTTGTCCGGCGACGTCGGTCGCCTTGAGGCCGACGAGCAGCATCGACTGATGGCCATCCGTCGAGCGCAACGTGGGATCCCGGGACGCGGCGTAATCGGCGACCCCGCTCACCTCGGGCAATTCTCTCAGCGCCGCCGCCGCCGCCCGCTCCCAGTCGACGAGCGGTGCGCCGTCGACGGTGAGCTTTGGCGTCGAAACGGCGACGACCAGGGGATCGAGAAACGGATTGTGGAACTCCGTGTGCAGCGCGTCGTCGACGCGCTTGGATTCGCTGCCGGACAGGCCGGAGGTCCCCCCGAGCGATGCGTTCGGAAACAATGCCGCGCCCCAGGCGCCGAGGGCGATCGCGATCGCCCAGGCGATGAGCACGCGGCGCGGGTTCCTGCCGACGAAAAAGCCCAGGGCGAGAAAACGGGAGGTCATCGGTCGCTCAAAACGGGTAGTTGATGCCGGTGAATACGGCGGCGCCTTCGCTGCCGTAGCCGATATCGACGTAGCCGACGACGAACGGTCGCGCGATGCCGCGAAACCCGAGCCCCTCGACGTGGTGCAGGTGCGCGATCGGCGACGAGCGCGAATGCGCGAACACCTCGCCGACGTCGATGAACGGCGCCAGTTCGATGTCGACGTGAGTTCCCACGGTGTTGAGCGAGAGTACCCGGCGGCGGTACTCGACGCTCGAGGAAAAGGAATTGCGTCCGTAAAAGCGGCCCGCGCCATAGCCGCGCAGCGGCTGCTCCTCGCCGAGAACGCTGCGGTCGCCGCCGATGCTCGACAGGCTCCAGAAGGGCACGTTCGTCGCGCCCGGCATGTAGCGCAGCGCGACGTGGCCCGCGATCGTCGCGTCCGGCGAAACCGCCCAAAAATGGCGCGCGTCGATTCCCGCGACGCTGTAGAGCGAATCGTTGAGCATGCCACTGCTCGCGGCGACGCCGCCGAAGATGACATACGCGCCGCCGGCCGTCGGCACGGTGGGGTCGTTGCGGGTGTCGTAAGTGATCTCGACGCGGTTCAGTATTTCGTGATTCAAACCGATCCCAAGCAAACCTCGAAACCGCGTCTGTATCGAGGCGATCTTGGCAAGAGATCCCGGTTGAACCGCGACCGCGCGCGCGCGCAGCGTGTAGGAGATCTGCCAGGCGTGCGTCAGGTTCCATCCCGCCGTCGTTTGCACATATTTCTGCTGCAAGGTGTAATTCGTCTCGTCGATGATCGCCGAGCGGTTGCCGACGCCGTAGAACCGCGGCGTGCCGCTGCGGTCGTAGATGACGCTCGCCGAGAACGACCAGCGTGAATTGCGCAATCGGCCCGTCTGATACTCGTAGTCGAATTCGCTCTCGACGCGCTCCTTGGCGCCGGCGACGAGCGACCACTGGGTGTCGTCCGACGGATAGGAAAAAATTCGGCCGCGCGCGCCCCAGCCGAAGTTGGGGTTATGGATGACGTCGGGCGCGATGATCTTGCGAATCTGCGATTTATCGTCGGTCACCAGCCAGGTCGGAATCAGGCCGAGCGTCGTGCCGCTGTTCGGATCGACGTCGATTTCCGGCACCGGTATGAACGGCGCGGTCGCGGGATCGAGCCAGCGGGCAAAGCCGGTCGGCGCCTCGGCTCGTGCCGCGGGCGCCGACGCGCACACGAGCAGGCAAAGCGCGAGAACACGCAGCCGGCCTTCGACCCTGTCGTCCACGAAAACCTCTCTCCGCAACAGCGGGGCTGCGAGCTTAACAATATTTCGAGGATCCCCGCATCGACTATAATGCGGCCTGCCGTCAACCAAGGGCCGAACGTTGTTCCAAAACATGACCCGCTTGAGCGAGGACGCGATCCTCGGACTCATGGCGAAATTCCGGGCCGATCCCTCGCCGCTGAAAGTCGACCTCGGCGTCGGCGTCTTCCGGGACGCGGACGGCAATACGCCCGTGCTCGACTGCGTGCGGCGCGCCGAACGCAGCGTGCTCGCCGCGCAAACGACGAAGTCCTATGTGGCGCCGGCCGGCCGCGCGGAATTCAACGATGCCGTGACCGAATTCGTGCTCGGCGCCGCGCACCCGGCCGTGCGCGATCGCCGCGCGGTCACCGTGCAGGCGCCCGGGGGGTGCGGCGCGCTGCGTGTCGGCGCCGAACTGGTGCGCGCGGCGGCGCCCGGCGTCGCGGTTCACGTCAGCGATCCGACCTGGGGCAACCACGTGCCCCTGCTCGGCAGTTCGGGCTTGCGGCTCGTACGCTACCCATACTACGACGCGGCGGCCCACCGGCTGCGCCTCGACGCGATGCTCGAACACTTGAGCGCGGCGCCGGCAGGCGACGTCGTCTTGATCCACGCCTGCTGCCACAACCCGAGCGGAGCGGATCTCCCGGCGGACGCGTGGCGCTCGGTCGTCGAGATTCTGCAGCGCCGGCGCCTGGTGCCCTATCTCGACCTCGCCTACCAGGGATTCGGCGAGGACGCCGATGCCGATGCCGCCGGCGTGCGCCTCGTCGCCGAGAACGTCCCGGAATGCCTGATCGCGACGTCGTTCTCGAAGAACTTGGGACTTTACCGCGAGCGCGTCGGCGCGCTGATCGTCGTCGGCAGCGACGAGAATCGCACCGCGACCGTCAAGAGCCACGTGCTGCAAATCGCGCGCAGCATCTACTCCATGCCGCCGGACCATGGGGCCGCGATCGCGGCGCATATCTTCGCCACGCCGGAACTGCGCGAGCTGTGGATGCGCGAACTCGCCGCGATGCGCACCCGCATTCGGGAAATGCGCGTGCTGCTCGCGGACAACCTGCGGCGCTTGAGGGGCGACGACGGCTTCGGCTTCCTGCGCGACCAGAGGGGCATGTTTTCCCTGCTCGGCGCATCCGCACAGACGGTCGACCGATTGCGCGAGGAACATCACGTGTACATGACGGCCGACAGCCGCATGAACCTCGCGGGCGTGATCCCGCAGAACGTCGCCTATCTCGCCGACGCGATCTGCCGCGTCATGGATTGACGCCCGGCGGCGCGTTCAGGCGCCGAGCGCGTTGCGCAGCGCCGCCACCTCGGCCGCACCGTCGTGCATGACGACCCTCACTTTTTCGTCGCTCAGGCGCAGGCGCGCCGCGGCGCCGAGACCGTCGATCGCCAGGCGCAATCCGTCGATGTCCGAGCCGAACGAAGCCATCCGATTCGCCACCGCGACGATGTCGCACAGGTCCGCGGTTTCGACTCCGTCGCGCTGCAGGTCGTCCTGGCCTGCGACCGCCGCGACCATCTCATCGGCGAATTCCCAGTTTTCCATGATCGCCCTGCCGATCTGCGCGTGCCAATCGTCGATGATTTGATTGACCGCGGCCGCGCTCGCGAACAATTCCGGGTGATTGACGACGCGCGTGATCACGTAGAGCTTGCCGATGCCGTGCATCATTCCCGTGAGCATCGCCTCGTCGGGATTGATTTGCGCGCTCGTGCGCGCGAGCACATAAGCGAACGCCGCGACCAGCGTGCTGCGCTCCCACAGTTCGTCCAGGTAGTGTTTGACGTCCGCAAGTTCGTTCTTGTTGCGTATCTGCGCCATGGCGAACGACATCGACGCGCTGCGGACCATGTTGTAGCCCATGCGGTTGATCGCCCTGCGCAGGTCCGTTATCTGCTTTCCCGAGGTATTGAGCGCTGCCGAATTGGCGATTTTCATGAGCCTCGCCGCAAGCGCGGGCTCGGATCCGACGACCCGCACGACGGTCTCGACGCTCGAATTCTGATCGGTGAGGATGCGCCGTAAGCGGATCGCGACCTCCGGGAAGGACGGCAAATCCACGTGGCCCGAGGACAGTTCCGTGGCCAGGGATTGAACGAATCCAAAGGCGGCGTCGGAGGAATTTCGCGGTTCTGTGTTACTCAACTTAATCCTCACGGTCGTCATGGGAATACAACCGCATGAGTCGGCCGCGGGGCGGAATTCTTGAGTCAGGGAAACCCTGGGTCGGGCGCCTCGGGGCCGCCCCGGACGCTCAAGGCTCGGGCGTGGCCTTGGGTTGACTGACGAAGCGTTGGCGGACCTCGCCGTTTCCCGACCGTTCCCTATAGCGGCCGCGACAATACCCCGCGAGGACCTTGTGCCAGAACCGCACCGACCCGGGATTTCGCTGGTATTCGACGATCTCCCATTCGCCGGCGAAACGGTCGAAGATCAACGTCGCCGCGTCGCGGCCGATGCCGTTGCGCCGGTATTGCTGGCGCACGAAGAATTCCGACATCCGATAGTCCGGCGCCTTTTCCCCGCCCGTCGGCATCCGCGGACGCGAGACGAGCGCGAATCCCACCGGCTCCGCCCCTCTGGAGATCACCAGCGGGTGCGTGAGATCGTTCGCGAACCAATCCGCGAAAATGCCGTCTTTTTGCGGATTGTCCGCGCCAATGACCGAAAAGAAACCGGTGTTCAGGTCGGATAAGGAGTCCAGATACTCGCCATAGACGTCCTGGATCCACTGCCGGTCCTTTTTCGAGTACTTGCAGTCGCGAATACTGACGGACACTGCGTTGTCGGTTTCCCTACCTCCAAAAAGGCAAAGCCCGGGCGAACGAGCCTATCGGCTGTCCGCCCGGGCCGCACGATCAGAAACTGATCGTCTTACTGCTTCGGCGGGGCAGACGCGTCAGGCGCAGCAGCCGAGGCAGCGGACGCCGTCGCATCGGTGGCGGCGCTCGCAGCGGCCGTCGCATCGCTCGCGGGCGCAGCGGACGTATCGGCAGCCGGAGCCGAAGCGGTCGTGTCGGCGGCGGGAGCCGGCGCTTCCGCCTTCTTGCCGCAGGCGGAAAGAACAAATGCGGCGGCAATCGCGCTAAGAACTAGTTTGGTCTTCATCTATCGATACCCCAGAATATTTAATGATTTAACACGTAGGCGGACTTGCAGGTCCCGAGCCTTCACCAAGATGTCGCCGACCAGTTTAGAGTGTTTTCGCTTATTTTCCTATCCTTTTTCCGGTCGAGTCGGCACTCCGCCCCGTTAACGCAGCCGATCGATATCGGGGTTAATCGGCGAGCGATCCACTCTGAGTTAAAGTATTCTTAATATCGGAATTTCCCTGCAATCCAGCGGAGAAAACGTGAGCGCTGAGCGGTTGGATCTACTGTACCCCGAACATCTGCAGACCGCGATGCGGCGCGCCGATAGGGCGCTGTCCGCCGCCGGCTTCGATGCCATGGTGGTTCATGCCGGGCGCGCGCCGCTCCAGTTCCTCGACGACCAGGAATATCCGTTCAAGCCGAACCCCCATTTCAAAGCCTGGGTGCCGGTCATCGACAATCCGCACTGCGCGCTCATCCACATCCCCGGCAAGCGGCCCAAACTGCTGTTTCATCAGCCCAACGACTATTGGCACAAGGCGTCGCCGATTCCACAGGAACCCTGGACGCGGGAACTGGAGATCGTGCCGATCCAGAGCGGCGCGGAGGCCGCGGGCCACTGGGCGAAGATCGGGAAAGTCGCGTTCATCGGCCCGCCTGATTCGTTCGGCGATGCCGAGAGCGGGTCGGTCAATCCCCCGGAACTGCTGACCCGGCTGCACTACGACCGCGCCGTCAAGACGGCGTATGAAATCGAGTGCATGCGGCGCGCGAGCGCGCTGGCGGCGCACGGCCACATCGCCGCGCTCTCGGCCTTTCGCAACGGCAAAGCGGAATACAGCGCGCATCTTGCGTATCTCGACGCCTGCGCGCTGCGCGAAGAGGAGATGCCGTACAACAATATCGTCGCCTACAACGAGCACGCCGCGATCTTGCATTACCAGCGCCTCGAACGCGCGACGCCGCAGCCGCTGCGCTCGTTTCTGCTCGACGCCGGCGCCCAATACCGCGGCTACGCGGCCGACATCACGCGCAGCCACGCGGCGGCCCCCGGCGCTTACGCCGACCTCGTCGCCGAACTCGACCGCGCGCAGCGCGCGCTCTGCGCCGAAATCGTCCCCGGCCGGGACTACCGCGAGGTACACCTGTCGGCGCACCGCACCCTCGGCGACCTGTTGCACCGCGCCGGACTTACCAAGCTGCCGGGCGAAGCGGCGATGGAGCGCGGCGTCACCAGCGTGTTCTTCCCGCACGGAATCGGGCACTTGCTCGGACTCCAGGTGCACGACGTCGGCGGCGTACTCGCGGACGCCTCCGGCCATGAGCGCAAGCGCCCCGAGGGGCACCCGTACCTACGCCTGACGCGGCTCCTCGAACCGGGCGTCGTCGTCACGGTGGAACCGGGAATCTATTGGATCGATTCGCTGCTCGCGGACGCGCGCGCGGACGCGCGCCGCGAGCACATCGATTGGACTGTCGTCGAGGCGCTCAAGCCCTTCGGCGGCATCCGCATCGAGGACAACGTGGTGACGACCGCCGCCAGCCCTGAAAACCTCACTCGCGACGCATTCGCCCGCTTGAGCGCCTCCGCCTGATCGCCTCGCGCTCAGCGCTGGTTGCGCAGGGCGTCGCGAATCTCCTCGAGGAGCACTTCCTGGCGCGACGGGGCCGCCGGCGGGGCGGCCGCGGCCGGCGCCGGCTTCTTGAGCTTGTTGATGCCGCGCAGCGCGAGGAACAGCACGAACGCGATCACCAGGAAATCGAAGATTGACTGCAGGAATACGCCGTATTTGACCAGCACCGCCGCGCCTTTGGGGTCCGCCCCGAGGCTGATCGCGAGATCCGTGAAATTCACACCGCCGATCAACTTGCCGAGGACCGGCGTGATCACGTCGGCAATGAGCGAAGAGACGATCTTGCCGAATGCGACGCCAACGATGACGCCCACCGCCATGTCGACGACGTTGCCCTTCATCGCAAATTCTTTGAACTCGCTGACTATGCTCATGCTGGCCCGTCCCTCGGCTTTGGAAGTTATTGGATCGCTAGAACGAATTCTCCATGCACGAGGCCGAACGATCAGGCCGCGGCCTTCGCCTTGCGCCGCTTCGGCTTCGCCGGCGCTTCTTCATCCGCGCTCTTCACCGCCGCGGCGGGCGTCGCCTCGACGAGCTGCATCAGCGCCATATCGGCGGAATCGCCCGGGCGCGGCTCCATTTTCAGGATCCGCGTATAGCCGCCGGCGCGCGCCTTGAAGCGCGGTCCGAGCTCGCCGAACAGCTTGTCGACGACCGTCACGTCGCGCAACCGCGCGAGCGCCAGACGACGCTTCGCCTGCGTGTCGATTTTCGCCATCGTGATCAAGGGTTCGACGACGCGGCGCAATTCCTTCGCCTTCGGCACGGTCGTGCGGATGGTCTCGTGACGCAACAACGACGCGGCCATGTTGCGCAGAAGCGCATGCCGGTGGGAAGAGTTCCGCGATAACTGACGACCGCTGTTTCTATGACGCATTTTTTGAAGACCCTAAATTCGCAAATCAGATGCTGTCGCGCTCATCGTCGCGCTTCAAGCCCGGGGGCGGCCAGTTGTCGATGCGCATACCGAGCGTGAGGCCGTGGCTCTCGAGCACCTCTTTGATCTCGGTCAGAGACTTCTTGCCGAGGTTCGGCGTGCGCAGCAACTCGACTTCCGTGCGCTGCACGAGGTCGCCGATGTAATGGATGTTCTCCGCCTTCAGGCAGTTGGCACTGCGCACCGTGAGCTCGAGCTCGTCGACCGGGCGCAACAAAATCGGGTCGAACTGCGTTTCCGTCGCCTTCGAGGTCATTTCGTCCTGGCCTTGGAGATCGACGAACACCGACAATTGATCCTTGAGGATGCCGCCCGCGCGGCGAATGGCTTCCTCGGGATCGATCGTACCGTTGGTTTCGATGTCCAGGATCAGCTTGTCCAGGTCCGTCCGCTGTTCGACGCGCGCGCTCTCGACGTTATAGGTGACTTTGCGCACCGGGCTGAACGAAGCGTCGAGCTGCAGGCGGCCGATCGCGCGCGATTGCTCCTCGAAGGCCAGCCGCTGAGCCGCCGGCCGATAGCCGCGCCCGCGCTCGACCTTCAGCGACATCGACAGCTCGCCCGCCTTGGTGAGGTTCGCGATCACGAGTTCGGGATTCAGGATCTCGACGTCGTGGTCGCCGGAAATGTCGCCGGCCGTGACCGGACCCGGTCCCTTCTTCTGCAGCCGGATTTCCGCGACGTCGCGGGAATGCATGCGGATCGCGACCGCCTTCAGATTCAGAAGGATGTCGACGACGTCTTCCTGGACACCTTCGATCGCCGTGTATTCGTGGAGCACGCCGTCGATCTCGATCTCGGTGATCGCTGCGCCGGGCAAGGAGGACAACAGAACGCGGCGCAATGCATTGCCGAGCGTGTGGCCGAAGCCGCGCTCGAACGGTTCGATCACGATGCGCGCATGCCGCGGCGAAACCGGCTGTACCTTGACAACCCGGGGCTTCAAAAACTCATTGATCGATCCCTGCATGGATACCACCTACCTTTACTGATCGCGGACACTCGGCCGATCGCGCCCATACGGGCCGATCGGGCCGTTGCGTGTTACTTGGAGTACAACTCGACGACGAGGCTCTCGTTGATGTCCGGCAGGATTTCCTGGCGGTCGGGAACCGACTTCAGGACGCCCGACATCTTCTTGTCGTCCACTTCGACCCAGTCCGGAAAGCCGACTTGCGCGGCGACGGTCAGGGCCGCCTGCACGCGAGTCTGCTTCTTGGCCCGGTCGCGCAAATTGATCACGTCGCCGGCCTTGCACTGGTACGAGGCGATGTTCACGAGCTTGTCGTTGACCGACACGCCCTTGTGACTCACCAACTGGCGCGCCTCGGCGCGCGTCGCCGCGAAGCCCATGCGGTAGACGACGTTGTCGAGCCTGCATTCGAGGAATTGCAGGAGAGTTTCGCCGGTCGCGCCGGGCCTGCCGGCGGCCTTTTGATAATAGTTGCGGAACTGGCGCTCGAGAACGCCGTACATGCGGCGCAGCTTCTGCTTTTCGCGCAGCTGCAGACCGTACTCGGAGAGCCTCTGCTTACGCTCGCTCTTCACGCCGCCCGGCGGCACTTCGAGCTTGCACTTGGATTCCAGCGGCTTGA
>Ga0316628_100002179_pt1 | contig 14354 bp, 12 predicted proteins | sample OWC_Aug_M2_C1_D5_FD_207648 | JGI IMG/M metagenome (GOLD analysis project Ga0316628, IMG submission 207648) | Wetland soil microbial communities from Old Woman Creek delta, Ohio, United States - OWC_Aug_M2_C1_D5_C | ecosystem: Environmental > Terrestrial > Soil > Wetlands | place: USA: Ohio... | reverse complement strand
TTGCGGTCAGGGAGATGATGCCGGAAAGGCTGACCATGGTCCCCCGCGCCGAATTTGTGATAAAGGATAGTGATGTTTTGGTGGTCATTGGAAAAGAGAGGGATATCCAGAAAATCAAATAGAGAGATAGGGAAATAAGGAGATAAGGTGGATTGCCATTTTTCGGGTCACCCCCTCAGCTTATCTCCCCATCAGTCTTTTTGCGTGTTTTTCCAGAAATGACCAGAGTGATTTCGCCTTTTAACTTCCTTCCACCCATCTGAGTTTGGATCTCGCTGACCTTCCCCCTGAGAATCTCCTCGTAAATCTTTGTCAACTCGCGGGTGAGAACGATCTCTCGATCCCCCAAAACTTCGTAGATATCCTTTAGTGTTTCGGAAATGCGATGGGGAGATTCGTAAAAGATCAGGGTTTCCCTTACGTCCTCCAATTCCTTCAGCAGATCCCGCCGTTTCTTCATTTTATGAGGAAGGAAGCCCCTAAAGAGGAAGGCATCGGAAGGGAGGCCTGAAACGCTGAGAGCGGCAATCACTGCCGACGGGCCAGGGATGGGCAGGATAGGGACTTCATTCTCAATGGCTGTTTGAATCAGTCGGAATCCCGGGTCAGAAATGCCGGGTGTGCCAGCATCCGAGACCAGGGCGACTCGATGGCCCTGCTTCAATTTAGAGAGGATGAATTCCTTTTTCTTAAATTCGTTTCCTTCAAAGTAGCTGGTGAGCGGGGTATGAATTCCAAAGTGCCTGAGGAGGAGGCTGGTATGTCGAGTGTCCTCGGCCGCGATTAAGTCCACTTCTTTCAGGATGCGAAGAGCCCTGAGAGTGATGTCCTCTCTGTTCCCGATGGGAGTGGAGACGATATAGAGCGTGCCTTGCGTTGAGTTGAAAGAAGGAGACGTCATAATTCTCCAAAATCATTAACTATTTGAGAAAAAATATCATTTATTGATGAATTGATCAAGTGGGGAAGGACAAAAAAATTATTGACAAATGGTGTCAAAACCCATAAAAATATTGTCATCTCAAAAAGTTGCCCGCTTACGCCCGAGGTTGCCACGCAGCCTACGGACCAGGATCTTGACTTTGGGGCTCTATCATACGGGAATTTATGCCGGAAGACGTTTCAATAGATAAAAAGGCTCTTGAGGTCGGTTCAGAGATACCGATGATCGAGGGAGTGGAATCGGACGAGGAGTTCATCCTTGCCAGAGATTTAACGAGTGCATTCGTCAAGGCGATCAAGGCCTTTCGTTTTTATCCGTCAGACAACCCCGCCCTCAAGGGATTCCAAGACCAGCTTCTCAAAAGATTCCATTTTTTCTTAAATAAGTTTCAGTCTTTCGTGATTCAGGTTGGAGAATACGACCTCTCGTTTAAAGGGAGGATCATCTACGAAAATAAGGATGTGAAAACGAGTCTTGCCTTTCTCCTTTACAAGGACGGGCTAAGGGAAGTCCGTTTTATGAAAGGGTTGGAAGAATGGGAGGTTCAGGGAATCATTGATGTGATCAAGAAGAGCGATACGATCAATCAATTAGAGGATGATATCGTCACCTTAATGTGGGAGAAAGATTTCGAACACATCAGTCATTTGGCCACGGATGAATTCTTAGAGGAGATGCCCGTTGTCATCCCGGAGAATGTTGACCAGTTCAGGAAGAATCTGGTTTTCAAACCCCTTGCCCATCAAGTAGAGGTCGAGCTGGAAGAGGAGAATTCGGAGGAAGGAGCCGATCTGGATGAAATCCTCTCTAAGCTGACGGAAGAACCCGCTCCATTTGTTTCGGATCGAAGCGTCTATTTCCTCACCTCGGAGGAACTCGAAAGACTGAAAAAGGATGTCGAAGCCGAGCTCGACCCCGTTTTTGTATTCACGGTCATGGACATTGTCTTCGAAATATTGGCCATGGAAAAAGAGCCCGATCCCTATCAAGACGCGGTAAATGCCCTGATCAAAGTATTAGACGCTTTTTTGACTCTCGGCGAGTTCACCAAAGCGACCGAACTCTTAAAACGGGTGAATGTCATTCTCAAGACTTATGACCTGCAAGATTGGCAGATCGAGAGCGTTCGAAAAATTATCGTGGAAGCCGGTGACGAGGTTCGGATCGAGCGGATCGGGAAGGTTCTGGCAAGGGAGGAAGTTCGTTTGGAAGATGTCAACGCCTATCTCTTGCTCCTTGAAAAAAACTCCGTCACACCCCTCATTAAGTTGCTGGGGGAACTTAAGAACTCGAAGACAAGAAGACTGTTCTGTGATGCCATCTCGGTAATCGGAAAGGATGCGATTGAGCTGATCACTCCCTTTATCGATGACCGACGATGGTACCTGGTTCGAAATATCACCTATATCTTAGGCCGCATCGGAAAAGAACAATCCTTCCCTTATGTTCTGAAGGCATTCAATCATGAAGAAGATCGAGTGAGGAGGGAAGCCATACAGGCACTGGGGCTGATAGGTGGGCCCAAGGCCATCGGATTATTGGTGAGGGCTCTTACAGACAATGATGTTCGCATTCGTTGTATGGCAGCCATTAATCTAGGGAAGGTAGGTAAAGAAATGGGCCTGATTTCTCTTTTAGAAGTTGTGCAAACAAAAGATTTTTACAAAAGGGAACCCGTGGAAATTAAGGCCTTCTTTAACGCGATCGGCATGGTGGGCTCCAACGAAGCGATTCCTGTCCTGCAGCAACTCTTGGAACGAAAGGGTTGGTTCGTTCGGGGAAAAACGGATGAAATCCGGGTTGGAGCAGCCAACGCAATGGCCATGATTGGAACTCCCGAGGCAAAGGCCATCTTGGAGGTAGGGGAGGATTCAAAGGACGAATCGATCCGGGAGGCTTGTCTGCAAGCGTTGAAGAGCCAATTTCCCTAAGGAGCTGGTGGTTTGATGACGGAAGAAAAACCCATCCTTGACCATGAACACCGACCGACAAAATTAGGAACAGAATTTATTACAAAATTCTACCGACTTTTAAAAGGGACGGCGATCTATGACCGGAAGAACGTCAACATCGATCGCCTCATCCAGGAGTGCGTCCAGACGATCAATAACATCGTCCGGTCGGAGGGGAACCTTTTTTTGAAAATCGTTCGTGATAATTTCTTCTTCAACAATGTCCGGATCATCGTGAGCGCCGACAAGTTTCCAATCTTCAAGGCGTTTTGGCAGGACATGAGAAAGAGGTGGATCGGGGAAGTGGAGTTTTCAGAAGAGGTGAGCGGAGAGCACCTCAGAGATTTTATTTACCTCCTTTCAGGGCTGGAGGAAAATAACGAGAGCAATTACCTTTATATCAAGAAGCAGTTGGAATACCGAAACATCGAATCCATCGATGTGGGGAAATTGGAGTTCTATAAAGACGAGGAAATCTATGTCGATTCCGAGGATCAAAAGAGATATTCGAAGGAGGTCTATTTCAAAACCATCGGTTTGGTCAAGGAAGTGGTGGACGGCATTAATCAACAAAAAGCCCTCAACATCCGAAAGGCCAAACGACTGATGCAGAACGCGGTCAACGCGATCATGCAGGATGATTCCACTTTGTTGGGTTTGGCGAATATTAAGAATTATGACGAATACACCTTCAATCATTCTGTGAACGTGGCCATCTATGCCATCGCTTTGGGCCAGAGAATCGGGATTCCCAAAAGGCACCTTTCCCATCTGGGTATGGCGGGCTTATTCCATGATATGGGAAAGACGAAGATTCCGAGAGAGATTCTTAACAAAACAGAGAAGTTGTCACCCGGGGAGTGGTCGATCATGCGATCCCATCCTGTCATCGGGACGGAGCTCATCATGAGGATGAAGGAATGGGGAGAGCTCTCCACCCGGATGATAGAAGGCGCTTTTGAACACCACCTTCGATACGATCTGACGGGATATCCGAGGCTCACCCGAAAAAGGAAGATCAGCCTGTTCGGCAGGATCATCAGCATTGCTGATTTCTACGATGCTTTGGTAAGACCGAGGGTCTACAATCGATTTCCTTATGTTTCCGAAAAAATCCTTGGGATCATGCTGGACCGAAGTGGGAAAGACTTTGACCCGGCCGTCGTCAAGGTTTTCATTAACATGATTGGGATCTTTCCCCTCGGGACCCTGGTTTTATTGAACACCAATGAGATGGGGATCGTCACCCAGATCCAGGAGGAAGCAGAACTGATCGATCGGCCCAAGGTCTGCCTTCTTTATTATAGTGATGGAGAATATCGGAAAGGGAAGGTGGCGGATCTGAGAGAGATGGATGAAGCCACCAGGAATTTCAAGAGAAGCGTCGTTAAGACCCTCGATCCGAACGAATATAATATCAATGTCGCCGAATTTCTCATGTAATTGCGAATTTCGAAGCTCGGATTGCGGATTGATAGACCCAAAATCCAAGACCGGATTCCATCGATTCGTAATTCATAATTCATAACTCGTAATTCATTTCCCCTTCTTTTTCGACTCCTCCCATAATTGGTCCATTTCGATGATGTCAGACTGGCGGAGGGATCTTCCCTCCCTGTAAAGGGACTGCTCAATATAATGAAATCGAGATACGAATTTGTCTAATGTTTTTCTTAATGCCTCCTCCGGATGGATGTGGAGAAAGCGGGAAACGTTTGCCATGACAAAGAGGAGGTCTCCGATTTCTTCACGGATTCTTCTTCTGTTTTGAAGGAAAAGTGCCTCTCGAAACTCCTTTAATTCTTCATCCAATTTATTCAACACCCCTTCAATATTTGGCCAGTCAAACCCCACTCGGGAAGCCTTCCGGGTCAACTGATAGGCCTGGGAAAGGGAAGAAGAATCTTTAGAGACCCCTTCTAAAACGGATCTCCATTCTCCTTTAGGGTCTCTTCTCTTCAATCGATGATGGATATCTCTTCCCATCTTTTTCGTCATCTTCATCAACCCCTCCCGATTGGAAGCCTCTCCAGTTTCGTGATAAATACTCTCAAGAGCCCCCCTCACCCTATCCCTCTCCCCCCTGCCTACCGGCAGGCAGGCAAGGGGAGATAGGGATAGATTGCTAAGCTCCTGTTTTTATGTTATTTAAATACTTCTAAAATAATGGATTTTGGGTTTTTGTTCAATGAAAAGAAGTACTATGTAAGAGATGATTGCGAGTAGGAAGGAAGGACAATGGATTACCGTCACACATTAAATCTCCCCAGGACCGATTTTCCCATGAAGGCCAACTTGGCGAGGAGGGAACCGGATATCCTGAAGGCCTGGGAGGCGAAGGCGATTTATCATCAGTTAAGCCAGCAGGCAAAAGGAAGACCTAAATATATTCTCCACGATGGCCCTCCGTATGCGAATGGAAACATTCACATCGGGACAGCCTTGAATAAAATCCTCAAGGACTTCATCGTGAAATCAAAGTATATGGCAGGGTTCGATAGTCATTATGTTCCAGGATGGGACTGTCACGGATTGCCCGTTGAACATGAGGTGGAGAAGAGCCTTGGCTCGAAGAAAGAAAAACTCTCCGTCGTAGAGATCCGGAGACGATGTCGGGATTACGCAGCCAAATTTGTGGGGATTCAGAGAGAGGAATTCAAACGCCTCGGGGTTTTTGGGGAATGGGAGCATCCCTATCTAACCATGAATTTTGAATACCAGGCAACGATTGTCCGGGAGTTCGGAAAATTTCTTCTGAACGGTTCGGTTTACAAGGGAAAGAAACCGGTCCACTGGTGTCCCACGTGTAAGACGGCATTGGCTGAGGCAGAAGTGAAATATGAAGACCACCGATCTTCGTCCATCTATGTGAAATTCAAGATGGTATCTGATATGGGGAAAGATTTTCCAACCCTGAAAGGGAAGCCCGTTTACGTCATCATCTGGACCACCACGCCCTGGACAATCCCGGCTAACTTAGCGATTGCACTCCATCCGGATTTCACCTATGTCGCGGTGGACGTAGGAGGTGAGGTCTATATCTTGGCAGACGGCCTCCTGGAAGAGGTGATGAAGAAATTCGGAATCAAGAAATATGGGGTGTTGGAGAAATTCCTCGGTAAGCGATTGGAAAGATTCAAATGCCGGCATCCCTTCCTCGACCGGGATTCAATCATCATCCTTGCCCCGTATGTCACCTTAGAGGCTGGAACAGGATGCGTTCACACAGCCCCCGGCCACGGTCAGGAGGACTACGAAAGCGGGGTGCAATACGGTTTGGACATCTACAGCCCGGTCGATGATGATGGCCGATTTACCAAAGACGTCCTTTTCTTTGCCGGGCAGTTCGTTTTTGATGCCAACGATGCCGTGAACAAGAAACTGGCTGAGGTCGGAGCGCTTCTGAAAGAAGAGATGCTGGTGCATTCCTACCCACATTGTTGGCGAACCAACGACCCGATCATCTTTCGGGCCACAGAACAATGGTTCATCTCGATGGATAAAATGGGATTGAGACGAAAGGCCCTCAAGGCAATCAACGAAGTGACCTGGATCCCCCCGTGGGGAAAGGACCGAATCTATGGAATGGTTGAAAATCGGCCCGATTGGTGTGTCTCCAGGCAGAGGGCCTGGGGGATTCCGATCACCGTCTTTTACTGCAATGCCTGCAAACAACCTTTGTTCAATCAGGAGACCATCGATCATGTTGTCCGCCTTTTTGAGGAGAAGGGAGCGGACATCTGGTTTGAAGAAGGCACGGAACATCTTTTGCCCAAAGGAACCCAGTGTCCCCAGTGCGGGGGGAAAGCATTTTCAAAGGAGATGGATATTCTGGATGTCTGGTTTGACTCGGGTGTTTCCCATGCAGCGGTCCTGGAAGGACAACGCGAGCTTGAATGGCCCGCGAGCCTCTATCTTGAAGGAAGCGATCAACATCGGGGCTGGTTTCACAGTTCTCTTCTCACCTCTGTCGGGACAAGAGGGCGCGCCCCGTATCTTTCCGTCCTCACCCATGGATTTGTCGTAGACGGAGAGGGAAAGAAAATGTCCAAATCAGCCGGGAACGTGATCGCACCCGAAGAAGTCATCAATAAACTGGGAGCCGATGTCCTGAGACTCTGGGTTGCGGCGGAGGATTACAAAGATGATATTAAGATCTCCAACGAGATCCTAAAACGGTTAGCCGATAGCTACTTTCGTGTCCGAAACTCGTTTCGTTTCCTTCTGGGGAATCTCCATGACTTCCATCCTGAGAAAGACCGCGTTCCTTATGGCGAACTCCATGAGATGGACCGATTGGCTCTTCATCAGCTTCAGAAACTCGTTGGCAGAATTCGCGAGGCGTATGAGCGCTTTGAGTTTCATACGGTCTACCACAGCCTCCAGAATTTCTGCGCGGTTGAGATGAGCGCCCTCTATTTTGATATCCTGAAGGACCGGCTTTACACATTTTCATCCGGTTCCCGGGGTCGGAGATCGGCACAGACCGCCCTTTATGAAATTTTGAGGACGCTGACCTGCCTCACAGCCCCTATTCTTCCTTTCACTGCCGAAGAGGTCTGGAAATACCTTCCTGAAGAACCGGGGAGGGCGGAAAGCGTCCACCTTGCTTCATTTCCGGATGTTAAAAGTGATTACTTGGACGATGCCCTGAACGACCGGTGGGAGCAGATCTGGGAGATTCGGGCAATTGTGACCAAAGCCTTGGAAGAGGCCCGGAAAGAAAAGGTAATCGGACTGTCATTGGATGCGCAGGTCCATCTCCATCTTCCTGAAAAAATCTTTTCATTCCTCAAGAGTTACGAGAAGGACCTAAAGTCGATCTTTATTGTCTCCTCAGTCATCCTTCATCCCGCTGTGAGCGGGACCAGGGATGAAAAAGAGGTGAGGGTTGAAGTCTCCAGGGCAGAGGGTAAGAAGTGTGAAAGATGCTGGAACTACGAAGTCAGTGTGGGCAGTCACCCGGAACATCAAACCATCTGCGAGAGGTGTGTCGAGGCGATCCAGAATTGAGCTGAAAGCTCAAAGCTGAAAGGCTCTGCTCTAAGCTTTGAGCTAGGTGGCGATTGTATGAAACGCAAATACTGGGTCCTTTTGATTTTCTGTATCGGAATTCTCCTGCTGGATCAGGGGACCAAATACATGGTGGTACAAAAGCTGCCCCTGTATCAAAGGGTGGAGGTGATCCACGGGTTTTTCAATCTTACCCATGTGAGGAATACGGGCGGTGCTTTTGGAATCTTTGGAGGAGAAAAAGGGGGAATCGGATCCATTCTCTTTGTAGTCGTCTCCCTGATCGCGGTTGGGGCCATACTCGTTCTTTTCACTAAGGCCAAGGAGAACGAGAAGAACCTCGCTCTCTCACTTTCTCTCATTCTCAGTGGGGCGATTGGAAACCTCATTGACCGTCTCCGATACGGAGAGGTCGTCGATTTCCTCGACTTTCACCTATCGACCTACCATTGGCCCGCCTTCAATGTTTCAGATTCTGCCATCTGTATCGGTATCGGTTTGATGGCCTTAGAGGTATTGATCCGGGATCGCAAGAAAAGCACCAAATCCCAAATTCGATAACTCATAACTCTAAACTTATAATTCCAAAAGATGCACCCCATCCTGTTCCAATTCGGCAGTTTCCATATTTACGCTTACGGGTTCTTCATCGGCCTGGGCCTGGCCACGGCGGCATTTCTTGCCGTGCTTAAAGTTCGAAAATCAAACAGCGGGGTTTCTTTTGAAAATATCGTAGACCTTTTCTTCTACACGGTCTTATCAGGTTTGATAGGATCGAGATTACTTTTTGTCTTGGTCAATTTCGATGTTTATCGCAAAAACCCGATGCAGATCTTTAAAATTTGGGAAGGAGGATTGATCTTTTATGGCGGACTGGTCCTCGCAGTCATCGTTGCCTTCTGGTATATGAAGTGGCACCGATTGCCCATCTGGAAGTTGGCTGATCTGATTTCCCCTCTGGTTGCTTTGGGACTCTCTTTTGGCAGGATGGGGTGTTTTTTTGCGGGGTGCTGTTATGGAAAAGAGACCTCCCTCCCGTGGGCTGTCGTCTTCCGCAATCCGGACTCGTTGGCCAGGTTGAATGTCCCCCTTCATCCCACCCAGCTCTATGATGCGGCCAACGGCTTGGCCATCTTCTTCTTCCTGAGTTGGATGGAGAAGAGGAAGACTTTCGACGGCCAAATCTTCTGCCTTTTCCTCTTCCTCTATGCCATCACGCGTTTTTTCATTGAAATATTTAGGGGCGACCCGAGGGGATTTCTCTTCGGAGGTCTCCTTTCCACCTCCCAGGCGATCGGCATCCTGCTGGCCATTTTCTCTGTTTTTATGTTATTCTATATAAGAAAAGGTTATCGAAAATAAAAAGATGGCGGTTCTTGAAATCCTCAAATATCCTCATACTGTTTTGAAGAAACGCTCCCAGGCCGTGAGCCAGATTGATGAGGAAGTGAAGAAATTGACTCAGGACATGAGGGAGACCATGTACGCCGCGGGGGGGATCGGATTGGCCGCCTGTCAAGTCGGAATTCTCCGAAAAGTGATCGTTCTCGATGTCAGTCCAATGGACCCTCAGCACAGCTTTTTTGTCCTGATCAACCCTGAGATCATTTCTGAAGAAGGTGAGATCGACCATGAGGAAGGATGTTTGAGCGTTCCCGATTGTTTGGAGAAAGTGAAAAGGAAAGAAAAGGTCTGTGTGAAGGGGTTGTCTCCACAAGGAATGGAAATAGAGATCAAGGCGGATGGCATATTGGCCATGGCGCTCCAACATGAAATTGATCATACCAATGGCATTCTGATATTGGATAGGGTAAGTCGGCTGAAGAGAGAAATTTATCGGAATAGATTGAAAAAAGAAAAGCGTAAGGAAGAAAGAGCTTGAACGCACCCCCCTGGCGGATCGTTTTCTTTGGTACCCCCTCCTTTGCCCTCCCGACCTTACAATCCCTTTTAGACGGGCCCGATCAAGTGGTCGGTATCGTCACTCAGCCGGACAGGGAAAAGGGAAGAGGGAGAAAAGTTGTTCTTTCTCCCGTGAAGGAACTTGCTCTCCGGTACGGAATTCACCCTCTTCAGCCTGTGAAGGTGAAGGAGGAGGCATTTCAGGAGGCGCTAAGAAATCTTCAACCGGACCTCATGGCTGTGGTGGCCTACGGTCAGATCTTACCAAAATCCGTCTTAAGTATTCCCAAGTATGGGGCCGTAAATGTCCACGCTTCGTTGCTTCCCAAATACCGGGGAGCCGCTCCGATTGCGTGGGCGATCCTGAAAGGGGAGAAAGTGACAGGCGTGACCACCATGCTCCTGGATGAAGGCATGGATACAGGAGACATCCTTTTACAGACGGAAATCCCCGTTGGAGATGGAGAGACGTGTGAAACGCTTCATGATCGGTTGGCCTCCTTGGGAGCTCAATTGCTGTTAGAGACTCTGGAAAAAATGAAGGCTGGAGGTGTTCAGCCCGTTTCACAGGATCATTCAAAGACGACCTATGCCCCTCCTCTTAAGAAAGAAGATGGACACGTTGATTGGAAGAAGGGGGCCGTGGAGATTCATCGTCAGGTCCGTGCCTTTAATCCGTGGCCCGGCGCCTTTACAAAATGGGGGGACCAGTTGTTAAGAATTTGTAGGGGTGAAACAAGGGAAAGATCGCCTGTGGGAAAGCCAGGCACTGTGATCTGGGTCGGGTCAGATTTCATAGAAGTGGAGACAGGGAAGAATTCTTACCTCATCAAAGAAGTCCAGTTGGAGGGGAGAAGGAGAATGACCATCCGGGAATTTCTTTCCGGGCATCCCATTCCTGTGGGGACGGTCTTTGGCTGAGTGGCGAAGTGATTGACAAGAAACCGATTAATCATTATATTGATAGATTAAAAAGGAGGGCGACCCCTAAATGAATGGATTTAAGACATTTTTTTTGATGCTGATTTTAACGGTTCTATTCATTCTGGTTGGGACGGCGATCGGAGGAAGAAACGGGGCGATTTACGCCTTTGTCTTTGCAGGGCTGATGAATTTTGTCATGTACTGGTTTAGTGACAAAATGGTCCTTCGTATGTACGGAGCAAAGCAAGTTACACAAGGAGAGGCTCCCGAGCTTTATCAGATTGTTGGAGAGCTAGTGAACAAGGCCGGCCTGCCTATGCCCAAGGTTTATATCATGGAAAATGAAACGCCGAATGCCTTTGCAACCGGAAGGAACCCGGAACACGCAGCCGTTGCTGTGACAACGGGTATCCTGAAAATTTTATCAAAAGAAGAACTGATGGGAGTCATCGGTCATGAACTCTCCCATATTCAGCACCGGGATATCCTGATCAGCACGATTGCCGCCACTATGGCTGGCGCGATTAGCATGCTTTCCTCGATGGCCCGCTGGGGAGCGATCTTTGGAGGAGGCCGATCCGACGATGAAGAAGGGGGGGGAGGAAATATTCTCGTTGTGCTCCTCGTTTCGATATTTGCTTCCATCGCAGCGATGCTGATTCAAATGGCCATTTCTCGCTCGAGGGAATACATGGCGGACGAGGGCGGAGCCCATCTCAGCCATCCTCTCTCATTAGCAAAGGCATTGGGGAAGTTAGATGTAGCTGCCCAGAGGATTCCCATGGAGGCCAATCCCTCCACCGCTCACATGTTCATCGTCAATCCGTTAAGAGGGGGAGGGGTTCTTTCCCTCTTCAGCACCCATCCACCGATTGAGGAACGTATCGCCAAACTTGAGGAGATGGCGAGGACAGGAAGGTTTTGAGAAAAAAGACCCCAAGGGCGATCTGCCTCGAAATCCTGAATCGGGTTGAAGAGGCGGCTCTTCATCCCGATCGTCTTCTCACCGATTCCTTCAAACGCTACCGATATTTTACTTCTCTCGATCGAGCTTTCCTCACAGAATTGACTTACGGTGTCATCCGCTGGAGAGAAAAACTCGATTGGGTGATCCGGCATTTTTCTAAAATCCCATTTGCGAAAATCGAATTAGAGACCCTTCATATCCTCCGCCTCGGGCTCTATCAAATCTTGTTTATGTCAAGGACTCCTTCTTCGGCAGCCGTAAACGAGTCGGCCGAATTGGCAAAACGAATACGAGGAAAAGGAGGGGCTGGTTTTGTGAATGCGGTGCTTCGTTCCTCCATCCGGCAGAAAGATGAAATCCGTTATCCGGACATGGCTGAGGATCCAGCGCTCCATCTTTCGGTCGTCGAATCCCACCCTCTCTGGTTGGTTCAGAGATGGTTGAAAGAAATGGGTATCGAAGAAGCCTTGAAGCTCTGTAAGTTCAATAACCGGATTTCGCCGCTGACGCTCCGGACCAACACTTTAAAGATATCTCGCGAAGACCTTATCAGAAAGTTAGAAGAAGAAAAGTTACAGCCTTTGCCGAGCACTTTTTCGGAAGAGGGGATTCTGCTTCAGGATCCTCCACCTACGTCAGAGCTTCCATTCATGAAAGAGGGTCTTTATATTATTCAGGACGAAGCCTCGCAGATGGTCACCTTCATTTTGGACCCGAAGCCGGGAGAGAGAATTCTTGATGCCTGTACTGCTCCGGGTGGGAAAACCACCCATATGGCGCAAAGGATGAAAAACCAGGGAGAGATTTGTGCGTTGGATGTGAGCAAGGGGAAATTACATCTCGTTGAGGAGATGTGCCAAAGATTAGGGATAAAGATTGTTAAAACAACGAAGGGGGACGCCGTCAAATCTCTTCCGCTCCCGCAAGGAGTGAAGTTTGACCGAATTCTTGCAGACGTCCCCTGTTCAGGCTTTGGGACGCTTCGTAAGAATCCCGATTTGAAATGGAGAAGAGAGGAAAAGGATATCAAGAGATTGGGTGAGCTTCAGGTTTCGATATTGAGTAACCTTTCGGCCTATGTTAAAGAGAGAGGGGTTTTGGTCTATAGTACTTGTACGGTCTTCCATGAGGAGAATGAGGATGTGGTGGAGACATTCTTAGGAGGGCATCCGGAGTTCCAATTGGATCAGATTGAAAAAGTGGCGTCGGACATTCCTGCCTGCCGGCAGGCAGATATGGTCGACGGCAAATCAGAAAAAGTGCGTTCATTTGTCCGAAACGGATATTTCAAAACCTTTCCGCCTAAGAATGAAATGGATGGTTTTTTTGTGGCGCGATTGAGCAGAGAATCCTAAGGAGGAAAACAAGGGAATCCATGCAGGAGATTCACTTTTTGATTAAGGGATTGATCATCGGGTTATCCATTGCCGTACCGGTGGGCCCCATCGGGGTTTTGTGTATCCGACGCACATTGACCCAGGGCCGAATGGTGGGTTTTCTTGCAGGCCTGGGAGCGGCCACCGCGGATGGCTTGTACGGGGCCATCGCCGGGTTCGGACTCACCTTTCTGGTTAATTTTATAATCGGCAAGCAGATATGGCTTCGTCTGATCGGGGGCGGATTGCTTTGTATCTTGGGCGCCAAGACATTTCTTTCCAAACCTGTCGAACAAGGCGCCTGCGCGGAAGGGGGTAGCCTCCGGAACGCGTACCTGTCCACATTTTTTCTAACCCTTACCAACCCCATGACCATTCTGTTCTTTACGGCCGTTTTCGCAGGACTCGGACTCGGAAGCGCGAGCGGTCACTATCTCTTGGCAGGAATGTTAGTTCTGGGCGTTTTCATCGGTTCCGGCTCGTGGTGGCTTGTTCTCACGAATTTTACGGGGATATTGAAGGGATTGCTCAATCGTAAGAGATTACAGTGGTTAAACAGAATTTCGGGTTTGATCATCATGGGGTTTGGGTTATTTGCGTTTCTGGGCCTGCTTTGATCAAGAAGTGGGTAACGCTTCGGTTACGGCTGAGAGAACTTCATCCGGGACATCGATGATTCGGTAGGAATAATTGAGGGTTTGGGGAAGTGAATCTGATTTGGTTGGACAAACATTGCGATTTCAACAATATTACAAGATAGATGCAGGGTGGTAAGGTGCCTTCACAGAACGCATCGCCATAGCTTGTATGATGAACGGGGGTCTCGAGTGAAAAAGATAGCGCCATCGGTTTTATCGGCTGATTTTAGCCGCCTCGGCGATGAGGTAAAGGCGGTCGAAAAGGCGGGGGCGGATGTGATCCATGTCGATGTGATGGATGGGCATTTCGTTCCCAACATCACCATTGGTCCACTGGTTGTGCGGGGATTAAAGAAGTTGACCTCTTTGCCGCTCGATGTCCATTTAATGATTGAGAGCCCTGAGCGATATATTGAAGCTTTTGCTCAGGCTGGAAGCGATTGGATTACGGTTCACGCTGAAGTCTGCCCGCATCTCAAGCGAATCGTTAAGAAGGTTCGTGAATTGAAGGTAAGGCCAGGCATTGTGCTCAAACCCGCGACTTCGTTAAAAACCCTCTATCCCATTCTTGATGAGATTGACTTAGCTCTTATCATGTCCGTCGAACCCGGGTTTGGTGGACAATCTTTTATCCCCTCG
>Ga0316628_100002178_pt1 | contig 14354 bp, 9 predicted proteins | sample OWC_Aug_M2_C1_D5_FD_207648 | JGI IMG/M metagenome (GOLD analysis project Ga0316628, IMG submission 207648) | Wetland soil microbial communities from Old Woman Creek delta, Ohio, United States - OWC_Aug_M2_C1_D5_C | ecosystem: Environmental > Terrestrial > Soil > Wetlands | place: USA: Ohio... | reverse complement strand
GCAACGGCCGCCCCACAGGAAGAACGGCACATCGGAGCCCAGACGGCCCGCCAGCGCGAATCGCTCCGGGGCGCTCAACCGATCACCGGTCAGGCGCTCCAGGCCGAGGAGCGTCGCCGCGGCGTCACTGCTCGCGCCGCCCAGCCCTGAGCCCGCCGGAATGCGCTTAAAGAGTCGCACCTGAATGCCCCCACGAAATCTCCGCGCCCGCTTCCACAGTTCAGCCGCCCGATGAACCAGGTTGCTGCGATCCGCGGGAATCGCCGGGTCATCACACTCCAGAAGAGTGCCGCGGCGCCGCGCCGCCAAGGAAATCTCCAGTCGATCGGCCAACGAGACGGCCTGGTAGATGGTTCGGATCTCGTGGTAGCCGTCCGGACGTTTGGCGACGATCTTCAGGCCGAGATTGATTTTGGCGAAAGCGCGGACTCGGATCGTGGTGGCCAATGGGAAGACTGCGAATTGACTTCTTGGGGGGACATCCCCCTTGGAGCGTCCTCAGCGGTGGGCGGATTTTTCCTTGGCCAGACGTTCCTTCAGCTCGTCGAGTTGCTTCTGCAGCTGGGCGGCCTGCTCGGCATCGAAGTCGCTCCCGGCGGCGTGGGGCCAGTCTTTGAGAGCGCGTTCCCAGGCCTCCTCAGCTTCCCGCTCGCGGCCGAGCTGCAAGTAGAGGTGCCCGAGGTGTTCCTGGATCGTGGGGTCGGTCGAAATCAGCCGCGCCGCTTTCTCCAAGTGGGGCCTGGCAAGGTCATAGCGGTTCATCTTGTAGTACGCCCACCCCAGGCTGTCGAGGTAAGCACCGTTGTTGGGCTCCAGCTCCACGGCTTTCTCGATGTATTTCACGGACTCATCGAGGCGAACGCCGCGGTCGGCGAGCATGTAGCCGAGATAATTGCAGGCGGCGGCATTGAGCGGGTTCGCCGCCAGGACCTGGCGGAACTGCTGCTCGGCCAGGTCGTACTTCTTCTGCCGCTCGTAGATCGAGCCCAGCACAAAATGCGGATATTCCTGATCGTCGGGCTGGGTGCTCATGGCGAGCGCCTTCTGGGCCGCGGCTTCCGCCTCGGGATAACGCTTGGCCTGGGAATAGACCTGAGCAATGGTGAGATAGACTTCGCGGTCGGAAGAGGTCTCGTTCAGCAGACTATGGAGATCCTGAGTGGCCTCATCGAGACGGCCGCGCTCACCGAGCAGGGTGGCACGCAGCATGTGCAGGGAACGATCCTGCGGATACTTTTCGACTGCTGCGTCGGCCGCTTCAAGGGCTTCCTGGGGCCGGCGGTTCAGCCGCAGCGTCTCAATGATGAGGGCCTCGGCGCGCGCCGCCTGCTCTTTGCCGAGAGCCGCCACCTGCTTGAACGCTTCGATCGCCTGGTCGTATTTCTCCAGGGAACGATAGATCAGCCCCAAACGCTCGAGGAAAACGGCGCGATTGCTCGCTTCGGCGGGGGTGTACTGACCCTGGGGCCGCTCCGACTGCTTGATGAGTCCCTGGAGAAGCTCGATCGCTTTGTCCTCGTTGCCCAGCGCGTCTTCGAGGAGAACCAGTTGGTAGGAAACCTCCAGGCTGTCGGGCATCAGATCCTTGGCTTTGTTGAATTCCTGCCGAGCCTGGTCGAAGCGCCCTTCCTGGCGGTCGAGTTGTCCGAGGCGCAGGTACGTCGGCCCGTCATTGGGTTCCTGCTTGAGGATCTTCTGGAGCTCGATCCGCGCTGCCGCGGTCTTTCCGGCGTTCGCCAGGGCGTCAGCGTAGGAGCGGCGGACGTCCAGGTTATCGCTATCCTGGGCGAGGGCCTTCTCGTACGTGGCCACCGCGTTCTCGTAATCATGGGCCTGCGAGTACGCGTAAGCGAGCATCGCCACCAAGCTCGTGTTCATGTCCTGATCGGGAATCTTCTTGAGGTGCTCGATCGCTTCCTCGTAGTCTCCGTGGTCAAAGTAAAGCTGCGCCAGGCTGGCCAGGGCGCTGCGCGAGTCCGGATCGGCCTTCAGGACTTTTTGGAAGGCCTCTTCCGCTTTGTCCCGCTGGTTGTTGAGGCGATAGAGACGGCCCAGGACCAGGTAGTTGTCGTCGTCCGAGGGATCGATGCGGCTCAGCGCCTCGAAGTGCTCGATGGCCTTGCTCAGGCTCTCCTTGGCAACCTTGTCCGGCTGCGGGTCACCCAGGTTCCGCCAGTAGATATTGGCGAGCAGACGGTGAGCGTCTTCCTGATCGGGATTGATTTTGAGAACGGCTTCGGCGTCGTGGACCGCATCGGCGGTCCGGCCCATGCGCCAATAAAGCTCGGCGAGTTCCACCCGCAGGAAGAGCGAATCGGGATCGGCCTCCATCGCTTTCTTGTACTCGGCGATGGCGCGCTCGACGAAATCTCCGCGATTGTTGATTCCCGCCAGCTCCCGATAACGGCGGGCCAGCATGTAGTGGTAGTACGCGGCCGCATGGTCGGGCGTGGCCGAGGTCGCTTCGGCAGGCTTTTCAGGCGGCGCCGCCGGAGGCACGTCCTGCCCCAGGGTGAATCCAGCCGCCCCCAAGATGAGAAGTCCAACCCCTGCTACGATCTTCCTGCCCAGAATGTGCATGGTTCTCCGTGCCCCGCTCGAATTCCTATGGAAAATTATCGCACAGGGGTCAGGGGGTGTCAAAAACTCCCTGCCCCGGCACGCACTATTCTTCGATGCGAGGGCAGCGCGTGGGGGTGTCAGGGCATTTGCAGTCCGCCCACCAGAGCGCCCATCAGTCAGGCACCTGCCGCGCAGTTGGCAGAGTGTCCCTATGCCGCGCACTTCACGGCGGCCTTGCCGAGGAATTCCGCCGATTCGCCCAGTTCCTCCTCGATCCGCAGCAACTGGTTGTACTTGGCGATGCGGTCGGTGCGGCTGGCCGAGCCGGTCTTGATCTGGCCGGTGGAGAGGCCCACCGTAAAGTCGGCGATGAAGGCGTCTTCGGTTTCGCCCGAGCGGTGCGAGACGACGGACGTGTAGCCGTGGCGGCGCCCCAATTCAATCGCCGCGATCGTCTCCGTGACCGTGCCAATCTGGTTGAGCTTGATGAGGATGGAATTCGCCACGCCTTCTTCGATCCCCTGGGCGAGCCGCTCGGTGTTAGTGACGAAGAGGTCGTCGCCGACGAGCTGGATCTTGCTGCCCAGCTCCTCGGTCAGGATCTTCCAGCCTTCCCAATCGTCCTGAGCCAGGCCGTCTTCAATGGAGATGATGGGATACTGACGCACCCAGTCGGCGTAAAGCTTCACCATCTCTTCGGCCGATTTCTTCGTTTTGTCGGACTTGAAGAAGACGTACTGGCCGTCCTGATACATCTCGCTCGACGCCGGATCGAGCGTGAGGCAGATATCGTGCCCCGGCGAGTACCCGGCTTTCTCAATGGCTTCCAGGATCAGTTCCACGGCCTCAACGTTCGATTTGAGCGCCGGGGCGAACCCGCCCTCGTCGCCCACGGAAGTGTTATAGCCGTTGTCCTTGAGCACCTTCTTCAAGGTGTGGAACGTCTCGACGCCCATGCGCAATGCCTGGGCAAAGCTCTCCGCACCCAGCGGCATAATCATGAACTCCTGGAAATCCACGGTGTTGTCAGCGTGCACGCCGCCGTTCAGGATGTTCATCATGGGCACGGGCAGGCGGCGCGCTTGCAGCCCGCCCAGGTAACGGTAGAGTGGCACATGGGCCGAACGGGCCGCGGCGCGGCAGACGGCCATGGAGACGGCCAGCATCGCGTTGGCGCCGAGCTTGCCCTTGTTGGGTGTGCCGTCGAGATCGATCATGCGCTGATCGATTTGCGACTGCTCGCTGGCCTCCCGCCCACCCAGTTCGCGCGCGATGAGGACGTTGATGTTCTCGACCGCCTGCAGCACGCCCTTGCCGAGATAGCGGCGCTTGTCGCCGTCGCGCAACTCGAGCGCTTCGTGCTCGCCGGTCGAGGCTCCGGAAGGCACCGCCGCGCGGCCCAGCGCGCCGTCCCGCAGATGCACATCCGCTTCCACGGTCGGATTGCCTCGCGAATCCAGAATCTCACGGCCCACAATCAGATCGATTTCCGCCATAAGGATGACTCCATGATGAGATGTTGAAACGCGAGATTTTACCACTTTCGCCGTCTTGCCGCGCGCCCAAACGAGTCGTGCGGACTCTCTGTCCGCGTCGATGTGGGTTGGCAATCCCGCCCCGCGCAAGCATAATGAACCGAGCACAGTGCCATTCTCTTGCTCTTGAGGACGGGCTCAGGCCCGTTTCCGGCAAGGTTGCCTTGCTCGGGAGGTTCTTATGAAGAAACTCGGGAAAATCATTCTCTGGCTGATCGGCATCTTCCTGGTGATCGAGATCGTGGCCATCACTGTGGGATTCTTCGCCAAGCGGATCAATCCGAACACAGTCTTGACACTCCGCCTGGAAGGCGAGATCGAGGAGCAGGCGCCCACCGACCCCTTGACGTCGCTCTTCGCCGGCCCCCAGATGACGGTGACGGACATCGTCGAGGCCCTCGACCGCGCCCGCCGCGACTCGCGCATCACGGGCCTGGAGGTGCGCGTCGGCGAATCGACCCTGGGCATGGCCAACCTTCAGGAAATCCGGCAGAAGATCCGCGAGTTCAACCGCACGGGAAAATTCAGCGTCGCTTACCTGGAGTTCGGAACCAACCGCTCCTACTACCTTGCTTCCGCCTGCCAGACCGTGATCTTGCTGCCCACCTCGCTCCTGCACGTGCGGGGGTTCATGACCTCCACCACCTTCCTGCGCGGCACCTTCGACAAGCTGGGCATCTATCCCGACTTCTATCACATCGGCGAGTACAAGAACGCCTCCGACGTGTACACGCAGAAGAAGTACACCCCCGCCCACCGCGAGGCGGACCAGGCGCTGCTCGAAGATTTCTTCCATCAATATCTCCAAGGCGTGGCGGAAGTCCGCGGCATGAAGTCCGAAGAGGTTGAGAAATTGATCGCCCAAGGGCCTTACACCGCGCCGCAGGCCCTGGACGCCAAGCTCATCGACCGCGTGGCCTACGCCGACGAAGCGCGCGACCTGGTCAGGCAGAAGAACCACGGCAACGACACGCGCTTGAGCCTCAGCGACTATCTGGGCAGAACGCAACGGGGCGGCCGGTCGAAGCTGGCGGTGATTTTCGCCACCGGCACGATTCTGCCCGGGCGCAGCAGCGACAGCCCCTTCGGCGAGCCCGTGATGGGTTCGGACACCATCGCCGAGCAGTTCAAACGCGCCCGCGAGGATTCCTCCATCAAGGCCGTCATCCTGCGCGTGGACTCTCCGGGCGGCGTCACCTTCCCCTCGGAAGTCATCCGCCGCGAGCTCATCCTCACCAAGAAAAAGAAACCCGTCGTGGTCTCGATGTCGGATGTGGCGGCGTCGGGCGGCTACTGGATCGCCATGTCGGCCAACAAGATCGTGGCGGAGCCCGGAACCATCACCGGCTCGATCGGCGTCTTCGCGGGCAAGCTCAACGTCCTCGGGCTCTACGAAAAACTCGGCCTGAGCAAAGACCACCTCACGACCACAGACAACTCCTCGATCGATTGGCCCTTCCAGAACTTCACCCCCGGGCAGCGCGCCTCGATTCGGAAGTACATGGACGACATCTACGCGAACTTCCTGAAGGGCGCGGCCGAAGGCCGGCACATGGAGGTGCCCGCCGTCGACAAGATCGCGCAAGGTCGCGTCTGGACCGGGGAGCGGGGCAAGCAACTGGGCCTGGTGGACGAACTCGGCGGCCTCGACACCGCCATCGCCTCCGCCAAAAAGCTCGCCGACATTCCGGCCAGCGAGCGCGTCGACCTGGTCTACCTGCCGCCTCCCAGGTCGCTTTTGGAGAGAATCCACGACCTGTTCGGTGAGGTGAGCATCCTCGGCCGCGGCCCGGCGCTCACGCGCTGGCTGGAACGCCTCGAAGCCCTCGCCCGCGTGCCCGCCTGGACGCTCCTGCCCGCGGTACCTGAAGTGCAGTGACAAGCGGCAAGTGACGAGTGACGAGACAGGAGCTCATTGCTTGTCACTCTCTGATTGCCGCTTCCATGGCCCCGGGAGTCTCGTGATCGGGAAAGGGTTGGGGTCTCGCTGCCTGCTTCTTCCGGCTCGTCACCTGTCACTCGTCACTTGTCACTGCTCTTACTCGGGCTCTTCGAACATCCGCTGCTCGGGGACGACGACGACGATGCCGGTTTCCGTAACGTGGTATTTCTTGCGGTCTTCTTCCAGGTCGTAACCGATCTCGGTGCGTTCGGGGATGTGGATATGGCGGTCGATGATGGCGCGCCGGACGCGCGAATAGCGGCCGATATTGACGTGGGAAAGGATGATGGAGCTTTCGATTTCCGTGTAGCTGTTGATGCGGACGTCCGGCGAGAGGATGGAATTAGTGACCCGGCCGCCGGAAACGATACTTCCCATGGAGACAATGGAGTCCACAGCGATTCCCATGCGCCGGCCTTCCTGCGCGAAGACGAATTTGGCAGGGGGGTACTGCCGCTGGTAGGTGCGGATGGGCCAGTGGGCGTCGTAGAGGTTGAAGACCGGAGAGACCGACACCAGATCCATGTTGGCCTCGTAGTAAGCTTCAATGGTGCCGATATCCCGCCAGTAGAGTGCATCCTTCTGGTTTTCGTCGATGAAGTTGTAGGCGTAAACCCGGCGGCCTTCTTGGAGGAGCTTGGGCACCACGTGGTGGCCGAAATCGTGGCCGGAACTGGGATCCTCCGCGTCGGCGATGAGCGCCTCAATCAGCAGCTCACGGTTGAAGCAGTAGATTCCCATGGAGACGTGGCACTTCTCAGGGTTGTGCGGCGAGGGCTTGGGATTGGCCGGCTTCTCCTCCCAGCCCACAATCCGTTCCTCGTGGTCCAACTCGACGATGCCGAAGCGGGAGGCGGCCGAGCGGTCCCACTCAATCGTCCCGATGGTGACTTCCGCGCCGGTTTCCAGATGCTGGGCCAGCATCAACTGGTAATTCATCTTGTAGATTTGGTCGCCGGAGAGGATCAGCACGTACTTGCACGGCTCGCTGCCAATCGAGTAAAGATTCTGGAAAATGGCGTCGGCGGTGCCGCGGTACCAGTGTTCTCCCACTCGCATCATGGGCGGCAGGACCTGGATGAACTCGCCCAACTCCGTGGGCAGCACCGACCACCCTTCGCGGATGTGCCGGTTGAGCGAAAGCGCCTTGTATTGGGTCAGAACGAAGATACGCCGCAGCTCGGAGTTGATGCAGTTGGAGAGGGTGAGATCGATAATGCGATAGATTCCGCCGAAGGGCACGGCCGGTTTGGCTCGGTCGCGGGTGAGGGGCAGCAGGCGCTCGCCCGCACCGCCGGCGAGAAGACAAACCAGTGTTTCACGTGTCGCGGGAAAGTATTTCATGCCGTCTCACCTTGCGCCGCCAGCGCCCCTCCTGCCGGAGCAATCTGCGGATAATCGGCCTGAACGATGCTCGTTACAAATCCCCAGTATAACAAAGCCAAAGCCCACGGCGGCGGAGAATCCCGCGCGAGAAGATGCCCGCGGCACAAAATCCGGTCCGTGGCTACCGGCACTACGCCAACCCGTGGGTGGCCCTGATGTAGCGCCGACCTTCAGGTCGGCACGTGCCTTCCCCCCGTCATTCTGAGCCCGTTCGCTTCGCTCAGGGTAAACTCCGCGAAGAATCTGCAGTTATCCTCCGTTCGCACACACCGAACAAGTCATCTGCCGACCGCGAATACGCGCCGCCCGCAATTGCAAAAGAGCCCCGACAGCGGCGGGATAATACAGCCCACTGCGGCGCGGTGGGTGTGCGAATTCAGCACCCCTCACCCCAGCCCTCTCCCCCACCGGGGGAGAGGGTGGCCGAAGGTCGGGTGAGGGGTCTTCTTTCCCCCAGGGCTCACGCCCTGGGCTATGTTATTTCGGCCCTGCGGGCCTGCAAAGCCATCGCCGCGCAACTCCCCAATTTCGCACACATCGCAAAAAGTGGGTTCGTAACGACGAGGCAGAAAAAGCCCACGGCACAAAATCCGTGCCGTGGCTACCTGCTCTGGGTATAGCGAATACGCGCGCGGCGCATACATCGCGCATTCTGCGACGTGTATGGCCGCCGGGCGATAACCGCGATAGTAAGATGACCGTATACACCCGGCGCGGGGAAAAGACAAGGGCCACGCCAATTGAGCGATTCGGTGATTGAGTCATCGAGTGAATAAAAGGCAGGGCGAGGGAATGCAGAAGGGTGAATTGTGAATGGTGAATGGAATGAGCAGGCCTCGGGGTCGGCGGGCGGCCATTCAAGCGACTGAAAAACAACCAATTATTGAAGCAACCTGAGGTCGGCGGAAGCAATCCAAGTGTCTAGCAGGGGAAAAGTGGCTCAGGTGGCGTGAGGACAGTTGCGCGCGAGCCGTCGGGGGAAAGCCACGGAGGGCAGGGCGATGAAAAGCACCAAAGCTGTCGGCATCCTGTTGTTAACAGGGCTCCTAGCACTCAGCCCCAGGGCTTTTGCGGGAAGCGACAAGAACGATGTGAACGACATCGGCGACCGCAAGGTAGCGCATCGCTCCATCATCTCCCAGGAGAAAGAAATCGCCATCGGCAAGCAGTACGCCACGGAGATCGAGAAGCAATCCAAGATCGTCAAAGACCCGGTGGTGGCCGAATACGTCAACCGCATCGCGCAGAACATCGCGCGTAATTCCGACCTGACCATCCCGCTGACCGTGAGGGTGATCGATTCACCGGAGATCAATGCCTTTGCTCTGCCCGGCGGGTTCCTCTTTGTCAATACCGGAGTGCTGCTCGCCGCCGACGAGGAAAGCCAGGTCGCCGGGGTGATTGCGCACGAAATCGCCCACGTGGCCGCTCGCCACTGGGCTTCGCAGATGACCAAGGCTACCATCCTCCAGTACGCGACGATCCCGCTCATCTTTGTTCCCATGACCTATCCGGTTTACATGGGCATCTCCAGCGCCATGAACTTTGGAATCCCCATGGCGTTTCTCAAGTTCAATCGAGGTGCCGAGGCGGAAGCTGACTATCTGGGGCTGCAGTACATGTATAAGGCCGGCTACGACCCCAATTCTTACGTCAGCTTCTTCAGTAAGGTCATTGAGCAAGAACGCCGGCAGCCGGGCTCTACCGCCAAGATCTTTATGGACCACCCGCCGACGCCCGATCGAATCATCAAGTGTGAGCAGGAGATCAAGGAAATTCTGCCCAAGCGGCAGGAGTACCTGGTCACCACTTCGGAGTTTGACGACGTCAAAACCCGCATGAAGACTCTGGTGGCGCTGAACAAGAAAACCGACCAGTCCGGCCCCACGCTGAGGAAGCGGGCGCCGGATGAGTCCACCTCGGGCAGCGAAGGGAAGGACTCCAGCCAGGACGACGACAAGCCGCCAGTGCTCAAGCGGCGAGATTAATTCGCTCGAGCACTCCGAATGAAGTTGGGAGCAGGCAGAACGGGGCGCAAGCAATTGCGCCCCTGCTTTATTGTGTGGTTCGCACTAGGGGGACCAGAAGAGCAAATAACCCGGACACCGCCAGCCGAACTTCCTCAATGCGGTAAGGGCAGGAAATAGAAGAACACGCCGAGGATCACGTACACACTCAACAATTGCAGGCCCTCGAACCAGTTGGTCTCGCCATCTTGGGAGACCAGCGTCACCACGCCCACCGAGAAAATCACCGCGGCGATTTCCAGGGGATGAAACACCAGCGACATCGGTGAAGGCATGAACTGCGAGGCGATCACCAGCAGCGGCGCGACGAAGAGGGCAATCTGCGTACTGGAGCCGACGGCGACGTTGAGCGCCAGGTCCATCTGGTTCTTGCGCGCCATCATGACGGCGGTCGAGTGCTCGGCGGCGTTGCCCACTGTGGCAACGACGACGAGGCCCACAAAAAGCTCCGTCCAGCCCAGTGATTTCGTCACGAATTCGATCTGGCCCACCAGGATTTCGCTGGCCAGGGCAATCAGGAGCGTGGCGACAGTGAGAATCGTCACCGCAACGCCCCGCCCCAATTCCGGCTGGTGATGGCTCTCGCCGCGGAAGACGTCCTTGTGAGTGCGGAATGTAAAGACCAGGCTCGCGAAGTAACTCACCAGCAGGACGGCGGCTGTCCAGAGGCTGAGCTGCTCGATGGTTTGGCCCTTTTCCTCCAGCCGGCCGAAGACGGCGAGGTCGAAAATCGCCGGCATGACCAGCGCCACGACGGCAAGAAAAAGCATCGAGGTGTTGGCTCCAACGGCTGTGCGGTTAAAGGTCTGCTTCTCGCGGCCCATGCCCCCGAGGAGAACCGCGAGGCCGAAGACCAGCAGCAGGTTCCCGATAATGCTGCCGGTGATTGAAGCCTTCACCACCGTGGCGTGCCCTGAACGGAGAGCCAGGAAGGCAATGATGAGCTCCGTGGCGTTCCCGAGCGTGGCGTTGAGGAAACCACCCAATGCCGGGCCCACGTGGCCGGCTAGCTCTTCCGTCGCATCGCCCAGCAGGCTCGCCAGCGGAATCAGCCCCAAGGCCGCCGCGCCGAAAATGGCGACGGGATGTTGGTGGAGCATCTCCAGCAGCGCCGCCGCAGGCACAAAAAACAGAATGGAAATCCGCCAGTTACCCAACGACCACTTGAAGGCCTGCCCCCACGCGGATTGAGCCGCCATGAACGCTCCTGTTCGTCGTGCACAGAGGGAGGTGAGACGCGAGGAACCGCATCCTAAGCGGCGTGCCGGTGCAAGTCAAGCGGGAGAGACGGCCCGCGCAGGCCGCCTCTACTTCGGCGGCGTTTGCTGCTGGGTGGACTGCTTCTTTTTGAACATGCCCGCGAGGCCTTGCACGAGGTCGGCGGGCGTCTGTTGCTGGCCTTGCGCGTCCGTCTGCTGCTGGCCCTTGGCGCCCAGCAGACCCTGCAAGCCGGTGAGCTGTTGTTTCGAGCCCAGCGACTTCAACTTGAACTGCGGGTTCTGGAACGTGCCGCCGACGGAAAACGGGAAGGTCAATTTGCCGTCGGCGTAGGTGGCTCCGGAAAGGCCCCCCAGGATATTCGTGATGGGGTTCTGTCCAGCGGCAAGCTTGGCAATGCCTACGTAATCCAGACTTCCTTCTCCAGCCAGCGCCAGGACCCCTGCCCCGTCCACATCGACGCCGCTGCCGACAATCTTGACCTTCTCGCTCCGGATCTTTCCATCCGCAATGTTCAGGTCCGCCGACATGGACTGGAAGGAAGACGGATCGCCTTCCGCCGCACCCAATTGGCTGAAGCGGGCGAGCATCATCAGGTTCTTGTTCAGTTGAAGGCTGGGAAGCTTCCCGTCCTTGATGTTCAACTGGCCGGTGCCGCGCATGCCGGCGAGCGGGTCGGGCGAGTGCGTGACTTCGCCCGCCAGTTTCATCGTACCGTCCATCCTGCCGCTCAGCTTGCCGCGAGCGTCGGGGAACGCCTCGAGCATTTTCGCCACGTCCACGCCGCTCAGGCGGGTGTTGGTCGAGTAGGCGGGGTTTCGACCGGCGAAGTTGAAGGAGAGCGCTCCGGAAGCACGTCCCCCATAGAAGCCAAAGTTGAGATCGTCAAAGAAAACCTGCTTGGGGAAGAGGCGCAGTTTCGTCTGGACCGAGGTGGCTTGCAGGGTGCCGAAGCGGAGCAAATCCGCCCGCAGGGTTCCTTGCGCCGCGGGCTTACCCTGTGCGGGTGCCGCGTAAAGTCTTGTGGCCCCCCACGTCGCCGCGGCGAATTGGCGGAATGCCTCGGGCCGCGGTGCCAGGGAAGCAGAAGCGGAGGCAATAAAGGCGTTGATATCCACCTCCGCAAGATCCAGGGAAACGCTGCGCGCCGCGAAGAAATCGGGGCCGGACTTCCCTGAAGCCAGCAGGTTCGCCGCCGCCAGATCGCCGTCTTTGATGCTGACCTGGTCGATCACTCCCAGGGTGAAAGAAGACGGCGAATCACCCGCGGGCTGGGAAGTCTTCTTGACGGCCGGCGGGTTCTCGAAGTTCCACTTGCCCCGCACGTCGGAGAGCAGGCGGATGACGGGCTGGTCGAGCTCCAGGGATTTGATGATGACCTGACGATTCCACAGCGCGCCTCGATCCACGACGGCGTAAATCCGCCGAGTCTTCACCAGGTAGCCCTTGGGAAAACCCGCGGGATTGCCTAACGCGAAATCGTCCACGCGGATGGAGAGCGCAGGAAAGATGGTGAGCACCAGCTTGCCGATTTCCGCAGGCTTCCCCGTCTCTTCCTGAATGTGCGCGATGACCTGCGGGCGGTAGCGGTCAATATCGATCAGCATCGGGATGGCTACCGCCAGCCCGACGATGACCACGACGAGTACGATGAGGATGCCGAGAGCGATCTTCTTTCCTTTGGACATGGGGGTCCTCCTGCAGAAGGCGCTGAGGAGCACGAAGGGGTTCACAGCGCGAAGGGCTATTCTACCTCACTCCTCCTGGGAATTCGCGGGTGGAGCCGCCGGCTTGGGCGAAGCCTCCGGCGCGGGCCCTGACGCGGAAGGAGCGGTTCGTGTCAGTTTCGCCGAGTAGTAGTCGAAGAAGGCTTTGTTGGGTGGGGCGACCTGAACGGTTTCCGTCAGCTCTCCGACATTGGTCCGTTTCAGCGTGCGGCGGAAGAGCCAGCCCGCCGGCGGCTCCTCGCCGCCTTCAGGATTCAGATAGACACTGGCCTCTTCGACGGTGACACCGTAACGCGTGATGAAACCCGTGTCGGAAAAGACGCGGAGCCGAAATCCCGTGCCGGAGGGGTCCGCGCTCAGGATTCCCATCCAGGTCTCGCTCGTCTCCGGCACGCTGGCGGTCGCGGCGAGCTGGACGTGCTCGCGGAAAACCATGAAGCGTTTTTCGAGGTCGTACGAAACGGCAAGGCGGACCTCGCCCTGCGGATTGCTGTCCGACGTCTTGCCCGTCCATTCGCCGACCAGCCAATCGAGCGTACCGAAGTCGGGCAGCGGCGGGAGGGGAATCCGGTGAATCACTGGGGGCTTCTCTTTGGCCGGAACAGGAGTTGCACCTGCCAGGCAAAGCAGAATTAGCAAGGCTGGCCGCATGTCAAAAACCCAATACCCCTCGCGAGTGCGGGCCCCGCCCGCCGGCAGGCCTTTATTCCGGGGTCGAGCCCTTCACGAGCCTATTGCTCCCACGACCCCTGCGCCTGTGATGAGGATGGAAGACTCGGCCTACGGCCCCAGCGTCAGCGTCCGCTTCCTCGGCGTCGCCTGGCACTTCTCGCTCGGGCCTGCGGGGCCGAGCCAACCGACTCATGTTGAGGGGAGGATTATAGCGGAAAACTGCCCGTCAAGTCTGGTTAGATGGGAAGCGGGCACCGGAGCTTGGGCGGCAGCGAAGGGAAAAGGGTTCCGCCAGTTCACGCCGACGATGCAGAGCCCTCGGAGACCAATCCCTGATTCCGGATCATGTGCACGAGAAGCCGCAGCATGTCGGTGGTCGAAACAATACCCACGAGTTCACCGTTTTCGACTACAGGGAGACAGCCGAAGCGCCGGGTATAGAGGAGGTTGGCGGCTTCGAAAACGGGCTGGTCCGGCCGAACGGTGACCGGATCGCGGGTCATGGCCCGGGACACCGGGGTCGTCTCCAGGAGTCGGTTGTACTCTTCCGGGCTGACGCCGCTCGTCAGGGAAGGCCCGAACTGCCGAACATCGTGCTCGGTGACGACGCCCACGAGTTGCTTGTCGCGCACCACAGGTAAGTGCCGGAACGATGAACGGACAAAAACCAAGCGCGCGTCCAGGAGCGTGTCGGTCTCCTGGAGGGAGGTCACTTCCGTGGTCATGAAGTCTCGAACTAACATGGACCTCTCCTTTTCTTCCCCTTGAGCCCTCCCCCGGCTCAGGGGTTGCCCTTGCGAGGCTGCATCCTGGCGGACCAGCGGTCCGGCGGAAAGCTGATTTCCCAGAACCCCTCGTCATCCAAGATCTCAAATCCCAGCTCCACGCCTTGAGGGGTAACCTGCGCGGAGCGCCAGGCGACCCGCGCGCGCGCCGTTCGGTCCTTGTTGCGAACGCGAATCTCCAGCGTGTCGCCCACCTGAAAACCCTGCTTGGCCCTGACCATCCCCCCGTGCTTGCTGACCGTGATGGTTTCCACCGGCTCCCATTCGGTCTCTGCCGACTCTCCAACCACATTGATGATCAGGGGAACACGCAGGAGGATTCGTGTACTGCGCCTCTGCGGCGCCGCCTTCTCATCAGCAAGCGGTTCGGTCTCCATAGGCCCGACCGGCAGGAAAGACGCCTCGATATGCCCGCGGTCGAGCGCATCATACCACAAAGCGGCCCCGCTCGGAGTGAGGCCAGGCGCTGGATTTCCCGGTGGGTACTCCGGGGCGGGCTG
>Ga0316628_100002177_pt1 | contig 14356 bp, 8 predicted proteins | sample OWC_Aug_M2_C1_D5_FD_207648 | JGI IMG/M metagenome (GOLD analysis project Ga0316628, IMG submission 207648) | Wetland soil microbial communities from Old Woman Creek delta, Ohio, United States - OWC_Aug_M2_C1_D5_C | ecosystem: Environmental > Terrestrial > Soil > Wetlands | place: USA: Ohio... | reverse complement strand
GAGAAGAGCTTCCGGCGAGTCGGGGGCCTGCGGGATTTCCGGGTGGACGTCCGCATCATCGCCGCCACGAACCGGGATCTGGTTCGCGCCCTCGAGGCGGGCGAGTTCCGGAAGGACCTCTACTACCGGCTGAAGGTCTTTCCCCTGCGGCTCCCCCCCCTGCGGGATCGGCGCGAGGACATCCTGCCGCTGGCTTACCACTTCATCACCCGTTTCAACGCCGAGATGGGCCGGGAGGTTCGCGAGATTCACCCGGAGGCCCAGACCTGTCTCACCGAGTACGCATGGCCCGGGAACGTCCGCGAGCTCCGCAACGTGCTGGAGCGGGCACTCATTCTGGCCAGCGGGCCCATGCTCCATGTCGAGCACCTGCCGTCCGAGGTCGGGGCCCCCGTGCCGCCGCCTGAAAAGGCGGCCCCCATGGCATTGCCGGTCGAGGGGGTGCGCCTGGAAGAGGTCGAGCGGGACCTGGTGCGCCAGGCCCTCGAGGCCACGGGCGGCAACCAGGTCCGCGCCGCCCGACTCCTCGGGATCAGCCGGGACGCCTTGCGGACCCGCATGAAAAAATTCGGGCTCATGCCTGCCAGTTCACCCAACGGCCACGCCAAAACATTTCATCCGCCGGGAGCCGCGTGATCTCCTGGCATTTCTCCGTGACCCCCGTGCCTATATGCTCAGAGATTCGAGCGCTGGGGAATATGTGGTCGAGTGGTTCGGAAGGGAGGACATTTGCGACTTTGGCCTCCGTGCCTCTTTTCCTTGCTGGTATGTTCCCCTTGGAGCGCGGAAGGCGTGTGTGGGCAGGGACACGCCAGCGTTCAGCACCCGGGACCTCCCGGTTTGCGGTAAGTCTCCCTCTTCAGGCATTTCCTCCGGATACTGGATGGATGGGTCGAGCCTTCCCCTCAAGCGGGATTGGCCTGGCCAGTGTGTGGGCCGGGAGATGGGAGCGGAGGAAGGCGCTCGGACGTACCCCGAAGCGGAATCGCGTGAGCCCGGTCTCCGATAGGAGGCGAACGGGCAACTCTTTGCTGATCTCCGGGACTTCTTTCCGTTCTGAATGCGATGGCCTAGAGAACCCTCGAGCCGGAGGCTAGACGATACGGAAACTGATACACCGGTCGGGATGGAAGCGAGGGACGGCTAGGATCCTCGGGATGGGATGGCGGGCGAGGCAGGGGCCAGGTGTGAGAAGGATGGGTCGGGGCATTCCGGGAACCCTTGTGCTCATCCTGCTGGGTGCTCCGGCTCACGTCGGTGCAGGCGATCTCAGCGCCATCGTCACGTCCTCGATCAACAGCTCCGAAGTAACCGCGGGCGGCGACTCCTCTTCACAGCAGAGCTTTGTCAACTCATTGGATATGAACTACAACCGGACCATGACACCGATGTTCAGTTATCGTCTGCGCCTCTTCGCCGAGGAGGGCGAAGCATCCACGTCCGCGCGGGACGTCAGTGTGAGGTCTTCGGCATGGCAGGTTCAGCCCGAAGGGGACCTGACGCTTTCCGGGCCCAAGTATTCCATGAATGTCGGGGCGAGGTTTCGGGACACCTACTCCGACCAGACGCGGGCAGGATCCTTCAATCAGATGCAAGATTTCGAGTTTGTTCGCGCCTTCATCATGCCGGACAGGTTGCCGAGTTTGAACCTCCAGTTTCAGCACGAGGGTCTGCAGGACAACGAGTCGCCCAGTACGCAGGACGTCCAGAGGACTCGCGGGATTGTGAACGCGAGTTATACGCTGGCCGAGAAGCTCTCGCTGGCATACACCTTCACTCGCGATACCGAGGATAACAATGTCAGCGGCCTCAGCCGAGAACAGCTTTCTCAGATCGGGAACGTCACATATACCGATGCGTTCTTCGGCGACCGGCTGTCCGTCAACGGGAACTATCTCATTAGTTGGCTGAAGACGAATGAGACGTTCTCGCCGACGACGATCGGAGGCGTGGCAGCCGCGCCGATTGTCCTCTCCGGTGCTTTCTCCTTGACAGAGACTGATCCTGCTGTTGCCGCCGCCAGCAAGGTTCCTCCCCTGACGTACACCGTCCTGACATCTTCCGCAGGGACGAGCCTCGGATTCACGGCGCCGCTGGTCGTCGATCAAGGCGGAAATCCGAGCCAGAACCAATCGATCGCCTTCGGGTTGTCCCCCGGGACGTCGGTCACAACAATCCGACTCACGGTCTCCTCACGCCCCGGGGATTCTCGCGATCTTCCTCTTCAAGCGCAGGCGGTGAGCTTCCAGGTGCTCGTTGGCAGAGGTCCTAACATCAACTTGACGGCTTGGACCCCCGTCGCGGTCGTTGCTGTCACGCCCCCAACCGCGGTGAATCCGTTTTTCGAGATCGCCATCCCCTCCACAAGCGGGACCTTCCTCAAGATTCACGTTGCGGGGGACACGCAGCAGCCGACATTGCCACCGCTCGTAGCGACGGGTGTCTCCGCACTGGGCCCTGTTGCTGCCGGCGGAACGACGAATCAGGCAAGCACCACCAATCTACTGCAAACGGTGACCGCGACAATCACAGCCCAGCCCATCCAGGATCTGAACCTCACGGCAACCGGGAACTTTAGCACCAATGAGCAGGACGTCACGAATCGGCGCGACAGTAACGGGACGTACTCCGTGACGGCGACCGCAACGCCTCATCCCCTCTTAACAGTCACGGGGGCGTATCAGGGGGGATTCACCTCTAGTAACGATCCCCAGACACCGGGGACGCAGAACCAGAACGCTTCCCTCACGTTGTCCTCCACACCGCTGCCGACCCTGACCAGCGTCCTGATCGGATCCTGGGGCGAGAACGAACTCGGAGGCGCCAAGCAGAACCAGACCACGAGTGTCAGCTTCAACAGCACTCTTGTCCCCTACCGAAACCTGAACGTTGATATGACGGTGCAGGGCACACAAGGCGAAAACTTTGTGGACAATAGCAAGGTTCGAGCCTTCTCGTTCAGCACGAACGCGAACAGCCAACTCACCAGGCGCTTGGGCGCCCTCATGGGCTACACCTTTAGCACCGCCGAGGTCACAGGGGGGCCGAGCCCGTCATCTCTTCTCTCCAATTCTGGGTACCTGTCCCTGACCTACACCCTGTCGCGATTCTTGGACCTCATTGGACGTTGGGATTTCACCCTGACGGATCAAGACTCCATCGTCACGCAGACCTATCGGCTGAACATCCTGCCCACGTTGAAGACCTCCGTCATCTTGGCCTACATCCGTGTGGACCGGTGGGGGCCCAGCGCACCGGGGAGCACCGATACCGCCTCGCTGAACGCCACTTGGAACATCAGTCGTTATTTCGACCTGAGTGGTTTCGCGACCTTTACCCACAGATCGAACGGTGATAGTCTGTACACGATATCGGGGACCCTGACTTTCCGCCTCTGAGGGAGGGTGACCGCCGTGGTGCGCGTTATTTCCCGAGCGAACTTCCAGCCGCGGCAGTGGGTGACGACGCTCAGCATAGCCCTGTTGCTGAGCGGGTGTGGAGGGATGTCCCCGACGACCTATGTCAATCCGAAGTACGACTTCGGGCTGGTGAAGAGAGTCGCGGTGTTGCCGCTCGAGAACCTCTCGCCGGACCAGACTGCGGGCGAGAAAATGCGGAAACTCCTCATCACCGAGTTATTGGCAACCGGCGTCGTGGATGTGGTGGAACCGGGCCAGGTGAGCCGGGTGCTGGCCCAGCAGAATATCCAGAATCCAGCCGCCATGACCCCGGAGGAATTCAAGAAGGTGGGCGCGGCGCTCGACGTCCAAATGCTCGTCATCGGATCGGTGGAGAGCTTCGAGAGGGTCCAGGTTGGTGGAGTGCAAGCACCCGAGGTTACCCTGAGCCTGCGCGGTGTGGAGGCTGAGTCGGGGACGATTGTGTGGGCGACCAGCCACACGCAGGGCGGCGCAACGGTTGCGGCCAGGCTTTTCGGGCTGACCGGCGACAGCCTGAGCGAGGTGGCTCGGCAGGCGGCCCACGATGCGGTGGTGACGCTGTTCCGCTGATCATTTCGATGTGGCGTATGGTACATACACATGGTCAGGGGAACCCGTGAGTAATGGGTCGCGACTGGCATCTGCCATAGGCCATAAGCTATGTGCCCTCGTGTTCGGGGTGGGGCTGGCCCTCCTCGTCGGAGTTGCCTCGACGAGTGAAGGCGGAATGCGGATCGCCATCCTGCCCTTCCAGAATGTCAGCGGCCACGTCCAGGCCCCGACGTTCATCACGCCACTCCTCGAGCCGGCGTTGCGGGATCGTGGCTACGACATCGTCGAGCCCAAGGCGCTCGAATCCTTTCTTGCCCAACGGCGCATCCGGGCCCCGAACAAGTTGAGCCTGGAGCAGTTGCTCGCCCTCAGGGACCAATTCGGGGCGGCACTGGCACTGATGGGCTCCATAGATCTGTTTGCGGATACCGCTGGAAATCCGCAGTGGGGGATCTCGGCTCGCCTCCGCGACATCGGGAGCGGACAAATCGTCTGGGCCGACGCGGCCGGGTTCACCGGCGACGACTTCACCGGTTTTCTGGGTCTCGGCACCATTACTTTTCCCGAGCAACTGGCCGTCAAGACCGTACAAAGACTGTTCCGCAACCTCCCGGCGGAAGGCATGGCACCTGATGCGAAGCGGCCAGTCCCGTCCGGGCCTGGGAAGGCGTCACGGTGGGTATTCCGGAGTCCTCGCCTGGATACCGACCCGCCGAAACGCATCGCCGTATTCCCTTTTGAGAACGGCACGGAACGTCGTGGGGCTGCCCTGATTGTGGATGATCTGCTGACGGTCGGCCTGTTTCAGGCTGGGCGCTTCCAGGTAGAGGATCCGGGTGAGGTCTATCGAGGATTCCAATTCTTGGGTTTTGTGCCGTATGGAGGGATAGATCTGGAGACGCTCCAGGTGATCCGGGACAACTTTGGCGTGGATGCCGTCATCGTCGGTCGGGTTGAAGACTATAACGAAGGTCTTCGCCCAGGCGTCAGTGCCTCTCCCAGTATCGCGCTTGACGCCCGGATGCTCGATGTGAGGACGGGCGAAATCTTGTGGATGGGTTATCACGAGGCGCGTGCTGAAGATTCGCAGATCGTCCTAGAGTTTGGAATGATCAAGTCCATGGTCCCGCTGGGGATGAAGGCCATCGCTGAGCTGGTCGCGACAATGTAACACATGCACCTGTGTCAAAATCGAGGCGACAGTAGCCCATGAAACCGAAGGAACGCCGCCGAGTCACAGGGCATCGGGGCCATGTCCTGCGTCTCGCAAAATCCGTGGTCTGCCTTCTGATCGCTGCGTGTGCGGCCCTACTGTCCGCATGCGCGGCGAAGCCGATCGGCCCAGAGCAGACGCCGCTCGCGCACGTAAATGGCGAGGCGGTCACTACGCGCGACATCGAGGAGGGGTTCGAGACCAGCCATCGGGGACACTCGGTCCTCCTGGCTGGGAAGGGCGCGGTCCGGGAATTTCTGGACAGAAGTATCGATCGGCTCCTGCTGCTGCAGGAGGCGCGGCGGATCGGCCTTGAGGACGATCCGGAGATCCGGGACGCGGTGAAAGTCTTCGTGGCAGAACGCGCCGGGAACCAGTTGTATCAAGATGAGGTGACCAAGGGCCCCCAGGTTTCGGAAGCTGCCGTCGAAGACGCCTACGGGAAATTGACCCAGCGCTATCGGGTGTCTCTGATCCTGGTCTACACGCGAGAGGATGCCGATCAGGCCCTCGCGAGGCTCCGGACGGGCGAGGCGTTTGGCGCGGTGGCGAGCGAGATGTCGGTCTCCGCAACGGCGAGCAAGGGGGGCGACCTGGGGTTTGTCGCATGGGGCCAGCTCGATCCGCGCCTGGAAAGCGAGATCGAGACGATGCAGTCCGGGGAGCTGCGCGGGCCGGTGGTGACGGACCAGGGCTGGAACATTCTGCTGCTGCAGGAGAAGCGGCCGTGGCCGGAGCGCCCCGATCTTGAGAAGGCACGGAGCCGCATCAAACTGATCCTCGGCCAGCGCGCAATGTCCCAACGGTCCGCGAACTTCTCTCAGGAACTACGCTCGCGCTGGAACCCCCGGGTCTTCGAGGGCCAGCTCACGGCAGAAAACCTGCTCGAGTGGCCGCAGGGCGGCCCGGACGAGGCACAGGCCAAGCAGATCAAGGTCGCCGTGGCGGGAGAGCGCACGATCACGCTGGCCGATCTCCGCGCCCAACTGAATCCGGGTGTCCTTCAGAAGTTTCCCAAGCCATACGCCATGGCGCAGATCCAGAGAATCCTGGACAATGCTATTTTTGCATTGCTGCTGGAGCAGGAGGCCCTGCGTCGGGGGTACGGGAATCGCCCCGACATCGCCAGCGAGGCTCGAAAGCTGGAGAACAGCCTGCTCATGGATCGGCTGGGGGCGGTTGTCTTTGCACGCATCACAGTAACCGAGGAGGACGTCAGGCGGTTCTATGACCAGAATGCCAACCTCTTCACCGAACCAGAGGCCGTGCGCCTCGCGATTATTGCCCTGGAGCTCACTGAGGATACCGAGGCTGTGCTGCAGGAACTGCGCGGCGGAGCGGACTTCGCTGGTGTGGCCCGCCAGCGATCCAAGGATCCCGGAACGGCGCAGCGCGGCGGCGAGCTGGGCTGGGTGACTCGGGGAAAGCTGGATCCGGCGATCGAAGCGGCTGCGTTCTCGCTCGATCGCGGACAGCTCGGTGTGGCCAAGAGCGGCAAGGCGGCCTTCATCCTGCTGCTGGAGGATCGTCGCCCACCTCGACTGCAGGATTTCAACCAGGTCAAGGAGAATGCCCGAGAATTGCTGACCAAGCAACGGCAGCGCGAGGAGGTCGCGCGGTGGGTCAGCCAGCTGCGGAGTGCCTCGGAGATCGTCATTGACGATCAGGGCATCGACCAGGCCGTAGCCAAGTTTGAGGCGGAGGCGAAACAGAAGGCTGCAGGAAGGACATCCCATGGTGGCAAGCCGGCAGGAGAGGCTCAGTGAAGCAGTGCTGCCTGCCCATGGATTGCGCCGAACGAATGTGTTTCGCAAGTATCCCCAACCCGGGGGAGGCGGCATGAACCGGCATGCATTGAACCGAGCGGTGCCGCTCGGCAGCCTGATAGCGGTAGTCCTGACGCTGGTCGCCTGCGCGCCGACAACGCCGACGTCTGGAGCAGCGGGCTCGCGTTTCGGGAGGACCTCGGCCGAGCGGACGGGTCGTTTCGTGGCGAAATCGTGTCTGGATTCCGGCTGCCACGCGGACAAGCGCCAGGAATTCGCCAAGAAGGTCGTCCACGCCCCCGTGCAGCAGGAAAAGTGCGAGAGCTGTCACCAACGTCATGGTCTAGTGGGGGCGCTTATACTGACCAAGCAGGGCTCCGAGCTCTGCTACACCTGCCATCCCACTCAGAAGGCGGAATTCCAGCGTCTAAAACAACATGCGGCACTCAAGGATGGTGCGAAGGGCGAGGCCGGATGTCTGGGGTGTCATAACCCACACGCCACCGAACTGAAGGGGTTAGTCAAGAGGAGCGGGAACGACCTGTGCTTCTCCTGCCATAAGAAAGACGGGTTCGCCAAAAAGGTGGGCCATGCCCCGGTGTCCCAGTCCTGCCTGACCTGCCATAGCCCCCATGCCTCTTCCCAGCCGGACGTCCTGCTCAAGCCGGCGACGGAACTGTGCCAACAATGCCACGATCCGGGACAGGCCAAGCTTGTCCAGGCCCACTTCGGCTACTTGCTCAGGGGAACGGAGTGTACGTCGTGCCATGCGCCCCATTCCTCGAAGCAGGCCAAGCTGATTCGCGAGTTCAAGCATGCCCCCCTGACGGACATGGATTGCAGCGCTTGTCACGCGGATCCGAAGTCCGCCAAACCCTTTGGCCTCACGGTGGATGGCGCAGCGCTCTGCTACTCCTGTCACGGGGACAAGGAGAAGGCGTTCGCCCAGAAGGTGGTCCATTCCCCGGTGAAGGATGGGCAATGCACGCTCTGCCACAGCCCGCACGCGTCCGACTTCAAGGGAATCCTGCTTGCAGAGGAGGGATCCCTCTGCGTGAACTGCCATGCGAAGGTGGGTGAGGCTCTGAAGGCCAAGACCGTGCACCTCCCAGCCAAGGAAGGGTGCACGTCTTGCCACAACCCACACGCATCGCCCAACGCCAAGATCCTGGCGTCGGCCCCGGACGAATTGTGCTTCACCTGTCATGCCGACAAGAGCGATGCACTCAAGAAGAAGTCAGTCCACCTGCCCTTCGAGGGCAAGGACTGTGGGAGTTGCCACGTCCCGCACGGCTCGAAGGAAGTGAAGCTGCTGACCGCCGGCGTCGGCGAGCTGTGTTACACCTGTCACGCCAAGGAGAAGGAGGCCTTCAACAAACCCCATGTGCATCAGCCGGTCGGGTCGGGCGATTGCACGGTGTGCCATAGCCCACATGCCACGGATGTGAAACCGCTACTGGTGAAGGCCCAGTCAGAGCTCTGCTTCTCCTGCCACGAGCCTATGTTGCAGCGAGTGCGGGGGGCTTCGGTGCACCTGCCCTTCCAGGCCGGGGACTGCGCCACGTGTCATGTCCCGCATGCGAGCGCAAATCAGCACCTGGTGACGACCAAGGGCTCGTCACTTTGCACGACTTGCCACGGGGATGTGCTCCGGGACGCGAAACAGGTCAAGTCGTTCCACCCACCGGCGCGCGAAGACTGCGCCGCCTGCCACGATCCCCATGGCAGCCTGGTGAGGCCGATTCTGAAGATGCCCGAGCGGGAATTGTGCCTTAGCTGCCACGGCCCGCTGGCGACGCTGCTCCGAGATGGGAAGGCCAAGAAGCATGCCCCCGTGGTCGAAGGCAAGTGCGACAGTTGCCACCGGCCCCACGATGCGGACAACCCGGACCTGCTCAAGGCAATGGCGCCGGGCCTGTGCACCGGCTGCCACGCGCCGGACGTGCCCAAGATGCGCACGGCTCACGCCGGCATCCCGGTGGCGAAGTCGGACTGTGTTGGCTGCCACGAGCCACACGCCTCCACGTCGGGCGAGCTGATCCAGCCGGTGGTGCACAAACCCTTTGCCGGCCAGGCCTGCATCGCGTGCCACAAGTAGGGGATCAGAGCATAGGGCATATAGCGTATGGCCGACGGCGTATAGCTCAGTACACAGAGACGCGGCGGAATGGGGGAGGCGGGGGCGTGACCTCCCGGTTTGAGCCGCTTGAGATCTGGCGACCGGCTATTGCGTTTGTGCGGCAAGTGTACCAAAGGACAGAGCGCTTTCCGCGAAGCGAGGTGTTTGGCCTCCGCTCTGATATCTGAAGGGCAGTGCACTCCGTCCCAATGAACATCTCGGAGGGTGCAGGCCGGGGTAGCAATCGGGAGTCTGCGACGTTCATCGACATCGCCCGAGGCCTGGCGTATGAGGTCGTCACCTAGATAGCCGTTGCAATGAACCTTGAGTACGTCACTCTTGTAGAGTACAAGGCCGTCCAGCGGGAGGCCGAGATCCTGGCCAAGAAACCTGCGAGGGTCCAACAGACCATCGGCCCTGCCCAGAAAGGGGAGGCCTGACGCATGCTGTCTCTTCGGCAAAGAGCAAATCTTGCCCCGCGCCATTCGCTCCGCGCCATATGCCAAGGGCCATATGCGCTCTTGGTGGTGGGGCTCATCTCCCTTGTATTCATGGCCCTTCCGCCGTTCGTATCGGCCCAGGCCACCAAGGCGAGTGGGGCGGAGCTGTGCTACGGCTGCCATGCGGAATTGAAGGCGAAGTTTGCCCAGGCCACCGTGCACGAGCCCGTGAAGCAAGGGCAATGCGAGCTCTGCCACAGCCCGCACGCCTCGCGTTTCCCTAAGCTGCTCCGGTTCAAAGGGGCCGACCTCTGCTACGTCTGCCACGCCGACAAGCGAGAGACATTCACCGCCAAGACTGCCCACGGCCCGGTGAAGCAGGGCGAGTGCCTCAAGTGCCACGATCCGCACGCCTCGCCCAAGAAAGACCTGCTAGCCAAGGAGGGGTCCGAGCTGTGCGGGACCTGCCACGAGCAGGTCGTCAAGGCAGCACACCAGGTCAAGCACCTGCCGTTCGAATCGGGGGACTGCTCGCAGTGCCACAAGGCGCACACCTCTGCGCAGCGGAGCCTCCTGGTGGAGCCGGCCGCGCAGCTGTGCCAGCAGTGCCACGAGGTGACTGATCCCAAGATCGTGCGGATCCACCAACCCTTCACCATCGCGAAGGTCGCCTGCACCGGCTGCCACGCCGCGCACGGCTCGGACCGGAAGGGGATGATCAAGACCATCGCCCACCAACCCTTCGCCCAAGGCCGTTGTGCGAGCTGCCACCAAGTGTCAGGAGCCAATCCGGTGGCGACCTTCCTGAAGGGGGCAGAGTTGTGCTTCACCTGCCACGCCAAGGAGGCACGCGAGTTTCGGAAGCGCCAGGTCCATGCGCCGGTGGCATCGGGAGAGTGTCTAAGCTGCCACGTGCCGCACGCCTCAGAGGTCAAGGGCCTCCTGAATCAGCACGAACCGGAAACCTGCTTCTGGTGCCACACAAAGATCGAGGAACGGTTTGCCCGCAACAAATTCTCCCATCCGGTCAAGGCTCCGGAAGCCCGCTGTACGATCTGCCACGCCCCCCATGCCGCGGACCAGGCGGTCCTCTTCCCGGAAGATTCACTCAAGGTCTGTGGTGGCTGCCACAAAGAACACGCGTCGCTGTCTCACCCCATGGGGCCTGGTGTCATTGATCCTAGAACGAAGCGGCAGGTGGACTGCCTGTCTTGCCACGATCCTCACGGAACGCAGCTCCCCAGCTTCCTCACGTTCCCCAAGGAGCGCGAACTGTGCGTCCAGTGCCATCGTGGCGGGGGTGAGATCTTGCGTACTCGCTAGCCGCCCTTCTTCGGTCTGCATCACCGATTGAGCGGTGCGAGGTTGCGGGCACTGGCAGGAATGGCCGCGCCTTCACAGACGCTTGAGTCTTGCCGTCAGAGATCAAACGAGACGTGAGCCTGAGGTCATGCCAGGGCTGGGCCCGAACCTCTCAGGGTCAAGGCGGCGTACCACTGATTCGGGTTCAGTAGGCGTGCTTGTGGAGAAACCCCCGGACGATCGTCAGCAGGAGGATCTTCAGATCGAAAAGCAGTGACCAGTTCTCGATATATGTGAGGTCGTATTCGATCCGTTTGTCGAGATCGGTATCGCCTCGCCAGCCGTTCACCTGGGCCCATCCGGTGACGCCCGCCTTTACCTTGTGCCGCAGCATGTACCTCGGAATCCGTTTCCGGAACTCCTCGATGAAGACCGGGCGCTCTGGCCGGGGGCCGACGAGGCTCATGTCGCCCTTCAGGACATTCCAGAGCTGAGGAAGCTCATCTAGGCTCGTCTTTCGGAGAAAGGCACCCACCGCTGTCCTTCTGGGATCGCCCTGACGGGCCCAAACCGGTCCCGTGGTGGCCTCCGCGTCCACCTGCATGGTCCGAAACTTCAACATGGGAAAAACCTGCCCGTCCAGGCCCACTCGTTCCTGCCGATACACCATCGGGCCTGGGGAGGTGAGTCTAATGACGGCGGTGATCAATAGCATCACAGGAGAAAAGAAGACGAGGGCGGCGGAGGAGATCACGATGTCCATTCCCCGCTTCAAAACGACATTCCACCCGGAGAGGGGAGACTGCTGTAGGCCGAGGAAAGGCAAACCGTCCAGCTCTTCTATGCCGCCCCGTAGGGTGACATGGCGTGAGACGTCAGGGATGACGAGGACGTCCACTACCTCGTCGTCCAGGCCGCGCAGCATCCCCTCGAGCTGCTCTTGAGTTCCGGCCGGAAGGGCGAAATACACCTGGCTGACGTTGAGTTCCCGGATGAATCGGCGCAACTCCACGTAGTCGCCGAGGATCCTGATCTCCCAGGCGTCGCCCCCCTGTCCCGGCATGGCGGGGCCCACAGCCCCCGCCAACCGGATTCCCAGTTCCGGGTGCCTCCGCAAAGCATCCGTGACGCGCCGCGCGTGTTCGCCTGTCCCGACGATCAGCGCCGACCGAACATAGTCTCCTCGGGCGTGGGCCTTCGCCAGCCAACGCCGGAAGCGAATTCGCCCCATGATCACACAGAGGATGCTGAGCCCCCAGAACAGGGCAAACATGGCGCGGGAGAACTCGAAGTCCCTGTAGAAGAAGCTGACGCCAAGGAGCAGGAGAAACGCCAGCGACGACGCCTTGGCGACATCGCCGACTTCCCGGAGGCTGGTGGTGGGCTCGCCAGGTCGGTACAGCCCCATTCCTCGGAATACGAATCCCCAGATATGGCAGACGACGACCAGGAGGATGGCGTAGGGAAGGGCAGGTGGAATTCCCTTGGTGACAGGGATGATCGGAACGTAAAAGCGAAGGACGAAGGCTGTGATCCACGCCCCCGCCACGGCCACGACATCATGGATGAACATCACGTGTTGGAAGAAACGACTCTGCTGGCGGAGCATTCCTAGGCTACCTCCCCGCCGATCTCGCAGGTATCTCGGAGGAATTCAGTGAGCCGCGCTTTGCAGGTGCGTCGATCGAAACACATTGCATGTTGGCGGAGCGCGAAGGGATCAAAGGCGGTGCGATGCTCTTCGTAGGTCAGGATCGCCTCCACCAGAGCCTTCGTGTTCTGCTCCTGGAAGAAGACACCCGTAGGTCCTGCGACGGCGCCCCTCCGAGCAGAGGCAGAGACTCCCTTTGAGTCGGTCAAGGGGATGACCGTTTCCCGGACTCCCCCGCTGTCGAAGGCGATCACGGGCCGCCCGGAGGCCTGGGCCTCCAGCGGGACGATGCCAAAGTCCTCTTCCCCAGGAAATAACAGGGCCTCGGCGTCCCGATAGAGATGGGCCACGTCGTCGTCCGTTCTCCAGCCAAGGAAATCAACGTCCGATCCAGCCACCTCTCGGAGGCGCCGTTCCTCGGGCCCCGTACCCACAATCTTCAGTTCCCGTCCGAGCTGACGGCAGGCGGTGATGGCCAGGTCTATCCGCTTGTAGGGAGCCAGGGCTGAGACGACGAGATAGTAGCCTCCAGTTCCCGCCCCGACATCGAAACGATCCACATCTACCGGCGGGTAGATGACGGCTGACACTTCTCGCCCATAATAGCGCCGGATTCGCTCGGCCACATTGCCGGATATGGCGGCAAAAAAATGTACGCGGTGCGATGTGCCCGCGTCCCAACGCTGCAGCCGTGCCCTCAGGAGGCCCATGGCGACCCGGACGGGCCAGCGGGCTCTGGCTCGGGAGAAGTAGGAATCGTACTGGTCCCAGATGTAGCGCATGGGGGTGAGACAGTAGCAGACGTGCAAGGCGCCCTCCGGAGGCCTGGCACCTTTCGCCACACAATGGCTGGAGGAAATGAGGAGATTGTATTGGGAGAAGTCAAATCTCTCTATGGCCCAGGGCATAAGGGGAAGATAATAGCGGTAGCCTTTTTCCACATGCGGGAATCTCTGGAGGGCGGAGGTCCTGATTGAATGCGATTCGATGGTGGCCGAAACGCTACCGGGAACATGGAGAAGGGTGAAGATGTCCGCCCTGGGGAAAATCTCACAGAGAACTTCCAGGACTTTCTCGCCCCCCCGCATCCCCGTGAGCCAGTCATGGACGAGTGCAACTCTCACGCCCGTGTGCTCCCCCGCACGCCTCTTCGCAGAGGCGAAGTGTGCGGCGCGCTGTCTCTTCCCATGAAAACTGCTGGCACCGAGTGAGACCCCGTTCTCGGAGTTGGACCCGGAGGCTGTCATTGGTGAGAAGGCCGGCCATGGCATCGGCTATAGATCTTACATCGTGGGGATCCACGAGGATGGCCGCATCCCCGACGACCTCCGAAAGTGACCCCGCATTGGAAACGACCACCGGCGTCCCGCACGCCATTGCCTCCAGGGGGGGCAACCCGAAGCCTTCATAGAGGGATGGCCACACGCCCAAGGCAGCGTTCGCGTACAATAGCGGCAACTCCGCCGAAGGGACATAATCCAGGAACGTCACGCGCCCCTCCAAGCCCAGCGCGGCCGCCTTCGCCCGGAGGGCGGGAAAATAGCGCGGATCCTTCGCCCCTCCTATGACAAGCCCGCAGGTGGTCTTATTGGCGATCACTGCAAAACCTTCGATGAGTCTTCCGATATTCTTGTGAGGGAGGAGGTTGCCGAGATAAAGAATGTAGCTCCCCGGCGCGAGGCCGAGCGTGCCGTGCCCCTCGATTCCAGGATGAAACCGCGCGCGGTCATACCCGATATGGACAGTTCTGACCTTCTCGGGCGGGATCCCGTAACGCGTCGTGACGTCCCGTCGAGTGGTCTCCGAATCGGCGACAACCAACCTTGAACACCGCAATATCACGGGTACCAGGTATCGGAAGTAAAGTTGTTGC
>Ga0316628_100002176_pt1 | contig 14359 bp, 12 predicted proteins | sample OWC_Aug_M2_C1_D5_FD_207648 | JGI IMG/M metagenome (GOLD analysis project Ga0316628, IMG submission 207648) | Wetland soil microbial communities from Old Woman Creek delta, Ohio, United States - OWC_Aug_M2_C1_D5_C | ecosystem: Environmental > Terrestrial > Soil > Wetlands | place: USA: Ohio... | reverse complement strand
CAGAACGATCCGCTTGATGTTTCCAGCCGTGTTGAGATTGAACACGATGATGGGAAGGTTATTGTCCATGCAGAGGGAAATGGCCGTCGCGTCCATGACGCGCAGGTTCTTCTGCAAAACATCGAGGTACGTCAGGTGGTCGAATTTCGTCGCCGTCTTGTCCTTGACGGGGTCGGCGCTGTAGACGCCGTCCACCTTCGTGGCCTTCATGATGACCTCTGCCCCGATCTCCATGGCCCGGAGCGCAGCCGCTGTGTCGGTGGTGAAGTAGGGATTGCCCGTGCCCGCCGCGAAGATGACGACCCGCCCCTTTTCCAGGTGCCGAACCGCGCGCCGCCTGATGTACGTCTCGGCGAGCTCCCGCATTTCGATGGCCGACTGCACGCGTGTGACAACGCCCTTGTTCTCCAGGACGTTCTGCAGCGCCAGGGCGTTCAGGACCGTGGCGAGCATGCCCATGTAATCCGCGCTTGCCCGCTCCATGCCCTTTGCCGCCGCAGAGAGGCCCCGGAAGATATTGCCGCCGCCGATCACAATGGCGACTTCCACGCCGAGATTGCAGACTTCTTTCACCTCGGACGTGATCTTGTCGAGCACGGCATGGTCGATGCCGTACCCCTGCTCTCCCATCAGGGCCTCACCGGAGAGCTTCAGCAATATGCGTTTATATCGTGTAGATGACATGGTCTATTTGAGCTGAGCAGCAACTTCGTCGGCGAAACTCTCTTTCTTTTTTTCGATCCCTTCGCCGAGCTGATACCGCACGAACCGCGCGATCGCAGCGCTCGCACCGGCCTTTTTCAGAAGGTCCTTGATCTTCAGCTTGCCGTCGGGGTCCTTGATGTAGACCTGTTCCAGGAGGCAGGTGTCGCCGTAGAACTTCTCCATCTTGCCGTCGACGATCTTCGCTATGACCGCGGCCGGTTTGCCCGACTCCTTTGCCTGGGCCTCGTATACCGCCCGCTCGCGCGCCAGCGCGTCCGCGGGGACCGCCTCGCGGGAGAGGTAAAGCGGGTTGGCCGCCGCGATATGCATGGCGAGGTCCTTGCCCAGCTGGTCATCGCCGCCGCTGTAGTCCACCATGACGCCGATGCGGGTGCCGTGAAGGTAGATCGCCACGGACTTATCGGTCTCGAAGCGGGTGAACCGGCGGACCGCGATGTTCTCGCCAATCTTCTGCACCAGGGCTTGGCGCCTTGCCTCGACGGTTTCGTTGCCCAGCGTGAGCTGGGACAGGGCCGCGATATCGGCAGGGTTCTTCGCCGTTACCAGTTCGGCCACGCCCTGGGCGAACTTCTGGAACTCGTCGTTCTTTGCCACGAAGTCCGTCTCGCTGTTCACTTCGACCAGCGTCCCGATCTTGCCGTTCACCACATGGGAGCAGATGGCCCCCTCAGCGGCGACGCGCGCCGCCTTTTTCGCTGCTGCGGAGAGGCCCTTTTTTCTCAGGATATCGACGGCCTTCTCGAAATCACCAGCCGCTTCTTCAAGCGCCTTCTTGGCATCCATCATGCCGGCGCCGGTCTTTTCACGCAAGTCTTTTACTGCTGATGCTGAAATTGTTGCCATGGTAGGTGAACTCCCTTCACTCTGTCTGTTCTCTTTGTAAAATTGCTTATTCCTCGTCGGTATCGACGTCCGCCGCGGCGTCCACGCCCGCAGGCACTTCGGCGGCCTGGACCTCGCCGGCTGCCTTGGCAGCCTCAGCGGCCGCTCCCGCTTCCTTGACGATGGCCTGTCTGCCTTCGATGACGGCATCGGCGACCTTCGAGGCCATCAGGCGGATGGCGCGGATGGCGTCGTCGTTGCCCGGGATGACATAATCGATGTTGTCGGGGTCGCAGTTCGTATCGACCACGGCCACCACTTTGATGCCCAGCTTGTTGGCTTCATGGACGGCGATCGCTTCCTTGCGGGGATCGATAATGAAGATGACCGACGGCGGCTCAGCCATGGTCTTGATGCCCGAAAGGATCTTTTCCATCTTGATGCGCTCTTTTTCCAGGCCGGCGACTTCCTTCTTCGTAAGCTTATCGTAGGTGCCGTCTTCCTTCATCTTCTCGATCTTCTTGAGGCGGTCGATGCTCTTCTTGATGGTGGCGTAGTTCGTCAGCATGCCGCCGAGCCAGCGGCTGGAGACGTAGTACATGCCGCAGCGCTTCGCTTCCTCGGTAATGGAATCCTGCGCCTGCTTCTTGGTGCCGACAAAGAGGATGTCCTTGCCTTCTGACGCGGACGTGCGGACGAAATCGTAGGCTTCCTTGAACAGCTTGAGCGTTTTCTGGAGATCGATGATGTAGATCCCGTTGCGTTCTCCGAAAATGTACTTCTTCATTTTGGGGTTCCAGCGTTTCGCCTGGTGGCCGAAATGGACCCCCGCTTCCAACAGCTCCTTCATCGTGATCGTGGACATGATGTCCCTCCTTCTGGGTTTTTACCGCCGCGCCGATCTTCCTCCGCCAGGTCCTGCTCATCGAGCAGGACACCCTGTCAAGAGTCCCGGCGCGTGTGGATTTAAAATCTGCCTTCTAAAAAGGCGACCCTTAAAATAACATAGAGTTAGACCTTTTTCAAGGAAAAATTGGGGCACCGCGGTAATTTATTCCAGAATAAGGAAACTCGGCGCGTCCTCTTTTGCATTTTTAAAAAACGAAAGACGTATTTCTCATTGCTGCAAAAGGATTTCTGCATGGGAGTATATAAAAATCAACCAGTTACGCTTTGGCACGCATGATGCAATTTATCAGGCAGAAGAGGACGAAAGGAGGAACAAACCATGAAGACCACAATCTCAAGAAAAACAGCTTACATCGGGGCAGGCGCAGGACTGGTGCTGTTCGCGCTCTTCGGGCTTCTGCCCGGCAGCCTTTTAGGCGGCGCCGCGGGCATCAACATCGCAGGCTGGCTTTTCGGCCTTCCGCTCCAGCCCGGGCTCATCTCCCGCATCATCGTCCTGGCGTCGATGCTCATCGGCGTGCTCGTTGCCGGCATCGTGATCGTAACGGCCTCGTCCACGGTGGGCTGGCTCGTGGGCAAGGTGCTGGAATCGGGGGTCCATGCAAAGGAAAGCGCAGAATCCAAGATATCAGAGGGTCAGGAAAGGAGATAATCATGAAGAACGAGACAGTAAAGGCGGGAATGAAGATCGGTGCATCCATCGGGGGGCTGGTGTTCCTGGCAGCGGGCATTGTTCCGGGGTTCTACTTCGGCAGCTACGGGACGCTGATACTGCTCCAGAAGCTGATGGGCGGAGCGGTTGAGCCGACGCTCTTTGTGCGGGCTGCAGTGGTGATGGGGATCGCGGTAGGCATTGCCTGTGCGGCTGCCGTGAGCATCGTGGTGGGCGGCTTGCTGGGCACGGTCCTGGGCTACGTGGTATCTGCCCCTGCGGCGCTCCGGGAGAAGAAGGAAGCTGAGGTCAAGGCGTAAGAAACACCAGGGAGTAGACAGTAGTGAGCATGCAGGGAAACGAAAGGCGGTGAGGGACAACCCTCACCGCCTTTTCCGTTTAGAAAGAAAGTTTTTTTCGAGACCGCGAGGAAGGGTTCAGGGGCCATCGGAATGGATCAGCCCTTTTTCCAGGGCAATTGCCACGGCATGGGTCCGGTTCATGGCGTCGAGCTTCTGAATAACGTTGTATATGTGAAAATTGACCGTCCGTTCGCTGATCCGGAGGATCTGCGAAATGTCCCATGAACTTTTTCACTTTTTGAGCCACGTGAGGATCTCGCGTTCTTTGCCAGCAAGCAGCGCAATCTCTTCCTCTTCCGCCGGCCCGCGCGCCTCTTCGAGGGCGATGACATGGCTCACATCTTCGAGAATAAGCAGGGTGTACACTTTCTTATGATAGGTGAACGGAGAGGCGGTGACGAGCAGAAAGATCTCTTTGACCTTATCATCGCTGCAGAGCTGCACGCGGGTAAAGGCACGGCTGGTCTGCATGTCCCGAAGCGATTTACCCACCGACGTCCGGATAACGCATTGTTTGCAGAACACCGATGCATTGCAGCCATCGGGCGTCTCGGAGGCGTGGATACAGCGAAAAGCCTCTCCGCTCTTTTTCAGGTAAACGCGGTTCGCCTGTTCTCCGACCAGCTGCCGGGCCATGGAATTCCAGAACAGAAGCTTCACGTCTGAATCAACGATGAACACAAAAGCAGGGATGGCGTCGAAAACGGCCTGCAAAAATTCATCGCGGTAAAAGGTTTCTGATGTAGGGTGTTCCATACTTACACGTCTTTGATCTCCTGTCTTGCCCATCTGAGAGAAGGTCTCGCATGCGCACATACCCCCCGCTTTCCTGATGACCGGCAACGAACGATCGTGCAACCGTCCGTCACGGTGCCTTCGCAGGGAAGCGTGCCGCTATTCCGGCATAAACTGCATGGCCATGGGCAGATCGACCCGCGCGGGAGATCCCGCCTGGTCGCCCCACGAGATAGTAACGGAACCGGGAAATCCCCCTGAGTATGCGGCAAGCTCGATCTCGCACACGATCCGGTCTCCCGGGGAAAACGTTATGCTGGAAATGCTGTTAAGATCAGCCGTCCTGTCCGTGGCTGTCGTCGGAATATTCCAGGTGTCCTGCTTTTCGACAAGCAAGGCTCCCTTTGTATCGTCCGCCTTCCATTGATAGAGTGCATACTTGAGGTTGATGGTGTCTCCGGAGTTCGACTTCACATTTCCGGTCGTGACATAGAATCTCGATCCGATCGGAACAGTGATGCCCGACGCAAACTGCGGAGAAACGAATTGAGCAATGCGGTAGTAAGCCGTGGTCCCAGAGGGGGCGAGGTACTGGGTAAGGCCCTCCTTCATCGTACCGGCGGCGGTAGACATGGTGCGTCTTCCGGGCTGGCCCGTGGCCCCGACCGAGTAGGTCGTCGTTCCCTGATAGGACCCGGAAAAAAGCAGATAGCCGTTTGGCATGGGCTCTTCAAGAGCATTGTCCTCGTCGTTGCTCTTGAAATAGAGCGCCCACGATGAGGGGAGCGGCCCGGTCCCTCCCCACTGCCTGGTCTCGTTGTTCGGATGACAGGAGACCTGGGCGCATACTCCTCCCCCGGAGGAGTACTGATAGGTGAACGAAGCGCCGGCGCCGGAAGCGACGTCATAGCTTCCGTTCACATGGTTCTTCGTGTTGACCGTGCTGCCGTCTGTTGTCGTATTTGCGTGGCAGACGCCGCAGGCGGCGAAGCTGTGGTCTTCATGGCTGTTCGCTTTCGGAGAGCCGCTCGCATAGGCCGGCGGATAGGAATGACAACCGTTGCAGGAGATGGCGCCCGTTCCCCACGTCGGGGAGGTATTGGAGGGCACGGTTCCTGTTGCCGCCGATGTGCCGTTGCTGTGGCAGTAGGTGTTCTGGCAGCTCCCGAGGACGGGCGTGTTCGACCGCGGGATCGCGGTCCCTTTGCTGTAGGAGCCGGAACGGATGTTCGCAGCGATCTGGATCTTGCCGTCCTGGTGATTGAAGGCGGTCCAGTTGGGGTCGACATGGCAGACGGTACAGGAAAGGGCGTAATCGGTCGTGCTCGCGTGAGTTTTGTGGGAACCCATGACAGCTCCTTCCGGAACGCCGCGGCCTCCTGCAGCGTCGAGCGGCGGATAGTCGTGGCAGTCGCCGCAGGAAGTAATGCGCGATGCCGCCTCGGCGTTGCGAACCTGCATGATGGAGAAAACAGGCGAAGCGCCGGTGACGGAGAGCGCTGCCGCGATTGCGAGCAGAAAGATCCTGTCCATCGGACTTCGGGCCGCGCGTTTTTTCGCCCTTATCATAGATATACTCAACTTTTCTCCTGCGCTTAAAACTGCCTGGAATATGGATGACGCGCGTTGCTCTCAAATTTCAGTTGTTAAGTTTTTTATAGTTGTATTTTTGCTTTTGCGACAAAAAGAATCAACTGTAAGAAATAACATTTCGAATATTATTAACTAATGAATATACTTCAGGAAAATTAACTGGAGGCGAGATGGCATCAAATGGGACAACAGAAGGAACTGCTCAGATGTGACATTTATTGAGATATTTTGCAAAATCTTTGCTTCTCAAGGCTGGTCTGCAGGATAAAATCTTCAGCGGGGGAGGAGGAAGGAAGCGGGTCTAGCTATTTGCCGTTCTCAGGAAGAAGACCTTTTTCCATCGCAATAGCCACAGCATGCGTTCTGTTCATGGCGTCAAGCTTCTGAATAACATTGTATATGTGAAAATTGACCGTTCGTTCGCTTATCTTGAGGATCTGCGAGATGTCCCAGGAGCTTTTGCCTACCTTGAGCCACTTGAGCACGGCCCGCTCCGTGGTTGAAAGAAGCGCGGTGTCCTGCGGCGCCTCGCTCTCCTTCGGCAAGTGTCCCTGCGCTTCCTCAAGCGCAATGACATGGCTGACGTCCTCGAGAATGAGGAGCACATAGTCTTTCTTCTGATGGAGAAAGGGGGAGGCGTTGACGAGCAGATATACGTCGGTGGTCGTATCGCCGCTGCTGAGCTGCATTCGGGTAAAGGCGCGGCAGGCCTTCCTGTCCCGGAGCGCCGCAGTGACGGAATTCCGGATGGGGCAGGTTGTGCAGTATCCCGCAGCGCCGCACCCCGCCGGCGTCTCGAAGGAATGCACGCACTGAACGGCATCTCCCCCTCTTTTCAGGTAAACGCGGTCCCTCCGCTCGCCGACCAGCTGCTCGGCTTTCGCGTTCCAGAACAGGAGCCTCACATCGGCGTCAACGATAAAGACGAAGGCGGGGATAGCATTGAAGATGTTCTGGAGCAACTCGTCGTTGTGAAATTTATCGAAGGATTTTTTTCCCATACCATGATAACGAGCGCAGTGCCTCTCGGGAAATGGAACGGGACTACGGCAGGGGGACCGTCTGCGATGCTCGCGCGTCCTGATCGTCCCGGGGCGGCTGTTTGCCCGCGCCGTAGGAAGGCACGACGCCGAGCTTCCAGGTATAGACCTTGCCGCAGGTCTCGCAGGACGCCCCGGACAGGGCCTCGCGGCACTTCGGGCAATAGATGATGTAGTGGCGGGAAAGCAGATTGCTGTGGCTGTCAAGGTCTACACGGTTTCCGCAGCATTTAAAATCGTCCGCCAGGTCGGTGCCGCAGACGCACTTGCGGTCCAGGGGCCAGGGAAGCATCTCTTCCAGGGCGTAGACGGCCTGGCCCAGAATGTCGATGAGTTCGTCGTTCGTCGCATTTCCAAAGAACGACTCGGTCAGTTTCTCGCGGATGTCGATCATCAGGGTGTTTTCCTTGAGGAACTGAAGCATCCTCCGGAGCCGCGCCTCCCCCGTCCCGATCCTCGACAGGGCGCGCAGGTTCTTGTTCGTTTTATAATGCTCCTGAAAATAGATGAGCATCCAGATCTGCGTCATGTCGTAAAAGAATTCGAGCAGGGGATAGTATCCGTATTTGTTCTTGATGCCCCGCTCCATCTCCCCGCGCTTTTCCGGGATGCGGGGGAACACCGCGATGAGCAGCCCATCTTCGAAATCCTCATAGAAGAACGGCGTTCCGGAAAAGTGGCGGCACCCGCAGTGGGTGCACTCGATGATGTTGAACTCCCATTTTAAAAGAGCTCGCCTTGCCTGCGGAGCGCGCGATACGTCCACCCACGTGATGACCTTCGCCTGGAAATCCCGGTCGCAGCTCCCGCACTGGAAGGTCTCGGTACTGTATGCCTCGGCCTGGTTCTTCAGCAAATTAATCATGTTTTTATTATACACCTAATTCTAAAATCTTACTTTGAAAATTACTCCCCCTTTGTGGTAATATAGCGGCCGCAATGAGGCACTGCCTCCTGCTTCACTTGCCTGAATAGAAAGGGGTTGTCCATGCCGACAAAGCCGTTACCCGAGGATGCAGTTTTGACCACTGCCCTCCACTCCGAGGTCGAGAACCGGTTTTTGACCTATGCGCTCTCGACCATTGTTTCCCGATCGCTCCCTGACGTGCGGGACGGGCTCAAGCCGGTCCACCGCAGGATCCTCTTTGCCATGTGGGAGATGGGCCTCGGCCCCACCGCCAAGTTCCGCAAGAGCGCGGCGGTGGTCGGCGAGGTGCTCGGAAAATTCCACCCCCACGGAGACCAGGCCGCCTACGACGCCATGGTCAGGATGGCCCAGGACTTTTCGCTTCGCTATCCCCTGGTGGAAGGCTCGGGCAATTTCGGAAGCCTTGACGGCGATCCGGCTGCGGCCATGCGCTACACCGAGGCGCGGCTCTCGATGATCGCCGAGGAGCTCCTCGTCGAGATCGACAAGGAGACCGTGGGGTTCCGGCCGAACTACGACAACTCCCTCAAGGAGCCTGTCGTGCTGCCAGCGCGCTTCCCCCAGCTCCTCGTGAACGGGACCTCGGGCATTGCCGTGGGCATGAGCTGCTCCTTCCCGCCCCATAACCTGGGCGAGGTGATCGACGGGCTCACGGCTATGATCGACGACCCGAACATCCAGGCAAAAGATATCTTGAAATACATCAAGGGCCCGGACTTCCCGACGGGCGGCCAGATCCTGAACTCCAAAAAGGAGCTGAAGGACATCTACCAGACCGGCAGCGGCGCGATCCGCGTCCGCGGCGAGTACACCGTCGAGGAGCTTCCGCGGGGCAAGCAGGCCATTGTCTTTACCTCCATCCCTTACCAGGTGAACAAAGCGAAGGTGCTCGAGCGGATCATCGGCCTCCTGGACGACCGGAAGCTGCCCCAGGTGACGACGGTGCGCGACGAGTCCACCGACGTGATCCGCCTCGTCCTGGAGATCAAGGCCGAGACGAGCCCCGAGCTCGTGACCGCCTACCTCTTCAAGCACACGGACCTCGAATCGAGCTTCCCGATCAACTTCACGGCGCTCAAGCCGACCATGGAACCGGAGCGGCTTCCGCTCAAGGAGCTGATGCGCTATTTCCTGGACTTCCGCCTCGAGATCACGACCAAGCGCCTGAATTTCGACCTGAAGATCCTGAAAGCGCGGCTCCATATCCTCAAGGCCTTCGAGATGCTCTACGACGATCTCGACACGGCCATCAAGCTCATCCGCAAGTCCAAGTCCAGGGAGGAAGCGAGCGAGAAGATCAAGAAGCATTTCAAGTTCGACGACGAGCAGACCAAGGCCATCATGGAGATGCAGCTCTACAAGCTGGCAGGCCTCGAGATCGAGCGGATCCTGAAGGAGAAGGCCGAGAAGACAAAACTGAAAAAGGAGATCGAGGCGATCCTCGCAAGCCAGAAGAAGATCTGGGGCCTGATCAAGTCCGAGCTCCTGGAGATCAAGGAAAAATACGGCGACAAGCGCAAGTCCGTCATGAAGGCCGCCGAGGACGTCGAGTTCTCGCAGGATGACTTCATCGTCCACGAGGACATGACCGTGATCCTGACGAAGATGGGCTGGATCAGGCGCGTCAAGACCGTGGGCGAGAACCTCCGTTTCAAGGAAGGAGACGAGCTCCTGGCCCTGCTGCCGGCGAACACAAAGGACAACGTCGCCGTCTTCTCTTCCGTGGGCAAGGTCTACGTCATCAAGGGCTTTGACCTGCCCGCGGGCTCGGGCTTCGGCGAGCCGGTCCAGCACCTCTTCAAGTTCGGAGACGGCGAGCGGCCGGTCAAAGCTATGAACCTGGCGACGGTATTTGCCGGTCCCTCTGCGGAAGAGGGGAAGGAAAAACAGCCCGAACTGGCGCTCGCTCCCCGCGAAGTGACGGCCATGACCGTTTCGGCCCACGGCGTGGGCTTCAAGTTCGACCTCGGCCAGTTCAACTCCGTGACCACCCGGGCCGGGAAAAAATTCGCCGGTATCAAGGCCGGGGACAGCATCATGGGCGTGGACATCCTCGACCTGCCTAATGTCCTGCTCCTCACCTCCGAAGGCAAGGCCGTCGTGATCGCCGCCAAGGACATCCCGCTCCTGACCGGCGCCGGCAAGGGCGTCAAGCTCGTGAACGTGAAGAACGGCGAGATCGCGCTCTTCAGGGCGGTCCGCAAGAACGAGCAGGTGAAGGTGATCGACGAAAAAGGCAAAGAAAAGACGATCGACCTCAAGGAATACGGCGTCATGACCCGCGGGGCTGTGGGACTCAAGGCGGTGAAGGCTGTGAAGTTCGTATAGTTACAATTTGCCACAGAGGTCACCGAGGGCACAGAGAGAGATGGAAGATGCTTTCTTTTTAATTTCTCCGTGATCTCTGTGGTCTCTGTGGCGAAAAGGTTATACTCATGAAATCCTACCGCAAAGAACTCTGGTTCAACGTCCCTTCGCGCAGGGGATTTGTCAACATCACGCATGACGTGGAAGAGTGCGTCAGAACGAGCGGGGTTTGGGAAGGCCTCTGTCTCGTGAATGCCATGCACATCACGGCCTCGGTCTTCATCAACGACGACGAACGGGGCCTCTTCGGCGATTTCGAGAAGTGGCTTGAAAAGCTTGCGCCCCACGAGCCCGTATCCCAGTACGCCCACAACACCGGCGAGGACAACGCCGACGCTCATCTCAAGCGCTCCATCATGGGCCGCGAGGTCGTGGTCGCGGTCACGAACGGCAAGCTCGACTTCGGCCCCTGGGAGCAGATCTTCTACGGCGAGTTCGACGGGATGCGGAAGAAACGCGTCTTGGTCAAAATTATTGGTGAATAAGAGCAGGTTCTCTCACGCCTGTAGTTATCAGCCCTCTTGTATTGCAATCATTTCAGTCCTGGTTGAATACCGCTCTCGGCCCGCAAGTTTGTAGCTTATCCCAAATCCCAAAATTCAGATCAGATTTAGCAACGGTTTATTATAGCCCGGAAACCACACTTGCCAGGAAGGTGCCCGAAATCCGGCTTGCTCTCGTCTCATCTTCCCTCATTGTGACGCTGCTCACATCCTGCACTGACACAAAAGACGTAATATCAAAGCGATCCAAAAATCAATTCTTTATGTACTCGGAATGTGAAAGTGTAGTTGTATGAAAAGCATCTTTAAGGGACTGTTCCTCCTGGTCATCCTCTTCCTTTTTTTGATACCAGTCTATGCAGCCGAATCAGGCGCTGACAGGGTCGTAGCCCCCGCCGCTTTAAACGTCCCGATCCTTTTGTACCACCGCTTCGGACCCGTTGCCGCGGACGGAATGACCGTAACAACGCCCGTTTTCGAATCTCACCTCAAGTATCTTAAAGAGAATGGCTATAAGGTCATCCCTTTGAGACAACTTGTGGATTATTACCTCAATAAAGGCCCAAGGCCCTCGCCTGGATCGGTTGTTATCGTCGTGGATGACGGACATAAATCGGTCTATACGGACATGCTTCCCCTGGTCAGGGCATACCGCGTGCCCGTTACCCTTTTCCTCTATCCCTCCGTCATATCAAACGCCTCCTACGCGATGACCTGGGACCAGCTCAGGGATCTGAAGAAGACCGGGCTGTTTGATTTCCAGGGCCATACCTATTGGCATCCCAATTTCAAGAAGGATGAAAAGAGAATGACCCGGCCTGAATACGAGAAATCCGTGGACATGCAGTTAAACAAGTCAAAGGCGAAAATGGAGAAAGAACTGGGCGTGCACATCAATATGCTCGCATGGCCTTTCGGCATTTATAACGATTGGCTTTTGGGAAAAGCGAAAGAAGCAGGCTATGTCGCCACGTTCACGATCGAGGCGCGCCATGCAACGGAAGACGATATGGTCATGAAGTTGCCGCGTTATTTATTGATCAACGCCGATAAAGGCAAGGCTTTCGAAAGGATCGTGCAGGGGAAAACAGGGAGAAGGAACCCGGTCTAGGAGGGTTCCTCGCGGCTTTATACAGTAGCGTACGACAGGCAGGAGAGGGAAATGGTTGCGAAAAAAGGTACATTAGTAGTGATCTTCTTAGTGCTGTTTATATTTTCATTCGCCTACGGATCCATGACGAGGAATCCAAACTGGGAAGTCGGGGGCAAGGTCATCGACTCCGCGTCAGGGAAGCCGATCAAGGCCGCCCTCGTAACAGTGGGCGACAACGTGATCCTCACTGATGAGAACGGCATGTTCACGGTGCAGGGGCAGGCAACCACGATAGGCTTCAGGGCCCACGGGTATACGAGGACCGCAGTGCCTATTCCAGAGTCTCCCGGCAGTACGCCCCTGGAGATCGGCCTGAAACCGCTCAAACCGAAGGCCCTCTATCTCACGAACTACGGCATAGGGGACCGGTCGCTCCGGGGGAACGCGCTCAAGCTGATAGACGAGACCGAGCTCAATTCCCTGGTGATCGATGTGAAGGGAGACCGGGGGATGATCACGTATAAGAGCGAGATCCCTCTTGCGGCGGAGATCGGCGCGCAAAAGCTTATTATCGTGAAGGACATGCAAGGCGTGCTCGCGGCCTTAAAGGAAAAAGGCATCTATACTATTGCCAGGATCGTCGTTTTCAAGGATAATGTGCTCGGTGCGGCGCGTCCCGAACTGGCGATAAAGACCGCGAGCGGGCTGTTGTGGCGCGACCGGGAGGGCCTCGTATGGGTGGACCCGTCGAAGAAAGAGGTCTGGAACTATAACGTCGACATTGCCGTAGAAGCGGCCCGGCTCGGTTTTGACGAGATCCAGTTCGATTATGTGCGTTTTCCCGACCAGAAAGGGCCGAAGTTCGGCGTGGAGAACACGGAAACGAACAGGGTCGGTGCGATCTCCGGCTTTCTGCAGGAGGCGCGCAGGAGGCTCACCCCTTACAATGTCTTTCTTACCGCCGATGTCTTCGGGTATGTCGCATGGAACCTTAATGATACGTCGATCGGCCAGCGGCTTGACAGCATCGCGGCGTCGTGCGATTATCTTGCCCTGATGCTCTATCCGTCGGGCTTCCAGTTCGGGATACCGGGATATACGAACCCTGTCGAGCACCCCTTCGAGATCATTTCCCGTACCCTCGAGAGGGCACAGCAGCGCTCCGGCATCTCCCCTGTCCGTTTCAGGCCCTGGCTGCAGGGATTCAGGGACTATGCCTTCGACAGGAGAAACTTCGCGGGTCCGGAGATACGGACCCAGATCGATGCCTCCGAGTCCTTCGGCGCAGGGGGCTGGATGCTCTGGAACCCGAGGAATGCGTACCTGGCGCAGGGCCTGAGCAAAAAGGCAACTGGAGAGATCATCGTGAGCCAACGCGGGACACCGGGAAACACGAACCCTGTTGAGCATCACACTGAGATTATTTCCCGTACGCTCGAGATCGGATGGCAGGGCTCCGGCCTTATTGCTGTCCGTTTTAGCCCCGCACTGCAGAGGAACAGCGACTATGCAGCCGACAGAAGAAACTTCTCCGGTCCTGAGACAAGAACACGGATCAATGCCCTCGGGTTCTTCGGAGCAGAGGACTGGATGCCCGGGAAACCGAAGGATGTATACCTGGCGAAGGGACTGAACAAAGATATTTCTAAAGAGATCATCACAAGCCGGCTCGGGATATTGGAATATACGAACCCTGTTGAGCGCTCCACTGAGATCAGTTCCCCTGCGCTCGCGAGGGCGCGGGAGCGATCCGGCCTCCCCGACCTTCGTTTCAACCCCCGGCTGCAGGGGTTCAGCGCTTAAGGACGCGACAGAAGGAACCCTCCGGTCCTGAGATAAGGGCCCGGATCGATGTCCCAGAGTCTTCCGGAGCAGGAAGCTTGATGCTCGGGAACCCGGGAGATGTATATCTCTCGCAAAGACTGAACAAGAATAACCTGAAGAGATCCTCTTAGGCTGACGATGAAGAGACAGTCACGGGCATACACGCTGCTCACGCGGTTCACGGTTTTCGCGGCCTTTGTGCTCGTTCTCCTTCTCACCGGCGGGGCGATACCTTCTCCTCCGCCCGAGCGCCGCGATGCCCCCTCGCTGGAACAAAGGCTGGCCCCTCTTGCCGATATCGTTGCCAAGGCCATACGCCAGGGCAAGACCCCGGGCGCTGTTGTCCTGATCGGGCAGGGCGAAAGGGTCGTTTACCGCCGCGCCTTCGGGTTTCGTTCCCTTGCGCCGGCGAAAGTCCCGATGACCGAGGACACGGTCTTTGACCTCGCATCCCTCACGAAGCCGGTTGCAACGGCCGTCGCCGTGATGCAGCTCGCGGAACAGGGGTTGGTGAATATTGACGACCCGGTCTCCCGCTACTGGCCGTCGTTCGAGGCCAACGGCAAGAAACTTATCACCGTACGCCAGCTGCTTACCCACTACTCGGGCCTCAGGCCTGACCTTTCGATGCGGCCTGCCTGGACCGGCTACAAAACGGCAATAGGCAAAATAATATCCGAACGGCCAGTTTATCCTCCGGGCAGGGTGTATGTCTACAGTGACATTAATTTCGAGGCGCTGGGAGAGCTTGTCCGCCGGATCTCGGGCCTGCCTCTGGACGAATACTGCGAAATAAACATTTTTA
>Ga0316628_100002175_pt1 | contig 14360 bp, 9 predicted proteins | sample OWC_Aug_M2_C1_D5_FD_207648 | JGI IMG/M metagenome (GOLD analysis project Ga0316628, IMG submission 207648) | Wetland soil microbial communities from Old Woman Creek delta, Ohio, United States - OWC_Aug_M2_C1_D5_C | ecosystem: Environmental > Terrestrial > Soil > Wetlands | place: USA: Ohio... | reverse complement strand
CGCGAAGACCGCAAAGAAGATCGTTTCGAATAGCGGCTGGATTTCGGCCGTTGCAGGATACGCCCTGTTGCCCGACCTAAGCTCCTTCGTGGTCTTCGAGGTCTTTGTGGTTCAAAAATAGATCACCATTTATGTCGTCATGCATAAACAGATTTTAGGTGTGGCTTTGTGTCTTGGTGCCCTGGTGGTTCAAGACTGCCGGACCCCTACGGGAATTCCCGCCGGTAGCGCTCAAGGCAGTCCTCCCTGCTGCCCCGCATCAGGTATACCTTTCCGTGCACGATCTTCATTGCGCCGCGCTTGAGCGGTCCGACACGAACACAGGCGTGCATACATTTCCACGGATTGTGGCCCTGCACCGACACGAAATCGTCCCAGGCGATGCCCGTAACCCACTCTCCATCGGACGACTCGCGAATGAGAATGCCTCCGGTGGCATCGATCTCGGAAGTCGGCCATTTGGAGGAAAAAACAAACTCGCCGCCCTGTGCCGCTCTTTCAATCCGGGGGCGCAGCTTTGCGTTGAAATGAATCGAACGATCCGTCAGCAGCGCGAGCCCGGAGGAGGTCAGGAAATAGGTTCGAATCCGCTCCTCGTCCGCAAGTCGTTCGGTCCTCGAGGCGGCAGGCCCTGGATTGAAACACGGGATCACGCCCGCAATTTCCGGCCAATCGTGATCGGAATTGTTGACAACCCTCAACGTCACATCCGCGCCGCTGGCCGAGACGCGCAGGCTCACACTCAAGCCTCCCGACTCCACCACGGCCGACCTTCCGTCACGGCTGATCTGCCGCCGGTCCACCAGTGTTCCGTGAGTATGCTGTCCCGGCAGCACGGCATCGAACATGTTCCACTCGTAGAGCCAGAGATACATCCCGATTTGCGGCTCCTGCAGCTTGAGCGCGATCCCTCCGGCCCCGCGGACCGCCTCGGGGGAACCGGCCGGCAGAGACCAGGAGTGCAGTGTGATTCGGGGGCCGACTGCAGCCGCAAGGCCAATGACCGATGACAGGTACAGGAATCCTGATAATCTTGGCATCCGGGCCACCATGTGATCGGGACGGCGAAGCAATAATAACAAAAATGTTCAGAATTATGTTTCATTTCGTATTTGCAGGCTCGATGATGTTCCAAGCGGAGGGAAATCATGCGCAAGGTGAAATGGGGTGTCATTGGGGCCGGCGGCATCGCTGACCGGCGCACCATACCTGGTCTGCTTCAGGCGCCGGCCTGCGAACTCTGTGCGCTGATGGACATAGCGAGGGTGGAAGAGCTGGAGGCGAAATATGGCGTCCGCTGCCACCGGAACGAGAGCGACCTGCTGGCCCATCCGGGTCTTGAGGCCGTCTATATCGCGACGCCGGTCTGTTTACACAAGGAACAGATCGTGAGAGCCGCGCGCGCGGGCAAGCACGTTCTGGTCGAAAAGCCGCTGTGCCGGACGGTGCCGGAAGCCGAAGAGGCGGTCGATGTATGCCGGAGTGCGGGAGTGCTGTTGCAGGAGGGTTACATGATGCGGTTCCACGGCGGTCACCGCCGGATTTTCGAGCTCATCGGCGATGGCGCGCTCGGTCGACCCGTGTATGCCCGCGCCCAGTTGGCCTGCTGGTATCCGCGAATCCAGGGGGCATGGCGTCAGGACCCGCAGGCGGGAGGGGGCGGCGCGCTGATCGACATGGCGTCGCATCTTTACGATCTCCTCGAGATGTTTCTCGGCCCTGTCGTGCGTGTCGCCGCCCTGGCGGGAACCCAGGTGCAGGAATACCCGGTGGACGACAGCGCCACGACGCTGCTGCAGTTTGAATCGGGCTGTCACGCCACGATCGACACGTTTTACTGCGTGCCCGACGACGCGTCGCGCACCCGGCTGGAAATCTACGGCGACAAGGGTTCCATCCTGGCGGAAGGAACCATCGGCCAGGGCAGCGGGGGGAGCATCGAGATACACCGGGAAAGGGCCGGCAGAGGATATCAGGCGCTGCAGGCCAAGGACGCTTCCGCGCCTTTCGAGCCGGTCGAGTTTGACAAGGTCAATCCCTACACCGCCGAATGCGAATCGTTCGCCCGGTCGATTCTCGGGGGACGCCGGCAGGTGGAGGCCAGCAGCGGCGAGCACGGCCTGCACATATTGAAGGTCGTCGAAGCCGCCTATCGGTCCGCCGCCACGGGCCGCTTCGAGACAATTGCCTGAACCTGCGCCTCGGGACACTACCTGATGCTGACGGACACGGAGATCGGCCCGCGATAGACGGGGAGATCCTCCCAGGCGTCTCTAATCTCGCCGTCCGCTTCCGTAAAGACGTGGAACTTGGTCGGCATGTCGGAAAATCCCCGCCATCCGACCCTCAGGGTCTTGGTCGCGGGATCGTAAGACGCCGATTCGAGATCCGCCGTGCGGATGTTCTTGCCGTACTGGTTCAGGTGATCGAAGCTGCAGGGAACGACCCGGTGATATTTTCGCAGGTTTTCCATGACGCCGGCGAAGGCTCGGTCGAGCTGGCTCGGCCCTCCCTCCATGAGCCCGATGTTCAATTCGTGCGTGAAGAAAAAGCCTACGCCCATGCTGTCGAGGCTCAACCTGAGCATGTTGATCCCATCGACGATCAGGCCTTCGACCTTGCGCGTATCCTCGAAACCGGGCGCGCGCGAGGGGCGCAGCCAGTCGGCCTTGACCGAGCTCACATGACTGGTCGAGCAGAATATGGACGGGTCCTTCTCGACCCAATCGAGGATCATCCCCGAGTTGTACATGAAGTTCCCGTCGCCGTAGGAGGTGAACGAGATATCGAAATAGCCGGCTCTCTGGTAGAGCTCATAGGGCCAGAAGTGATAGTCCCCTCCATAGGGCATCGTGCCGGGGCTGATCGCCTCGAACTGGACGCCCATGGCCCGCAGGTAGGGAAGCGTGTTGGTCGCCGTCTTCGTGTAATGCGGCGTCACGGTGCGCGCATACCGGATCCCGTACCGCCTGTGGAACGATTCCAGCTCGGCGAAGCCGCTGCGCAAGACCTCGTCGCTGAACGGCTTCCCCTGGCCGAAGTCGTTGAAGTCGAAATCCCAGAAAAAGAATCCCGTGAATCCGGCCCGTCTGCGCGAATGAATAAAAGCCTCCGCCTTGTCGGCGCGCGTGTACGCGCCGAGCTTCGAGGCGGCGGCCTGCGGGATGTCGTCCATCATGAAGGCGATGTGCGGCACGATGCCGTGCCTGTTGACGGTGTCGATGTAGGCAAAGTTCATGTCCAGGCCGGCGCAATCGTCGATGCGCATACTCACCTGCGGGATGTTTCCCTGGAAGGTGAAAGGCTTGCGCGCGGCCCAGACCAGGGAGCGCCAGACGACGTCGTCGAGACCGTTGTAAAAGCCGAGCACGTTGGCATCGAGCCAGCGGTAAGTGCTCCATTGCACGATGCGGCCGCGGCCGGCCGGCGAGATCATCACCAGCGGGACGCCCGCAACCGTCACCAGGGTTTTCGCGGCGCCGCCCATGACCGACACGCGCGGCACCTGAACCTTCACCCGGCGGGCCGGCACCGTCTTCAGCGGCGGCCGGTCACTCTTGAGCCTCGTGATGTAGTGGCTGGAGTCGACGGCCTGAATGGGAACGGATGCGTCGATCACGGCAGGCTCGCCCAGCTTCAGGTCCATCAATTCCTGGATCACATGACGGGGCGGGCCCGGCTTCAGATCCCCGTCGAAACTGAAAATTCCACCGCCGTCGTCTACGTATTTGCGCAACCGTTCGCGGCCCTGCGCGTCGAGGCGCGCTGCCGTGCCATCGTGCCCGAAAATCAGGAGCGCAGCGCTCTCCACGCCGGCGGGCAACGGCTCTCTTGCCACGTCACAGACCGTGTAGGCGACATCGAGATAATCGAGGTACAGTTTGAGATAACGATCGAAGTCAGAGCGGTATTCGCTTTCGCCGTTCACCAGGACTAACGCACCTGCCGAATTTACTCCGCCACCGGCAGGCTGCGCCCGCAGCCCCCAGCTCACGATCGAGAGAATCAAGAAGCAGGTGGCTCTCAGCATTCCGGATCTCCAGTCAGATGTGGCAACACCAGGCCTGAAGCCACCACCAGGTCACCAAGCTCCTGGTGCCTTGCTGGTTGCGCGGTTCATTGGAACATTAAGCCTCGGCTGCGATATAAGTCAAAAGGAAAACTGTCAAATAGTGAAAGAATTATGTGGCAAATCCGGTAATGTGGGCATAGTTTGTTTTGATAGTGTTATTATCATGCAATTCCTGGTAAACATAATGGATTCGCGGCGGATAGGAGTATATTGCATGCGGCTGGGGAGCAGCTCGAATCCGGCGATCTTCGCGCTGATTGCAGCGGCTCTCCTGCAGCATCAAACCGCCGGAGCGCAGGGAAAAATCGGGGCGGAGTATCCGCACCACGTCGATTTTGCCGTGCTCGAGGAATCGGGCGTCGATCGCGAAAACGAACCCGTGCGTATCGAATTCCCGTTCCCTGCCGGAGTCACAAAAACCGGCGCCTGCATGCTGATCCATCAGGGCAAAGCGAAGCCCGTGCCGCTTCAATGCGAAGCCGCCGGAGACGGGCATCGATTTCAGATACTCTTTCTCGCCAGCCAGGCAGCAGGATCACGGGCCAGCTATCGGCTCTACTTCGGGGCGCGGACCGCCCGATCGGAATCGGCTGATGCCCTGAAGGTTTCCGGGGACGACCTGGCGTGGCGCGTCGAGAACCGATTCCTGATCGCGGATTTCACCCCGAACCCCGGAACCGGACGCAGCGGCCAGTTGAACAAGATCTTCCTGAAAAATCCCGGAATCTGGCTTTCTCGCGAGAGGCCCCAGTCCACGCTGCACCTGTCCCCCAATGCGGCCGGCTCGGAACACTACGTTCCGGTCAATCGCTGGAATCCTCCCGACAAGTGGCGCGTTTGCCGCGGGCCGCTCAGCTTCAGGCTGGAGCGTGAGGGTCCCATGCCGAAGATGCCGGAGCTGCTGGTTCGGGTCGTCTACGAGGTCTTCGCCGGAAGCGGCGCCATCGCTGTGGAGGAGCAGTTTCACGCAACCCGGGATGTCGATGTGTCGCTTCTCAGGGTAGGCGAATTCACGTTTGCTCCGGATCCTCAGAATCCGTTCACGCACATAGCCTGGGCACAGGGCGACGAATTTGCCGTTCGGCCTCGCTTCGAAGTACCGCCCCTGACGATGCAGATCCCGTGGATGGCGTTTATCAGCGCTCGTTCCGGTTTCGCCTTCGCATCGGTGCTCGAGAAGCTCGATCTACTGCCCACAGGGAGCCCGGCGCCGCTGCTGAACCAGGCCTCGAGCTTCGGCGGCCGGCCTCCTCATTACTTTTTCCGGTCGTTTATCGCGCCGGCCGGGGAGTCCGACAGCCGGATGTTGAAGGTGGCAGCGGGCTCCACGTACTTCATCCGTCACTGGATCTACACGGTCACGTGGGCAGGGGATACCGAGGAGAAACTTGCGCGCCGCATCTCGGACTTTGCCCGAAAGGTCCGGGCGCCCCTGCGCTGCAGCACGCTATGAGATCGCTACGTCCCTGCCTCCCGGAAGCGAAGCCGCACGGGGGGCATACCAACCCGGCTCAGGATGCCTCGGCTGGAAAGCCGAACATCGTCTTCCTGCTCGCCGATCAGTGGCGGGCGAAGGCGACCGGTTACGCAGGCGACCCGAACGTCAGGACGCCGAACCTGGACTGGCTCGCAGCCCGGAGCCTCGACTTCCGCAACGTGGTTTCGGTCTGTCCGGTCTGCACGCCGTATCGTGCGGCGCTGATGACCGGCAGGTACCCGACCTCAACGGGCATGTTTCTCAACGATGCTTATTTGCCGGATCGAGAGTTGTGTCTGGCCGAAATCCTGAAGCAGGCCGGGTACGAGACGGCTTACATCGGCAAGTGGCACCTGGACGGGCACGGCCGCAGTTCGTATGTTCCGCCGGAGCGACGGCAGGGCTGGAACTACTGGAAGGCGGCCGAATGCGATCACCACTACAATCGTTCGCACTACTACGCAGGTGAATCGAATGAGAAACGGTTCTGGGAAGGCTACTACGACGCTTTCGCCCAGACCCAGGACGCTCAGGAGTACCTGCGCCGGCACGCACGGGACGGTCCACCGTTCATGTTGCTGGTCTCCTACGGCCCGCCGCACTTCCCTCATCAAACCGCGCCCCAGAACTTCCAGGATCTATATCCGACCGGGAAGATCCGTCTGGCTCCGAATGTGCCCGAGGCGATGCAGGAGGACGCGCGGAAGGAGGCGCAAGGATACTATGCCCACTGCACGGCGCTTGACGGGTGTGTCGGCCAGGTGCTTGCAACCCTGGGAGAACTGGGGCTGTGGCAGAACACCATCCTGATCTTCACCTCGGATCACGGCGAGATGCTGGGCTCGCACGGCTGCCCGCCGCGGATGAAACAGGTTCCATGGGACGAAGCCGCACGCGTGCCGTTTCTCCTGCGCTGTCCGCAGGCATACGGAGGCAGGGACGGTGTGATCGGGACGCCCCTCACAACCCCGGATATCCTGCCGACCCTGCTCGGCCTGGCCGGCGTCGCAATTCCCAAAACCGTAGAAGGCGAGGATCTTTCTGCATTGATCCGAGGCGGGCGGAAGCCCTGGGACCGGGCTGCGCTGTACATGGGTGTGTCCCCCTTCTCGGGCGTCACCAAGGAATACCGAGCCCTGCGCACGGAGCGGTACACCTATGTCCGCGGTCTGGAGGGGCCCTGGCTGTTGTTCGATGACCGGGAGGATTCGTACCAGCTGGCGAACCGCGTGAACGAGCCGGGATCCCGGGCACTGCGCGAGGACCTGGAGCGCCGCCTGAGCAAAAGACTGCAGGAGATCGGAGATGATTTCCGTCCCGCGGCCCACTACCTCGAGGCCTGGGGCTTCGAAATCGCCGCCCACGGCAGCATTTCGTACGCGCCGGGTGCGAAAGTTCAATCGCCGCGGAGAAAGGCTGGATCTTGAAGATCTGAAACAGGAGCCGCTTCCGGACGCGCACAGGAGCTGACATCATGGACAGGAGAGATTCGGGCGTTTCACGACGGCATTTCCTCGAAGCCGCGGGAGGTGTCACGTTGAGTGCCAAAGCCGCAAAATCACAGGCCAGAACCGGCGCCGGCAAGCCGGCTCCTCGCTCCAGCGCGAACGAGGGCAGGCCCGCGCCAGGCAAATCGGCCGCAACGGACGGTCCGTCATCAGATCTTTTCACTCCGGTTCCGCTCCGCGGTAACACCACACTGGAAGGACTCAAGAAGGCGGACCTGTCCGAAACTCTGCGCGAATCCGTAGAATACGCTCCCTTCGGCGACTGTGTCTGCTGGGGCATCCCGTTCCGTGTAGGCTCGGTAGTCCTTGTTCATGGCTCGCCTGTGGAACTCGAGTGGCCCGCTCTCGAAGCCCCCTGGCTGGTGTTGATGCACACTTCCGATGTCGTGACGCTCGGAAGGAATGCGCAGGGATTCCCCGTGGAGCCGCACGGGCCCTTCGGGCTGTGTGAGCCGATCGCATCTTACATCTTTCGATATTCCGACGGCTCGGAGGAGCGCGTCACGATCCGGCGCCAGCACCAGATCGGCATGGTGCGCCAGTCGTGGGGGATGCAGTGCTTCGAGGCGGTTTCCTGCAGAAAGCCCTTCCCGGCGCGTCCATTGTCGGACCAGCCGCGCCCGGGGATCGCCTGGGGGCAGGCGCAGACGCGCGTAGTCCAGCCCGACCTGCTCCGCTGGGCTGACTGGCTGTGGGCCTGGCAGAATCTTCACCCGGAAAGACCGCTCAGGGGTCTGCGGATTGAACCGAAATCCGGGGCGATCGTCCTCTCGGCCTTGACGGCGGGCAGAGTCTCCTCTTCACCTCTGCGCTGGGAATCCCGGAAGAAGGCCGTTCTGCGGCTGGCCGAGGGCGAAGTTTTCGACCCGAATCTGACCGGCCAGGGCCTGCTCAAGCACGTGCAGATCGACCTGGGACAGGTCATCTCGGCACAGCAGCGGGCGCTCTATCCCGACAAGGAATGGCAGAGCACCTACAACAACAGCGCGCCGCGGATTTCGGAGCGCGAGATCCTGGTCGAGTACGCGGCTCACCCTGAGGCCCGATTCCACCTGGCCGATGGCACCACCGTGGCAGCGGCCACCGTGGAAAAAGGCGCCGCTAAGAGAATCCGGCCGGTGGCGCCCTCGGCCCGGACGGTGTCGATACGGGTGATCGAGAGGGCATCGGGGAAGCCCGTGGCCGCAAAGCTCCATGTTCATGGCGAGTCTGGAGAGTACCTCGCGCCTCTGGACCGGAACCGGATTCCGGACACCTACTGGTACGAGGACTGGAGTGTCGATTACATCGCTTCGAATGCCCACTGCTGCACGTACATTCCGGGTGAGACCTCCATGCGGCTGCCTCTGGGGAAGGTCTATCTGGAAATCAGCAAGGGATTCGAAATGACGCCCATCCGCCGGGTCGTCGAAGTCGCTCCGTCGACCTCTGAGTTTGTCTTCACGATCGAGCGGGTCCTGGACTGGAGAGCGCGCGGCTGGGTGACGGCCGACACGCACGTTCACTTCCTCTCGCCTGCAAGCGCGAACCTGGAAGGAGAGGCGGAGGGTGTCAACGTGGTCAATCTCCTGGCCAGTCAATGGGGCGAACTGATGACCAATGTGGGCGACTTCGATGGGCGTACCACACACGGTGCGGGCGAGTACCTGGTGCGGGTCGGGACCGAGAACCGGCAGCACGTGCTCGGACATATTTCATTGTTGGGATACAACGGCCCCATCATCGCGCCCATGACTACGGGGGGACCGGATGAGTCGGCCATCGGCGACCCCGTCGACTGCCTGCTGACGGAATGGGCGCGCCAGTGCCGCAAGCAGGGCGGCCTTGTGGTTCTGCCGCATTTCCCCAAGCCGCACGCGGAACACGCGGCTGCCATCATCAGCGGCGAGGTCGACGGCGTCGAAATGACATCGTGGCAGAACCTGTATGCGGGCATCGATCCTTACTCGCTTTCCGATTGGTATCGATACCTGAACAACGGGCACTTTGTCGCCGCCGTGGGCGGAACCGACAAGATGACCGCAGGCACCGCCGTCGGTACCGTCCGGACTTACGCGCGGCTGCCCGATGACCGGCCATTCGATTACGAGACTTGGAAAACCGCCATCCGCTCAGGCAACACCTTCGCGACCTACGGCCCTTTGATGGAATTTTCGATCGACGGAAAACCTGCCGGTTCGCGGATCGCCATGAGCCGCGGCGGCGGCACCGTGCAGGTCGAGTGGCGCGCCGCCAGCGTCACCGTGCCGATGTCGCGCGTCGAATTGGTGGTGAACGGCGAAATCCGCGAGAGCCGCGCGGCAGATCCGCGCGAAGACAAAGGCCACTGGCCGCTCAAGCTGGACCGAAGTTCGTGGGTGGCGCTGATGATCCGCGGACACTACCCCGACAAGCCGGAAATCATCGCCGCCCACTCGTCTCCGGTAATGATTCAGGTGCAGGATTCGCAGTTCTTCTCGGCAGCGGACGCGATGACCATCCTCGAGCAGATTGAAGGCGCCCTCGTGTACCTGGATACCATAGGAACGCGAGCCGAGGATGCCGTCTACAGACGCATGCGCCTGCTCCTTACGAGCGCTTACCGCGCGACGCACAACAGGCTCCATCAGCAGGGATATATGCACGAGCACACACCGACGACCGATCACCCGGAACATCGCCGACCGGTACTGTCTAAATAGCGTTTCTCAAAGCATGCTTCTATGGTCGCCGGGCGCGCCCAGAATTCGGCAGGCACGCGTGACCTCATACAGTACGACGAAGGATCTGGATCGCAAGAGCACATCCCGGGGCATTTTCTCCGAGATGAGAATCGCGCTCATTTGCGGATATCTTCAAGGCGCAGCCGCAGCAGTGCTCCTCTTCGTCATCCCCTTTCACAGCCGTCAATCCGTCCGCAGCGTAACCGCCGGATCGATGCGGGTGGATTTCCGCGCCGGCAGGTAACAGCACAGCAGCGCCAGAAACGCCAACAGCGTGGGCGCGCCGAACAGCAGGGCGGGCTCGGACGCGCTGGTCTCGGTGGCGCGGGCGATATCCACCAGGACGCTTGCCAGGGCGCGAATGACCACGCGCGCGGCAGCGAACCCGACGATCGTTCCGATGGCAATCAGCACGGCGCCTTCCTTCATCACCACGCCGAGAACGTCGATGCGACGAGCTCCCAATGCCATGCGAATGCCGATCTCGCGCCGCCGCTGCGCCACCGAATAGGCGGTCACCCCGGCGAGCCCGACCGATGCCAGAATCAAGCCGAATACGCCGATCGCGCCAGCAGCATGTTGGCCACGTTCGCAGAGGCGATCAGGAGAATGGTCCCGCCCAGCACAGCGCAGTAGCCGGTAATGTACGGCAGCCCTTGTTTGGGCCCTGGCGCCAGCTTGCCGCCGGGAAGCAGGGTGATGCGGCGGCCGGTACGGTCGCGGTCAGTGTCGCGCACCTCTTGCTCATTCTGCCGCGCCATCGCTTCCAGTTCCGCTTCCGCGCGCTCCGGTGTCACCCCCGGCCGCAGGCGAACGAGTACGTGAAAGATCGGCTTGTCCCGCCGCTCCAGGGTTTCATCCGCCAGTTCCGGGGCCACGCCCGGAGGCCCGTGGACCGGCAGCCAGAGATCGGCGCCGTAGTACATCGGCGAGGCGCCCTGGAAGTCCTTCGGGCCAATGCCGATCACCGTACAGGTCTGCCCGTTGACGCGCAGCGTCTGACCGATCGCGGCCGGGTCCGAGCCCATCTGGTTTCGCCAGAATTCGTGGCTCAACACCACAGATGGCGCGCGCCCAGGCTGCTCGTCCTGCCGGTCGAAGAAGCGGCCGAGCGCAGGATTCACGCCCAGCGTAGTGAAGTATGAGGACGTGACCAGGTGCCCCCAGACGCAACGTGGGCATAGGCCGTGGAAGCCGAGAATAGCGATTCCCGGTCGTGGTAGCGCTTGTAGTCCGGATAGGAGAGCGGCCGCGGATGCGCACCGATTCACGCGGATTTGGATCGACTTCGCCGCCCTTTGGCCCGCCTGAAGACGGACTGGTCCCGTAGTTCATCGAAGTCGAATGGATCCGGCCTCTCTTTGCGTCCTTGCGCCTTCGGGTTTTTTCTTTCGAAGACAACGCAAAGACGCCAAGCCGCAAAGATCGACATCCTTCTCTGCTCGTCGAGATCGACGACTTCGCTACCCTATGGCCCGTCTGAAGGGGGGGATTTCCACCATCCTCGATGGGGATACTAAAACTTGTCCGGCTTCACTGTCGGATCGAGGGGCATTTTCAACTTCTCATAGAGCTTCCTGCGGCTCTCCTTGTCCCCCTTCGCGATGTCCCATGCAATCTCGGCAACCCGCTCGACGTACTGCCGCGGGACAACCTGCACTCCATCGCCGTCGGCAACGATGAAATCGCCGGGGCGCACGAGCGCCCCTCCTACGGTCACGGGGCGATTGATTGCACCCGATTCGATCCGGCCAGGCCGCGTACCGCCGCCCTGGTATTTCGAGTAAACCGGGACCTTTTGCAGGATCAACTCGTCCGTGTCGCGGCAGTTGCCGTTTGTTATCACGCCGGACATCCCGCGTGACCTCCAGTTAAGGGCGTTGTTCGAACCGATAAAGCCCGTGTCTTCGATTCCCTGCGCGTCGATCACGAGGATGATTCCGGGGCGCAGGATCCGGGAGAATGATTCCGGAGCGAAGTCGCGATACCAGCGACTGTGCCACTCGCGGAAATCCTTGTAGGGCACGACACCGGCCTGCGGTTTGTTCGTGGGGAGGTACTGATATGTCAGGGCTACGCCATAAATCCGGTGCGCCAGCTTTTCCGTGTTGTCGCGCCAGAGCGGGCGGATCGAATGGTCCATCACCCCGATATCCTGCAGCCCGATGGCCTGCATGGCGTCCCGAACGTCGGTAACACGCAGGCCCTCGTACTTCTTAACCAACGGCATCGGATCTTCTTCGCTGTAGTCCCGGTATGGAAGCAGGTTTGCGCCCTTGCGCAGTTGTTCGTCGGTCAGATTGGGCAAGGGATCCTGGCCGAAAACGCAGGTGACGACAACGATCATCATGGCGGCGGCAATTGCGGCGTATCTCATATACCCTCCTCGGTCGGCCCATAATACTCGCGAACGCCAGGCACACAATACTCTTGCGCTGGTCGTCTACGCACTCGTGCGTGAGGGACTCCCGGCGATCATGAGGCGTTCGTCGGGAAGGCAGTGGCCCGTAAGGTCAGGACACTCGACCGAGCCGCAAATGACCGAAAGACGGTAGCTCAGTGCGCCCGGCAGGAACGACGAGTGCGGTGCTCACCAGGCGATCCCGGACTCCGAATGCCTGTCCGCGGCCGGACAGCCCTCGGCGATCACCGGCTGACCTCGTCCAGCAGCGCCCAGAAGGAGTTCCAGGACTGCCCCGTCGCGCGCGTCATACCGATTTCACAGGTTCTGCTGGAAGAAAAGTGACCGTCGCATGCGCGCTCGCGGATCTCCTGCGCCTGAAGGCGCGTCGCCGACTCTGTCAGTTCCGGGTGGAGGAAGCCGCGGTCTCCTGCAAACCCGCAGCACCCGCTCGTGAACGGGATGAAGACTTCCTCCGAGCACCTCGACCCCACCTCGTGCAGGGCTGCAGCAAGATTCATTTTCACCAGCGAGCAGACCGGATGAAGCGCGATGCGGCGCTTTTTAGCGCGAACCGTCAGCCTGGGCAATACCACGTCACGGGCAAATTCGACGCTATCGACGATCCGAAGGGCATCGAATGCCTTCCTGTTACCGGCTGAAAGCGCATCCCGGCAGGTGCGCAGCGTCCACGCGCAGGGGCTGGTGTCCAGGATAACGGTGAGCCTCCCCCCGCCTGACCAGCTCCACAGCCGCTCGATCGATTTTTCGGCGCAGCACACCTGGGCCGTTTTGTAGCCCTTCGAGGAGAAGGGCATCCCGCAGCAGATGTCCGCGACATCCGGTGGTATCCAGACAGGGGTGCCGGCACGCGCGGTTACCGCAACGACAGTCTCGGCCAGGGACGGTTTCCCGGGCGAAGGAGCGAACACGCGGGTGATGCAGGAAGGCACGTAGACGGCGCATGCGCCCTCGCGAGAGGTCACAGGAGGAGCGCCGGCGGCCCCAGGCAGGTCCGCCGACCAGGCCGGCAGCCCGAGTGCGGGCGCGAGGCGCGAAATCCGCTCGAGCGTCCCCTCGCCGAAGATGGCGGCGAAGCCGTGCCCGATACGAAGCGCCGACCGGGCAAGGACCGCCGTTATGGCAAACTCCCGCACCATCCATCCCGCAATCGTCTCCGAGATCGCCCCGTGCCCCTGGTGCCGGGACTCTTTCACCAGGCGTCCGGTATCAATGGCCACAGGGCATGCGGTTGCGCACAGGCTGTCCGTCGCACAGGTCTCGAGCACCGGGTAGATGGCCTGCTCTTCAAGCACACGGGCCTCGGTCACCCTGCCCGCGTGTCTCAGCCGCGCCAGCTCTCTCCAGATCAATATCCTCTGCCGGGGTGTCACCGTGAGGTCCCGGCTGGGGCATTTCGGCTCGCAGAATCCGCACTCGATGCATCGATCTGCCTCCTCGCCGACCGCCGGGATCGTCTTGAGGTTGGCGATGTGCGCCTTCGAGTCTTCATTGAGGATCACTCCCGGATTGAGGATTCCGTCCGGATCCACGAGCCGTTTCAGCTCACGCATGAGAAGGCAGGCATCGGCCCCCCATTCCCTTTCGAGGAAAGGCGCCATGTTGCGGCCGGTGCCATGTTCCGCCTTCAGGGCGCCGTCGTGACGGCCCACGACAAATTCCGCGAGGTCATCCAGAAAACAGGAGAACTGGTCCACCTCGCGCGGATCATTCGTTCCCTGAGCAAGAAGGAAGTGCAGGTTGCCGTCTTTGGCGTGCCCGAAGATTACGGAATCCTCGTATCGGTGTTTGCGGAAAAGTTCCTGCAGGCCCAGCACTCCGTCGGCAAGAGCCTCCACCGGGAAAACCACATCCTCGGTCACGAGGGTCGTGCCGCGCCGCCTCACCCCGCCGACCGATGGGATGATCCCTTTGCGGACGGCCCACAGCGCCGACTGTTGAGCCGGGTCCCGGGTCAGAGCGGTGCGGCGCAGCAACGGCAGCAGGACAAGCGCCGAATCAAGCAGTTCGGCCAGGCCGGCGAGGATCGTGGCGTCGGCGGCCTGATGCTCGACTAGGAGCGCCGAGGCCTCCGGGGGAAGGGTCGAGACAAACTCCGGAACTCCCGGCTTTCCTTCCACAGACCGGAGCGCCGCCCGGTCCATCAGTTCCAGCGCCGCAGCCCCGGTCTCGCGCAGCG
>Ga0316628_100002173_pt1 | contig 14362 bp, 13 predicted proteins | sample OWC_Aug_M2_C1_D5_FD_207648 | JGI IMG/M metagenome (GOLD analysis project Ga0316628, IMG submission 207648) | Wetland soil microbial communities from Old Woman Creek delta, Ohio, United States - OWC_Aug_M2_C1_D5_C | ecosystem: Environmental > Terrestrial > Soil > Wetlands | place: USA: Ohio... | reverse complement strand
GATATTGGTCCCCATGCTCAAGAAGAAAATGAGGCTGACCAGCGCTATCAGCAGCAAGCCTGACCCGGCCAGGTCGAACTTGCCATGCGCTGCCTCCCCGGTATCCCGGGGCAATATGGTGAGGGCCAGCGCTATGGCAAATATGCCAACGGGTATGTTTACGAAAAATATCCAGTGCCAGCTGTAGAACTGCGATAGAAAACCGCCAAGCGGTGTGCCCGCTGCCAGACCGACCGCAGCCGATGTAGTCAGGATACCAAAAGCGGTGCCCCGCATTTTATCTGAGAGATATCTCATTACCATGGCGCCGCCGATGGCCTGCAGCATGGCTGCCCCGGCACCTTCGAGTACGCGGAAACCGATAAGCGTAAAGACGGATGATGACAGACCACAGGCCAGCGAACCGATGGTAAAGATGGCAAAGCCGGCGAGATAGATTTTCTTATAGCCCCGGATATCGGCCACCCTGCCGAAGGTGATAAGCGTGCTGGATAGTATCAGCAGATATGAGATCGATACCCAGGAAACCGTGGCAATATCGGACCCGAAATATTTGGCAATGGAAGGCAGTGAAATATTTACAATGGTAGTGTCGAGGGCACACATGAATGCCGCCAGGGAAATGAGCAGCAGAACCAGGCCCTGATGGGACCGCTTTTCGGTTTCAACAGCAGCCTTCATGACAATCGACCCAATATAAACTAATAGATAAAATTGTGCAATAGACACTCCGAATTTTGACTGACTCTATGCCCTGTTTATATAATGCAGGCGTTAGTCCACTGCCAAAGTGAGGAGGTAGCCATGAAAAATGAGGTCTACGACAAACTCGCTGCTGCCTTAAATGCCCGGGGTATGACCTATCCCTCGGTACCCTGCGATGAGTTCTACACGCTTATTGCCGAGCTTTTTTCGCCCGAACAGGCAGAAATTGCCACCCATATGCCGCTCGAGCCGGTTTCGGAACAGGAGCTCACGGAAAAAATAAAAGGCAGTGATGCCTCCAAGCTAAACGGGCAGCTGGATGAAATGGCTTCCCGAGGGCTGGTTCGCGTTAAGGAAAAATCCGGCAAGAGGCTTTACGAACTGATGCCGTTTGTTCCAGGCATTATCGAGCTGCAGTTTATGCACGGCCGTGCCGACGAGCGCACCAAACGTCTGGCACAGCTGTTCAAAAACTATGCCAAAGCCATGAGAAACATAATGCTTACCATGCCTGCTCCGACCGCCGCAGCAGAACCTAAGGCCGCTAGAAAAATATCGGTGGATAAGGAAGTAGAACATCGGTCAACGGTGCTGCCGTACGACGAGGTCATAAAACTGATTGACAAAACCGAATATGTCGCCGCGGGCACGTGTGTCTGCCGCCATCAGGGCGACCTGTTAGACAAGCCCTGCGATAAACCCAAAGAGAACCTGTGTATGATTTTAGGACCTTCGGCGAAGTTTGCCGAAAGCCACAAGTTCGTCCGCCTGATTTCCAAGGAAGAAGCCAGGGCTAGAATCGATGAGGCCGAGGAGGCCGGCCTGGTACACAACTATGCCAACTCTCAGGATAGATACATCGACCTGCTGTGTAACTGCTGCGGCTGTCACTGTTTGATACTCAGGACCACCAAGAGGTCACCGATTCCAAGTCAAGCAGTTATCGCCGACTGGGTCATGACCATAGACCACGATGCCTGTATTGGCTGTGAAGCCTGCATAAGCCGGTGCTGGATGGATGCCCTGATAATGGACGGTGATGCTCCAGCCCGTGATTTTAACCGTTGCATCGGCTGCGGCGTCTGCGCTTACGTCTGCCCCACTGATGCTATGAAACTGGTGAAGCGGGAAACGGCTAAGGCTTAAATCACTATCCGCCGATGAACATAGCCAGGCTGATTGAAGACAACATAACCCGGTTCGGTGAATACAATTTTCTTCACTTCGATGATAAATGGCATACCAACGTCGAAATGAACCGGCAGGCCAACCGCCTGGGCAATGCCCTGAAAAAGCTCGGCGTTAAAAAAGGCGACCGCGTCGGCGTCCAGCTGCTCAATTGCCCCCAGCTGCTGCAATCGTTTTTTGCCGCGTTCAAAATCGGTGCCACGCTGGTTTCTATAAATCCGGCTCTGCGTGCCGACGAGCTGGCCTACATCTATCGTGACGCCGGTATCAAAGCTTTAATCAGCAGTCCGGACGGCATGGACCGGATATTGGAAGCCCGACGCCAGGCGCCGGACCTCAAACATATAATTCTCGTTGGAGACAATATACCCAGCAAGGTCCTGTCCTACGAAAAAATAACCGGCGCGGCTTCTGATAGTCTGATTATGGAGGAAACCGAAAACGACGACGTGGCCGTCATCCTGTACACCGCCGGCACCACGGGCCGGCCCAAAGGAGTCATGCTTACCCACTACAACTGGTACACACATGTCTCGGGATATTACGAGCTGGTACTGCTGGACACCTGGGGCACCCGGGTAACCGGACCGGTCAAGGATACATCAGCCGGAAAAAGAAGAGCCACAAAAGAAGCGCAGGTATTCGGAGTAAACCGGAACAGGGTGTCGCTAATTACGTTGCCGTTGTTTCACGGCTACGGAATTTTCGCCGTAAATTTGGAGTTTCTGACCGGCGGTAAGCTGGTAGTGCTGGCGCGTTGGGACACTGAGGAAGCTATGCGGGCCATACAGCGTTTCAAGGCCACCGAATTCCGCGGTGTGCCCACTATGTATATACAGCTGTTGAATCATCCCAGGGCTGCCAAATACGACTTTAGTTCGCTGAAGACCTGTATCTGCGGTTCGGCACCGATGCCGCTCGAGGTGGCCCGCAAATGGAAGGAACGATACAGCCTGGACATCTGGGAAGGTTACGGTCTGACCGAGGCTACTACTGTCAACTGCGGCAACATCGCGGGCAAGCGGCCGCCCAAGTACGGCTCCATCGGCAAGTGCTACCAGAAATGCAACACCATAAAAATATTGGATGCCGAAGATAAAGTGCTGCCGCCCGGAAAGATAGGTGAAATTGTTATTAAAGGCCCCTGTGTGATGAAAGGCTACTGGAATAAACCCGAGGAAACAGCCAGTGTTATCCGTAACGGCTGGCTTCATACCGGGGACATCGGCTACATGGATGAAGACGACTACATCTATCTCACCGAACGCAAGAAGGACCTCATCATCCGCGGCGGTGAAAACGTCTACCCGAAAGAAGTCGAGGACGTGCTGCACCGCCATCCACAGGTGCTGGAAGCCGGCGTCATCGGCATTCCGGATGCAGTATACGGCGAGGAAGTAAAGGCCTTCGTGGTACTCAAAACAACTGGCACCTGCGACGAAATCGAACTTATCGACTTCTGCAAGAAGCATTTACCGGCCTACAAACGGCCGAAATCGATACAACTCATGGACGCGCTGCCCAAGAGCGCAGTCGGTAAAATACTCAGACGAGAGCTGCGCAAACTCGGCTAAATACCATCAGGCTTAATCATAAAGTCAATAATCCCTATTGACACTCACCTTTCCAGCCAATACAATCTGTCAATCAAGGAGGTGCAGCATGAGCGCTAAGGTTGGTTCTTTTCCTGTGCTCGGAGATAAACACTGGTGGCAGATACTACTGCGGGGCATTATCGCGCTAATATTCGGCATAGTGATCCTGGCCTGGCCAGGCCCCACGCTTAAAATCTTCGGTATATTTTTCGGCGCCTTCATTTTCGTAGACGGCATCTTTACCCTGGTGGCCGCCATCAATTATCAGAAAGGCGGTGGGAGGCGTGTCTGGATGTTCGTCAGCGCCATAGCCGGAATCCTCCTGGGTCTTATTATTCTTGTCGCGCCTACGATTATCCCATTTCTAATTGTGATTCTGGTCTATCTGGTTGCTGCCTGGGCTCTGATTACAGGCATTATGGAACTGGTCTATGCCTTCCAGGCCAATCAGGACACTGCAATTAGATGGATGTTCGCCATCAGCGGTATTCTTTCGATAATTGTCGGCATTCTGATGTTTGTTAAACCCCTGACCGGGGCGTTAGTTATCGCTATAGTCGTCGGCGCCTATGCAGTGCTGGCAGGCATACTACTTATCGCTCTCAGCTTCAGACTGCGCAGCATTAAGGCCTGATAAGAAGCCCCCAAATACGAAATAACACCCAGCACCGGCAGGAGCCATGTCTTGCCGGTGCTGGGATGTTTTCAAACGGGCTGCTACCTATTTATCTCCACGTGCCCATGCCGGGCCAGAGGAAGCGATGCGGTGCCATGCCGAAGGCAGCCACGATACACCAGACAACCACGCCGATAAAAGCAGCCAGCAGTGACCATTTGGCTATCATCGGCAGCTCTTCGTCGTCTCTTCCCGAAAAAACCCAGAAGGTAACGAGGCCTATGGGGGGGAAGAAAAAGGACAGGATATAAACCAGGTACTGGACCCAACCTAACATGATTCCCTCCTTTAACGTTTAAGAAAATTCTACCTGTCTTACCATTAAAAAGTCATAAATTGTGATGCCTCAACCTTAAAAAAGTATTAAGTTTATAGAAATGTTTTATCAGGCCGATGTTATAATGAAATTATGAGCCAGGTATCAACCCGTACAAAAACTCCGATTCTGATAAACGTGGTAGAGCCATATGACTTTGCCATATCGCTAAAAGCCATAAGGTCTTTCCAGCCAGCCGTCCAACAGGCTGAACCCCGGTTTCGCCTGGCAGCCAGCCTCGGGAAAAAACCGGCGGTAGTAGAAGTGACCACGGACGATAAAAACAGACTTGTAGCCACTTCCAGACCTCCATCAGACAGCCAGCAGCTTGGTGCCCTGGTCGAGTGGGTCCTGTTTACCGACCTCGACCTGAAGCCGTTCTACCGGTTGCTCTCACATATGCCGAAACTGACCTGGTTAACTAAAAAACTCTACGGGCTCAAGCCCTCTCGCCCGGCTTCCCTATTCGAAATGGCCGTCACCGCCATCACCGAGCAGCAGATTTCACTGGCCGCGGCGTATAAAATCAGGTCAAGGGTAATTCAGAGGTTCGGCGAACCGGTCGAGGACATGTGGGTATTCCCTGAACCGCAGTCACTGGCCGTCGCCTCGCTCGAAGACTTGCGAGCTTGCGGGCTGTCACGCCAGAAATCGGAATACATCCGTGGCCTGGCTGCAAAAGTAGCAGCCGGCGATCTGGACCTGGAAGGTCTAAAAAACGTGGATACCGATCAGGCCAGGGAAACTATAATGAACATAAAAGGCTTTGGGCGCTGGTCGGCCGACTATATACTCATCAGAGGGCTGGCCAGGCCGGACTGCGTACCAGTTGATGACCTTGGCATTAGGACGGTGCTGGGAAGATATCTGGCAGATGGTGCCCGTCCTTCAGCCGAGGAAACCGCTACTCTGCTTGAACCCTTCCGGCCGTTTCGAGGTCTGATGGCTTTCTATCTTTTAGCGGCACACCGTCTCAAAGTAAACGCGGATTAACCTCCAAAACTGTGGCGAGAAATCTGCACACTCGGTACACGAGCGGGAAAACCATTGACAATAACAATCAGGCAAGTGCATAATGTTTCTCAGCTTTGATTTACGTTCATTGGAGGCAATAATGAGCAATACAAGAAAGTTGGCCACCTTGACCGTACTTGAAAAAGTGCCAACCGGTATACAGGGCCTCGACGAAATAACGGGCGGCGGCTTGCCCAAAGGCCGGCCCACGCTCATCTACGGCAGCGCCGGTTCCGGCAAGACTCTACTGGGGATGGAATTCCTAGTGCGCGGCTCTACGCAGTTTAACGAACCGGGTGTCTTTATGAGCTTCGAGGAAACGGAAAAAGAACTGACCACCAACGTTAGTTCGCTGGGTTTCGATTTGAACAGCCTCATCGCCTCCGATAAACTGGCTATTGATCACGTAGTTATCGAACGCAGCGAGATTGAAGAGACCGGCGAATACGACCTGGAAGGACTGTTCGTGCGGTTAGCTGCCGCCATAGATTCGATAAAAGCCAAACGGGTCGTCCTGGATACCATTGAAGTCCTGTATTCAGGATTATCTAACACCGGCATCATCCGTGCTGAACTACGCCGGCTTTTCCGCTGGCTTAAGGACAAAGGCGTAACCACCATTGTCACCGGGGAGCGCGGCGGCGAAACTATGCTGACCCGGCACGGGCTTGAAGAGTACGTTTCCGACTGCGTTATATTCCTGGATAATCGCGTAACGCTAGAGCAATCTACGCGCCGGCTAAGGATTATAAAATACCGCGGCTCCGCCCACAGCACCAATGAGTTCCCGTTCATCATCGATGAGAACGGCCTGTCAATTCTGCCGATAACATCGGTTAAGCTGGAGTACCCGGCGTCCACCGAAAGGCTGCTTACCGGTGTAAAGCGCCTGGACGAGATGCTTGAAGGCAAAGGCTACCTCAAGGGCAGTTCCATACTGGTATCGGGAATGGTGGGCACCGGCAAGACAAGCCTGGCCGCCAATTTCGTTGACGCCGGGTGCCGCCGCGGACAGCGCTGTCTTTACTTTGCCTTTGAGGAATCTGCCCGCCAGATCATCCGTAACATGCGCTCCATCGGTATTAACCTGGAACCCTGGACTAAGAAGGGACTACTTCAGTTCGATGCCGCCCGCGTCTCCGAAATGGGCCTGGAAAAGCATCTCCTTTCCGTTCAGCGCACAATTAATAAATTTAAGCCGGAGCTGGTGGTGGTTGACGCTATAACCGATTTTAATAATCTCGATTCGCTGCAGGAAGTAAGGCAGATGGTATTGCGCCTGATCGATTTCTTCAAGATAAAGGATATAACGGCGATGTGTACCAGTATGTCCAGCCGTACCGGCTTAGAGGACACCGGAGTCGGCCTATCCTCTGCTTTCGATACCTGGATTCATCTTACCAACGTGCAGGACAACCTGGAGCGCAACCGGACACTGGTGGTGGTAAAATCCCGCGGCATGGCGCACTCGAACCAGGTACGCGAGTTCGTGATGAGCAGCAAAGGTGTGGAGCTGTTGGATATATATGCCACGCCAGCTGGCGCTTTCATGGGCACAGCCCGCCTGGCCCAGAAAGCCGCTGACGAGGCCGCGGAGATCATCCGCCACGAAGGAATGACTTCCCGTGAGCGCCAGATTACCGAGAAGCGCCGTGCCCTGGAAGCCAGGATTAACGCCATGACGGCTGAGTTCGAAGCCGATGTTAAAGAAACCGAGATGGTCCTTGGTCAGGAAAAGGCTCGGGATAGAATCCTGGCCGCCAGCCGGAAAGCCCTTTCCAACCACCGGAAGGCAGATGTTACGGCCGATAAGAGAAACAAATAAAAATGAGTACCAAAGCGGACCCTGATTACGGGGACACCGGCAGCATCAAGGAGTGGAACCTTCGCCTTTTCATAACCGACTGGACTCCGCGCTGTGTCGTAGCTTATAAGAACCTGAACCGGATTTGCAGCAAGCACCTGAAAGATATGTGCCAGATTGAAGTGGTAGACCTGCTGGAGAATCCGGAAATCGCCCGCCGGGAGCAAATAGTAGCCATACCGACTCTGATGAAGATGTCGCCGAAGCCAGAGAGGATAATGATTGGCGATTTCACGGATGAGGAGAGGGTGCTTAAGACACTCGGCATCGAGCGGCACCGGAAGCGAACTCGCTAACCACACGGAGGAGTATATGAAGACCAGTAAAAAAACTCGAAAACCTTTGGCAACCGGTAATAAAACCAAACCCAAAATGTGGTACCTGCGTCTTTACGTCGCCGGCCAGACACCCAAGTCCATTACTGCCTTTGCCAATCTAAAGAAAATCTGTGAGGAGCATCTCAGCGGGAGCTATAGTATTGAAGTTATTGACCTCCTGGAAAACCCAAAGCTGGCAAAGGGCGACCAGATTCTGGCCATCCCCACTCTGGTGCGCAAACTGCCTCCCCCGTTAAGGAAGATAATAGGCGACCTTTCCGACACGGAACGTGTGCTGGTAGGGCTTAACCTTTTCCGACGTGAGGAGGACTAACATGCCGAAAAAAAATGGTTCAGCCAAGACTTCAGCTACCGAGGCCATGGAAAACGCTTTGAAACAGCAGGCTAACGAGAAGTACGTCCTTAAACTCTACATAACCGGTATGACATCCCGTTCCCAGGAAGCCCTGCGCAACCTGGAAAAAGTCTGCAAAGAGTATCTCGGCAATAACTATGAGCTGAACGTGATTGATATATACCAGGAGCCGACCCTGGCGAAGGGAGACCAGATTATCGCCGTACCCACGCTGGTAAAGCAACTGCCGTTACCCCTGCGCCGGCTGATTGGTGACCTTTCGCAAAAAGACCGCATTTTACTTGGTTTAGATTTAAAGCCAAAAAGTCCCCGTTCCCTACACGGGAAGAAAGTTTAATAGATGGGCGAACAGAAAAAACAGGCAAACAAGAAAGGCCTGCTCAAGGAAAATTCCACGCTGCGTCAGAAGTTAGGTGAGGCCGAAGAAACGCTGCGCGCCATCAGAAGTGGCGAGGTGGACGCACTGGTGGTTAAAACCAGTCGCGGCGACCAGGTGTTTACTCTACAGGGCGCTGACACTGTCTACCGGACTACCATAGAAAACATATACGAAGGCGCCATTACCCTGTCTACCGAGGGCACAATCCTTTATGCCAACCGTCATTTTGCCGGCATGGTGAACCTCGACCTTAGGAAAATAATCGGGGCCTCTATATTTGACTTTGTCAGCCGGGAAAGCCGTGAATTGCTGGTAAACGTCATGGAACAGGACACCGGCCGGGCTGAAATATCTTTTATATCGGCAAATAGAGCAGCAATTCCCACCTACCTGGCCACCAAAAGATTGCATCTGGATAACTTCGTCTCCATTATCGCGGTGGTTACCGACCTGACACAACAGAAGCGGAGCGAAGAAGTTATTAAGACCGGGAGCCTGATACAGTCTATACTGGCGCAATCTCCAAACGCAGTTATTGTTTGCGATGCCACCGGGACGGTTATATACTCCAGCCAGGCTGCAAACCGGCTTTTTAGTTCGGCACTGGTTGGAGTGCCGCTGGACAGCTTTCTCAATAATATCCGTATTTTAGATGAACAACTAAGCTTCTCGGATATTCGCTGCGGCCGCTTCCAGAATGAAATGGCTATCTGTACCGGGAAAAATGGCGGGGGACCGGTGTATCTCCTTCTCCGTTCCGGCAAGATTGAGGATAAAGACGGGGTAAACGGTTACATGGTCAATTTGACCAACGTAACAGACCTTAAACACATCGAGCAGCTGAAAGATGAGTTTATCGGGCTGGTCTCTCATGAAATTCGCACACCATTAACCGTATTAATCGGCGCGCTCAATGTCGCCAGTAATGCCGACATCACACAGGAAGAGCGCCTTGCCATGATCCAGGACGCCATAAACAGCTCGGTGTCTTTGAACCATATCGTCAACAACCTCCTCGAACTTTCCCGCTACCAGTCCAAGCGGCTGTCTCTTCAAAAAGAAGCTATTGACGTCGCTGCATTTTTAACGACGCTGTTGGAAGAGAGACAAACGCGCACCGACAAACATAGATTGGTAGTCAATATCGCACCAGGCTTGCCGCTTCTGCACGGAGATAAAACTAGGATTGAATTGATTATTCTGAATCTACTGGACAATGCGGCCAAATATTCCGGTGAAGGCACCGAAATTACAGTTTCTGCGCAGGCGCATCGCTCCGGGCTTGTTTTCAGCGTTTGCGACCGCGGCATAGGCATACCGGAAGAACATCAAAATACCATTTTCGAATCATTCGTGAGGCTTGAAAATTCGGCCAAACCGACCAAAGGTATAGGCCTCGGCCTGCTGGTATGTAAACGCCTGGTGGAAGCCCACGGCGGACAGATCTGGGTCGAGTCCGAACCGGGTAAGGGCTCCACCTTCAGCTTTACCTTACCCAATACGGCAAATCTTTAAAGTAGCTAGCCATCCGGGCAGTTTTCAATGATAGCCTGGATTTTTTGGACCAGGTCCTCTGGCATGAACGGCTTGGCTACAAAGTCGTTGGCTCCCTGCTTAACAGCCTGCTCTGCTATTTCCCGGCGCGCTGTAAACACAATGACCGGCATCTGTGAAAAGGCACGCAACCGTTCCAGCACGCTGAATCCTGACAGGGGCTGCATAAATATATCGAGCAGCATAACATCGGGTTTCTGAGACTGAGCCAGCTCGAGAGCTTCCTCGCCGCTGGTGGTTGTGCTCACTTCAAATCCAGCCAGACGAAGGCTTATACTGACAAACCGGAGTATTCCGGGCTCATCGTCAACTACCAGAACACGCTTCTTGGCCGCCATTAAAAACCAATTGTAGCCCATCTCAGAAGAGCCTTCAAGAGTAGCTAGCTTCCCATTTCTGATTACATTAGTTGCCGCCAGCCTCAAAATGTCATGAATTTGTAACTTTTCCCGTTCGTTTTTTTATGACTATTCCACCAGCCCAACCGTAGAATATCAAGGAAAAATACTTTACATTAAATGAGACCAGGACAGGATCGGAGGTGCCAGATGAAACAGCCGGAGATGCTGAGACAGGCGAAAAATGAGGCAGAACCGAATGCCGATCACATGAAGGCGCTTATTACTGACCTGGGGAATAAGGACGGCGTGATTCGGTTGAAAGCAAGCAGCGCGTTATTGGCTAAAAAAGAGGCCGCAGTCCATCCACTGATTGGGGCATTATCGAATCCGAATGAACAGTTGCGAGCTGAAGCCGGCAAACTACTGGACGAGCTGGATGTAGCCTGGAGCAGCTACGACAACCCGCAGACAATTAACGCACTCATCCGCGCTATCGGCGACACAGACGGCATGGTAAGGGTGACGGCACGGCAGGTGCTGGTAAATATGCGCAAAACAGCTATTGCCCCACTCAAAGAAGCCCTGTTAAGTAAAATCGAACGACAGCGGTGGGAGGCCACCAAGGCACTGGGACAGATCGGAGACCCGGAGGCGACCGAAGCCCTGATAGGCGCCCTGGAAGATGAAATGTTTGATGTGCGCTGGCTGGCCTCAGAAGGGCTGGTAGCCATTGGACACAAAGCCATAGTACCACTACTAAAAGCCCTTCATAAGAAACCGGAATCGCTGTGGTTGCGAGAAGGCGTCCATCATTTTCTGCACGGCATCGATATGGGGAACCTGGGGAACATATTGTTGCCGGTTAGGCAGGCACTGGAAGATACAGATTCAACGCTTAAGCTGCCTTTTGTAATCGATACCGCATTAAAGTCCTTAACGTGACGCATGACAGCGATTTCAGATACCAAAGCTACAAAATATCGCTTCGTCATAATATAATAACCGTATGCCTACCGGTTATTTCCAGCCGAAGATGCCCAGGGGCCTGGAAGGATTAATCGACCTGGCACTCGATTTGCGCTGGTCATGGAATCATGCCGCCGACGACCTGTGGCATAAAATCGACCCTGACCTCTGGAACAAGACCGGTAATCCATGGCTTATCTTGCAGAATATCGCTGCTGACCGTTTGCGCGACCTGGCCGTCGACGAAGAGCTACGGAAGCTCATCAAATCCTCTGTGGCCGAATACCGTGAGGCGCTACAGGCGCCCACCTGGTTTCAGCAAGCATACGCCAACGAGCCATTTAGCATTGCTTACTTCAGCATGGAATACGGACTAAGCGAAGCCCTGCCGATATATTCCGGTGGACTCGGCATTCTGGCCGGCGATTATCTCAAGACAGCCAGCGACCTGGGCGTGCCGGTGGCCGGGGTTGGCCTGCTTTATCAGCAGGGCTATTTTCGACAGGTTATCGATTCCTACGGTGACCAGACCGAGTTCTATCCGTATAACGAACCCAGCCTGTTGCCCATAATGCCTGTCCGCGATAGCAGCGGCGAATTGCTTAGAATCAAGCTAAAGTTCCCAGGCCGAGACCTGTGGCTGCGCTGCTGGCAGGCCACCGTCGGGCGGGTCAAGCTCTATCTACTGGACAGCAACGACCCTGAAAACGACCCTGCCGACCGCGGCAGTACCAGCGAGCTTTACGGCGGCGGGCCTGAGATGCGGCTGCAACAGGAGGTGATACTCGGCATCGGCGGCTGGCGCATGCTGGGAGCCATTGGCTTACATCCTGAAATCTGCCACCTAAACGAAGGCCACGCGGCCCTCGCAGTGATAGAGCGGGCGAGAGAATTCATGACAAATATGCGTCAGCCCTTCGCCACGGCACTGGCGGCGACTCGGCCGGGCAACGTTTTTACCACACACACGCCGGTTGAGGCAGGGTTTGACCGGTTCTCCAAGGAACTGATCGGCCGTTACCACATGGACTATTTGGATACCCTGGGTCTCACCCTAGAAGAATTCATGGACCTTGGGCGTCGGGGCCAGGGTGACACCCAGGAACCCCTGAATATGGCCTTCCTGGCTATGCGTTGCTCAGGCACGGTCAACGCCGTCAGCCGGCTTCACGCCGAGGTCAGCCGGCGCATTTTTCAGCCGCTTTATCCCCGATGGCCGGAGGCCGAGGTTCCGATAACTTTCGTAACCAATGGCGTCCACGTGCCGTCGTGGGACTCGGCGCCGGCCGATGAACTGTGGACGAAAGCCTGCGGTAAGGAACGCTGGTTGTCCACGCTGCATAACCTGGTCGAAGACTTCAGGAAGGTGTCAGATGAATCTCTCTGGGAACTGCGCATGAGGCAGACAAGGGAGTTGCTGGTCTATATTCGTGAACGACTGGATCGGCAGCTGGCTGCAAACCGGGCTCCGACTGAGCTGCAGACACAGTGCGGCAGGCTGTTTGACCCTAACGTGCTTACCGTTGGCTTTGCCCGCCGTTTTACCGCTTATAAAAGGCCCAACTTACTGCTTCATAATCCAGGAAGACTGGCAAATATAATTAATCATCCGCAGCGCCCGGTGCAGTTTGTCATTGCCGGTAAGGCGCATCCACTAGACGGGGAGGGCAAGTCCCTTGTGAAGGAATGGTGGCAGTTCTCCATCCGTCCCGATGTAAGAGGCAGGGTTGTCTTCCTGGCGGACTATGACATGAGCGTGGCCGAACAGTTCGTGCGGGGCGTCGACCTGTGGATTAACACGCCGCGCCGGCCCTGGGAGGCCTGCGGCACCAGCGGCATGAAGGTTCTGGTCAACGGAGGCCTGAACGTTTCCGAGCTGGACGGATGGTGGGCGGAGGCATACCGCCCGGAGGTGGGCTGGTCTATCGGTGACTGCCTGGAGCACGATGACGACCCGGCCTGGGATGCCAGCGAGGCGGAGCAACTCTACCGGCTTCTCGAAGCAGAAATCGTACCGGCTTTCTATGAGCGCGATGATAGGGGCATTTCCCCGAAGTGGGTTTTAAAAATGAGGGCCAGCCTATCCGAGCTTACGCCACAATTCAGCTCCAACCGGATGGTCCGCGAATATGTGGACAGACTGTATTCCGCGGCCGTTCAGAGGTATAAACAGCGGATGGCAGACGGAGCCGGTCTAGCTGCTGAACTGAGCCAATGGCAGGACCGTGTCAAAAACAACTGGTCTAAGCTTCGCTTCGGCAACCTTGATATACAGAGCCAGGGCAAGAGCTACGCCGCCACGGTGACCGTTTTTCTCGATGGCATCGACGCCGAATGGATAAAGGTGCAGCTCTATGCGGAAACAGTAGATAATTTACCGATTGAAATCCATGACATGGAGATGGTGGGGCACGAAACCGGCGCCGTAAACGGCTACCTGTATCGAGTGCACATTCCAGCCCGTCGTCCGGTAGCCCACTATACTCCGCGCATAATTCCTCATTTCAAAAGCGCATCGATGCCCCTGGAGTCCTCAAAGATACTGTGGTATAAATCTTAACTAGTAACTCCCGTGTGGGCGGGATAAGGAGGTCCCGTGAAGAGAATAGGTATATTAAGCAGTGGCGGCGATGCCCCCGGAATGAACGCGATTATTCGGGCGGCGGTCCGTGAGTCCATCAGCAACGGCATTGAAATCATCGGCATCAGACGGGGATTTATGGGGCTAATCAACAACGACGTGTTCCCGCTGAGCAGGGACGAGGTTTCCAATATTATCCACACCGGTGGTAGCATACTGGAAAGCAGCCGCTGTCCGGAGTTCGAGACCGAGGCCGGCAGAAAAAAGGCCGGCGATAATCTGGCTCGCCAGGGAATCGAAGCGCTTATCCTGATTGGCGGCGACGGCACCTTCCACGGCGGCAGCGTGATGGCCGAGAAAACTCCGGTCGATATTATCGGCGTGCCAGGTACTATTGACAATGATGTTTACGGCACCGATTTCACTGTAGGATTTGACAGCGCGGTCAATTGCGCCATTGAGGCCATCGACCGCATCCGTGACACAGCGC
>Ga0316628_100002172_pt1 | contig 14363 bp, 15 predicted proteins | sample OWC_Aug_M2_C1_D5_FD_207648 | JGI IMG/M metagenome (GOLD analysis project Ga0316628, IMG submission 207648) | Wetland soil microbial communities from Old Woman Creek delta, Ohio, United States - OWC_Aug_M2_C1_D5_C | ecosystem: Environmental > Terrestrial > Soil > Wetlands | place: USA: Ohio... | reverse complement strand
AAGCCCGAGACCGGGCTGGCCAAGGACGCCGGGCTGGCCGTCGAGAGGGGCGTCGTCGTCGACGACCGCTTGCGCGCGAGCCGTCCCGGGATCTTCGCCGCGGGCGACGTCGCCGAGCACCAGGGGCGGGTCTACGGGATCATCCCGGCTTCGTTCGAGCAGGCCCGGGCCGCCGCCCATAACATGCTGGGCCTGGACATGCCCTACGGCGGGACGGTGCCGTCCACCACCCTCAAGGTCGCCGGCCTTCACGTGACGTCGGTCGGCGAGGTCAATCCCGACGGCCGGGGCTATGAGGTCCTCGTCCGGACGGTTCCGGACGAGGGGCTTTATAAAAAGATCGTCCTCAAGGAAGGCAGCCTGGTCGGCGCGATTTGGATGGGGACGAAGAAGGGCGCTGCGGAGGTCAGCCGGCTCGTCACCCTGAAAAAGAAGGTGGGGGGCCGGCGGGAGGATCTCCTCGAGGACAATTTCGATTTTACGGGGAGCTCATGAAAAAAAAACAAGCCGTCATCGCCGCCGCCCTGGCCGCGGCACTCGTGCTGCCGGCCGCCGGACAGGTCAAATACGGCGGCTACCTTTCCTTTGAGTACATCAAGGGGCAGAGCGAGAGCGCCTTTCCGCGCGGGAACATTGAGAACATGCTGGTCGGCTTCCTGGCCGCGGGGCAGGTGGGCAAGAAGTTCGGCTTCACCGTCGAAGCCCGGGCCCTCAGCGTGTCCTCCTTCGACCTGGCCCAAGCCTGGGCCGGTTTCCTGCCGTCCCAGGCCATCACCATCAGGGCGGGCCTGTTCCTCGTCCCTTTCGGGGCCTGGAACCGGGCCAGCCGGCCTCATGAAACGCCCCTCATCCGCACGCCGCTCAACCTGGAATACCTCTATCCGCCTTTTTGGCGGGACATGGGGGTTCTCGTTGAAGGCCAGATCGGAGTCCTGTCCTACGCGGCCTATCTGGGCAACGGCCTGGCCGAGGCCGACATGCTCGGCGCCGGACAGCAGTTCCGCGACAACAACACGGACAAGGCCAAAGGCGGCCGCGTCGGGCTCGCATTCAGCCAAGGGCTGAGCGGAGGCGTCTCCTACTATACGGGCAAAATGGACGACCAGGACATGCTCGACCTCACCCTCGAGGGCGCGGACCTCTCTTGGGTGACGGCCCAGTGGGAGGTCCACGGCGAGTACACCAAGGCCATCATCGAGAACCCGCAGCCCTTCGAGGAGGGCAGCTCCGAGGGCTGGTTCGTCTGGATGGCCATGAGCTTCAAGAATTTTCAGCCGATCGGCGGCTTCCAGAAACTCAAGTACGAGGACCCCTACCGCCAGGAAGGGATCCTCCTCGACCGGAGCCGCTGGACGTTCGGACTGCGCTGCGTCCTGAGCTCCACGCTCTTCATCAAGGTCGAGTACGACTGGAACAAAGAAAAGGGGACGCCCCTCAAGAACAACCAATTCCAGGCCCAGCTCGGCCTGAGCTTCTGAGCCTTGAGTCGGCCGCGGCGTTCTGCTACAATTCCCCGGGCGACACGCTTCCGGTATCCCGACCGCAAGAATATTCATGACCGAAGGATAAGGCATGGCCAATCTGCTCGTTCTCGGCACCCAGTGGGGAGATGAAGGCAAGGGCAAGATCGTCGACCTGCTGACGCCCGCTTTCGACATCGTCGCCCGCTACCAGGGCGGCCACAACGCCGGCCACACCGTCCATGTCGGCGGGAAGAAGATCGTCCTCCACCTCGTCCCGTCGGGCATCCTCCATCCGGGCATCCTCTGCGTCATCGGGAACGGGCTGGTCATATCGCCGGCCGCCTTTTTTGCCGAGACGAGCGACCTCGAGGCCCAGGGCGTCGAGGTTGGACCGTCGCGGATCGCCGTCAGCCGGAGCGCCCATCTGATCATGCCCTGGCACCCTCTCATCGAGCGTGTGGCCGAGGAGATGCGCGGAGAGAGGAAGATCGGAACGACCTGCCGCGGCATCGGGCCGGCCTACGAGGACAAGGCCGCCCGGCTGGGGATCCGGGCGGGCGATCTCGCCGACCTCCGCGTCCTCCGGGAGAAGATCGAGGAGAATGTCGCGGCCAAAGGCCGGCCTTTCGCCGCCTTCGGGCTGCCTCCGCTCGACGCCGGAGCCATCTATCGCGAATACGCCGGCTGGGCTGAAAAGCTCGGCCCCTATCTCCAAGACGTCTCCGAACTCCTCCACGCGCGGATGAAGCGAGGCGACAAAGTCCTCTTCGAAGGGGCCCAGGGGGCCCTGCTCGACCTCGACCACGGCACCTATCCCTTCGTGACATCATCGAGCTCGACGGCCGGCGGGGCGGCGACCGGCCTGGGCGTCGGGCCGAAGGCGGTCCACGGCGTCCTCGGCATCACCAAGGCCTACACGACGCGGGTCGGAAGCGGGCCCTTCCCGACCGAGCTCCACGATGAGCGCGGCCGGGCCATCGCCGCCCGGGGCGACGAATTTGGAGCGACGACTGGGCGCCCGCGGCGCTGCGGCTGGTTCGACGCCGTGGCCGTCCGCTACGCCTGCCGGGTCAACGGCGTCGACCGGATCGCCCTGACGAAGCCCGACGTCCTGGCCGGGATCGGCGACATTCCCGTCTGCACCGGCTATCGCTACCAGGGTGAGCTCCTGAAGGTCTTCCCTTCCGAACCGTGGGCGCTTGAGAAGGTCGTCCCCGAATACAGGACGTTCCCGGGCTGGCCCGACACCCTCCGCGGCGCGGCCGCCCTTGAGTCGCTGCCGGCGGCCTTCGTCGACTATGTCCGGGCCATCGAGGACCTTGTCGAAACCCGCGTCGCCGTAATCTCGACGGGTGTCGAGCGTGAGCAGACCATCCTCCTCGGACCCGAGCTCGGAGGTCTGGCCGACCTGGACAGGATCCGGCGGGGGAGAGGGGCCTGAGGCGGCCGATGGCCGGGGCCCTGGTCGAGCGCGTCGAGGTCAGCCGTTCGGCCCTCGTCCACAACATCCACGAGTTCCGCCGCCTCGTCGGCCGGAAACGGAAATTCATGGCCGTGGTCAAAGCCAACGCCTACGGTCACGGACTCCTCGAAGTCGCCCGGGTCGCCCTCGGCAACGGCGTCGACTGGCTGGGCGTCAATTCCGTTGACGAGGGCGCGGCTCTCCGCGACGCCGGGGTCAGGGCGCCCATCCTGGTCCTGGGCTACGTCCCTCTCCGCGGCCTCGAGACGGCGGCGGCCCGGGACCTGCGCCTGACCGTCTACAACAGGGAAACCGTCGGGCGGCTGTCCACTTTGGCCGTCCGGTTCGAAAAAACCGTCCCCGTCCATGTCAAAATAGAAACCGGGACTTGGCGGCAGGGCGTCCTCCCCAAGGACCTCGGCGCGTTCGTCAGAGACATCCGGAAGCGCCCCGGGCTCTTCGTCGAGGGCCTATCGTCCCATTTCGCCAACATCGAGGACACGACCAAGCACGATTATCCCCGCCGCCAGCTCGAGGCCTACCGCCAGGCCTGCCGCGAGATCGACGCGCGGGGGATCGTCGTCCCCTTCAAGCACATGTCCTGCACGGCCTCGACCATTCTCTTCCCGGAGCCGGACTTCAACCTGGCCCGGGTCGGGATCGGGCTTTACGGGCTGTGGCCTTCCAAGGAAACCTACCTATCCTGCATCCTCGAAAAAAAGAAGCCCGTCTCGCTCGAACCCGTGCTCTCTTGGAAGACCCGGATCGCCCAGGTCAAAAAGGTTCCCGCCGGCGCCTACATCGGCTATGGCTGCACCTTCCGGACGACCAGGCCGACGGTCCTGGCGGTCGTGCCCGTCGGCTATTACGACGGCTACGACCGCGGCCTGTCCAACGCCGCGCACGTCCTCATAAAGGGGCGCCGGGCCCCGGTCCGGGGAAGGGTGGCCATGGACTTTTTCATGGCCGACGTCACCGACGTTCCCGGGGTCAAGCTCGAGGACGAGGTGACGCTCCTCGGCGCGGACGGCCGGGAGCGCATCACGGCCGAGGACCTGGCCGGGCTGGCCGGCACGATCAGCTACGAGATCCTGGCCCGGATCAATCCGCTCATCCCCCGGGTCATTGTCTGAATGGCCACGGGATATCGTCTTCGTTCCGGACCAAGGACTTTCAGCTCGGGGCGTGCCACTCCGTCGGCCGTGGCCCGTCCCGCCGAGCCGGGCCGCTTTGTATCCGGGCGTCGCCCCTGCCCGCCGTCTTTATACGTCCGCTTGGACGACATATATCAGCCTCGGCCCTGACGCCGGTCCGTAGGGGAGAGGCAAAAAATAAAAAATACACTACTAATTCTGTAGTATTTATAGTATGATGGGTTTGTGAGAGAGGTGACCGCATGATTCAAGACGCGAAAACAAGGAAAGAGGTTCTGAAGGACATCATCCGCGACCTTCATCGCGGCGGCGACGTCGAAGCGCTGAAGAAACGCTTTGCCGAGCTCGTCCACGACGTCTCCGGCGCCGAGATCGGGGCGATGGAACAGGAACTCATCTCCGAGGGGATGCCGGAAGAAGAGATCAGGGGGCTCTGCGATATCCATGTCAAGATCTTCGAGGATGCCCTCCGTGTTCAACCCGCCGCGCAGACCGTTCCCGGCCATCCCTTGCACACGCTGGCCGAGGAGAACCGCGCCCTGGAGAAGATCGTGGCCGCGGCCGGCGACGTCCTGACCCATCTCCGGGGCGATCTCGGGCTCAAGGATTGGCCGGTCGATCGAGCCCGGCTGGCCTCGCTCCTCGATGCCCTGGCCGAGGTCGAAAAACATTATCTCAAAAAGGAGCACCAGCTCTTTCCCCGTCTCGAGGCGAAGGGGGTCAGCGGACCGTCCAAGGTCATGTGGGCCGTCCATGACGACATCCGGGCCCATCTGAAGGACTTCAGGCGGGCTCTCGATCTCGGCGACGCCGAGCTTGTCCTGCGGACGGGCTCGTCGGTCCTCCGGGAGATCGCGGATATGGTCGCCAAGGAGGAGAAGATCCTGTTCCCCATGTGCCTCGAAATGCTCGACGAAGCCGATTGGGCCAAGGTCAAGAAGGGCGAAGAGGAAGTCGGCTATGCCTGGATCGCTCCGGCCGCCGGCTGGTCTGCTCCGTCCGCCGGCACCGCCGGCGACGGCGCCGCTGCGGAAGCGGGCGAGCAGCGATTGTCCCTCGATACGGGAGCCCTCAGCGCCGCGCAGCTCAACCTCCTGCTGACGCACCTGCCGGTCGACATCTCGTTCGTCGACGAGAACGACACGATCGTCTATTATTCGGCGACACGGGAGCGGATCTTTCCGAGGACTCCCGGGGTCATCGGCCGGAAGGTCCAAAACTGCCACCCGCCGAAGAGCGTCGGCATCGTCGAGGGCATCCTGAAGGCCTTCCGAAACGGCGAGCGCGACGTCGCTGAATTCTGGATCGAATCGTACGGCAAGTTCATCCACATCCGCTATTTCGCCCTGCGTGACGGGGCGGGGAAGTACAGGGGCACGCTCGAGGTCACCCAGGACGCGACGGCCGTCCGGGCCTTGCGCGGCGAGCGGCGCCTCCTCGATTGGGGCCGCGCGGAAGGGTTGGGCCTTTGATATCGTCCGAGGAGCGTCAGGTTACTTGTCTTGCGGCACCGGGCGGCGTAAGATAGGGGAATAAGCGTCCGGAGAATCGAGGAGTTCTTGATGCAAGAGAAAATCGAACAGGCATTGAAGAAGATCCGGCCCGCCCTCCAGGCGGACGGCGGCGATGTGGAGCTCGTTGAGGTCGGGCCGGACGGCGTCGTCCGGGTCCGGCTCAAAGGCGCCTGCGGCGGCTGCCCGATGTCCCAGCTCACGCTGAAGATGGGCATCGAGCGGATCCTGAAGAAGGAGGTCCCGGAGGTCACGTCGGTCGAGGCCGTCTGAGGCCCATCTTTCCGTCCGGGGCGGTCCCGTGCCGCTCCGGCCGCGGGGGCGTTCGGAAAGCAAGGGGGAGGCCATGAGAAGAGTGTATCTGGATCACATCGCGGCGACGCCCCTCCATCCCGAAGCCCTGGAAGCCATGCGGCCCTACTTGGGCGAAGCTTACGGCAATCCCCAGAGCCTCCACTCCGCCGGTCAAGAAGCCCAGGCGGCCGTCGAGGCGGCCCGCGAAGAGGTGGCCTCCCTCGTCGCCGCCCAACCCGCCGAGATCTTTTTCACCTCGAGCGGCACGGAGGCCAACAACTTCGCCGTCAAGGGGCTGGCCCTCGGCCAGCAGGCGCGGGGCAAGCACGTCGTCGTCTCGGCCATCGAGCACTCCTCCGTGCTCAATTCCGTCAAAGCCCTCGAACGCCAGGGCTTTACGGCGACTCTCGTTCCCGTCGACCGCGCCGGCCGGGTCGACCCGGCGGATGTCGAAAAATCCCTGACCAAGGAGACCGTCCTCGTCTCCGTCATGACGGCCAACAGCGAGATAGGGACCGTAGAACCGGTGGCCGCGATCGCCGCGGTCTGCAAGTCCCGCGGCGTCCTCTTCCACACCGACGCCGTGGCCGCCGCCGGCTCGATCCCTCTGGCCGTCGGAGCGCTCGGCGTCGACGCCCTCAGCCTGGCGGCCGACCAGTTCTACGGGCCCAAGGGCGCCGCGGCCTTGTTCGTCCGCAAGGGCGTTCGCATCCTGCCGCTCATCGACGGCGGCATCCAGGAAGGCGGGCGCCGCGGCGGGACGGAGAACGTCGCTGGGATCGTCGGCATGGGCCGGGCCGCCCGGCTGGCCCGCCTTGAGATGGACGGCCGGGCGGCCGCCGCCCGCCCCTTGAGGGACCGCCTTCTCGAGGAGCTCCCGGCCAAGATCGGGCACGTCGTCGTGACCGGTTCCCGGACGGACCGCCTGCCCCACCACGCCAGCTTCTGCGTCGAGTTCGTCGAGGGCGAGGGCATGCTCCTTTTCCTGGATATGCAGGGCGTCGCCGCGTCGAGCGGATCGGCCTGCACGTCCAAGGCGCTCAAGGCTTCCCACGTCCTCCTGGCCATGGGGCTCGACCACGCCACGGCCCAGGGATCGCTCGTGTTCAGCCTGCTCGGGACGACGACGGGTCGGGACGTGGACTATCTGCTCGAGGTCTTTCCGCCGATCGTCGAGCGGCTCCGCGGCATGTCCCCGCTCTACACCCAGTACCTGAAAGAGAGAGGCTCATAATGTACAGCGACAAAGTCATGGATCATTTCGCCAACCCCCGCAACGTGGGCGTCCTGGCCGACGCCGACGGCGTCGGCCAGGTGGGCAACCCCGTCTGCGGCGACATGATGACGTTTTACATCAAGGTCAAGGACGGCCGGCTGGCCGACGTCAAGTTCCAGACCTTTGGCTGCGGCGCCGCCATCGCCGTCTCCAGCATGGTCAGCGAGATGGCCAAGGGCAAGACCCTCGACGAGGCGATGGCCATCACCAACGACCTGGTGGCCGAGGAGCTCGGCGGCCTGCCCAAGAACAAGATGCATTGCTCGAACCTCGGGGCCGACGCCCTGCACGAGGCCGTCAAGAACTACCGGGACAAGCAGGCGGGCCGGCTCGCCCCGGAGCGCGCGGCCGCCGAGGATCACGACCACGAGGGCTGCGCCTGTCCCTACTGCGACAGCTCGCTCGAGGAAGAGGACAAGACGTTCTGCCGCGCCTGCCGGATCGAGTTCGAGGAGTGCCCGGCCTGCGGCGGCATTACCAAGAAGGGCGAGGCGACCTGCCTCCACTGCGGCAAGCCGCTCGGCGGAAAGAACTGACGGGGCCGCGGCCCCGGGACCGGAGGACGCGTGACGACATCCGACATCCTCGCGAGGATCGGCGAGCTCAGGCGGAAGAAGAACGCCGTCATCCTGGCCCACAATTACCAGGTCCCCGAGGTCCAGGACGCGGCCGACTTCGTCGGGGACTCCCTCGAACTCAGCCGCAAGGCCGCGGGGCTCGCCGCCGACACGATCGTCTTCTGCGGCGTCCATTTCATGGCCGAGACGGCCGCCGTCCTCGCTCCCCGCAAGACCGTGCTCCTGCCCGAGCCCGAGGCGGGCTGTCCCATGGCCGACATGATCAACGGCCGCGAGCTCCGCGCCTGGAAAGCGCGCCACCCCGGGCTCAAGGTCGTCTGCTACGTCAACACCAGCGCCGAGGTCAAGGCCGAAAGCGATATCTGTTGCACGTCCAGCAACGCCGTCGCCGTCGTCAACTCGCTCGGCGTCGACAAGGTCCTGTTCGTCCCCGACAAGAACCTGGCCGCCTGGGTTGCCCGGGAGACGGGCAAGACCCTCATCGCCTGGGACGGCTATTGCTACGTCCACCACAGGTTCACGCCCCAGGATATCCGTGAAGCCCGCCGGCTCCATCCCGGGGCCGAGGTCTGGGTCCATCCGGAATGCCCCCTCGACGTCATCGAGCTGGCCGACAAGGTCCTGTCGACCGGGAAGATGGTCCTCGAGGCCCGGACGACGTCGCGCCGGGAGGTCATCATCGGCACGGAGAAGGGCATCATCTACCGCTTGGGCAAGGAGAACCCGGCCGTCTCGTTCTACCCGGCCCGGGAGACCGCGCTCTGCGCCCACATGAAAATGACCACCCTGGCCAAGGTCCTGCGGGCCCTCGAGACCGGAACCCACAGGGTGGAGGTCCCTGAAGCGATCGCCGACCGGGCCCGGGGCGCCATCGAAGCCATGCTCAAAATATCCTGAAGGAGGATCGGGTTATGAAGAAGATGACCGAAGAGAACGTCAAGGCCGCTCTCGCCGGCGAGAGCCAAGCCCATATCAAGTACGCGGCTTTCGCCGACAAGGCCGCCGCCGAAAACCTGCCCAACGTCGCCCGGGCCTTCAAGGCCAATTCGTTCGCCGAGCAGGTCCACGCCACGAACTACGTCAGGACGCTCGGCGCCCTCGGCACGACCAAGGACAACCTGGCCGCGGCCCTCGGCGGCGAGTCTTTCGAGATCGAAGAGATGTACCCGGCTTACGTCGTCGTGGCCCGGAGCCAGGGGGAGAAGACGGCCGAGACGTTCCTCAGCGCGGCCCTGGCCGCGGAGAAGGTCCACGCCGGCATCTACCGGGCCGCCCTGGCCGCCGTCGGGTCCGGCCGCGACATCGATACCAAGGCCATCCACGTCTGCTCCGCCTGCGGCTTCACCATGGAAGGCGACGCGCCGGATAAATGCCCGGTCTGCGGCGCCCCCAGAGCCAAGTTCGTCACGTTCTGACGCGCGTTCCCGGGGAGGTGCGCTATGGCCATCGACAAGAAACTCAAAGCCTGGGAGATCCTCGGTGTGGCCATCCGCTCCGAGGTCGATGCGGCCGCCTTCTATCGCCGGCTCGAGGAGCGGGTGAAGAACGTCATCCTCGTCCAGAAGCTCAAATTCCTGTCCCTCGAAGAGGAGCACCATCAGAAGATGCTCGAGCGGCTCCTCGGACAAAAATACCCGGATAAGCCCAAGGACGTTCCCGAGTCCTCCCTCATGCCTCCGATCACGGTCGCCGTCGGCGTCGAGCCGACCGTTCCCGCGCTCTTCGAAGCGGCCTTCAAGGCCGAGGAGACCGCCGAAGCCTTTTACAGCGAGGCCGCCGGGCGGCTGGAGGACGAGGCGGGCCGCAAGACCCTGGCATATCTCGGCCGCGTCGAGCGCAGCCACCAGGCCATGATCAGGGCCGAGCTTGAGCTGCTGCGGAAATTCCCCGACTATTACAGCGTCGAGGACTTCCACATCGGCCAGGACCTCTTCCACGTCGGCCCCTGACCGCGGCGAATGAGGAGGACGATGGAGACCGCGTCCCGGCGCATCAAGCCGATCATCCGGCTGCTCCGGAAGCGCTACCCCGAGGCCCGGACCGCCCTCGAGTTCGGCGATCCGCTCCAGATCCTCGTGGCCACGATCCTGGCCGCCCAGTGCACGGACGAGCGGGTCAACCGCATCACGCCCGGACTCTTCCGGAAGTATCCGACGGCCGCCGCCTTCGCCCGGGCCGACCGCGGCGAGCTCGAGCGGGAGATCCGTCCGGCCGGGTTTTTCCGGAACAAGGCCAAGTCCATCGTCGGCGCGGCCGGCCGCAGAGTCGAGAAGTACGGCGGTGTCGTCCCGGATTCCATGGACGAGCTCGTCACCCTGCCCGGGGTCGCCCGCAAGACCGCCAATATCGTCTTGAGCGCGGGCTACGGCAAGGCCGAGGGGATCGCCGTCGACACCCATGCCGGGCGGCTGTCGCGGCGCCTCGGCTTGAGCAGGCATGAGGACCCGGACAAGGTCGAACGCGACCTCCTCGCCCTTGTGCCCAAGGCCGACTGGCTCGATTTCAACTTCCTGCTCGTCGAGCACGGCCGGGCCCTCTGCCAGGCCCGAAAGCCGAAATGCCCGTCGTGTTTTTTGAAAAAGCTTTGTCCGTCGGCCGAGACGTTCATCGCCGGCGAGGAACGCCCATGATCCGCGAAGCCATGCTCTGGAGTTCCCGCGTGGACGGGAAGGTCGAATGCCGCCTCTGCGCCCACCGCTGCGTCGTCGCCCCGGGCAAGCGGGGCGTCTGCAGCGTCCGCGAGAACCGCGACGGCCGTTTGGCGACGCTCGTCTACGGAGAGGTCGTCGCCGCCCACGTCGACCCCATAGAGAAAAAGCCCCTCTATCATTTTTTTCCCGGTTCGAGGGCCCTGTCCGTCGCCACGGCCGGCTGTAATTTCCGCTGCGGCTTCTGCCAGAACTGGCAGATCTCCCAGGCGCCGCGACGGAAGGGAGAAGGCATCGCGGGCGAGGCGTTCGGGCCCGAAGCCGTTGTTCGGGCGGCCGTCGACCAGGACTGCCGGAGCATCTCTTATACCTATACGGAGCCGACGATTTTCTTCGAGTACGCGTTCGACACGGCCCGGCTCGGCCGAGAAGCCGGCCTGGCCAATAATTTCGTCACCAACGGCTACATGACGGCCGAGGCCCTGGAAACGATCCGGCCCTATCTCGACGCCGCCAACGTCGACCTCAAGGCCTTCAAGGATGAAACGTATAAGAAGATCTGCGGCGCGCGGCTCGAGCCCGTCCTCGAGTCCATCCGTTTGATGCGGAAGCTCGGGATCTGGGTCGAGGTGACGACCTTGGTCGTCCCCGGCCTCAATGACGGCGCCGAGGAACTCGCGGCCATCGCCCGTTTCATCGCCTCCGTTGACCCGGCTATCCCCTGGCACATCAGCCGATTCCACCCGGATTACGAGTACACCCAGGCGCCGCCGACGCCCGTGGCCACTTTGCGGGCCGCGGCCGAGGCGGGCCGGAAAGAGGGCCTGCGCCATATCTATGTCGGCAACGTCCCCGGCGAATCCGAGGATACGCTCTGCGCGGCGTGCGGTTTCGTCCTCATCCGCCGCCGGGGTTTTTCGGTTGTCGGGAACGCCCTCAGGGACTCCCGCTGTCCCTCCTGCGGCGCGGTCCTGGCCGGGCGGTTCGGCTGACTTTTAACAGCGATTGGGGTAAGATTCCCTGAAGAGCCCCGGGGAACCTCATGGAAAGATACAGGATCCTTCCTCACACCGCCGACGGCAAGTTCCAGGCCTTCGGGAAAACGCTCGGGGAGGCCTTCGGGAATGCCGCCCTGGCCATGTCCTCTCTCATGTTCGATTGGACCGAGGTCGAACCGCGGGCCCGCCATTTCATCCACGTCAGGGGGACGGACCGGGAACAGCTCCTGGTCAAGTTCCTCGGCGAGATTGTCTATCTCTTAGATACGAAAAAATTCCTCCTCGGAAAGGTGGACGGGCTTCGGATCCGGCCGGAATTCGAGGGCTTCAGCCTCGAGGCCGTCCTGGCAGGCGAGACCCTTTCGGACCGGCACGAACTCCACGGCGGCGTCAAGGCCGTGACGTATCATGAGCTGAAGATCGAGGAGTGCGACGGCTTCACCGTCCAGGTCGTTGTGGACATGTGAGCGGAGACATGGACCTTCGAAAGATCGGCGACAACATCTGGGAGATCGCCAAGCAGGGCGAGATGAGAGTGCCGGCGCTCATTTACTCGTCGGCCCGGCTCCTCGAGGACATCCGCCGTGACATGACCCTGACCCAGGCCCGGAACGTCGCCTGCCTGCCCGGCATCGAGCGCATGTCCTACGTCATGCCCGACGCCCATCAAGGCTACGGCTTCCCGATCGGCGGCGTCGCCGCGTTCGACCTCGATGGGGGCATCATTTCTCCGGGAGGCGTCGGCTACGACATCAATTGCGGCGTCCGCCTCCTCAAGACGGATTACACGGAGACGGACGTCGCCGCTAAGCGCAAGGAGCTCCTGGCCGAGATCTTCAAGGAGGTCCCGGCCGGAGTGGGGAAGGGAGGCGTCACCAAGCTCAGCCGGAGCGTCCTCAAGGAGATCTTGGTCAAGGGGGCCGAGTGGGCGGTCGAGAACGGCTATGGGCGGAAAGAGGACCTCGAACGGACCGAGGAGCACGGCCGGATGGAGGACGCCGCCACGGACGGCATCTCCGACCGGGCCATGGAGAGGGGCATCCCCCAGCTCGGAACGCTCGGCTCCGGGAACCACTTCTTGGAGATCCAGAAGGTCCACGAGATCTACGACGACGCCGCGGCCCGGGCCTTCGGTATCCGCGCGCCCGGCCAGGTCCTGGTCATGGTCCACTGCGGCAGCCGCGGCCTCGGCCACCAAGTGGCCACCGATTACATCGAGTCGATGGCCAGCGCCTTCGGCGTCAAGGGCCTGCCCGACCGGGAGCTCGTCCACGCTCCGTTCAAGTCGGCGGAGGGTCAGCGCTACTACCGGTCGATGTGCGCGGCGGTCAACTACGCCTTCGCTAACCGCCAGATGATCGCACACTGGGTCCGCGACGTCTTCGCCCGTGTTCTCGGCAGCGCCAAGGGCATCGACCAGATCTACGACGTCTGCCACAACGTGGCCAAAGTCGAGACGCATGACGTGGACGGCCGTCCGAAGAGGCTCGTCGTCCATCGCAAGGGTGCGACGCGGAGCTTCGGTCCCGGCCGGCCCGAGGTCACCGAATGCTATCGCTCTGCGGGCCAGCCGGTCATCATCCCGGGCAGCATGGGCACGGCCTCCTTCGTTCTGGCCGGGACGCCCGAGGCCGAAAGCCTGAGCTGGAGCTCCACGGCCCACGGCGCCGGCCGGGTCATGTCCCGGCACGAGGCCATGCGCCGTTTCCGCGGCGAGAAGATCCGGGATGACCTGGCCCGCCGCGGGATCGAACTCAGGTCGACGAGCTGGAAGGGCGTCGCCGAGGAGGCCGCCGAGGCCTACAAGGACGTGGATGAGGTGGTCCGCGTCTCCCACGAGGTCGGGCTGGGGCGTCTCGTCGCCAAGGTCGTTCCCGTCGGGGTCATGAAGGGCTGAGCGTCACTTGGCCGCTCCGGCGGGGACCGGCAGCTCGATATCGAGCGAGATACGCCAAGCCCCCGACGCATCCTTGCGCCAAATCCTCAGGTAGGCCGAGGTCTCGACGGCCGCCCGGTCCTTCCGGAGTTCGGAAGTCCCGTAAGCGCAGGCCAGGTCACCGGACCAGGAGACGACGACCTGGTAGGAGGCCCGGCGCTCGGGCGAACCCCGGACGAACCGTCCGGCGGCCGCCGGAATGAGGTCCTTCAGGGCTCCCTTGCCAACGGCGGGAAGGCGCTGCGGACGCAAGACCCGGATATCTTCCGCGGCGGCCGCCGTCAGGGCCTTTCGCAACCCCTTCGCGCCGACTTCCTCGACGAACTTTCCGGCCCTCTGTCCGAAAGCGGCTTCTTCGACCCGCAGCGCTTCCGGCGAGAGGGGAAGCCTCGCGGCCGCCGCCCTCGGAGAAGCCACGGCCTTGACCGGGGCAAGATAGGCCGGACGGTCATGGGGAATGCCGATGTCAAGGAAGACCCTCCAGGCCCCATCGGGCTGCTTTTTCCAGACGGAGACATAGTGGCCGAAGCCCGTTGGCTCCAAACCGCGGCCGGGCCGGACCTGATACGGGCCCGACGTATAGCCCAGCTCGCCCGAGGCCGCGACGTCGGCGACATCCGGTTCCCAGGTCAGGATGGCCGGGTTGGCCGGGTCCATTTTTTCGTAGATGGGATGGGCTTCGACCGGCCAGGGCCTGAAGACGACGGCGTCCGGGGCGAGCCAGGTCAGGAAGGCTTCGCGGATGCCTTTGTCCTCCGACAGCGCCGAGAATGCCCGCTCGGCGTCGATAAGAGAGGCGAGGGCCTTGTTACGATCGGATTGACCGGCTTTTACGCCGGCTCCGGCAAGGACGACGCCGGCCGCGACCAAAAGGATCCCCGCGGTCCCCGGCTTCATCATCCGCCCCTTGGCCGGGTCCGGCCCTTGAGGCTTTTGGAAGGTCTTTTGCGGCCGCTCTTCTTCCGCGGCATCCCGCCCAGGAGTTCTTCGGGACCGAGACAATTCAGGATGTCGCCCTTCCCGAGCCAGGCACGGCGGGCGAT
>Ga0316628_100002171_pt1 | contig 14365 bp, 25 predicted proteins | sample OWC_Aug_M2_C1_D5_FD_207648 | JGI IMG/M metagenome (GOLD analysis project Ga0316628, IMG submission 207648) | Wetland soil microbial communities from Old Woman Creek delta, Ohio, United States - OWC_Aug_M2_C1_D5_C | ecosystem: Environmental > Terrestrial > Soil > Wetlands | place: USA: Ohio... | reverse complement strand
TAATTTGCCCCGTGATAGAGTTGGAGTTTTTCAGCGTTAGCGAGCATTGTCATGGATGACTTTGCGATACGAGTTACGCTGTGGCATATCTGTGATTGCCATCAAGGATGGCGCAACGGGTATTCTATGTAACTTAGGGTAAGCAAAGTAAGGTGGCTTTGCCGGGGTTCCGTGCGGACCTCGACCCTGACTCTTAAGGAAGGCCACGCGGCCTGTGGCGCCTGTTGACAGTCTCGCCAAGGCGCCGGATGGGTCCACCAGCTCTTCCTGCCTTTAACCAACGAGCGGTCTTGGCCAGGATGGAGAGTGTATCGGCTCTGGGCCGGTCGTTGAACAGTAAGTACCGGTTCTATCGTAACTTATGACCATGCCCTTGCCGGGCCGTGCCGGCCCGCCACGAGGCAGACGAAGGGCTGGTCCAGAGGAGCATTATGGCTGCCGAGAGTGAAAAGATCAGGATCCGGATGGAGGCCTACGACCACCGTACGCTCGACGCCTCCGCCAAGGAGATCGTCGAGCACGCCCGCCGGACCAACGCGCGGGTGAGCGGCCCCATTCCGCTGCCGACGCGGATCGAGCGGTACACGGTGTTGCGGAGTCCGCACGTCGATAAGAAGTCGCGCGAGCAGTTCGAGCTGCGGACGCACAAGCGGCTGATCGACATTCACGAGGCGAACGCCCGGACGGCCGAAGTGTTGAACCGGCTGGTGGTCCCGGCGGGGGTATTTGTGAAAATCAAGGCGTAGGAGCATAGGACCTGACACTATGGCGATGTTACTGGGCAAGAAAGTGGGCATGACGCGGGTCTACGACGATGCGGGTCGTCTGATCCCGGTTACCGTCATCCAGGCCGGTCCGTGCATCATTACGCAGATCAAGACCGGTGAGACGGACGGCTACAACGCCGTGCAGATGGGGTTCGACGATGTAAAGCCGTCCCGGCGCAAGCAGCCCGCGGTCGGTCACGTCCGCAAGGCCAATACGAATCCCAAGAGATTTGTCAGGGAATGGCGTTTGCCGAGTGGGGCGAAGGCCGAGTACAAGCTGGGCGACTCCCTCACGGTTTCCGTCTTTGCGGGAACCAAACTCGTGGATATCGTGGGAACGAGCAAGGGCAAGGGGACTGCGGGACCGATGAAGCGCTACGGCTTCAAGGGTTTCCCCGCCTCCCACGGCACGGAGCGAAAGCACCGAGCGCCCGGCTCCATTGCGGCACGTGCGATGAACGCCGGCATGGGCGGCGGCCTCAAGAGGGGCAAGCGCATGGCCGGGCACATGGGGGATGACCGCGTTACCGCTAAGAACCACGTGCTGGTAGCCATCGACGAAGAGAGAAACCTCCTGGTCGTCAAGGGGACTGTTCCGGGGCCGTCCGGCGGGTATTGTATCGTGAAGACGTCACCCGTATAAGGCGGGTGTGGACTGAAACGAGTGGAACGTAACATGATTGAGCTGACTGTATACAACACTGGTGGGCAGCAGGTGGATACCATCCGGGTCGATGAGTCCGTGCTGGGCAGTTGCATCCGTTACGCTCTGCTCAAGCAGGCCATCGTGATGTACCACGCCAATAAGCGCGTGGGTACGGTGGCGACCAAGGGCAGGAGCTATGTGGCTGGCTCGACCCGTAAGCTGTTCCGCCAGAAAGGGACGGGCAACGCCCGCGCGGGTACCCGCCGGACCGGCAAACGCGTTGGCGGCGGTATGGCGTTCGCGAAAGGCCTGCGGGATTTCCGGCAGGCCATGCCCCGCAAGCAGCGGCTGCTGGCGCGGGACTCGGCGGTCCTGGCGAAGCTGCGCTCGAATGAGGTGATTGTGGTCGATGGCCTGTCGTTCGAAAAGCCGCGGACGAAGGACTTCGTCGCCGTGCTCAAGAACCTCAAGATCGACCGCAGTTGCCTGGTGGCCGTGCCGGAGTACAACGAGAACGTCTACAAGTCGGTCCGGAACGTCCCGAAGGTGGACGTGCTGCCCGTGGCGGACTTGAATGCGGCGGATATCATCAATCATCGCCGGGTGCTGTTCACGAAGGACGCGCTGGCATCGTTTCTGGATAGAAAGGCCGGCCGCGGTAACCAGGAGAGCGTGACCGCGTAGTATCGTCGGTCGCGAGTTGTGGGTTTCGATTTGGGTTCGAGCTTTCGATGGATGATTATAGCGTAGTAATCCGGCCGATTGTCACCGAGCAGGGCATGCACTTCGCCAACGTCAAGGGTGCCTACTCCTTCGAGGTGCACAGAAACGCCAACAAGGCGGAGATCAAGAACGCCATCGAGAAGATCTATGGCGTGAAGGTGGACAAGGTCCGAACGGCCAACCACCAGGGCAAACGCCGGCGCAGGGGCCGAAGGATCGGCACGACCTCGGCCTGGAAGAAAGCGGTGGTCTTCCTGGCCCCCGACAATCATATTGACTTGTTCTGATCCGGTAGATCGTAGAGAGAGATAGGCTATGGGTATCCGAATTTACAAGCCGACCAGTCCGGGACGCCGCAACAGCTCGGTGAATGACTTTGCCGAGTTGACCACGGACAGACCGGAAAAGACCCTGTGCAAGAGAATCAAGAAGAAGGGCGGCCGCAACCACACCGGCAAGGCTACCGTGCGGTTCCGCGGCGGTGGGGCACGCAAGATCTATCGCGTGATCGATTTCAAGCGCGACAAGGACGGCGTCCTGGCCACCGTGGCCAGCGTCGAGTACGACCCGAATCGTACATGTTTCATCTCGTTGCTCCAGTACCAGGACGGCGAAAAGCGGTATATCCTGGCCCCGTTCGGCGTCACGGTCGGGGATGTGCTGGAGAGCGGGCAGTCCGTGGAGCCGAAGGCCGGCAACTGCATGCCCTTGGGCTCGATTCCCGCCGGGCTGGAAGTGCACAACATCGAGATGAGCGCCGGCCAGGGCGGCAAACTGGTGCGCGGCGCCGGTGGTGCGGCAAGAATCGTCGCCAAAGAGGGCGACTGGGTGACGATCATTCTGCCGAGCGGCGAAATGCGCATGGTGCGAAAGGAATGTCGGGCGACGATTGGTCGCCTGGGCAATCCGGATTGGCAGAACGTCAGCATCGGCAAGGCGGGCCGCATGCGCCACATGGGCATCCGGCCGCACGTCCGCGGCAAAGCGCAGAACCCGGTGGACCATCCGCTGGGCGGCGGCGAGGGCCGGTCCAACGGTGGCCGCCATCCCTGCTCGCCGTCGGGAGTGCTGGCCAAGGGCGGCAAAACCCGCAGCCCGCGCAAGATCAGCAACGCCCGGATCATTCGCAGACGCAAGAACAAACAGGGCCAGATGGTGCTCTAGCGGCAGACAGTAGAAGAGAGACGCAGACATGGGAAGATCTCTTAAAAAAGGACCATACGTTGAGGACAAGCTGCTGGCGAAGGTGACCAGGCAGGGGGCGGAGGGGTCGCGCGAGCCGATCAAGACTTGGGCGCGGCGCTGCACGATCGTGCCGGAGTTCGTCGGGTACACGTTCATGGTTCACAACGGCAAGGCGTTCAACAAAGTCTTCGTCACCGAAGACATGGTCGGGCATAAGCTCGGGGAGTTCTCGCTCACCCGGACGTTCCGAGGACATTCCAGCAAGAAGATCAAGTAAGTCATGCAAGTCCATCGCGCGCCGACAGGCGACCGATCAGACGTGGGGCATGAGGTATGTTAAGCGCAACAAAATTGAAGGAAGTGGCACAGCGGCAGAAGGTGACGGTCGAGGACCTCGCCAGGGGTATTGTACGCGGCGGTCTGGACCTTTCCGATGCCATTGCGGCCGTAAGAAACTGGCGAAGAGGCCTTTTGCGGCCGTTGCCCAAGACGGAGGACGTGCAGCGACTGGCCGACGCCTTGTCCGTCGAGGTGAACGAGATCAGCGACTGGCATTCGTCCTATAAATACGCCCCGATGGCGGCGCGGAAGGTTCGGCTGGTCATGACGCTGATCCGCGGGCGGCCGGTGCAGGAGGCGATGGACGTTCTGAAGTTCACGCGCAAGCGAGCGGCCCCGATGGTCCATCAGGTGCTCAAGGCCGCCATTGCCGACGCGGACGAACATCAGGCGGATGTCGATACGCTCTATATCACGGAGGCTCGGGCCGACGAGGCGGGTATCCGCATCGGCACCAAGCGCTGGATTCCGAAGGATCGCGGCCGAGCCCACCCGATTCGCAAGAAGGCTTGTCATATCCATGTGACGGTCAGTCAGGGGTGAGAAGAGCACAGTAGAAACGAGAATTGAGATACGGGATTATGGGTCAAAAAACGTCTCCAATCGGGTTTCGAACGGGCATCACGCTGGGGTGGCAAAGCACGTGGTTCGCTCCCAAGGCCAACTACGGCGACTTCCTGGTGGAAGACCAGAAGATCCGCCGGTACATCGATGGGCGCTTCAACCGCCAGATGCCGAAGGGCGCGGTGGCCAAGGTCGAGATCATCCGGACGCGCAATGAAGTGAACGTAACGATGCACAGCGGCCGGCCCGGCGTGGTCATCGGGCCGCGCGGCGGCGAGGTGGATAAGCTCCGGGAAGAGCTGGAGGTGTTGACCGGTCGCAAGGTGACCGTGAACGTCGTCGAGATCAAGGAGCCGGATCTGAACGCGACGCTGGTGGCCGAGGCGATCGCCGAACAGCTTGCCAAGCGGGCGTCTTTCCGGCGCACGATGAAGCAATACTGTGAATCGGCGATGAACGCCGGCGCCAAAGGCGTCAAGATCACCTGTGGGGGACGGCTGGCGGGGTCCGAAATGGCCCGCAGTGAGACGCAGAAGATGGGCAGCATTCCGTTGCACACGCTCGATGCCGACGTGGATTACGCGACGGCCACCGCCCGCACGACCTACGGGGCGATCGGCATCAAGGTGTGGGTCTACCGCGGCAAGTTCGGGGAAGTGCTGGAGCCGACCGAGCGGCACCAACATCGGCGACCGCCGCGACGGATGGGACCGTCGACGGGCGGGTCCGGGCCCATGCCGGAGCCGCGCAACGTGTCGGGCACGCCCGAGGGCGGACGGGGCGGACCGGGTACCGGCGGGCCGGAATCGTCGCCTCCGACGCAGGGCCAAGCCTGAGAAGGCCGCGGATAGAAGCAGGGAAAGAGGTTTGCTATGGCGATGATGCCAAAGAGAGTCAAATATCGTAAAAGCCAGCGCGGCAAGATGAAGGGCAACGCGCAGCGCACGAACTACGTCGCGTTCGGCGACTACGGCTTGCAGTCGCTGGAGACCAGTTGGGTCACGGCCAAGAACATCGAGGCCGGACGCGTGGCCGCCACGCACTATCTGCATCGGGAAGGCAAAGTCTACATCCGGATCTTCCCGCATAAGCCGGTCAGTGCCAAGCCCCTGGAGACGCGTATGGGCAAGGGCAAGGGCGAGCCGGAGTTCTGGGTGGCTCGTGTCCGCCCGGGCATGGTCTGCTTCGAGATCGGCGGCGTGACCGAGGACGTGGCCAAACAGGCGCTGTCGCGCGTGGCTCACAAGATGCCGATTCGTATGCGGTTCGTCAAGCGCCGACGTGGGCTCTGAGAGAGGTAGAACGTGAAAGCCAAGCAATTGAGGGAAATGACGTTGGACGAGCTTCAGAGTTCGCTGGCGGATCTGGAGAAGCGTCTGTTTGAGCTGCGGTCGCAGGCGGTGACCGAGAAACTGGAAAACTCCAAGGGCATCATCAATGTGCGGCGGGACATTGCCCGCATCAGGACCGTGTTGCAGGAGCGCAGCGCCTAGTGCTGCACCGAGGCCACGTGCGGAAAACAGCCGATATGGAAACAACCAAGAGAATCAAGACGTTGACAGGCATAGTGACCGGCAAAAGCGGGGATAAGAGCATCCGGGTGACGATCGGCTTCAAGGTCAAGCATCCGAAGTACAACAAGTACATCCGGCGCCGAACCAAGCTGGCCGTGCACGATGAACGCAACCTGTGCGGAGTGGGGGATACGGTCGAGATCACGGAATCGAGGCCCTACAGCAGGACGAAGAGCTGGCGCGTGGTCCAAGTGACCCAGAAGGCGATCCAGGCGTAGGATCCAGGACGAGATAGAGAGTATGATACAGCCTTTTACAATGGTGGATGTCGCCGATAACTCCGGCGTGAAGGTGGCCATGTGTATTCGCGTCAAGCGCGGCACGAGCGCCAGAGGGCAGTTCACGCGTTCGATGGCCGGCGTGGGAGACGTGATCTGGGTCGCGATCAAGAAGTCGCTGCCGACGTGCCAGTTGGATGACAAGAAGGTGCACAAGTGCGTGGTCATCCGCACCAAGAAGCCCATCCGGCGGCCCGACGGCAGCTACGTGCGGTTCGACAGCAACGCCGCCGTGATGGTCGACAACGAGGGCAACCCCATCGGCACGAGAATCTTTGGCGCCGTGGCGCGGGAGTTGCGCGAGAAGAACTACATGAAGATCATCTCGCTGGCCGGTGAGGTGGTGTAAGACGGGGTCGAATCTGAGGCAGGAATAAGAAGAAGGCAAGCTCATGGCCATACACGTAAAGAAAGGCGATCTGGTGCAGATCATTACCGGCGACCACAAGGGGGCCACCGGCCGGGTCCTGCATGTGTACCCGGACGACCAGGCCGTGATCGTTCAGGGCCAGAACATCGCGAAGAAACATGTTCGCCCGTCCCGGCGCAATCCTCAGGGAGGACGCATCGGGGTGGAACAGCCGATTCATATCAGCAACGTGCTGCCGGTGAATCCGAAGAGTTCCCAGGGCACGCGGGTTCGTTATCCGCGGGCCGCCGACGGCAGCAAGAAGCGGGTGGCGGTGGATGGCACGGAGTTGGGAACCATCAAGAAGGCCAAGTGAGGGACGGCCGGTCTGAGCCGGGCGTCGCCACGGTAGAACGAAGAAGACTATGGCGCGTTTGAAAGATTTATACAAGGCGAAGATTGTTCCGGAGCTGAAGAAAGAATTCGGCTACACGACCGTCATGGCAGTGCCCAAGATGGAGAAGATCGTGGTTTCGATGGGCATCGGCAAAGCCACGCAGGACAAGAAGTACCTGGAACTGGCCAAGAAGGACTTGGCCATGATCTGCGGCCAGCAACCGGCAGTCTGCAAAGCGAAAAAGAGCGTCTCGAACTTCAAGGTTCGCCAGGGGCAGGAGACGGGCTTGAAGGTCACGCTGCGCGGCGTGCGCATGTATGAGTTCCTGGACCGGCTGGTCAACCTGGCGATCCCCCGGGTCCGCGACTTTCGCGGCCTGAACCCGAACAGCTTCGACGGGCGCGGCAATTACTCGATGGGCCTGGGCGAACAGAGCGTCTTCCCGGAGATCAACCCGGCGAAAGTCGAGTTTCAGCAGGGCATGAACATCACGTTTACGACGACGGCCCGGACGGACGAAGAGGCCCGTCGGCTGCTGGCGCTGTTTGGCATGCCCTTCCGCGGTCAGGCGTCGAGCAAGGCGATCGCGTAAGCGCGCCGAGGACAGTGGTGCAGTGGAGTAAATGAATGTCGACCAAAGCGCTGGAAATCAAAGCGAACCAGAAACCGAAGTTTCGTGTCCGGCAGTATACTCGCTGTCAGATCTGCGGCCGGTCGCATGCCGTGTACCGCAAGTTCAAGGTCTGTCGCATCTGCTTCAGAACCTTGGCCAACGAAGGAAAAATCCCGGGAGTGAAAAAGGCCAGTTGGTAGCCCTTGGCGGACGAAGCCGCCGGGCGCCGCTGCGTTCAGGATAGGAACTATGAGTTGGAGCGATCCCATAGCTGACATGCTCACGCGAATCCGCAATGCGAGTCGCGTCGGCAAGGCCCAGGTCAACATCAAGGCGTCGAAGATCTGCGAGGGCATTGCGGCCGTTCTGAAGAAGGAAGGCTACATCCAGGATTATGATCGCATCGACGACGGCAAGCAGGGCGTTCTGCGGGTCACGCTCAAGTACGATCCGGAGGGCCAGCCGGCCATCACCGAGATCACGCGGATGAGCAAGCCCGGCTGCCGCCTGTATGCTTCGGTGGACGGCCTCCCGACGGTTCTGGGAGGCATGGGCATCGTGGTGGTGTCCACGAGCAAAGGGGTCGTCAGTGATCGAAATTGTCGCGAGAACAAGGTGGGCGGCGAAGTTCTTTGTACGGTAAGCTAACATGAGTCGCATCGGAAAGAAACCTGTGGCAGTACCGAAGGGCGTCAAGGTCGAGCAGCGCGAGCAGACCGTGAAGATCACGGGGCCGTTGGGCAGTGCGGAGTTGAGCTACGATCCGTGCCTGACCGTGAAGATCGAGGACTCCGGCAGCCGGATCGACGTGATCAATCCGCAGCCGGAGCTGCGCCGCAATAAGGAGCTCCACGGCACGACGCGGGCTCTGCTCGCCAACATGATCGTTGGCGTCACCCAGGGCTACCAGAAGAAGATGGAGATCTACGGGACCGGCTACAACGTCAAGGACCAGGGGGGCAAGCTGGTGCTCCAGGTCGGCTTCGCGCACGTGGTGGAGATGCCCATCCCCCAGGGCGTGAAGGTGACCATCGACGTCGCGGCGACCCGCGGCAACGACGTCCCCGCGAAATTCACGCTGGCCAGCGTGGACAAGTGCGTCGTGGCGCAGTTCGCCGCCGAGATTCGCAAAGTGAAGCCACCCGAGCCTTACAAGGGCAAAGGGATCCGGTACGCGGATGAGCATATCCGGCGCAAGGTCGGCAAGGCGTTTGCTTCCGGCGCAGCGTAACAGAGAAGTTGGGTGTTCTCCGCTTCACGCGGGTGTGGATTGAAAGTATGAAAACGGCAGAACTGAAACGAGCGGCGTTGCGGCGCAGACATCACGTGCGAAAGAAGGTCTTTGGGACGGCGGAACGGCCGCGGTTGTCGGTGTTTCGCTCGAACCGGCACATCTACGCCCAGTTGATCGACGATACGGCGGGTGCCACTCTCGTGGCGACCGGCACGACGGCCAAGGGCATGCGCGACCAACTGAAGCACGCGGGCAATCGCAAGGCCGCCGAGGTCATCGGCGAGACGTTGGCGAAGAAGGCGCTCGATGTCGGCATCAAATGCGTCTGTTTCGATCGGGGCCCGTACCGGTATCACGGGCGCGTGAAGTCTCTGGCCGATGCGGCAAGGAAGGCGGGTCTGGTTTTCTAACGAAGCCTCTGTGAAACTGGGAGACGAAATTGGCAGCAGAACCGATCAGAGCACCCGAATATGAAGAGAAGCCGTTGGAAGACACGGTCGTCAAGATCTATCGGTGTGCGAAAGTCGTCAAAGGTGGCCGGCGTTTCAGCTTTGCGGCCCTGGTGGTCGTCGGCGACCGCGCCGGGTCCGTCGGCATCGGCTACGGCAAGGCCAACGAGGTGCCCGCCGCCGTCGAGAAGGGCATCAAGGACGCCAAGAAGATCCTGTACAAGATTCCTCTGGTAGGCACGACGATTCCGCACCAGGTGCTCGGCAAGTTCCGGGCGACGACCATTGTGCTGGCTCCGGCCAGCCCCGGCACGGGTGTGATCGCCGGGTCCAGTGCCCGAGCTGTGCTCGAATACGCAGGCATTCACGATGCCCTGACGAAGGTCTATGGCAGCACGTCCGCCAAGAACGTCGTCAAGGCCACGATTGACGGCCTGTTGAAGCTGCGCAGCAGAGAGATGGTCCAGACTTTGCGCGGCGTGGCTCTTTCCTGATGGCTACCATGACCAAGTGGGTGAGTTGAATGTTAAGTCATGAGATAACTTCGGTCGTAGGCAAACATAAAGCACGGAAACGCGTGGGACGCGGTCGGGGCAGCGGCCACGGCAAGAGCTCCGGACGCGGTACCAAGGGCAGTCTCAGCCGGGCGGGCGCCATGAGGTACTCGCTCTACCAGGGCGGGCAGACCCCGTTGTTCCGGCACCTGCCGAAACGCGGATTCAACAACAAGAATTTCGCCACCCGCTTCGAAGTCGTCAACGTGTCGCAACTGGAGCGCTTCGAGGACGGCACCCAGGTGGGCGTCGAGCAGCTTTTGCGGGCGGGCCTGATTCCGGGCGCCGCCAGCAAGGTGAAGATCCTGGGGGACGGCGAGCTGACCAAGAAGCTCCAGGTAGCGGCCCACCGTTTCAGCAAGGCCGCCGAGCAGAAGATCGTCGGTTGCGGCGGAACGGCCACGAAGATCGAGATCCAGGTGAAGCCGATCAAGAGAAAGCGCCGTTGACCGTCTCATATGCGTATCCGATCCGGTGAGATCGTACGGTCTATGGAGAGCAATCAGTGTTAGGAACCATAGCGAATATCTTCAGAATCCAGGACCTGCGGAACAAGATCCTCTTTACCGTAGCGTTGCTGGTCATCTACCGCGTCGGCTTCCACATCCCGATTCCGGGATTCAACCAGGATGCGATCCGGCTGGCCTCGGAAAGCAGGGACACCTCGAGCCCGCTCGGTCGGGCGGCGGATTACCTGGAGGTCTTTACCGGCGGCCGCTTCAGCCAGAGCAGTCTGTTCGGCCTGGGGATCATGCCTTACATCACGGCATCCATTATTCTGATGCTGCTCGGGGAGGTGATCCCCTCCTTGAAGAAGCTGCGCCAGGAGGGCCAGACCGGCTATAAGAAAATCCAGGAGTATACCCGTTACCTGACGGTTCTGGTCTGCGTGCTCCAGGCGCTGATGTATATGCGTCTGCTCATTGGGGTGGGCCTGGGTAGCGAACGGTTCATCTACCCGGGCATGGAGTCGCAGGCGATCATTCTCGGTGTGATCTCCATGACGGCGGGAACCATCTTCCTGATGTGGCTCGGCGAGCAGATCGATGAATACGGCATCGGCAACGGCATCAGCTTGATCATCATGGCCGGGATCGTCGCCCGGACGCCCTGGGCGATCTACCAGGTGATCAAGCAGGCGGACTTCCGGATCGGCGCCCCTGCCGGCAGCATCGGCCCGGCGAAAATCCTCTTTTTGATGGTCGCCTTCGTGTTCGTCGTGGCCGGCGCCATCCTGATTACCCAGGGCCAACGGCGCATCCCGATTCAGCAGGCCAAGCAGATGCGCGGCCGGCGCATGTACGGCGGCAGCCGCCATTACCTGCCCCTGCGGGTCAACCACGGCGGCGTCATGCCGATCATCTTTGCCTCCAGCTTCATGATGTTTCCTCCCATCGTGGCGCAATGGCTGGCGGCGGCCTTTCCCCGCTCGATCGTCATGCAGAGAGTCTATCAAGCCCTGGACGGATACGCGTATACGTACAACGTCTTGTACATGCTGCTCATCATCCTGTTTGCGTACTTCTGGGTCACCGTCCAGTTCCAGCCACGTGAGATGGCGAAGAACCTGCGCGATTCCGGCAGTTTCATCCCGGGTCTGCGGCCCGGCCGAAGAACGGCGGAATACCTGGAGACGGTCATGGCGCGCATCACCTATTACGGCGCGGCGTTCCTGGCCGGCATCGCGGTGATTCCGCACGTCGTAGCGTACGCGTTGGGCGTTCCACCCCGCATCACCACGTATCTGGGTGGCACCGGCTTGCTGATCGTGGTCAGTGTCTCGCTGGACCTCGTGCAGAAGATCGAGGCGAACCTCTTGATGCGAAGCTATGAAGGCTTCACCTCGTCGGGCCGAATCAAGGGAGCCTATACATGAGAATTGTCTTGTTGGGTGCGCCCGGCGCGGGCAAAGGAACGCACTGTAAACGAATTGCGGATCGGTACGGGGTCGTCCACTTGTCCAGCGGGGATATCTTGAGGCGCGAGAGGGCAGAGGGCACCGAACTGGGCAAAAAAGCGCAGGGCTATATGGACGCCGGAGCGCTGGTGCCGGACGATCTGATCGTGGAGATGATGACCCGGGCGATCCGGCAGGCGCCGGCAGGGTACGTCCTGGATGGCTTCCCGCGGACCGTGAATCAGGCGGAAGTGCTGGACAAGTCCCTGGCGGCGCAGAAAATGACGACCGACATGGTGCTGAACCTGCGGGTCAGTGATGGCGTGGTGGTCGAGCGCATCACCGGCCGGCGGAGTTGTCCCAAGTGCGGCGCCGTGTATCACGTCAAGAACATGCCGCCGAAGGTGGCAGGAGTCTGCGACCGGGACAACACGCCGCTGGTGCAGCGGCCGGATGACACGGAAGAGGTGGTTCGCAACCGCCTCCAAACTTATTATCGCCAGACCGAGCCGGTCGTGGAATATTACAAGGCCCGGCGCACGGTGCATGATATCGACGCCGACGGGGATCCGGATACCGTCGCCGCCGTGATTTTTGGCAAGCTGGACCCCCTGGTACGAAAACAGGGTCGCCGCCGCAAGGCTTAGCGGCGCCGGATCGAACACGAAGACAGGCAAATGGCTATAACGCTTCGCAGCCGAAGAGAGATTGAGTTGATGCATCGGGCCGGAGCGGTAGTAGCCGATGTTCTTTCACAATTGCAGAAGATCGCAGCGCCGGGTATGACCACGGCTTATCTGGATGGGATCGCGCTGCGGATGACCGCCACCGCCGGGGCCGAGGCCCTTTTCAAGGGCGTACGCAGCCCCCAGGCGCGGATGCCGTTTCCCGGAGCGATCTGCGCTTCGGTCAATGAGCAGGTCGTCCACGGAATTCCGTCCGAGAGCGTCGTCCTGCGGGCAGGCGACATTCTGAGCATCGATTTCGGAGTTCGGCTCAACGGCTATTGCGGGGATGCCGCCGTGACGGTGCCGATCGGCCCGGTCTCGCAAGAGAATCGCCGGCTGATGGAAACGACGGAAGAAGTGCTGGAGATCGCGATTCGGAACTCCAGGCCGGGCGTTCGCTGGAGTGAGGTGGCCGGCCTCATGCAGTGGCATGCCGAGTCCGCCGGGTTCTCTGTCGTGCGGGATTTTGTCGGGCACGGCATCGGCACGAAGATGCATGAGGATCCGAAAGTGCCGAACTTCGTCAGCGAAGAATTGCTCGCCGATGATATCTGGCTGGCCGAAGGCATGGTTCTGGCGGTGGAGCCGATGATCAATGCCGGCACCTATGCCGTTCGTACGCTGGGCAACGGCTGGACCGTGGTCACCAGGGACGGCAAGTATTCCGCCCATTTTGAGCATACGATCGCCGTGGTCAAGGGCGGCTGCGAGGTTCTGACGAAGAAGTAGTAAGAGAAATGAAGAGGTCGGCGCAGCGCGTCGCCTTGCGGAAAACGACAACGGCTGGGACGGATCGCCGCAGGCGGCGGGACTGGCGCGTATGAAGATGTTTATGGCCAAGAAAGACGCCATACGATTGCAGGCCAAGGTGGTCGAAGCTCTGCCGAACGCGATGTTTCGGGTCGAGCTGGAGAATGGCCACAAGGTCCTGGCCCACGTCTCCGGGAAGATGCGGATGAACTTCATCCGGATTCTGCCGGGGGACATGGTGACCGTGGAGATGTCGCCCTACGACTTGAGTCGCGGGCGCATCGTGCTGCGCCATTGACGCCGGGGCCCCTCAGGGCACGGCGACAGCAAAGACCCGGAAGGTGTGGAACTGATTATGAAAGTAAGAAGCTCCGTCAAGCGGATCTGTGAAAACTGCAAGATCATTCGCCGCAAAGGCGTGGTGCGGGTCATCTGCTCGAACCCGCGCCATAAGCAGCGCCAGGGCTGACCGGTGGTTCGGGAGCGACGAAGGGATCGAGCAGGAACAGTGAGAAAAGGAAAGCGCTATGCCGCGTATCGTGGGTACGGATATTCCGGACAATAAATCGATCTGGATCTCCCTGACGTATATCCCGGGCATCGGCCGGCATACATCGGAACAGATTCTGAAAGAAGCCCAGATCGAACAGATGACGAAGGCGAACAAGCTCACGGAAGACGAGCTCAGCCGGATCACGCAGATCATCGACCGCAACTACGTGGTCGGGGGTCAACTCCGCCGGCAGGTGGCGCAGAACATCGCGCGGCTGCGCGACATCGGCTGCTACCGGGGGATTCGACACCGGCGGGGTCTTCCCGTACGCGGGCAGCACACCCAGAGTAATGCGCGGACCCGCAAGGGACCGCGGAAGACCGTGGCCGGAAAGAAGGGCGTCAAGGAGGCGCGCGGCTAAGCCTCCGGGGACGTCGCCGCGCCGGCGCGTGGACGACGCGAGAGTGAGCACAGGAGAGCGGATAGACTAAGAGACGCAAATGGCAAAAAGTGGAAAACGAAAAATCAGAAAGAACGTGGCGCGGGCGATCGTCCACATCAAGGCGACGTTCAACAACACGTTGGTGACGATCACCGACATGGATGGGGACGTGATCTGCTCGAGTTCGGCGGGCTGCGTGGGCTTCAAGGGCTCCCGCAAGAGCACGCCGTTCGCCGCGCAGCAGGCGGCCCAGAACTGTGCCAACAACGCGATGCGCAATGGCGTCCGCGAGGTGGAAATCAAGGTCAAGGGCCCCGGCGCGGGGCGGGAATCGGCGATTTCCGCTTTGCAGGGGGCGGGGCTGCGCATCGCCTCGATTGAGG
>Ga0316628_100002170_pt1 | contig 14366 bp, 16 predicted proteins | sample OWC_Aug_M2_C1_D5_FD_207648 | JGI IMG/M metagenome (GOLD analysis project Ga0316628, IMG submission 207648) | Wetland soil microbial communities from Old Woman Creek delta, Ohio, United States - OWC_Aug_M2_C1_D5_C | ecosystem: Environmental > Terrestrial > Soil > Wetlands | place: USA: Ohio... | reverse complement strand
CGGCACTATCATAAACATATACCAGGCCGTCGCCCCGAGTTCTTTCGCAAGACGATAGACCTTCGGTATCTCCTCCTGGTTTCTCCGGGTAAAAGAGGAATTCACGATAAACTCTATCCCGTGCTTTTTGAAGAGCCTGGCCGCATTGATCGTTCCGGCAAAAGCCCCCTTCTGGCTCCTGAAATCGTCATGGACGCCCTCCTCGGAACCGTCAAGACTGAGAGAAACAATCCTGATTCCCGAGGCCTTGATATTTTCGCAGGTCTCGTCGTTGACGAGCGTACCGTTCGTGGCAAGGCACATCCTCAGGCCCTTATCAGTTCCATATCGGGCAATCTCGAATACGTCCTTTCTCGAAAGGGGCTCCCCTCCGGAAAGGACAACGACGGGCTTAGCGTAGCTCGCAATATCATCGATTACCCTGAACGCCTCGGAAGTAGGAAAATCAGGGTGGCCCTTCGCCTCCATCTCCGAGGACGAGCGGCAATGGACACAACGGAGGTTGCATCTCCTCGTTATCTCCCAGGCTATCCACTTGGGTGAAAATTCCATCAGCTATCTCCTTGCACTAATTAATATGAAAAAAAAGAACCCTACCGACACTATTATACCTTTGCGTCCATTAATTTTTCACCAAAGAGAATGTCCTCGATCAAAGTTAGCAGAGGGCCGAAGGTGTTTGTGTCCAATGCGGATACCCCTACCGCGTCGAACCGTGTAGTGAGGCTACCGATCTCCCCCCTGCTCAGTCTGTCTGTTTTATTGAATACGAAAAGACGCCTTTTATCGCTAAGATTGAGATCCGAAAGGATCCGGCCGACCGATGCGATATGCTGCTCAAACCTCGGGCTCGACGCATCGACGACATGCAACAGAAGATCCGCGTCCTCCAGCTCCTCGAGCGTGGCCCTGAAGGCTGCCATCAGGTCCTTGGGAAGGTCCCTAATGAAGCCGACGGTATCGGTAATCACGACTTCACGTTCCCGCGGGAACCTGAGCCTCCTGCTGGCGGTGTCCAGAGTGGCAAACAGCTTGTCCTCAACAAATGTCCGGCTTTTTGTAAGCGCGTTAAGAAGCGTTGATTTCCCCGCATTTGTGTATCCAATAATCGAGACTATCGGGATTTTTGCCTGCACCCGCCGCGACCTTCTCTGGCTTCTCGCCTTGCTGAGGGTCTTGAGCTCCTTTTCGAGAAGCCCTATCCTGTCCCTCACCCGCCGCCTGTCTATCTCCAGTTTCATCTCTCCGGGGCCCCTCCCGCCGATCCCTCCCATGAGCCGCGACATAGCAGTACCCTTTCCGGTAAGCCGCGGCAGTCTATACTTTAGCTGGGCGAGCTCCACCTGCACCTTACCGTCCCGGCTGTGAGCACGGCGGGCGAAGATGTCGAGGATCAGCTGGGAGCGGTCGATCACCTTCAATTCCGTCAACTCGCTTATCGACTTAATCTGTGACGGGGTGAGGTCCTGATCGAAGATAAGCATTGTTGCACCTTTGTTCATCGCCGTGATCACGAGTTCCTTGATCTTGCCTTCACCCATAAGATATTTCGGGTTGATCTCCTTCGGCCTCTGTATGACCGAATCGAGCACCAGGACATCGCTGGAACCTGCAAGCTCACTCAGTTCCTCAACAGAATCTTCCTGCTCGTACTTGGGCTTCACGGAAACACTGACTAGGATGGCCCTCTCACGGCCTGTCCCCTCGCTTCGGGGGGAACCATCTCCAGAGACCTCAAATCCCCTCGCCCGTTCGAGCTCCCCCTCAAGGGCCGATATGAAGGTTTTAAAATCGACCGTATGCCGGTAAAAGTCTTCACCCGGCAAAACTTCGTAGGGGACACCTGTACCCTGCGGTTTGAGATGTGCTGCATAAATGTTGGCCGGCTGGCCGTCCTTCACCCCGATTGCCGCGATTATATCGAATCTGAGGAGCGAAAGGTCCGTAAGATCGTCCTGGCTGAGAGGTTCGTTGTTGAGATGGGTGTGAATAAACCTGAGTCCCCTGAGCGCCTTCCTGCCGATCGGATAGTCGGCAAGGGGAGGGATAAAAATGCCTTTCGCGTCACCTATAATTACGTGGGTCACATTCCCCTTCCGCGAGATTACGGCCCCCACTTGCCGGTTTATTTCAGAGGATATCTGTGCAAGATACTTCCCGAGTTCAAGGCTTATCATCTCGCCGTGAAGGCGTCTCCGGTAGATCCTCTCGATCGCGTATATCTGACTCCCTTTGAGACCTGTAAGTTTTCCGTATAGTACCGGTATGCCTCTTCCTCCAAAAATTAGTTCACAATTTCTCTATTTACTAATATCATTGTATCATAGATAAGTTGCCGCTTAAGCATATTCGGGATTCAAAAGGGAGGACAGATGAAGATAATACTGGAACATAAAATCTCCGGAAAGACCCTTCGCCTCGTGCAGGGTGACATCACGGGGAGAGACGTTGACGCCATCGTTAACGCAGCCAATTCCCATCTGCAGCACGGCGGCGGCGTGGCAGGCGCCATAGTAAAGAGAGGCGGCAATATTATTCAGGAAGAAAGCGACAGGATAGGGTTTACGCCGGTGGGGACGGCCGTTATCACGGGTGCCGGCAGGCTTCCCTCGAAGTTCGTGATACACGCGGTAGGACCGAGGATGGGTGAAGGTGACGAAGACGGCAAGCTCAAAAGTGCTGTCCGCAGCACACTCATGCTGGCGAACGAAAAGAACTTAAAGAGTATATCGCTTCCGGCGATAAGTTCCGGCATATTCGGGTTCCCCAAGGACAGATGCGCCCGCATTCTTGTCGGAGAATCGGCATCTTTCCTTAAGGAGCATAAAGGGTGCAGTCTCGACGTTGTAGAATTCTGCATATACGACGACATCACGCTGGGACATTTTATAAAGGAATTCGGGAGACTTAAATAACGACTTATCTAATTCAGGTAAATGTCGGCAGTGCCTTAGCAGACGCAGGAATCATGCACTATTTCGTGCTTTGTTGTTTGCCCGCCTGAACTCGGTCTTTATTTTCTTATACAGCTCTTCGGGCGTAAATACCACCCCTCCGGCTCTGCCGTAAAATGCTACGTCGCATTTCCCGTTTACAGCGAGCCTTACATCATCGGCCATCTGCCCGGCGTTCATCTCCACAACCATAAGTCTCTTTACCCCTCCCGCCACTTCCGAGATCCTTTTTTCCGGAAAAGGGAACAGTGTCACGGGCCTGAAAAGACCGACCTTTCTGCCTTCTTTCCTCAAGTCCCGAACGGAAGAAAGGGCAATCCGCGCTGCCACGCCGAAGGCCACGACCACCAACTCGGCGTCCTCTACATCATACTCATCGAACATGACCTCTCGTTTTTTTATCAGCTCATATTTCTCGGACAGTTTGTTGTTTCTCTCTTCGAGTTCCCCCTGCCCCATGCAAAGCGAACGGATCACCCTTGGAGGGCGGTCTTTGCACCCGTTCAGGACCCAGTCTTTTTTCGGGAGGCGGGGCCGAACATATCTTGTCTGTTTAAACGGCTCCATCATCTGCCCGATCACCCCGTCTCCGAGGATAATGGCGGTAATTCTGTATTCATCGGCCTTGTCGAAGGCCTTCATCGTGAGATCCCACATCTCCTGAACGCTAAAGGGAGAATATACTATGCAGCGGTAATCCCCATGGCCTCCGCCCTTTACGGCCTGGTTATAATCGCCCTGGCTAGCAGTTATATTGCCCAGTCCCGGCCCGCCCCTCTGTATATTGACGATTACCGCCGGCAATTCGGCTCCTGCAAGGAACGAGATCGCCTCCTGCATAAGACTTATGCCGGGACTGCTCGAAGACGTCATCGCCCGAACTCCTGCCGCGGATGCACCATAAACCATATTGATAGAGGCTATCTCGCTCTCGGCCTGTATGAATACCCCTTCGACCTCGGGCATCCTCCTGGCCATATACTCCGGGATCTCGTTCTGCGGTGTGATCGGATAGCCGGCGTAAAAGCGGCACCCGGCCTGTATCGCAGCCTCAGCGATCGCCTCATTGCCCTTCATAAAGAATAATTTTTTTCTCATTTGGTCCTTATTGTCCGCACGTATTCATTATGCCCCGCGAATAAATTTTGGGTTAATTATAGCACATCATTTCCGTATCCAAATATTTTGAGAACAAACGGCCGTGTATTCTGAACTGATGAGGGACTTCAGCCGTATCGCATTCCGTTATAATGCTCCTCCGCTGTCTGACGGACTTCGATTGACAAACCCCCGGCTCTTTATTTAAGATTTTGTTTTACTTAAGGAGACTGAATGTATTTTCAGGAACTGATTCTATCACTACAGAATTTCTGGGCAAAAAAGGGCTGCGTGCTGCTTCAGCCTTATGATATCGAGGTCGGCGCAGGCACGTTTCATTCCGCCACCTTTTTTCGGGTCATCGGTCCCGAACCCTGGAAAACGGCATATGTCCAGCCTTCCAGAAGACCTACCGACGGGAGGTACGGAGAGAATCCGAACAGGCTTCAGCATTACTATCAATATCAGGTGATCATAAAACCTTCTCCTGCCGACAGTCAGGGGATTTACCTCGAGAGTCTCACCGAGATCGGGATCGACCCGACGAAACACGACATCAGGTTCGTTGAAGACGATTGGGAATCGCCCACCCTCGGCGCCTGGGGACTCGGCTGGGAGGTATGGCTCGACGGCATGGAAGTCACCCAGTTCACCTATTTTCAGCAGGTAGGCGGTATAGACCTGAAACCGGTATCTCTTGAAATAACATACGGGCTCGAAAGGATCGCGATGTACCTCCAGGGCGTAGACAACGTCTATCATCTCAAATGGAACAAGGATCTGGCGTACGGAGACGTACACCACATGAGCGAAGTCGAAGGGTCGAAATACAATTTCGACTATTCAAATGCCGAATTGCTTGCCCGCCATTTCGAGGACTGCGAAAAGGAGTCGATCAGAATGAACTCTCTCGGGCTTGTTATCCCATCTTACGAGTTTTGTCTCAAATGTTCCCATCTCTTCAATCTTCTTGACGCAAGGGGGGCGATATCGGTGACCGAGCGGACCAAATATATAGCGAGGGTTAGAAACCTGGCCAAGCTCTCCGCCGAGGCTTTCTATAGACAAAGAGAAGAAATGGGGTTCCCATTGCTGAGGACTAATAAGTGAATTCCAATAATTCTGAAGCGGCAACAGTCAGCTCGCAGACGGGCCAGCCCCTGCTGCTCGAGATAGGCACAGAAGAGATACCGGCGAGATTTCTTCCGACGGCCATCGCGGACCTGAAAAATATCGCGACAACGGTCTTCGAAGAATACCGCATACCTTTTCTCGAGGCCCGGTCGTATGCAACTCCGAGAAGGCTTGTTCTCATAATGAAAGACGTAGCCCCGATGCAGGACGATATAGTGAAGGAGGTCTTCGGCCCCTCAAAGAAAGTCGCTTTCGACGAGCAGGGAAACGCGACGAAGGCCGTTACCGGATTCGCGGGCTCCCTCGGCCTTAACGTCTCGGATCTCGTGGTAAAGAAGAAGGGCAAGGGCGAATACATGGCTGCCGTCATACACGAAAAAGGCGCGGAGACAAAGACGGTGCTGCCCGAGGTCTTAAAGAAGATCGTGCTTTCTCTGCGTTTTCCCAAATCCATGAGGTGGGGCAGCGGCAATCTCCTGTTCGTCCGGCCCATCCACTGGCTGGTCACCCTTTATGGCTCCGAAACAATACAGATAGATATAGACGGCATCAAGAGCGGAAACATGACACGCGGACACCGGTTCCTCTCTCCTGCTTCTTTCCAGATAAGGGAGATTTCGTCATTCTTAAATCTTCTCGAGAACAACTTCGTTCTGCTCGACCAGGAAGAGCGCAAAAAAAAGATACGTGCCGGGATTACTGCCTTCGCCGTCCAGTCTAGCGGACAGCCTGTCATGGACGAGGACCTTCTTGGACTGGTGAATTATCTGGTCGAGTACCCTGTGCCTGTACTGTGCAGTTTTGCCCGCGAATATCTAAAACTGCCGAAAGAACTCCTCATCACCGTTATGAAGGACCATCAGAAGTATTTCGGGATCGAGGACGGAGAAGGCAATTTACTTAATCAGTTCATCGTGATCAGCAACACCCTTGCGGAAAATAGCGAAATCGTCAGGACCGGCGCAGAAAAAGTCATCAAGGCGCGATTCGACGACGCCAAGTTTTATTATTATGACGACATGAAAAAAACTCTCAGCGACAGGGTCGACGATTTAAAGAATGTCACGTTCCATGATCAACTCGGCAGTCTGCATGACAAAACAGGGAGGATCGTCTCGACAGGAGCCTTCCTGGCGGGGAAACTTCGTCCGGCCCTGCTGGACAAAGTCGTCAGGGCGGCGGGCCTTTCAAAGACCGACCTTATCACGGGCGTTGTAAGAGAATTTCCAGAACTTCAGGGCGTGATGGGAAAATATTATGCCTTGCATGACGAGGAAGATAAAGGGATACCCGAGTCGCTCGAAGAACAATATTTTCCAAAGTCTCTGGGAGGCCGGATGCCCGAAACAGACCTCGGCGCACTGCTCAGCCTTTCCGACAAGATAGACAATATCGCCTCTTTTTTCTCGATCGGGCTGATGCCGACGGGATCAGAGGACCCCTTCGCGCTCAGAAGGCAGGCGATCGGAATTGTGTCTGTGTTGATCGATCGGGGCTACGCAGTGACCATTGATGAGATATTCAGCAAGGCGCTCGAGAGCGTGCCGGTAAGGTCCGCTCGCGACATATCAGGAGACATACTGGATTTTATGGGACAGAGGGTGGAATTCGTACTTTCCTCAAAGGGCCATGCTCCAGATCTTGTGAAGTCCGTTCTTCCCCTCATATCAAGCCGACCGCTGAAGGCCGTTGTGGCCCGGATCGAGGCCCTTCGGATCTTTAAGCAGGATGAAATCTTTCCAGCATTTCTCCTGGCCATAAAGAGGGTCAACAACATCATTCCCAAAACAGACCTTCCGCCACTTCGCGCAGATCTCCTGGCCCAGGAAGAAGAAAAAAGCCTCTACGGCGCTTTTTTTCTGTTGAGGGAACGGATATCCCCGCTTCTCGCAGAGGAGAATTATTTGGACGGGCTCATGGCATTGTCCGGGATAACGCCTGCTGTCAACAGTTTCTTCGACAAGATCCTCGTCATGGACAAAGATCAGGACATTAAATCAAACAGGCTGGCGCTGCTCAAAGAGATCTGGTCAACGGCCTTATTCTTTTCGGACTTTTCGAAACTCTCGTGAGTTTCACAAACCTGCAACCCTGAGCACTATCGCACTTATATTGTCCTTCCCGCCGGCGGAAATGGCCCTATCGAAAAGACACTGCGGAGTTATTTCCCGATCTGTAAAACACTCCTCCATCTCTTCGCGTTTCACGCTCTCCCATAAACCATCGGTGCAGATCAGAAAAGTGCTGTCGCCGGAAATGTTCACCGTCTTAATATCAAATTCCGGCAGGCCGTCCCGCAGATCGGCGATAAGGGCAGAGGTAATAATATTCTTTTGCGGGTGGAACCTCATCTCGTCCTCGGTGATCGCCCCGAAGTCAAAAAGCTCCTGCACGACGGAATGGTCTCTCGTAAGCCTTTCGAGGGAGCCGCCTTGCAGATGATAGACCCTGCTGTCGCCGCAATTGAAGACAATTGCCTCTTTGTCCGCCAAAAAAATTCCGGAGACTGTAGTACCCATCCCATTGTTATTTCTGTCATCCCTCGCAAGCATGTTCATCGTTTCCTTGGACAACGAAATGATCTCACTGATATCACCGGGCTTTTGAATGTCACGATATCGTTTCTCAAAGACCTGGAGTACGGTCCTGCTCGCCACCTCGCCCCGTTGATGTCCACCCATCCCGTCTGCGACAACATAGATCTGCCTCGCCTCGGAGGATTGCACACATTCCGGTATGTCCATGTTAACCCCCGAAACAAGGAGGTCGTTCACCAGGAGGGAATCTTCATTCATATCCCTGGCTTTGCCGATATTCGAGATGTAACAGGCATCTACACGCATATCAGTCCACCCTTTCCTCTATATGCCGGACCGTCCGCCTTTTACAGTATACAGGATTAATGACATATACGGCATTCACGAATTGTTCTTTGACACAGGTCCTTGACAAGTCCGGGCATCGGCGGTAATTATCAACTAATCCCCGTTGGAAGATCTTCGTCTTTCTAACGCGGTAAGAGGAAGGATTAAAACATGTTCCGAGACCGAAGAGATGCAGGCGCCAAACTGGCATCAAAACTCCTCAAATATAAGAGCGATACGGACGTCCTCATCCTGGCGCTGCCCCGTGGCGGAGTAGTTACCGGCTGCGAGACGGCGCGGGCGCTGGGTGTGACGATGGACGTTCTGATCGTCCGCAAAATAGGCGTCCCCTGGCAGCCTGAACTGGCTGCAGGGGCCCTCTCAGAAACGGGTGCCCTAGTCCTTAACAAACTCGTTGTTTCAGGCTACAAAATATCGAATGAATTTCTGGAAAAAGAGGTTTCGAGACAGAAAGGGGAGATTTCAAGGAGGATCGAACTTTATCGCCAGGGGAGGGGCATCTCCGGCCTGGAGGACAAGATCATCATCCTTATAGACGACGGTGTCGCCACAGGGGCGACGGTGAAGGCCGCTGTAGAAACCCTGCGGGAGGCCAAGATCAGAAAACTCGTCGTTGCCCTTCCGGTTTCGCCGTCTGACACGGCAGAAGAACTGCGGGGGATGGCGGATGAATTTGTCTGCTTCGAAACCCACAGCGATTTCCTCGCGGTCGGCAACTACTACCAGGATTTTACGCAGGTTTCGGACGAGGAGGTGGTTGACCTTCTTGAACGGTCAAGAAAGGAAAAAGGTTGATGCACGGCCATATACGACGCTCTCCGGTTCATCTAATATATTTTTGAAAAAATGCTGCGCAAGAAATATTGACAATTCCTCTTTGATTCTAGTATGTTATATAGTTCTTAAATATTCTATAGGAAAGTAAAGAGGTTCGATAATGAAGACTCAGTTCGCAAAAAAAGGTGATTTCGACCGGAAATGGTACGTAGTCGACGCCAAGGACGCGGTGCTCGGGAGGCTTGCGGTGAAAGTCGCAACTTATCTCAGGGGCAAAAACAAGCCGGTCTTTACGCCCAACGTCGACACCGGTGATTTTATCATCGTGATCAATGCAGACAAGGTACGTCTGACGGGAAATAAACAGACCGACAAGATGTACTATCATCATTCCGGCTACATCGGAGGCATCAAGGCGAAGTCCGCCAAAGACTTATTGGAAGATCGTCCCGAAAAGATCATCGAGCAGGCCGTCTGGGGCATGCTCCCGAAGAACAGGCTCGGAAGGACGATGATCAAGAAACTTAAAGTATATAGGGGAGCCGAGCATCCGCACAGGGCGCAGTCCCCGGAAATTTTGCAATAAAGGAGTTTACATGGCCGAGATAAAATATACCGCAACCGGAAGAAGGAAGACCTCGATAGCCCAGGTGAGCATGATGCCGGGTAATGGAAAGATAACTGTGAACAAGAAGCCGGTTGAAACCTATTTCCCGAGAGAGGTCCTGCGCATGATTATCCGTCAGCCGCTCGAACTTGTGGGCGCGACCGGAAAACATGATATCACCATAAAGGTTGAGGGAGGCGGACCGACCGGGCAGGCTGGCGCTGTAAGACACGGCATTTCGCGGGCGCTCACGAAGATGGACGCAGACCTGAGGGGGAGGCTCAAGAAAGAAGGCTTTCTGACAAGAGACCCCAGGGAGAAGGAAAGAAAGAAATACGGTCTCAAGGGCGCCAGGAAACGCTTCCAGTTCTCTAAGAGATAATTGCATTGTAAGAGCGCAAGCTCTGAAGTCTTTTTGATTTACGAGGGCCCGTTCTTGAAACGGGCCCTTTGCTTTTTGTAGAATTGGAAAAACCGTACACACACCTTGTAAGATGAGGGAGTCACAATGATAAAAATTGCTATTTGCGGCGGCAGCGGATATACAGGGATAGAGCTCCTGCGGATCCTGTCGGGCCATCCGGACGCGGTGATAACGGCGATAACGTCGGAGAAGTCAGCGGGCAAGGGACTGGTGGAGCTATTCCCGCACCTGCACAAATACAAGGACCTTGTTTATGAGCCCCTGAACAAGGAAAAACTTCTCGACAAGGCGGACGTCTTCTTCCTCGCGCTCCCTCACGGGGCCTCGCAGGAGGCGGTAAACTTCTTCTTCAGAAACGGGAAAAAGGTCATAGACCTCTCTGCTGATTTCAGGCTGAGAGACCCCGAGACGTATAAAGACTGGTACGGCTTGCCTCACGACTTTGTTCCGACCCTGAAAAAGGCGGTCTATGGTCTGCCCGAGATATACCGGAACAAGATAAGAAAGGCAAGGCTCATTGCCAATCCTGGCTGCTACCCCACGAGCGCGATTCTCGGACTTTTGCCGGCAATCAAGGGCGGCCTTATCGATCTGTCTTCGATAGTCATTGACTCTAAATCCGGTACGAGCGGAGCGGGAAGAAAGGCGGATCTTGCGGTCTCTTTTTGCGAGGTGAACGAGGGGTTCAAGGCATATGGGATCGGTACTCACAGACACACGCCGGAAATTGAACAGGAACTCTCTTCCCTTTCCGGAAAGAAGATAACTGTAAATTTCACCCCCCACCTTCTGCCGGTGGACAGGGGGATACTGACAACAATTTACGCAAGGCTGAAAGAGAAGACCGACACTGCCTCGGCATTGAATGTCTATAAGAAAAAATATGCCGGCGAGCCTTTCGTGAATGTGCTGGCCGAAGGGGTACTCCCAAACATCAAGAATGTGAGGGGCACGAATTTTTGCGAGCTCGGCGTAAAGGTGAATGAACGGACAAACACGCTCGTTATCGTGTCTGTAATCGACAACCTCGTCAAGGGCGCATCGGGCCAGGCGGTCCATAACATGAACATCATGATGGGAATCGAAGAGGATAGAGGACTCGGCAGTCTTGCCCTCTTGCCGTGAGATAGAAAGGAACTATTAACCTAATGACAGAACCTGCAGACACGAAAAGTCCCAAGGGGTTCCTCTTCTCCGTTGCAGAGGCCGCCGTCAAGAAGCCGGGCCGGAAGGACATCGCTCTTATAGTATCTGAAGTAGACGCAAACATGGCGGGTACCTTCACCACAAATACGGTGAAGGCCGCTCCGGTCAGGATCTGTATGCTGAATATCAAGTCCGGCCGCGGCAGGGCGATAGTCGTAAACAGCGGCAACGCCAACGCCTGCACCGGAACACAAGGGCTTAAGGATGCCGGGGAAATCGCCTCTCATATTTCGCACCATCTTGGTGTAAAATCATCTCTTTCGTATGTCTGTTCCACCGGCGTCATAGGAACCCCGCTGCCGATGTCGAGGATAACTCCCGCCCTAGACATATTGATAGAAAACGCCGGCAACTATTCTTTCATCGACGTTGCGAAGGCCATCATGACAACAGATACCTTTCCAAAGATAACGTCGCAGGAAGTCAAAATCGGAAAAAAGACGGGTGTGATCGCAGGAATATGCAAGGGCGCCGGGATGATCCAGCCGAACATGGCAACGATGCTCTGTTTTATCATCACGGACATCGCGGTCGAGCGGAAGGCCCTTCAGACATTATTGAATGATTCAGTAAAGAGGTCTTTCAACCGTATTACCATCGATGGTGATATGTCGACAAACGACACGGTCCTCCTGATGGCCAATGGCATGATCGGCAACAAGCCGATCACAGCGAAATCGGGATACACCAAGGCGTTCAAAAGCGCTCTCGATAAGGTGACCTATGAACTGGCCAGGCTTGTAGTCAAGGACGGTGAAGGGGCAACGAAACTGATCGAGGTCTTTGTGAAGGGGGCCGGGAATGAAACCCACGCCGAGAAGGCGGCATTTGCGGTCGCAAATTCAAACCTGGTGAAGACCGCGATATACGGAAACGATGCGAACTGGGGAAGGATCATGTGTGCGCTGGGATATTCAGGGGTCCCTTTCCGGGAGGACAAGACAGATATCTTCTTCAATGGGACAAAAGTGGTTAGCGGAGGTATCTCCAACAACAAGGATAAAGAGGCGACCGGGATCTTGAAGTCAAAAGAGATAAAGATCACTGTCGATCTCCATTCAGGCAAGTACTCCGCAAGCGTCCTCACCTGCGACTTGACAGAAGATTACATCCGCATCAACGCAGAATACAGGACGTAGTTCATTATTTGTGGGGCCTTGCCCCGGACCCCAGTTACCATGGAACCTCCTTCGGAGCTTCGATGATAGGAAGAATTTATTCTTGTATTCTCTCGCTGTCACTCGCTATCCATCTCTTGCATGCCCAGGAAGCGTAACCGGAAGAAAGGCACCCCGACGAAAACTCTTCACGGCTGCGCTGGTTGTCCTCGGTACATTTTCCAACTCACCCCTAACATCGGTGCTCGAACATGGGAAAATGTTTAACCCTGCGGGCAACAGTGCTCGCCTAAGTTTTCGAAGGGGACTACAAATACAAACTACTTGTTATTCCCGCGCCGACTGCCGATGGCTGATAGCTAATCGCCTGTATTCTACGGGGCCCCTTGGAAAATTTAGGTCGGCCGAAGCGTTAAGAATTTTCGCATGTTTGAGTCCCGAATGCTTTCGGGGCGAGTTCGAAAATTTAGCGAAGGGCGACCGTCGCAGTAGCGAAATTTTCTCTGGGGGTGCGCTCTTTTGGGCACTCTTCTGTCGCATCACAGAAAAGTGCCCGGGGTATAAGGGGCAGAGCCCCTTTTCGGGTGCAGGGCGAAGCATTACCGGATAGAAAAAGAGTCCAGAATGCAGTAGATAGCATTCACGGCCACTGAATCCTGAGGCAATTCGACTATCCCCCTGCCCTGCAGGTCGTACTCGAAGATTTCATGGTCCTGCGGTACAAGTCCTGCGACAGTAAGCCCCATCTCCTCGGCCATTTTTTTGAGCTCCTGCCCCTCATCGCCTGAGACGCGGTTAATGATCAGCGCGTGTTTGGCGACGTCAAGATCCAGTTCTTTTACCAGTCCGTCTATCCTCTGCGCTGTGCGCACACCTCTCACCGTCGGGTCGCTGACGATGAGGAGAAGATCGACCTTATGCGTTGTCCGCCTGCTCAGATGCTCCATTCCTGCCTCGTTGTCTATCACTACATATGAATAAGTCTCGGACAGCTTGTCGGTATATTTTCTGATGATATTGTTTGCCGCGCAGTAACAGCCGGGTCCCTCTGGCCTTCCCATGACCATAAGGTCAAACCCCCTCGCCTCAACGACAGATTGCTGCACCTGGTAGTCGAAAAGCTGCTCCATCGACATGCCGCCGGGCCGCTCACTGCCGCTCCGTATTGTCTGGAGCGACTCTTCCCTCAGATGGCCGATCGTGGCGTGCACGTTCACGCCCAGTGCCTCGTTGAGGCATGAGTTGCTGTCTGCATCGACAGCGAGAACAGGTTTCTTCTTTTTTTCCATAAGATACTTCACGGTCAGTGCGGCTATGCTCGTCTTCCCTGTGCCGCCCTTCCCCGCCAGTGCTATTACATATGCCATGTATGCTTACCCCACTCTCTTCGTTTTAATTTATTATACCTTCGCCATCCTGAAAATTCCCTACACCGGTTGCTATAATGGATCCATGGAAGATTTTATTTTAGAAGGCAGCGAATTCATCGAATTAAACAGTCTCCTGAAGATCACGGGACTATGCGCCAGCGGAGGGATGGCGAAGGCCGTGATCGCAGATGGGAGGGTCAAAGTCGATGATAAAGTTGAACTGCGAAAGCGGTGCAAGATACGCAGTGGGCATGTTGTAGAATTCGAGGGTCATAAAATACTTATAAGAAATGCATCCGTTATCTGACACGACTTTACTTCTTTTATTTTCATTCTTTTCACTTTTTTCTTGACAGACATTTACCCCCTACTTTAGTATTGATTCCATCTGTTGAAAATTTCCGGGGAGTACAAGGGATGTCAATTGAAACAGGTGTGGGGGATCAAATTAATAGCCCGTCGATATATACCCTCTCTGGTGATCACACTGTTAATTAAAAAGTTGTGTTTATGAGGAGGGGAAATGACGTCATCATATAACAAAAGTATTTTTAACTCGCTTATTTTCTTCTTTTTCCTACTGATCGTTTTCCTTCCCGGCATTGTTATTGCCGAGGTGGGATCTTGTAAGGTGACAAATTCTACAGTATGTGAAAATGAGGATCCGTACTGGCATACGAAGCAATGCACCGCAGTCCATTGACAAGGCCCAATGTCTGGAATAGTATAGATAATATTACTATATAATCATCGTTAACTCTATAATAACCCCTAAACTCGAGGTCAAATCATG
>Ga0316628_100002169_pt1 | contig 14373 bp, 14 predicted proteins | sample OWC_Aug_M2_C1_D5_FD_207648 | JGI IMG/M metagenome (GOLD analysis project Ga0316628, IMG submission 207648) | Wetland soil microbial communities from Old Woman Creek delta, Ohio, United States - OWC_Aug_M2_C1_D5_C | ecosystem: Environmental > Terrestrial > Soil > Wetlands | place: USA: Ohio... | reverse complement strand
CCAATCTGGCCGCCACCGAACCCGATACCTTCAAGACTATCGTCGAAAAAGTCAAGCCGCAGGCATGATGGATGAACTCAGAAATGAGATTGAAGAGGTCAAACGTTCTTTTGCCGATGAGTTAGGACACGTTCAATCTCATCAGGATATCGCTCTTTTAAGGGAGAAGTATTTCAGCCGGAAAAAGGGCATCGTCACCGGTTTCTTCGATCGGCTCAAAACGATCGAGACAGGGCGGCGCCCTCAGGCTGGAAAGCTGGTCAATGGATTGCGCGCCTTTATCAGCGAGCGTCTGGCCGCGGCCGAAGCACCACTGGCCGCCCGAACCCCGCCCCGGGGCCGCTGGACCGATTGCACCCTGCCCCTGTCCGAGCTGCCGCTGGGGCATCTCCACCCCCTGAATTTTGTCCGTTCCCAGATTGAGGAGCTGTTCCAGCAGCTGGGTTACGAAATCGCCGACGGCCCCGAAATCGAAAGCGAATTTCACAACTTCGACGCCCTCAACTTCCTGCCGGAACATCCGGCCCGGGACGAGCAGGACACGTTTTTCGTGGCCGATTTTCCGGACCTGATCCTGCGCACCCACACCTCGCCGGTGCAGATCCGCTACATGATGGCTCACCGGCCGCCGATCAGAATCATCGCCCCGGGGAAGGTTTTCCGCAAGGACAATCCCGACGCCACCCATACGCCGGTATTTCACCAGATTGAGGGTCTGCTGGTGGACCGGGGCGTCACCTTTTCCCACCTCAAGGGAACGTTGGAGCATTTCGTTCGCCGCTATTTCGGGCCCGGCATCCGCACCCGTTTCCGGCCCAGCTATTTCCCCTTTACCGAACCATCGGCCGAGACGGATATCTCCTGCTTCATCTGTCCAGGGGATGATCCGGATTGCCGTATCTGCAAGGGCAAGGGGTGGCTGGAAATCGGCGGCTCGGGCATGGTGCACCCCCAGGTGTTGCGTAACTGCGGTATCGATCCCGCCCGATACAGCGGGTTCGCCTTCGGCATGGGTATCGAACGCATGACCATCATCAAGTACGGAGTTCCCGACCTGCGCATGCTCTACGACAACGACCTGCGAATCATCGAACAGTTGGGTTGACCATGAGAATCGACACCGTCTTCCTGAAACAGATGATCAATTATGAAGGCAGCGGCACTGAACTCGCCGAGTGGCTGCCGACCATCGGCATCGAAATCGAAGCGGTTCACGGCTCTGATCGCGGCGTACTTGAATTCGAAATCACGCCCAACCGTCCCGATTGGCTTTCTCACTATGGGGTGGCACGGGAAATCGCCGCCAAGGAGCGCTCGCTGGTATTCACGCCCCTGGATCTTCCCGAGTTCATTATGGCCAAAAAGCCGTTGCCGTTTCGGGTGGTGATCGAGGATCCGGCCGATTGTGCGCGTTACAGCGGCGCCATCATCCTCGACATTAAAGTGAAGCCCTCGCCGCCGTGGCTGCGGAACCTCATCGAGCGGCTCGGCCTGAGGCCGATCAACAACGTCGTCGACATCTCGAACCTGGTGATGTTCACCTGCGGGCATCCGCTGCACATTTTTGACCTGCAGATACTGGAGAAGAAGGAAATCCGCATTCGCCGGGCCAAGACCAATGAAAAGCTGGTGCTGCTTGACGGGCAGGAAGTGATCCTGGGACCGGATCAACTGGTGATCGCCGATGGGCGAAAACCCGTAGCCCTGGCCGGCATCATGGGCGGTCAGGCGTCCGGGGTGACCGATGCGACGACCACTATCTTCATCGAAAGCGCCCATTTTCATCCACCCGTCATCCGCCGCTCTTGCCGGGCGTTGGGATTGAAAACCGATGCCAGCTATCGCTTCGAACGCGGCATGGACGTGGAAAACACCATCACCGCTATGCGCTTGGCGGTGAAGTGGCTGGCCGAGGATCAGGGGAAACCTTTGGAGTTGGCGTTTTTTCAGGACCGGTACCCGCGTCCCTGGAAGCCGCAAGTGGTTCGTCTGGAAAAGGGTTTTGCGGATGCCCTCACCGGCATCGCCATGGATCCCCGGAGCAGCATCGAAATTCTGCAACGGCTGGGCTTTGGGGTCAAGCAGCGCGGCGGCCACTGGGAAGTCAGCACGCCGTCGTTCCGCGTCGATGTCACCGGACCGGCGGATCTGGTCGAGGAGATCATCCGCATCCACGGCTACGAGCATCTTGACGCCGAATTGCCGCCCCAGGCCGGCACCGCCATCGTCCCCAACCGGGAACGGGAATTGGAGATGACGATCGGCCAGCATCTGGTGGCCCATGGTTTTTACGAGGTGATCAACTACGTGTTCCAGGCCCCGGAAGAGAACCGACCTTTCCAACTGGAATCGGCCGATGTCAGGCTGAAAAATCCGCTGGGGAGAGACTTCTCAACGATGAAGGCAGCGCTGCTTCCCGGTCTTTTACGCAATTGCCGCCACAATGTGGACCAGAATGTCAAGCGGATCATGCTGTTTGAAATCGGCAAGGTCTTTTCCCGAAACCAGGCCGTGCAGGAGAAACGGAACCTGGCCCTGGCCGTGACCGGCGAATACCTGCATCGTGATTGGCGTCAGCCGGAGGCCCCATTTGATTTTCATCACTTCCGCGGACTGCTGGATGCCCTGTTTCGTCACCTGCGCTGGCCGGTGGAATGGCTGGCGTCCAAACACCCGTTTTTCGATCCCGCCTGCTGCCTGGCTGTCACCGCGGGGGGAAAGCCGGCCGGCCATGTCGGCCGGATCGCTTCCGGTCATGCCCTGGCGGTCGGTTTGGAGCAGGGGGTTTACGCCGGCGAGTTCGACCTGGAGCAGCTCTCCGCCAACTCCGTTCAGCGCAGCTTCCGCATGTGGAACCGGTTTCCCGTCAGCCGCCGCGATTTTTCCTTTCTGATGGACAAAACCATCAGCTATCTGCAACTGCAGCGGCAGATCGATGGCCTGCGGCCGGAAAGCCTGGAAAACCACGAATTGCTGGATGTCTATGAGGGAAAGGGGATACCGGCAGAGAAGATCAGCCTGGCGATGTCCTTCACCTATCGCGGCCGCGACAAGACCTTGTCGGGTGAAGAAGTGAATGAAATCCATGGTCGGTTCATTGCCCGGCTGGCAGAGCAGCTGGGTTTGATTCAGAGATAAGGGGAGGATACGCATGAGTTTGAAGGAATTCGATAAGTTGGCCGAAAAGATCGGCGGTCTGGTACAGAACATGCGGCTCTTGAAGGAGGAGAATCAGCGTTTGCAGAAGGAGCTGCAGGAAATGGAGCGGACGATGTCGAGTAAGGACGGTGAGCGCAACGAGATCAAGAAGAAAATCTCGACGCTGCTGGAACTGGTCGATTCGATTGAGGCCAATGTTAAAAGAAATTGAGGTTTTGATTCTGGGGAAGAGGTTCACCTTCCAGTTGGCCGGTGACATCTCTCCGGATGAATTTTTGCAGATCGTAGATTACGTGGAGAACAAGATCAAAAAAATTAAGAACAGGGTGCATGAGCTAGATTCGTTCAGGTTGGGGCTGCTGACCTCGATCAACATCGCCGAGGAATTCTTTGCCCTGAAGAAGGAGAATGCCAAGCTGCGCGATATCCTGGTCGGCATCGACGCCAAACTGGCGGCGGCAGCCGATTCCGATGACCTGACGATCCGGCTTTCACCCTGACCAAGCGGAGGCAACTATGTTTTCGAATATAATCTTTTTGCTGGCGGGAATGGCCGCCGGCGGCGGTGTGCTGATGCTGCTGAAGAAGCAGATTTTTTCCGGCGAATACCATCGGCTGGAGACGCTCAAAGCAGATCTGCTGCGCAAAAACCAGGAAGAACTGGAAAACAAGAAACGGGGCGTCATGCTGGAACTGAAGGAAGAGTTCGCCGCCTGGAAGAATGAATACAACCATAAACAGAACGAACGGGTCAACAAACTCAACGTCACCGAAAAGCGGTTGCTTCAGAAAGAAGAGAACCTGGACAAGCGCTACATCAACCTTGACAACAAGGAGCGGGAACTGAAGAAGAAGGAAAAGGATGTCGCGGCGCAGGAAGGGGAGGCGGCGGCCCTGAAGGCCACCCTCAACAAGACCCTTGAAGAACAACGGCTCAAACTGGAGAAGATCTCCGGCATGACCGTCCAGGAAGCCAAGGAAATGATCATCCGCCAATACGAGAGCGAGGCCCGGCTGGAATCGGCACAGCGGTTGAAAGCCATCGAGCAAGAACTGAAGGAGAAGAGCGCCGACATGGCCAAGGATATCATCTCCACGGCGGTGCAACGCATCGCCACCGACCACGTGGTGTCGACGTCGGTCACGGTAGTCGATCTGCCTTCCGACGAGATGAAGGGCCGGATTATCGGCCGTGAAGGCCGCAACATCAGGGCGCTGGAGAACGCCACCGGTGTCGATTTCATCGTCGATGACACTCCCGAGGCCATCCTGATTTCATCGTTTGATCCCATCCGCCGCCAGATCGCCAAGGAGACGATCCAGACGCTGATCGCTGACGGCCGCATCCATCCGGCCCGGATTGAAGAGATCGTCGAGAAGATCAAGGCCAACTTCGATAACTACCTGCGCAAGGAAGGCGAAAAAGTGGTACTGGAGCTGGGCATCAAGGATCTCAACCCGGAGTTTTATTATTATCTGGGAAAACTGAAATTCCGTTCTTCTTACGGTCAGAACGTTTTGGAGCATGCCCGGGAAGTGGCCCTGATCGCCGCCATGCTGGCCCGAGACATCGGCGCCAATGTCAATGTCACCCGCCGGGCCGGTCTGCTTCATGACATCGGCAAGGCCATCGACCGCGAGACCGAGGGCACCCACACCTCGCTGTCGGTTGATCTGGCCAAGAAATTCGGCGAATCCAAGGCGGTTCAGGACGCCATCGCTTCCCATCACATGGATACCGATTTCACCTCCATCGAAGGCGTCCTGGTGCAGACCGCAGACAGCATCTCAGCCGCCCGTCCCGGCACCCGCCGTGAAATCCTGGAAACCTACATCAAGCGGCTGGAGAAGCTTGAGGAACTGAGCAAATCCTTCAGCGGTGTGACCAAGGCCTTCGCCCTGCAGGCCGGCCGCGAGGTGCGGGTAATCGTCAACGCCAACGAAATGGATGACAACCGCACCTTCCTCATCTCCAAGGACATCGCCAAGAAGATCCAGGAGGAGATGGAATATCCCGGCCAGATCAAGGTGATGGTGATCCGCGAGGTCCGCGCCGTCGAGTATGCCCGGTAAAATGGTACGCGTCATCTTGATCGGGGATGTGGTCGGCCGCTACGGACGCCGCTTCCTTAAGGATGGTTTGCCCGGAGTCCGCGAGGAGCTGAAACCCGATATCGTCATCGTCAACGGTGAAAATTCGGCCGGAGGTGTTGGCATCATCAAGCGCACCGCCGATGAGATCTTTGCCGCTGGAGTCGACGTCATCACCGGCGGCAATCATATCTGGGATAAGAAGGAAGCCATTGACCTGCTGAAAACCGAGGAGCGGATCCTCAAGCCGATCAATTTTCCGGCCGTCACTCCCGGTCGCGGCTGGACTGTTTGCCGAACCGCCGGCGCCGGGGTTGATGTGACCGTGGTCAGCCTGCAGGGGCGAGTTTTCATGGAACCGGTGGTGGACAATCCTTTCACCGCCATCGACCACTTTCTGCAAAAGCACCCCTCGCGACTGACGTTGGTTGACTTTCATGCCGAAGCCACTGCCGAGAAGCAGGCCATGGGCTTTTTTCTTGACGGTCGGGTCAGCGCCGTTCTGGGCACCCACACCCATGTACCGACCGCCGACGCCCGGATTCTTGAAAATGGCACCGCCTTCCAGACCGATGTCGGCATCACCGGATCCCTTGATTCGGTGATCGGCATGGAGCGGCAACCGGTCATCGCCAAGTTCACCACCGGCATCAACCAGAAGTTCGAGGTGGCCAGGGAAAACCTGGTCATGGACCTGACGGTAGTGGACATCGACGAGGCCAGCGGCCGGGCGAAGCACATCATTTCACGGCGAGTTTTTGAAACCAACCATGACCGGTCTGGCTTCTGAAGAAAAGCTGCTCAAGGTTTCTGAGCTCAACAATCTGATAAAACGGGCACTGGAATCCCAATTCCCGGCGGTCAAGGTTCTGGGGGAGGCATCGGGGGTGACCTACGCCACTTCCGGCCACCTCTATTTCACCCTCAAGGACGAATCGGCTGCCATCCGGGTGGTGATGTTCAAGAGCAGCCTGACCCGGCTGCCCCTGTCCAGACTGGAGAACGGGCAACAGGTCGTCGTCGGCGGGGTGCTATCCATGTACCAGCCCCGCGGCGAAGTGCAGATCATCGCGTCCAGCCTGCGCCCCCGGGGAATCGGCGACATCTTCGCCGAGTTGGAGCGACTGAAGAAATATTATCAAGAAAAAGGGTATTTTGATTTGTCTCGCAAACGGCCGTTGCCGCTGCTGCCCAAGCGAATCGGCGTGGTCACATCGCCGACCGGGGCCGCTTTCGCCGATGTGCGGCGGATCCTCGGACGCCGCTTTCCGGGCATCGAGATTGTCTTGTTCCCGGCCAGGGTCCAGGGCGAAGGAGCGGCCGAGGAGATTGCCGCCGGGATCGATTTTTTCAATGACCGGTTGTTCCCAGCTGTCGATGTACTAATCGTCGGTCGCGGCGGCGGCAGTTACGAGGACCTGTGGGCTTTCAACCAGAGTCCGGTCATCGAGGCCATTTTCCGCAGCCGCCTGCCGGTGATTTCGGCGGTCGGCCATGAAATTGATTTCACTATCGCCGACTTCGTGGCCGACCTCCGCGCGGCCACGCCATCGGCGGCGGCGGAGCTGGTGGTGGGTCGGAAACAGGAACTTGCCGAACGCATCGATTTCCTGCGGACCCGGATGGCGCGGCAGATGGAAAACGTGTTCCATGGACGTTGGGCCGAGTGGAGTCATTCCCTGCTCGATTCCAGCCTGGCCCGTTTCGGCGGCACCATCCAAGAGCGGATCCAAACGTTGGATAACCTGGAGTTCGAGCTCCGTAACCGCTTCACCGGCCGGATGGCGATGCTCCAGGAATCGACCATGGTGCTGGCCGCCAAGCTGGCCAGCCTCGATCCGCAAAGCATTCTCCGCAAAGGGTACTCGATCACCACCCGCCGCCGGGGTGGACAGACGGTCAAGGATGCGGCGCAGCTGAAGGCAGACGAAATGGTTGCCATCCGTTTTGCCCGCGGCCGGGTCGCAGCCCGGGTGCTGAAGGAGGGGTGATATGAAGAAACAGTCGCTGACATTCGAGGAGTCATTGCGCCGATTGGAGGAGATCGTCGGCCGGCTCGAAAGTCCCGAGGTGCCTCTGCAGGAGGGTTTCGCTCTCTATCAGGAGGGGATGAAACTGGCCCGGGCCATGAAAGGCGAGTTGAACGAAATCGAAAAAAAGGTTAAAATACTGCAGAAGAACGACCGGGGCGATTTCATTGAAAGCGACTTTGAACCAGAGGCCAAAACACCGGATGAATGATTATTTCGAGCGTTTGACCGCTCAACTCAACCAAAACCTGCTTCGGGGCATCGACCCGGAGGGCAGCACGCTCGAGGCGGCCATGTACTATGCCCTGACCCTCAAAGGCAAGCGGTTGCGGCCGCTGTTGTTTCTTTCCTTGCTGGATGCATACGGCCGCGACCCGATGCCGCATCTGGATGTGGCCGCTGCCCTGGAAATCATCCATACCTATTCACTCATTCATGATGACCTGCCGTCGATGGACAACGATGACTGCCGGCGCGGTCAACCGACCGTACACAAGCAGTTCAACGAGGCGGTGGCCCTGCTGACCGGGGACACCTTGCTGACCATGGCCTTCGAGAAGATCGCCCGTGCCTCGCTGCCGCCGCCGATCATCGTGGCCATCATCTCCCTGATCACCGATTGCATCGGCCAGCGGGGGATGGCCCTGGGGCAGATCCTCGATCTGGAGTTCGCCGGATGCCGCGACGACATCGCCGTCATTCATCGTCTGAAGACCGCCGAGTTGATCAAGGGTTGCCTGCTGGCGGCGGCGCTGATCGCCGAACGGCCGGAAGGGCAACAGGATTTGCTGGCCCAGGCCGCCCTGTCGCTGGGTATCGGCTTTCAGCTGGCAGATGACTTGCTCGACCTGACCGGAGACGAGAGCCAGGTGGGCAAGAAACTGGGCAAGGATCAGGGCAATCGCAGTCCCAATGCCGCTCTCTACTATGATCTGGCCGAGGTCAAGAAGCAAATCGATGCCCACTACCGACGGGCGCTGGAAATGGTTGACCAGCTGGGAATCCGCTTTCCGCCTTTTCTCCAGCTCCTGCAGAGAATGGTTTATAGGGACCACTGATGGCCTTTCTGGAACGCATCACCAAACCCGGCGATCTGCGGCCGCTGACGCTGGCGGAACTGGATTCGCTTTCGGAAGAGATCCGCGGATTGATCGTCAAAGTGGTCGCCCGCAACGGCGGCCATCTCTCGTCCAATCTGGGCGTGGTTGACCTGACGCTGGCCCTGCACCGGGTTTTTGACTCGCCCCGCGATAAGATCATTTGGGACATCGGTCATCAATGCTATACCCACAAGATTTTGACCGAGCGCAAGGAGCGGATCTTTTCGATCCGTACCCGGGACGGTTTGATGGGCTATCCGGACATTCGTGAAAGTGAATACGACGTGGTCAACGTCGGCCATGCCTCGACATCGCTGGCTTTCGCCTCCGGCCTGGCCATCGCCCGCGACCGCCAGGGCCAGAATTTTCACATCGTGGCCGTCATCGGCGACGGCGCCTTGACCGGCGGGGTAGCCTTGGAAGCCCTAAATCATATCGGCCAGGTCAAGCAGCGACTGATCATCGTGCTCAACGACAACAAGATGTCGATCGCCCCCAACGTCGGCGGGATTTCCAAACACCTCAACTACTTGGTATCGGGACGGCCGTATATCCGTCTGAAAGAAGTGATCCAGCGAATTCTCAAGTTGATTCCAGGAGTCGGCCAGCCGATGGCCGACCTGGCCAAGAAGATCGAGATTCTCGTGCGCACCATGATGGTACCGGGTTCGCTGTTCGACGAACTGGGCATCAAGTACATCGGCCCGATCAACGGCCACAATATCGGCGAGATGATCAAGGAATTCAAGGAGGCCCAGAAATACAATTTCCCGGTGTTGCTTCACGTGGTGACCCGCAAGGGCGAAGGGTACGAACCGGCGGCGGAAGATCCGAGTTCCTACCATTCATCGGCTCCCTTCGACATCAGCAACGGCAAGTTCATTTCCAAGTGCGAAAATATTTCCTATTCCGAGGTCTTCGGCCAAACGGTGCGGCAATTGATCGAGAACGACCGCCGCATCGTGGCCCTGACCGCCGCCATGCCCGACGGCACGGGGCTGGAGGCGGTTCAAAAGAGTTTTCCTGAAAACTTATTCGATGTCGGCATCGCGGAACAGTATATGTTCGATTTCGCCGGCGGCCTGGCCCTGGGCGGACTCAAACCGGTGATCGCGGTCTATTCCACGTTTATGCAGCGAGCCATTGACCAGGTGATCCACGACGTCTCGCTGATGGAAATTCCGATGGTGGTCGGGTTGGATCGGGCCGGTTTGGTGGGCGGCGACGGTCCGACCCATCAAGGCGTCTTCGATATTGCCCTGCTGCGCCCGGTCCCCAACCTGATCCTGCTGGCCCCCAAGGATGAGCGGGAGCTGCGCGACATGATTTTTACCGCCAGTCGGACAGCCAGACCGGTTTTCATCCGCTATCCCAAGGAACCCGGTCGGGGAGTGGCCTGCGACGCCGAATTTGCCGAACTGCCTCTGGGCAAGGCCGAAGTGCTGCGCCGGGGGGACGACGTGCTGATCCTGGCAGTCGGGACGTTAGTCTACCATGCCCTGGCGGCCGCCGAGAAACTCGCCAGCGAAGAAAACCTTCAATCGACCGTGGTCAACGTCCGTTCCATAAAACCCTTTGACCGCGATCTGCTGCTGGGGGAATTCAGACATATCACCAAGGTGGTGACGATCGAGGACGGGGTGATCGAGGGCGGATTCGGCTCGTACATTCAGGAACTGCTGGGCGGCGAACCGTCCGATCACCGTCACCTGCTGATGCTGGGTATCCCCGATGTGATCGTGCCGCTAGCGTCCCGTCAGCAGTTACTGCAGTTTTTTCGGCTCGACGCCCTCGGCATCCTTGGCGAAGTCAAACAATTTCTTGGCCGCTGAAGACTCCGTTCACGCCTCGATGATCACTCCCAGCTGGCGATATTTGCGGTAACGCCTGGAAAGCAGCGCTTCGACGTTCAGGTTGAGAAGATCATCCAGGGCGGCACTCAGCGTTTTTTTGATGAGCGCCGCGGTTTCCTCCGGATGCTCATGAGCGCCCGCGCCGGGCTCGTCGATGATGCCGTCAATGATTCCATACTTGAACAGATCGGCGGCGGTTAGCTTCAGGGCTTCGGCTGCCGCTCCGGATTTGCCGGCATCCTTCCAGAGGATTGAGGCGCACCCTTCCGGCGAAATGACCGAGTAGATGGCGTTGGCCAGCATGTAGATCCGGTCGGTGACGCCGATGCCCAGGGCACCACCGGAGCCGCCCTCGCCGGTGACGACGCTGATGATCGGCACCCGCAGGTTTGACATGTGATACAGGTTGGTGGCGATGGCCTCGGCCTGGCCGCGCTCTTCGGCGCCGATGCCCGGATAGGCTCCCGGTGTGTCGATGAAGGTGATGATCGGACGGCCGAACCGTTCAGCCTGTTCCATCAGGCGCAGGGCCTTGCGGTATCCTTCGGGATGGGCCATGCCAAAATGGCGCTTGATGTTTTCCTTGACGTTGCGCCCCTTCTGATGGCCGATGACCGTGACCGGGATGCCATTGAACAGGCCGATCCCGGCCACGATGGCCTGGTCGTCGGCGAAGCGCCGGTCGCCGTGAAGTTCGATGAAGTCGTGCAGCAGGATTTGCCAGTATTCGAGGGTGGTGGGCCGCTTGGGGTGTCGCGCCAGTTTGACGATGTCGATGGCCGCTCGCGGCGTTCCGTCCGCACCCAGTCCGGTGATCCGTTCCTCGAGTTCACGGATGATCGGATCGAGACTCTTGGCCTCCCGGGGCGGGATCTTTCGCTTGATGTCCTTGATCGACTGGCGGATCTCGAGAAGTTCTTTTTTGGGATTATCGGGCATGACGCTCTCCTCCCTGGGCGTAGGGCCGCTGCTGGTGGGTGCGCAGGATGGACCCGAGTATGGCTTTCAGGTTTTTGCGGGAGACCACCATGTCCAGCATGCCGTGTTCCAGAAGGAACTCGGCGGTTTGAAAGCCGGGCGGCAAAACCTGGCCGATGGTCTGCTGGATAACCCGCGGTCCGGCGAAGCCGATCAGCGCCTTGGTCTCGCCTATGATGATGTCGCCCAGCATGGCGAACGAAGCGGTCACCCCGCCGGTGGTCGGGTCGGCCAGCACGGTGACCAGCAACAGCTGGCGCTCATGGAAGCGTTTGATGGCCGCCGCGGTCTTGGCCATCTGCATCAACGAGAAGATGCCTTCCTGCATCCGGGCGCCGCCCGAGGATATGATCATCACCGCCGGGAGCATATGATCGGTGGCGTATTCGACCAGCCGGGTGATCTTTTCTCCGACCACCGAGCCCATCGAGGCCATGATGAAACGCGGTTCGAGAATGGCCAAGGCGGTGCGGATATCGTTGATGGTGGCCACGCCGGTGATTACCGCCTCGTTGATTCCGGTGGCGATCATGGCGTCGTCGATTTTCTGCTGATAACCGGGAAAGTTGAGCGGGTCGGCGCTCTTCAGCCCCTGGTCCAGTTCAAAGAACGAGCCGCGATCACACAGTTTCTTGATGCGGTTGGGGGCGTCGATGCGGAAATGATAGCCACACTTGGAACACACGTAATGGGAGTGTTTCAGAAAGGAGATGAAATGGGTCGTATGGCACTGGCTGCAGGTGACAAAAAGTCTGGATAACATGGATTCACCTTCCCGTCATTCAAAAAATTCTTTGATGAAATTGGTGGTATAGGTGCCGCGCAGAAAAACCTCGTTCGCCAGCAGCGAGAGATGAAAGGGGATGGTGGTGGTGACCCCTTCGATGACGAATTCACGCAGGGCACGGCGCATCCCGGCAATGGCGTCCTTGCGGGTGTTTCCCCAGGCGATCAGCTTGGCCAGCATGGAATCGTAGTAAGGACTGATGGTGTAACCGGGATACACGCCGGAATCGACGCGGATGCCGGGTCCGCCGGGAACGATGTACTGGCTGATGGTCCCGGTTTTGGGCTGGAAGTTGTTGCGGTGGTCTTCGGCGTTGATGCGGCACTCGATGGCATGGCCGGAACGGCGGATGTCGTCCTGGGTCAGGGTGAGTTTCTTACCGGCCGCCACCAGGATTTGGTTCTTAATCAGATCGATCTGGGTGATCTGTTCGGTGACCGGATGCTCCACTTGGATGCGGGTGTTCATTTCGATGAAGTAGAAGCGGCGCTGCTTCTGATCAAAGATGAATTCGACGGTGCCGACCGAATCGTATTTGACCGCCCTGGCGGCCATGATGGCGGCTTCGCCCATCTTCTGGCGCAATTCGTCGTTGAGCACCGGCGACGGCGCCTCCTCGAGCAGTTTCTGATAACGGCGCTGGATCGAGCAGTCGCGCTCGAACAGGTGCACGACATGACCATGCTTGTCGCCCAGCAATTGAATCTCGATGTGCTTGGGATCGGCGATGAACTTTTCGACGTACAGGCTGGAATCGCCGAATGCCTGCTGGGCTTCGTTGGCGGCGAAGGCGAAGGCGCCATCCAGTTCGCGTTGGTCGTTGACGATGCGCATGCCCTTGCCGCCCCCGCCGGCCGAGGCCTTGAAGACCACCGGATAACCGACGGTTTCGGCGATCGTCTGGGCTTCGGCCAAGGTGTGGATGATGCCGTCGGAACCGGGAACGATCGGCACTCCGGCATGCTGCATCACCTTTTTGGCAGAGGCCTTGTCGCCCATCTTGCGGATGGCCAGCGGATGCGGACCGACGAACTTGATATTCAGCGCCCGGCAGGCCTCGGCGAAGAGCGGATTCTCCGCCAGGAACCCGTAACCGGGGTGGATGGCGTCACAGTTGGATGACAAGGCGGCGGAAAGGATGTTCTGGTAGAACAGGTAACTCTCGGCGGCCGGAGCCGGACCGATGCAGACCGCCTGGTCGGCGTAGCGAACCGATAGCGCCTGGCGGTCGGCTTCTGAATACACGGCGACGGTCTTGATGCCCAGTTCATGGGCGGCGCGGATGATCCGCACCGCGATTTCGCCGCGGTTGGCGACCAGCAGTTTGGCGATCATGAATCGGGGCTGGTTTCTTCGATCTTGAAGAGCACCTGGCCGAATTCCACCAGGCTCCCATTCTTGACGCAGATCTCGCGGATGATGCCATTGACGTCGATCTGGATTTCATTCATGTTCTTCATGGCCTCGATGATGCATAGCGTGTCCCCGACCTTAACCTGGTCGCCAACCTCGATGAAAGGGCTGGCGTCCGGGGCCGGGGCACGATAGAAGGTCCCGACCAACGGCGCCTGAACCTGATAGAATTTTTCCCCGATTATCTCCAGCGGCTCCGGAGACAGCAATGTCGGCTGGGTTTCAGGGTCGTCAGGTTCGGCCACCGACTTTTCGCCGGCCGCTGGTCGCGGCTGCGGAGCGGCCGAATGTTGGGCGGCGGAAGCGCTCTTCTTTATTTCGATGGCTTGTCCGTGTCGGCGCAGCGACAGTTCGCTGACATGGTGCCGGTCCATCAGCGCCAGCAATTCATCGAGGTCAAATTTACCAAACTTCATTAATATCCTCCACCGGGTGGTTTTTTTGGACGGCTGCGGGTGTGTCAACCCGATCACCATACCAGAATGGTTTAACAATTTCAAGGATTTGTTAAAATATTTTTTTATTATATCGTTAATATTATTTGGTAAAGCATGCCGGAGGTCCCCGGAAACCTTTTATTGACGGTCTTTCGTGGATCTATCGCCGTGGTGCTGATCGGCCAGTTTTTTACGGCAGTCGGGACAGAGGCCGTGTGTGAATTCCGCCTGAGAATGGGAGCGGATGTACTCTTCGATCTGGTTCCAGTACCCCCGGTCGTCGCGGATTCGCTTGCAGGATGCGCAAATGGGCAGCAGGCCGGAAAGAACCTTGGCCTCGGCCCGCGCCTCCTGCAGCGCGGTGATGTCGATCCCCGTCACCAGAATGTACTCCGGCTCACCTTGCGTGTCGTTCAGGCAGGTCATCGTCCAGACCACCAGGCGTTGCCGTCCTTGGCGGGTCCGCAGCCATCCCTGGTATTCCTGGGGATGCCGGCTGGCCAGGATTTTTTCGAGAACGACTCT
>Ga0316628_100002168_pt1 | contig 14375 bp, 11 predicted proteins | sample OWC_Aug_M2_C1_D5_FD_207648 | JGI IMG/M metagenome (GOLD analysis project Ga0316628, IMG submission 207648) | Wetland soil microbial communities from Old Woman Creek delta, Ohio, United States - OWC_Aug_M2_C1_D5_C | ecosystem: Environmental > Terrestrial > Soil > Wetlands | place: USA: Ohio... | reverse complement strand
ACCGAAAAGGCGTAGAGCGTGAGGATTTCGAGGCCGAGGCGGGCCGAAATCTCCACGATTTCACGGACCGATTCGATGCCCGCGCGATGGCCGGCGACCCGGGGCAGGTTGCGTTCGCCCGCCCAGCGGCCGTTGCCGTCCATGATTACGGCGATGTGCCTGGGGAGCCGCGCCCGATCGATTTTTCTCAGCAGGCCGGCCTCTGTCGTTCCGGGCTTGGCCATGCCGTCCAGTTCCATACCTGGTGCCTTTCTGGCCGACTATCATAACAAAATCCACAACAAATTGACGATTTACGATTGACGATCGGACTCTGCCATCAGGTCATGCGGTTGGAGACGTCATCATTGCCACTGAGCGAGCCGCCAATCGTCAATCGTCGATTCAGTAGCGGACCCGAAGGAGGACGAGTCCGTTGGCCGGCGCGGTAAAGCCCGCGAGCGTGCGGTCCCGCTTGCTGAAAAGTTCCTCGAATCTCGCCAGGTTGATTCGACCACGTCCCACTTCCAGGAGCGTGCCCATCATGTTTCGGACCATGTATTGGAGAAAGCCGTTGGCTTCGACGGTGAAGAGCAGGCGCCTTCCCGTGGCTTTCAGCTCGCAGCGGAATACGCGCCTGACGGTCGCCTTTGAATCGGCCACCTTGCTGGGCGTGAAGCTCCCGAAGTCGTGCTCGCCGATAAATTTGCGTGCCGCATTCTGCATCGCCGGGATATCGATCGGATAGGGGTAGTGGTAATGCTCCCGAACGAGATGGGGAGGCAGGACCGCGCCGCGGAAAACCTGATATCGGTACAGCTTCGAGCGTGCGTCATGCCGTGCGTGAAAATCCGGAGAGACCCGGCGGGCAGACAGGATCCGAATATCGTGGGGAAGGATACTGTTCAAGGCGCGAACCCAGGCGGCGGGCGCCATGCGCGCTCGGGTCACGAAATTGGCCACCAGGCGACGCGCGTGCGTTCCTGCATCCGTTCGCCCGGATCCGATGAGCTTCGCCTGTTCGCCGGAGATCTGCTCAATCGCCCGGCCCAGGATCCCCTGGACTGTCGCCTGATTTGCCTGAATCTGCCAGCCATGGTAGCGGGTGCCGTCATACGCCAGAGTGAGACGGAGGTTCCTGGCGGTCGCTATCGGCTTCCCGGTTTCACGGCTGCCGAGCCGGCTTTGCATAGAGGACAATCGTCGGGTTGATAGTTGGGGACATCCAGCACCGCCAGAGCCACGCGCGGTACGCCGAGATCGGTGCGGCCGCCGCTCCTGTCGATCAGCGATCCCGTCGCGATGACCGAGGCCCCGGACCTTTGCACGACCTCCATCGTCTCGCGCGTGGAACCGCCTGTCGTGACCACATCCTCGACCACGAAACATCTCTCGCCGGGATCGATGCGGAAGCCGCGCCTGAGAGTCAGAGCCCCCTCCTGGCGCTCTGCGAACAGGCCCCGGACTCCCAGGCAGCGCGCGACCTCGTGCGCGACAAGGATTCCGCCCAGGGCGGGGGCGACAACAAGGTCGGGAGCCGGGGCGATTTCGCGCAGGCGCTCTGCCAGAGCGATTCCGAGCGCCGCAGCGTGCCCGGGGTGCTGGAGGACCAGCGCGCACTGGAGATACCGGCCGCTGTGCAATCCCGACGTCAGCCGGAAATGTCCTTCCAACAAGGCCCCCGATTGCCTGAAGATTTCCAGCACCTGTTCCTGATCCATTTCTCCTCAATCTCACCGCAGAGACGCCGGGGACGCAGAGATTCGATTGATCCTGTTCTCTGCGCACTCCGCGCCTCCGCGGCGATCGCTCTTGAAGCCGGAAAGTATGTTAAAATAATCCGCTTTCTGCGAAAAGGAGTCTTTTATGTCGGGACATTCAAAGTGGCATTCTATCAAGCACAAGAAGGCGGCTGCGGACTCGAAGCGCGGGCGCATCTTCACGCGCCTTATCAAGGAAATGACGGCTGCGGCCCGCATGGGCGGGGGTGATGTGGAAGGCAACCCGCGCCTGCGCCTTGCCGTTGCCACTGCCAAAGCCGCAAACATGCCCGCAGACAATATCAAGCGCGCGATCATGCGCGGCACCGGCGAACTGCCGGGCGTAGCCTACGAAGACGTGAACTACGAGGGCTACGGGCCGGGCGGCGTCGCCCTCTACGTGCATGTTCTGACCGACAACCGCAACCGCACAGTCGCGGAAATCCGACACATCCTTTCGAAGAACGGCGGAAATCTCGGGGAGTCCGGCAGCGTAGGCTGGATGTTCCACCGGAAGGGGTATTTCGTCGTAGAAAAATCGGCTGCGGAAGAAGAAAAGCTGCTGGACATCGCCCTTACCGCCGGCGCCGACGACATGACCGAAGACGGCGACAACTTCGAGATCCTCTGCTCGCCCGAGAGTTTCGACGCGGTAAAAACCGCTCTGGACGCGGCCAAGATTCCGCTTGCCGCCGCGGAGATCTCCATGGTGCCCCAGAATTACGTAAAACTCGAAGGCAAGAACGCGCAGACCATGCTCAAGCTCATGGAGGCCCTCGAGGACCACGAGGATGTTCAGAACGTGTGGGCGAACTTCGATATCGATGATGCCGAGATGCAGGCGGCTTCCTGAGGTTCACTCACCACCGAGGCGCAGAGCAGATGGTTCCACCAAGGTAAACCACCGCCCAGGGCGGCGAGAATCGAAAAGGCTCTGCCGTCCCGGCGGCGTCTCAAAAGAAGACCGGAAGGAAAGATGAACCGCGAAGACCACAAAGACCGCGAAAAAGATACTATGAGAAATTGCCGGCAGTTGTTTCTTCGAGGTCTTTGCGGTTCAGTTTTCAAGCAAGCGCCTCCCTCCGGGAGGCCCCCTGAGGCCACCCGCTCTGCGGGTGGAGGCTCACTCGATGCGAATACTCGGGATTGACCCGGGGAGTGAATCGACCGGCTACGGAATCATCGAGACCGATGGCTCCCGGCACACGGCGGTGACGTACGGGGCGATCCGCACGAATTCCTCCAGCCCCTTTCACCAACGCCTTCTCAAGATCCACTCCGGCCTCAGGGAACTCCTCGCGGCTCAGAAAGTGGACGTGGTCGCAATAGAAGAGGTGTTCTACGCGGCCAACGTGCAGTCCGCGCTGAAACTCGGCCACGCTCGCGGAGTGGCCCTTCTGGCGGCCGCGGAGTCGGGCGTACCCGTCTTCGAGTACTCGCCCCTCGAGATCAAGAGCGGCATTGTCGGATACGGCAGGGCAGAGAAGGCACAGGTCCAGGAGATGGTCCGCTTCCTCCTCAGGCTGGAAAGCGTTCCTGCTCCCGATGACGCGGCAGACGCGCTTGCCGTCGCCATCTGCCACTGCCACCGCAGCTCAACCGGCATCGCCCCCCGCGGCCGCAGCAGGCGCACGCGCAGGTGAGATCACCGCGAGTCCCGCGTACCCCACGACACTGCCGAAGTCACCGCTGACCTCTCCGGAGTTGGCATAGCGGATCAGTTTTGCAGTGCTGGCGCCGAGATCCCGGCAGGCCGTCAGGGCGGCTACCGCGGGAGCGAATCCGCACATGGTGATCTGCATTTCCCGCACAACGTCGTGAAGGCCGCGCGCATCCAGCACCAGCATCCTGTCGATCGCCAGATGATCTTTTTCCGAGGCCACGTCGGCCGATTCGTAGTGGTTCATGTCGGAGCTGCAGACGATCAGAGTCGGCTCCGAAAGCGACCGGACCACACGGGCCATGGCACGGCCAAGCTTTTCGAGCGTCTGGTAATCCCCGGTTCCGACGCAGATGGCGGCCAGACTGAAGTCGTGCAGTCTGGCTTGCAGGAAGGGAAGTTGCACCTCGATCGAGTGCTCGCGGAAGTGTGCCGCCCGATCTTCGTGCAGGAGCGGACATTCCTCGAGCAGGCGCCGGTTTAACGCCTCATCGATGGAAATCAAGCCCAGCGGTGTGCGCCATTCCCCGGCGGGAGCCAGCGCCAGCGATGCTCCCATTCCCGTGTGGTTAGGCCCCAGCACGATAAACCGCTTCGGGAGCCGGACCGACGCGAACACCGCCCCGGCCACTCCTCCGGAATAAACATAGCCTGCGTGGGGCGATACGATGGCAAGGGCGTCGAGAGTCGGATGAGGCTCGCCCAAGTACGACTCGACATCGCGCAGCAGTCTCGAGGGATTGCCGGGATAAAACTGTCCTGCAACGACGGGTTCGCGGATCATAGCAGAACCTCATTATATTGCGGATTGTGGAATGCGGATTTAAGAATCGTGCCCATCGGAGTGTCTATTCCACGATCCGCAGTTTCAAAATCCTGAAGTGCCGTGAATTGCCCTCACGAGATCGGGCAGCGGTGTTCTCTGATGTGGGCGGCGAACTCATCGTGGAATTTCTGAATGTAGCTTTCTACAGGCATCGCACAGGCGTCGGAAAGCGGACAGATCGTCCGACCCTTCATCTGCGTGCAGATGTCGAGCAGTACCTCCAGCTCGCCATCCCTTCCGGTGCCATTCTCGATCCGGCTCAAGACCTGGAACATCCACTCCGTTCCCTCGCGGCACTGTGTGCACTGACCGCACGACTCCTCGGCGTAAAACCTCGTGATGCGGGTAACTGCCTTGACCATGCAGGTCGAGTCGTCCATCACGATAACGCCGGCCGAACCCAGCATGCTTCCTGCCTTGGCGACCGAATCGAAATCGAGGCGGACGTCGATCTGGTCGGCGCTCAATATAGGAACGGATGAGCCGCCGGGTACAACCCCCTTCAGATTATGGCCGTCGCGCATGCCCCCGCAGTGGTCGAAGATCAGCTCGCGCAGCGAAATCCCCATCGGGAACTCGTAAATGCCCGGCTTCCGGACGTGCCCGCTGACGCCAAACAGCCTCGTCCCCGCGTTGCGCTCGACCCCGATGGCGGCGAACCACTCGGGGCCGTTATTGATGATGTGAGGCACGTTTGCGAGAGTCTCGACGTTGTTGATGACGGTGGGGCACTTGTAGAGTCCGACGACTGCGGGGAACGGCGGCTTGAGTCGCGGGTGCCCGCGCTTGCCTTCCAGCGATTCCAGAAGCGCCGTCTCCTCGCCGCAGATGTACGCTCCGGCTCCCCGGTGCAAGACCAGTTCGAGATCGTAGCCGCTGCCCAGAATGTTCTTCCCGGCGTAACCCTTTGCGTAAGCCTCGTCGATCACCTTCTGCAAAAGTCGGGCCTGATTGACAAACTCGCCCCGGACGTAAATGAAGGCCCGATGGCAATCGAGCGCATAGGCCGAAATGATGGTTCCTTCCAACAGCAGGTGCGGATCCTTTTCGAGGATGAGCCGGTCTTTGAATGTACCCGGCTCGCTTTCATCGGCATTTACGCAAAGGTAGATCGGTCTTCCCGTGTTCTTGGGAACAAAACCCCATTTCACTCCCGTGGGAAAGCCGGCGCCCCCCCGTCCGCGCAGCCCGGAGCGCTTTACGATGTCGATGACGTCCGCAGGTTTGTACGCACCCAGAGTCCTGCGCAACCCCTGGTACCCGCCGACCGATTCGTAAACGTCGATCTGTTCGAGATTGGGGATGTGCATGTTCTTCGTGAGCACCTTGATATCCATCACGACGCGCGTCCTTTCATGCGGTCACAAAGTACGAATAATATCATAATCATCTGCCGCATCGATCCCCTCGCGAGTGCTGTAATGAAGCCGGCTGGGAAAGGATCTATTCACCGCAAAGACGCGGAGCACGAGGACAAAAAACACCATAGAGCCACTGCCTCCTCCGCATCTCCCGGTGAGCTTTCCTCTTTGGTCCCGGCGCAATCTGTTGTTTCCATTGTGTGGCGGAGCCTGCTAATGGATAATTTCAGGCATCATGGATTCCGACGATCTCAGGGCGGAATACGAAAGCTGCCGGAGAAAATACCCCACCATCGATCTGCCCTTCGAAGATTTTTCTGCTCGTGTCCGGGGGTCCGGAATCGACGTCCGGCGCGTGTGCCACGAGGATCTCTTCCTCGCAACCGCATGCGCCACGGGGAATCACATCGCCTGGGAGTATTTCGCCGACGACTATGTACCGCTTTTGCGCCGCATGGCGGCCCGGGCCTGCCGGCAGTTTCAGGAAGGCGAGGATCTTGCGCAGGAGATCGTGGCAAATCTGATTGCAGACAAGTCAAAGCTCGCGGGTTACAGCGGCCGTTGTTCACTGGCCGGTTGGCTCCGGGTGGCGCTTTCGCACGCCCTCATCGACCGCTTCCGCCGCCGCAAGCGAGAGGTGTCGCTCGAGGAGTCCGGGGAGCACGAGCAGGACCTTTATGCTGCGACTTCCCCTTCAGACGGCAGGGAAAACTCTCTCGATGCCGCATGGGGCCCGATTCTTGCAGACGTGCTGCAGGAGCAGATACGGCTCCTGCCGCCGCGCGACCGCCTGATCCTGAGTCTCTACTACGCGCATGGAGTATCGCTCAAGATCATCGGCATGCATTTCGGGATCCACGAGGCGACGGTCTCGCGCTGGCTCGATAACCTGCGCCGGACCGTCCGGAAGCGTGTCGAACGTGAGTTGCACGCCCGGCATCGCCTGAAGCCGGCAGATATAAAGGGATTGTGGCAGTGGGTGGCGGAGCACGAGCTCTTCAGGCTCGCCGATGTGCTGGGGCCAAATTGCGAGGCGCACAGTCTTTCCGGGTCGGCGAGGGGGATCAGGAGGCCCGAAGGCAAGAATTGACGGTTTCTGCGAGACAGAGTGAAGAGGTCGATGACAAAAGGAAAAGGGCGCGCCGCGTGCCTGCTCCGCTGAAGGTGTCTTGTCCCATGAAGAGGGTCGGATGCCGAAAAGGAATGGTCTATTCCCATGACATGAACACGATAGACCGCAAGGCGGCGCGTGTTCTTCGTCCTATAATTGAGGAATCCGGTGAACGAGAAGCATGTTGACACGGCAATTCGAAAGGCACTTGACCTCAGCGCAGCTGAGCAGGGAAAAGCCTGTCCCGATCCGGAGCTGCTGGCCGCCTACCTGGAACACAGGCTGGCGGGGGTCGAGAAGGAAGCCTTCGAGGCTCACGCCGGCGATTGCGAATCCTGCCGGCGGGCCCTCGCGCTTGCGATGACCATCGACGAAGAATCCGCCTCGGGGGCTCCACTCCCGTCATCCTCGCCGAAGAAGCTGCTGTTCCGAATCTCGATCCCGGTCTCGGCAGTGGCCCTGTTGCTGCTGGCCGTTGCCGCGGGCGTTCTGTTCCTTCGCACCTCGACGCCGCCGGCGCAGCAATCCACCACGGAAATTTCCGAGTTGCGCAGCCAGGAACCGAAAGCGCCTGCGGCGCCCGCCGCGGCTCCAAGGGATGCATCCTCGGTCGTTCGACTTGCGGACAAGCAGCCGCTTGCCCCAAAAGGCGGTGCCCCCGTCAGGATCAAGGAGACTGCGAAACCGAAGGATTCGGAATCGGAAATGCATGATTTTGCGCGCGCTCCGGCGGCAAGCCGGCCGTCGGTCGCCGAGGTTACGGACTCGGGTGCGAAACGCGATGCCGGGCTTCCGAGCGTTCCGCGCGCGGATTATGCCGCGGTTCGGAGCGAAAATGCCCTTGCCGATCGAACTGTCCAGGCCAAGGACGTGGCCGGAGGCATAGTCGGAGTCGGCGGCATAGCCGGCATTGCTGCAGAAGTTCCCCGGGCGGCCTCAGTTCAAAAGATGGCCCTGCTCAACATGGCTCCCGGGGAATCCTCGCTGCGCGATGCCGTCGTAGAATCGGGCAGGCAGAAGGGGGATGCAGACGCGAGTCGCTGGAAGAAGATCGGCGACCGGGGCTTCCGGTTCGCTTCAGGGTACTGGGTCGATGAGCAGTGCAGCAGGAATCCCAAGGCGCCCGTTGTGGAAACCAGGGAGGGCGCGCCCGATTTCGAGGAGATCCTCAGGCTCTACCCCGATCTGCGCACCCTGCGTCCTGCCCTGATTTTCTGGAAGGAAAAGATCTTCGTCTTCAGATAGATCCCGCCATCCGGAACAAGCAGCCGGCGCTCGCCGGACGGCTCACAGAGCCGCCCTGCGCCGCTCTCGACACTCTCACCTCAGTTGGTTTTGGGGCCAAAGATCATGGTCAAGGAGATGAAGGGCATGCGCGAGCTCTCGTGCGTGCCCGACAGAAAACCCGTCCCGTATGGCGATGGGACTCTGATGTCCGCCGGACCGAGGTCCTTGTATTCGAAGGCCATGCCGAGCGTGACGGTCGGCTTCCAAGCATACAGAAGGCCGGTCGCGTATCGCAAATCGCGGTCCATCGGGGCGTCCGGTGTCCGGTTCCAGGCGGAGACCACCGAGCTGTCATAGGAGGTCCCAGCCTGAAACACCGCCCGGTCGCTGAGTTTGTAACGCATCCCGACGCCGACCCGCCAGGTGTCCCTCCAGTTGCGATCCGTAACGATCACAGAGCCGTTGGCCGCTTTTGTTTCGGAACGCCCGAAGACGCTCCAGTTGGTATAACCCGCGTCGGCGAGCAGAGCGAGTTTGCCCGACACGTCGTGATACAGGCTGATGTTGGCCCCACGAGGCAGGTAAAAGCGATTGTCGGAAGCAGGTGCGGACGCGAGGTACGCTCCGAGATTGGGTCCGATATTCTGAACGCTTATCTTGCCTTCCATGCGCAGGGTGACCTGAGATCGGTAGGTCAGGCCGATCCGGGTCCTGCTTGATGGTTCCAGCAGGGCACTGTAGTGGGTACCGACTCCCCAGTCGTGAAGATCCGCGTCCACGAACCCGTCGGAGAACCCGGGGTCAAGAATGTTCGCGACCGCGTTCTTGTGCCGGAGCGCACCCCGCTCGAGGGAGAGACCGAATCCGAGCGAAAGCCAGTTGTTCACGCGGTATGCAAGCGACGGACGCGCTTCCAGGGCCACGAATGAAACATAGGTGGTCAGGTAGCGTCCCGCCCAGGTCGGTTCGTAGTCCACCTTGATCGCGAACGGCGAGTTGAAGCTGAATCCGAAACTCAGCTTGTCGTTCACGCTGCGCACGAAATACCCCCCGGGGATGAACATCGGGCCACCGACTCTCCAGCCGCCGGTGCCCGAAACGGTGTTGAGTCCGTCCGTGATGAACCCGGAGCTCAGCAGCGCAATCTCGCTCCCCATGAGCATGTGCGTGCCTTTGAGCCGGGTCATTCCAGCGGGATTGAGAAATGCCGTCGAGGCATCTCGCGCGATTGCAGCATGCCCGGCGTAGGCTTCACCGACGTTGGGCGTGCCCACCTCGTAGTTGGCTATCCCTCCGCCCTGCGCAAATGAGGGTGGCGCAAAAATTACCGCAAAAAGCAGGCACCAGCCCGCAGCAACAAAAACTGCCAGGAATGTGTATTTTGATCGCACAGGCATGTTGTGTTCTCCATGTGAATGACTATTGCAGTGGCGAATTTCGATTTCGACCGAGATACTCATCGGAAGCTCGGGGAGCATCAGTGAGGATAATTCCGGTCACGCAGCCGCCAATGAAACTGTTCCCTCATCAATCGCATGAAAGCTGCGAACCGGTCTCATGCAGGCAGGACGGCTCCATTCATTGAGTGCGCTGATTCTCTTGGCATTGCTTGATTTCCTGCAGTCGTAAACCGCGCCGATGTGGACACCGTCGCAATTTCAGATCAGGAGTATAGCCTCCGGCCGATTCGGTGTGGTTGATTGAAACCTTTCGCCTCACAGCCGAGAAACCCTGTATTCACGCATTTCATGATTTTCTCATCTTAATTGATTTAAAACAACTCTAATGCCAAAATTATCATGGAGAATCCAAAGCTCCACAGAGGACGCGGTAAATGGACTATCCGGGGTCAAGATTGCCACGGTATGTGATGGTCGCCGGCCTGTTAACGATACTTATGGGCAGTATCGTGTTGTGGCATGGGTGCCAATCTGCGCCGGAGAATCGGGTTTACAGGATCGGCTGGGCGGAAAATCCCCCGCTCCAGGAACGGGCTGGTGGCGGTCAGCCGACCGGTGTGGCGGTTGAAGCAGTACGAGAGGCTGCGCGGTCACGTGGGATTCGCCTTGAATGGGTGGAACAGCCGCCGGACTCCGAAATGGCGCTCAGGACCAAGAGTGTGGATTTGTGGCCTCTGGTGGTCATCACGCCCGAGCGCAGGAAGACCATATACATCAGCGAGCCCTACTTTGAACCCCCGCTCTGTTATGTAGTCCCGGCCGAGAGTCGGTTCAGGAAGCCCGGAGACCTGGCCAATGCCAGGATCAGCTTCCACGACTTGCCCATCAATCGCGCCTTGCTCAAAAATGAAAGTCCAGAGGCCGGCCTGCTCCCGCGAGAAAACAGGCTGCGCCCGCTGGAAGATGTGTGCAAGGGGAATGCGGATGCGGCCTTCATGGATGAGTCTGTCGCGGTCGCCTCCATGCTGCGTGACTCGCCGTGCGCGAAGCAGCAATTCAGGTTCATTCCGACTATAAGAGAGCACCTGCAGGCTGGAATAGGCGCTACTTTCGAGGCCCGGGCCGCTGCGGACACGCTTCGGGCGGAGATTGGAGCCATGGTGGCGGAAGGGAGACTGGCCGGGATTCTCTCGAACGGGAACTACTTCTCCGGGCGGGCTCCCCAAATCATGGAAGGGCTGCTGGAGGCACGAAGGCGCGAAGTCTGGCTGGGCGGAGGAATAGTCGCTATTTCCTTCCTGTTTGTGATCGCCGTGTGGCAGGCAGTGCGGATTCGTCGGGAACGAAACAAGGCAGTGCGTGCCGAACAGACCGTGCGCGACAGCGAGGCCACGCTGAGCAGCATCCTCCGGGCGGCGCCAATCGCCATCGACATCCTGGGACCTGACAGGAGGTTCCTATCCGTAAACGAACGCACCGTGAAGATGTTCGGCTATAGCAGGGAAGAACTCGTGGGGGAACTTACCGAGAAGCTGTATCCCAGTCGAGACGAGTATGAGCGCGTGGGCAAAATGCTCTATGCGAATCTCTGGCAACGTGGCCAAGCCGAGGCCACCTGCCTGATGCGGCGCAAGGACGGAACTGAACTTCACGCGACACTGAGCGCGGCGCCGCTTTCGCAAGACGACCCGGAACTCGGTGCCATCGTTACCATCCTGGATACGACCGAGCGCAAACGGGCGGAGGAAGAAGTTCGTGAATCGCGCCAGATGCTGCAGTCCGTGCTGGACACGATTCCGGTCCGGGTTTTCTGGAAAGACCGCCAATCGACCTACCTGGGCTGTAATCGGCCCTTCGCATCGGATGCCGGATTGACATCGACGGCCGAGGTTGTGGGCAAGACCGATTTCGAATTCGCACCGACGGAACAGGCCGACCAGTACCGACGCGATGACCGCTGGGTCATCGAGACCGGCCTCCCAAGGATGGGTTACGAGGAGCCGCGTACGACGCTAAGCGGACGCCATACCTGGCTTCGCACCAGCAAAATTCCTTTGCTCGACCTTGAAGGCAGGATTCGCGGCGTGCTCTGCACCTATGAGGACATCACCGACCACAAGCAAGCGGAGATCGCTCTGAAGCGCAACGAATCGATTTTGCGGGCCACCATCGAATCCAGCAGCGACGGCATTTTGGTGGTGACAGAGGGTGGCCGGATTTCTCACTTCAACAGTCAATTCCGCACGATCTGGTCCATCCCGGACGAACTCCAGGGAGAACGGGACGACGAGAGCCTGGTCAACCATGTCTCCCCGAAACTGGCTGAACCGAGTCTGTTCGAGGAGCGCATTCGAACGATATATCGATCGTCAGACAGGACCGAGGAAACACTTTTGCTCAAAGACGGCCGGACGATCGAGAGACGCTCTTATCCCGTGGCCTTACCAAACCATGAAGCCGGACGAGTCTGGCTGTTTCGTGACGTGACGGAGCGCAAACGGGTGGAGCAATCCCTTCGAGTGTTCCAATTCTGCCTCGACAATGCACCTGAATCTGTTCACTGGCTTGGAGCCGACGGGAGGCTGATTTTTGCCAACAGCTCGATGTGCAGGGCACTCGGGTACGCCAAGGAGGAGTTGGAGTCGCTGCACCTTTGGGAAGTTGACCCGGTGTATGGCAAAGATCGCTTCTTTGCTGAATGGGCGAAGTACCAGCTGGACCGGCACGAGGGTGGCGTGTTTGTGGAGACAGTGCACCGGCGCAGGGACGGGACTCTCGTCCCGGTGGAGGTCCTCTCAAAGCACATCTGGATCGGCGACAGTGAACTGCACGTTGCCTTTGCCCGCGACATCACTCAGCGCAGACGCACCGAGGAAAGTCTCCGCGCTTCTCTCGAAGAAAAGACAGCCTTGCTCAGGGAAGTCCACCATCGCGTCAAGAACAACCTTCAGATCGTGAGCAGTCTCCTGGGCCTGCAGGCTGCCCAAACTCAGGATCCACTCGCACTCGGGGTCTTGCAGGACACGCGCAATCGGATCCGCTCCATGGCGTTGATCCATGAAACGCTCTATCGCTCGGACAATCTGGCGCGGGTGAATTTTTCCGCGTACGTTCAAAATCTGTGCAGCCATCTCATCAGTGTGTTCGGAGTCGACCCGTCCCGAATTCAGGTGATCATGCGGGTGGCCGATATCGGGCTGCAACTGGACGAAGCAGTGCCCTGCGGCCTGATCATCAATGAACTGGTGTCAAACGCGCTCAAACACGCATTTCCCGGAGGACGCGCCGGCCGGATCACGCTGGATCTTCAGGCGGAACCCGGCGCCCTCCGGAAGCTGCAGGTAGCCGACAATGGCGTCGGTATCCCGCCGGGTGTGGACCTGAACCGGACGGACACCCTCGGGCTGCAGCTGGTTACCAACCTGGCCGGTCAATTGGGGGCATCCCTGGAAGTGGAACGAGCCGGAGGGACTGTCATCATGCTCAAGTTCCGGGCGCCCGAGACCCATGACCACGCCTGAGGCGAGATAATGAAACCCGCGCGCATTCTTATCGTCGAAGACGAAGCGGTCGTCTCGATGCACATTGCGAGCCGGCTCCAGGCCCTGGGGTACGAAGTGGCAGGCAGGGTCGGGGATTCGGAGAAGGCACTCCTCCTCGCTGGAGAGACGAACCCGGACCTGGTGCTGATGGATATCCGGATCAGGGGAGCGGCCGATGGAATCGACACTGCCCAGCAACTGACGGAGCGCTTCCGGCTTCCGGTGGTCTTTCTGACCGCCTACGCGGAAGACGCAACACTGGAAAGGGCCAAACGGGTCCAACCGCTGGGTTACGTTCTCAAACCATTCGAAGACCGGGAACTGAAGACGGTCATCGAGATGGCCCTTTACAGGCACCAGGCGGAGGAAGAGATCCGCCGGTTGAACCGGCTCTACGCCATGCTGAGCCAGGTGAACCAGGCCATCGTCAGGACCAAATCCAGGGGTGAGTTGTTTTCGGCGATCTGCCGCATCGCAGGGGAGTATGGCCTGTTCAAGGCGTCCTGGATCTGCTGGCGCCAGCCCGAGACGGGTGAAGTGCTGCCCGTGGCCCGGTGGGGTGACGGGCACGGACACCTCGCCCGGGTCACGGTCCGAACCGACGATCCGTCTGAAGGCGATGGCCCAACCGGCAAGGCAATCCGGGAAGGCATCACGAATGTATGTCGCGACCTGATGAGCGATGCCCGAATGACCCCCTGGCGACAGGTTGCCGCCGAAATGGGAGTCCGGTCGGTGGCTGCCGTCCCCATAAGCTTTCAGGGGCGAATCTGTGGAGCCTTCGCTGTCGGCGCCGCGGATCCGAATTTCTTCCAGGAAAGAGAGCTCGGCTTGCTCGAGGAAGTGGCCCTGGACGTTTCCTTCGCGCTGGACAACATGGAGGAGGAGGCGCGACGGCGGCGTGCGGAGGAGGCCTTGCAGGCCAGCGAAGAGCGCTTCCGAAGCCTGTATGAGAACGCCAACATTGGCATTTACAGGACGACTCCGGCGGGAAAGATCCTCATGGCAAATCCAGCCGCCGTGCGGATGTTGGGTTACGACTCGTTCGACGACCTGACGCAGCTCGACCTGGAGGAGACGGGATTCGAGCCTTCCCATCCGCGAAGCGAATTTCGCAGGCAGATAGAGGCCTCAGGAACCATCACGGGATTCGAGAGCGCATGGACCAGGCGAGACGGCACGACCATCTTCGTACGCGAAAGCGCCAGGGCCATTCGTGACGCCGAGGGCAATGTTCTTTACTTCGACGGTACCTTCGAGGATATCACGGAGCAGACGCGGCTCGAGCGACAGCTTCGTCAGGCGCAGAAGATGGAGGCAATCGGCACGCTGGCCGGCGGTATAGCACACGATTTCAACAATATGTTGCAGGGGATCATCGGCTTTACGGATCTCGCGCTCTCCGACCTGCCCCCCGACCACGCCGTGTACGGCTACCTGCAACAGGCTCTGAAAGCCGCGCGCCGCGCCTCGTCGCTGGTCGCGCAGATCCTCACCTTCAGCCGTCAG
>Ga0316628_100002167_pt1 | contig 14376 bp, 11 predicted proteins | sample OWC_Aug_M2_C1_D5_FD_207648 | JGI IMG/M metagenome (GOLD analysis project Ga0316628, IMG submission 207648) | Wetland soil microbial communities from Old Woman Creek delta, Ohio, United States - OWC_Aug_M2_C1_D5_C | ecosystem: Environmental > Terrestrial > Soil > Wetlands | place: USA: Ohio... | reverse complement strand
TAGCCCGGCGGCGCCAGAGGCGGAGGACCTCCTCGGTGGTGCGGGGGTTGGTGACGACGGCCAGCACGGAGCGGCGGCCGCCCCACGGGCAGCGGAAGACGCGGCGCAGCCGCGACTCGGCCACCGCCCGCGCGTCCCGAAGCGGCAGAGCGTCTCAAGACCCTGCCTGTCGTTGGCGTCGAGCGCGGTGTCGGCGTGCAGGGAGAAGCCGTGCCGGCGCAGCACGGCGGTGACGTCCGCGTCCTCGGGTGGCGGCGGCGCCACGAAGGTCCCCGAGGCCTCCTACAGTCTTCGGCGGTGAGGCGTCAGCGGCAGCAGCGGAAGCCGACCGCCGGATCGCCCGTCGTCTCGCCGAACAGGAACCCGGTGTTGCAGCGCAGCAGCCCGGCGGAAGAGCTGCTGCGGTACGAGCCGCCCTTGATGCGGCACGAGCCGGCGCTGCAGCTCGCAGTGCGCTCGTAGGCGTTGCCGCTCATGTCGAACAGCCCGGGGTAGCCGCCCTCGCAGGCCGCGGAGTTTCAAAGCCGTGTGTCCTGTTTCCCGACAGCGCAGCACCGCGGCAACGCGCCCTCGACCTACCTGATGTCGCCCCAGCTCGTCGCGAGCTCGTCGCAGGCGGTGCGGTTGAAGCCATAGCACGTGAGGCTCACCCGGCAGCGCCGACCCGCTGTCGAGCAATCGGCCTCGATGCGGTTTCCCGCGCCGAAGGCCCCCAGGGTCTTCGACACCTCTCCGAGCTGCCGGCCCAGGAGTCGAAGCTGGGCATCAGTGGCGCCGGCGTCTGCGCCAGCCGCGGCGCGCACCAGAGGCTCTTCGTGACGCCCGACTCTGATCGTCTCGACGCGGCCGGTCTTCGCGTCGACGCCGATGCGCAGGCCGCCGTGGAAATACTCCAGGTACACCGTCTGGTCCTTGTAGGGCTCGACCTTCTCCGGTGGCCCGTAAAGAGCGCGCACCCTCTGCTCCACGTCGCCAAACCGCAGGCCTGCGAACGCCATGAAGGTCGCGGGCGCGAGGTGTTCCCGGGGGGTGAACTGGCACTGCGGCACGAGCTCCGAGAGGGCGGTGTCCTCGTACTTCGTGCCCCGCGTGACGGAGACCACCTCGAAGCGAACGCGGTCACCTGCGCGCAGCGCCTGCCCCTCCGGCAGCGCGATGTGCTGGAGGTAGCGCTGGTCGGCGAGCTCGGCCTCGCCGACGACGGTGCCGTTGATCGAGACGCGCAGGCGCTTGACGCGCGAGTTGGCCCTCCAGGTCGCCTCGCTCGAGCTGAGGCCGTCGAAGACGGTGAACTCGCCGGTGAACCGCACCTCGGCGCTGTCGAAGGGGCGCAGCTTCAGCTCCACCCACTCGCCTTCGCCCAGCCCCTTCTTGCCCTCGACCCAGGCCTGGCCCAGGTCGCCGTCGAGGAGCTGCTCGGCGTCGTAGCTGTGCTCGCCCTGTGGCGCGAGCGTCGAGGAGGCGGTCACGTCGACGAGGTCGGGGCAGGTCGTCGCCGGGAAGGGGGAGTTGTCGTACTGCTCTTGCGTCGACGCCCGCGACTCGGCCGTCACCACCAGGGCCGGCGCGGCGGCGAGCGTCAAGGCAGCTACCAGGGCGTGCATGGCGCGAGCAAAGCACGTCCGCGCCGAGCTCGGTCGCCTTCCCGTTCCGAGCGGCCCCGGTGTTGCTAGGGTGTGCCAGTCCTCTCGCCGCAGGGGTGCCCCATGAACCGCTCCGCCGTCGTCTGCTGCTCGCTCCTGCTCGCGGCCTGCACTGCGCCGACGCCCAGCGCGGGGAAGGTCGTCAGCTACCTCGTCACCTCTCCCTGCGCGGCGCACGCCGACGCCGCCAGCTGCAGCGCGGACAGCGCACGGCACTGCACCTGGCTCGGGCTGGGCGCCTGTCCGTCCGGCACCACCTGTCCCTCGGGGGCGTGCGTGCCAAACGACGTCTGTACGACGAAGGCGGACCGCGCCGCGTGCGTCGCCGACGGCAGCTGTGCCTGGTCCAGCGTCGAGCGCCTGTGCCCCGCCGGCGCCACCTGCGCCAGCGGCGGCTACTGCCACGCCCGCGCCGGTGACGGCAGCGGCTGCGCGTGCGTGAGCCCGCTGTTCTGCCCGGCCGGGAGCACCTGCCCGCCGATGGAGTGCGACTGCTCCGGCGGTGGCGCCGGCGGCACTGGCGGCAGCTGCACCTGTGCGTGCACCTCGTGCCAGCCTGGCCAGAGCTGCCCGCCCTGCAGCTGCGACTGCGGCGCGCGGCCCGACGCCGGCTGCGTCGAGGGCGGTACCTGCGCCTGCGCCTGCCCGACCTGCGGCCCGGGCCAGAGCTGCCCGCCGTGCCGCTGCGGCTGCGTCGGCGCGGGCGCGGCGTCGAGCGGCGGCTCGGCCGGGCCCGGCGCCGGCGGCACCACCTCCTGTAGCTGTCCGGCGTGTGTCTCGGGGCAGCCGTGCCCGCCGTGCAGCTGCACCGGCGGCGGCACCTCGCTCGACGCCGGGGCGGCCGACCCCTGCGCCGCGTACACCGACGCGACGACCTGCCGCGCCGACACCTCCGACGCCTGCGCCTGGTACGCCCTCGGAGTGCCGTGCCAGGTCGGCCAGCCGTGCCGCTCGGGCGTCTGCCAGCGCGGCGGCAGCGGCGGCAGCAGCGGCGGCGGTGGCTGCGCCTGCGCCTGCCCCGGCTGCATGCCCGGCGCGACCTGCCCGCCCTGCAGCTGCGACTGCGGCGGCGGCGGGACCACCTGCACGCCGCCGGGGCCCACCCCGGGCGGCCAGCCCTGCCCGGCCATCGGCTGCTTTCCCCAGTGCCCCAACGGGGTGAAGAAGGACGCCAACGGCTGCGACACCTGCACCTGCAACTGACCTTCATCGAAAGGTCAAGAACAAGGACAAGGATAGGAAATCTGGGACACACGAGCCCGCACGGGCCCTTGAGGATCCAGAACCGCTCGTTCGTATTGCCGCCCACGCCGGCGCGCCGGCTGCGCGAAGCCGCTCCCACTCCAAACGGAATGCGGTACAAGGGCGCCGTGACGCGCTCGAAGCGCCCTCGGCTCGGCGTCGCAAACTCCTACGACAGTCGCGCCCGACTCGCGGTCGTGGTGCTCGCGCTGCCGGGTGGCGCAACGCGCGAGCTGGTGCTGCGCGGCGTCGCGGCCGGGCCCCTGCCCCTGACGGCCCTGGAGTCCGCGCTCACCACCGCTCGCGAGCTCGGCCTGCGCGACTTCGTGCTCGACTCCGCCACGCCGCTCCCGCCGCTCCCGCCGGCCGCGTTCGACGGGCTCGGCGACGTTCGCCTTCGCACCGTGAAGCGCCGAAAGAACGGACCAGCTCGACTGCGCGCCCACCGCCGACTGCGGGAGCTGGTTCCGCTGGACGAGACCTGGTCCCTTGCGGACCACGGCATCGACCTGGAGCTCGCCCGAATGACCGACTTGCCCGACGGGTCGGTCGAGTGACGTCACTGGGCATCTGCCTCACGCCCGCGGGCCACGTGGCGCTCGCCGCCGCCGAGGGCGACCCGTCGCTTCCCGAGAGCGTCGCCCGACGCCTTCGGGCCGCGTTCGAGGCCGGCGCGATCCGCGGGCTGCTGCACCTGGGGCTCACCGAGACCGACACCCCGCTGCCCCCTGCGTTCAGCTACTGGCGAGAGCTGGCCAGGTCGGTGGTCGCCGCCGTCTGCACCACCCCCGGCATCGAGGAGCTGCGCGACCGGGTCACCCTGGCTCCCGACGACGAGCTGCTCGAGCGCCTCGCCTCCGCCGCGCCGCCGATGCAGGGTGGCGAGTACGTCAGCGTGGCGGTGCTCGCGCGGCTGCGCACCGAGCTCCTCGCCGAGCTGCGCGCGGAGCTGCGGCGCGACCCGAAGCAGAGCGTGCAGGCGCTGCTCGCTTCCCACAGCGCCGCCTGGCACGTGGTGGGCCGGGTGCACCTGCACCTCGCCGAGAACAAGGGCGACCTCCAGCGCCCGTTCGCCTTCCTCGCCAGCTACACCACCGGCCTCTCGCCGCAGGGCAAGCCGCAGCACCGGCCGCTGGGTGAGGCCGTCCGCGCCTCCTCGACGGCGCGCGACAAGGCCCGGCTGCTGGCGCTCCTGGTCCCGCTCCAGCAGGCGGCCGCTCGCGCTCCGTTCATGAAGGAGCTCGTCGACTCGGGCCAGGTCTTCCGGCCCCTGGCGTGGACTGCGCGCGAGGCGCACCGCTTCCTCAAGGAGCTGCCCGCGCTCGAGGACTGCGGCGTGGTGGTGCGCGTGCCCGACTGGTGGAAGCCGCGCAGCCCTCCCCGCCCAGCGGTGTCGGTGGTGCTCGGCGGCAAGCAGCCCTCGGCGCTCGGCCTCGACGCGCTGCTCGACTTCTCGGTGCGCCTCACGCTCGGCGGGGTCGAGCTCACCGAGGCCGAGCTGAAGGCGCTGCGCGCCGGCGCCGAGGGCCTGGTGCTCCTCAAGGGCCGGTGGGTGGAGATCGATCGCCAGAAGCTCGACCAGGTGCTGGCGCACTGGCAGGCCGTGCAGCGGCAGGCCGGCGAGGGCATCTCCTTCGCCGAGGGCATGCGCCTGCTCGCCGGCGCCGGCATCGGCGCGGCCGACGACGCGCCCGAGGTGCGCGAGTGGTCGGGCGTGCAGGCCGGCGCGTGGCTGGACCAGACGCTGCAGCGCCTGCGCGCGCCCGGCGACGCCGACCCCGGCGAAGACCTGCGCACCGAGCTGCGCCCCTACCAGCGCGCCGGCGTGCAGTGGCTGTGGTTCCTCGCGCAGCTGAAGCTGGGGGCGTGCCTGGCCGACGACATGGGCCTGGGCAAGACGGTGCAGGTCCTCGCCCTGCTGCTGCTGTACCGGCGGCGCGCTGCGGCCGGGGCGCCTCACCTGCTGGTCGTGCCCGCCTCGCTCATCGCCAACTGGAAGCTGGAGGCGCGGCGCTTCGCGCCCTCGCTGAAGGTGGCCGTCGCGCACCCCTCGGAGCTGGCGTCGAAGCAGCTCGCGGCCGGCGAGCCCGCGTCACTCGCCGGCGCGGACGTGGTCATCACCAGCTACGGCACCCTGCTGCGCGCGCCGTGGATGAGCGAGCGCCGCTGGGGCCTGGTGGTGCTCGACGAGGCGCAGGCGATCAAGAACCCGGGCGCTCGCCAGACGCGCGCCGTCAAAGGCCTCCAGGGCGAGGGCCGCGTCGCGCTCACCGGGACGCCGGTCGAGAATCGCCTCGGCGACCTGTGGTCGATCTTCGACTTCCTCAACCCGGGCCTGCTCGGCACCGCGAAGCAGTTCGGCGACTTCACCAGGCAGAGCAGCTCGTTCGGGCCCCTGCGCGAGCTCACCAGACCGTACATCTTGCGCCGCCTGAAGACCGACCGGGCGGTGATCTCCGACCTGCCCGAGAAGAGCGAGCTCAAGGCGTGGTGCGCGCTGAGCAAGCGCCAGGCGGCGCTGTACCAGGAGTCCGTCGAGGCCCTCGCCCGCGAGCTGCGCCAGGTCGACGGCATGAAGCGGCGCGGCCTGGTGCTCTCGTACCTGCTGCGCTTCAAGCAGCTCTGCAATCACCCCTCGCAGTGGTTGGGCGACGGCGCCTGGGCCGCGGCGGACAGCGGGAAGCACCAGCGCCTCGCGGAGCTGTGCGAGGTCATCGCCTCGCGCCAGGAGAAGGTGCTGGTGTTCACCCAGTTCAAGGAGCTGACCCGGCCGCTGGCCGCCTGGCTGGAGCGCCTCTTCGGCCGCCCGGGCCTGGTGCTCTCGGGAGAGACCGCGGTGAAGCAGCGGCAGGCGCTGGTGCAGCGCTTCCAGGAGGACGAGGCGGTGCCGTTCTTCGTCTTGTCCCTCAAGGCGGGCGGCACCGGCCTGAACCTCACCGCGGCGTCGCACGTCATCCACTTCGACCGGTGGTGGAACCCGGCGGTGGAGAACCAGGCCACCGACCGCGCCTTCCGCATCGGGCAGCGGCGCAACGTGCTGGTGCACAAGTTCGTCTGCCGGGGCACCGTGGAGGAGCGGGTGGACGAGCTCATCGAGGCGAAGCGCAGCCTGGCCACCGAGCTGCTCGAGGGCGGCGGAGAGCTGAAGCTGACCGAGCTGGACGACGGCGCGCTGCTGAAGATGGTATCGCTCGACCTGCACACCGCGAGCGCGGAGGGATGACGCACATGGCCTGGTACACTCGAGGATTCGCGCCGTACGTCCCGGCGCGCGCCCGGCAAGCGCAGGCACGGCGAGAGGCGCGCGCGCTCGCGAAGCAGGGCGAGGCGCTCGACCCGGTGCAGATCGAGGGGCGCGCCATCGCCAGGACGTTCTGGGGCCAGGCGTGGTGCAGGCACATCGAGACCTACAGCGACTACTCCAACCGCCTGCCGCGCGGCCGCACCTACGCCCGCAACGGGTCGGTGCTCGACCTGAAGCTCGAGCCGGGGAGGGTGCGGGCCAGGGTGATGGGCTCGACCCTGTACCGGGTGAAGGTCGACGTCGCGCCGTTGGACCCGCGCCGGTGGAAGGCGCTGGTCGGCGGATGCGCCGGGGAGATCGACTCGGTCGTCGAGCTGCTCAGCGGCACGCTCTCTGACGGCGTGATGACGCGGCTGTGCCACCCCGACTCGGGCCTCTTCCCCGCGGCGCAGCAGTTGACGATGTCCTGCTCGTGCCCGGACTACGCGGGGCTGTGCAAGCACCTCGCGGCGGTGCTGTACGGCATCGGCGCGCGCCTCGATCGCCAGCCGGAGCTGCTCTTCGAGCTGCGCGGGGTCGACAAGCTGGACCTGGTGAGCGCGACGACCGGCGCCGCGCTGACGAGCAAGCAGGGCGGCGCCGACGAGCTGCGCGGCGACCGTTTGGCGGACATCTTCGGCATCGAGCTCGACGGCGAGGCCGCGCCCGAAGCGGTGGCGGCACCTCCCGTCAAGCCGGCGGTCGCGCGGCGACGCAAGGCGGCCGCGTCCCCGCTGACGCCAGGCGACGAGGGCGGCGCGCCAGCGACCGAGCAGCGGCGCAGGGCGGCCAGGTCCCCGGCGCCGAAGGCGCGCCCCGGCGGCGAGGGCGTGTCGCAAGGCCGGACGCCGGGAGCCGAGCGCCTGGCGGGGCCGCGCGCAAAGAAGCCGGCCAGGCGCAGGGAGGTGAGGTCCCAGGTGGAGGAGTTGGCGGACGCGATCGAGGCCCTGGCGAAGGCGCGGGCGCGCGACTTCGCCGCGCTCGACCGTGCGTTGGCGCGACGCCGGCGGTGAAGCCTGAGGCCCAGCGACCTCATCTGAGAACGTGGTCATCGGCCGCCACGCCATCGCACCGCGGCCAGACACCGACGCGCCTCAGGCTCGTGGAGAACACACCACCGCGAGCACCCGCCCAATCCGCTGGCGCTCTCCCTTCGGTACCCCGGCCGCGTCAGCGAACGCCGCCCACTCAGTCCACGAAGACGTGGTTGGTCCCCAGGGACAGCGGCGAGGGGACGTGGACCCGGGCAGCGTGTGCGGAGAAGTCGACGTGCATCACGTCGCCAGGCTGGAGCGACTCGCCGGTGAGCGGCGGCAGGAGCCACGACAGCCGTTCCCAGTCGATGTCGATTCTGACGTCGCGCGACAAGCCGGGCTCGGCGAACGGCGCGAGCTGGTCCAGGGACGTCGAGAGCCCGCCCTCCGAGAGCCGAACGAACGGCCGCGCGTCGAGGGGGGCGCTCGCCCTGCCGTCGTCGATCCTCCACACGCGAAACACGGCAGGCGCCGGCTCCTCACCTTCGGCGGTCGCTCTGAGCTCCAGGTCTGCCGCAAAGAAGACGAAGAAGTCGGGGTCGTCCTCCGTGCTCCAGCCTTGCCGCAACGACTCCACGGTAGGGCCAACGATGACCAGGGCGTTGCCATTGTCCGCCGCGACCTCGAGCACCCATGCACTGCTCATCTGGCTCCTCCCATCGACTGAGAAACTCCGGTCACGGCCGCGTCCTCCGGACCGATACCATCCGTTCGGTTTTGAGCCCACTCGAGTTGTCGCTCCAGCCGCCACACCTGCCCACGGCAGTTCACCATCCGGCGTAGAGCGGCCTTACCTGAGGAGATCCAGACCGCAGAACCGCGAGGGTGGCCCGGCGGCGCAGCCGCGACTCGGCCACCGCCCCGCGCGCCCGAACGAAGCCGTAGCGGCAGGGCGTCGCCAGACCCTGCCTGGGAGTGACGTCAGCCGGCGTCGGCGGCGCCCAGCAGTTGCTCGATGCGCAGGCGGTGGCTCGAGGTGGGGTACGTGGCGAGGAAGGCCTCGCCCCGCGCGTTCGCCTCGTCGCGGCGGCCGAGGGCGAGCAGCGCTTCGACGACGATCAGCTCCCGCTCCTGCACGAAGGCGCCCTGGGGGAAGGCGGCCTCGTGGCGCGCCGCCGCGGCCAGCGCGGCCTGCGGATCCGACGCGCGCAGCGCGCGGAAGGCCTCGTCGAGCAGCGCCAGCTCGCCCGGCCCCGCGTCGGGCGCCACCCCGGCGCCGCCGTCGTCCCGCGCCACCGGCGACGGCGCCCGCGGCGGCGGAACGACCGGCGGCCGGGCGACGGGCTCGGCTCCGGCGTCGGCGAGCTCCTCGGCGGGCGGAGGCGGAGGCGCCGCGACGGCGACCGGCGCCGGGGCCGCCGGCGGCACCGCCGTCGCGGGTGCCTGCGGCTGCGCCGGCCGCAGCGCCAGCGCGAGCGTGACGCCGGCGGCCACCAGCACGGTCACCGCGCCGGCCACCACCTTCGCGCGGAGCGCCTTCGCCAGCTTCGCGCCGGTGGCCAGCGGCGCGTGGGCCAGCGGCAGGCCCGCCGCCACCGCCTTCAGCTCGGCCGCCGTCGGCTCGTCCTCGGCCGCGCTGGCGAGCACCGCGCGCAGCGCCTCGCTGTCCCTGAGCCGGGGAGGATCGCGCTGGGTCGTCATGGCTGATCTCCCGGCCGGCGGCTTCGGAGCGCCGCCTCCTCGATGATGGCCCGCGCGGCGCGGTGCCGCGAGTAGGCGGTCTGCAACGGGCAGCCGACCGCCGCCGCCACCTGCGGCATCGCCCACTCCTCGAGCTCGTACAGCACGAAGACGGCGCGCTTGTCCTCGTCGAGCTCGTCGAGCAGCCGCTCGAGCCACGCCCTCGCCTGGCTCTGCTGCACGGCCTCGCCCTGGGTCGCCGGCGCGCTGCCTTCCGGCGGCTGGGCGGTGACGATCTCCCGCCGGAGGTGCGCCTTCGCCCGCAGGTCGGACGCGACGCGCAGGCAGATGCCGAACAGCCAGGTGGTCACCGCGCTCGAGCCGTCGAAGCTGCCGAGCCGCCGGTGCACCACCAGGAACACCTGCTGCGTCGCGTCGGGCACGTCGGCGCGGGCCACGCCCAGCCGCCGCAGGCTGCGGAAGACGAACGCCGCGTGGCGCGAGTAGACGTCGTCGAACGTCGTCTCCGCCGCTCCGGCGCGCGCGCTCCCCTGGGTCAAGGCCAGCATTCTGGAGGCTGAATGGGGGGACCGGGGCGGAATTATCATTCACCACAGCCGAATCGAGAGGCCCAGGCCCGCCTCGAAGGTGACGGCGGAGGAGGGCAGCAGCTCGAGGGTGGCGCCGCTCGCGTCCACGTACACCAGGCTCGGCCGCAGCACCCGCGCCGCCAGGCCCAGGCCCCCGGTGAGCTCCACCCGCTCGGTGAGCGACCACCCGGCGCGCACCCGCCCGCCGAGGTCCAGCAGCGGCCGCACGCTGCGCGACGCCAGATCGAAGCCGAAGCCCTGGGCGATCAGCGCGCCCACCAGCACGCTGGCGCAGGCGGTGAGCAGCACCCGGCCGGGCCGCAGCGCGAACGGGCACACCGCCAGCTCCGAGGCGACCGCCGACGCGGTGACGCCCCCCGGGCCGGCGTTGCGGGTGACGGGCAGCCAGCCCTCCACGCCGAGCTCCAGGCCCGCGCCGGAGGGCAGCGCGCCGTACGCCCCCACCCGCAGCCCGGGCGTCGGCAGCGTGACCTTGCCCAGGCCGAACAGCGGCCAGACGTCCAGCTCCAGCCGCGCGCGCGGCTCCGGCGGGGGCGGAGCGGGCTCGGGCTTCGGCACCAGCACCCGGACCTTCGGCTCCGGCGGCTGGTCCCCGTCGGGTGGCGCGGCGGCGGCGGGCGGCGCGGCGGGCGTCTCGGCGTCGATGAGCAGCGCGATGATGAAGGTGACCGCCTCGTCGAGGCTGGCGCAGGACTCGCCGGCGGCGTGGTGCTCGCGGCTGCCCAGGGTGCGGCCCTCGCGATCCTGCACCGAGATCACCGCGCGCCAGCCGTCGGCCTCCTTGAGCAGCACGCCCTCCACCGTCCGCTCGGCGCTGGTCGGCCCGACGAAGACGGCACGGCCCAGGCGCGCCTCCACCGCGGCGGCCACGCGGTGGCCGTCGATGCAGCCGCCGGCGCCGGGGCCCCTCGCCCACTGCAGCCCCCAGCTCGCGGCGCCCGCGCTGGTCGAGGCGAGCGACGCCAGCGCTACCAGCGCCCGCCGGGCCCACGCAGCGCTGCGCCGTCCATGCCCGGTCACGGCCGCGAGACGTAGCAGCCGCGTGGGCGCGCGACAAACCGATGATAAGTCCGCCGGGCTGCCCCCATTCAGTCGGCCAGGAGGGACGATGGGTCAACTCAGCGATGGCGGCACGAGGAACGAGGACACGGTGGCCTGGGTGAGGCGAAGCGTCGGCGCGCTGCTGCTGGTCGGGGCCCTCGCCGGGTGCCCGTCGTTGGTCCCGGTGGGGTGGCTCGCGCCGCGCGACGCCGGCGCCGGCCCGGACGGCGGCGCCTGCGTGCCGCAGAGCTGCGCGGCGCAAGGCCTGGAGTGCGGCTTCGCCACCGACACCTGCGGCCAGCGCCTGGACTGCGGCAGCTGCGGGCCCCGCTCGTTCTGCGGCGGCCCGCGCGGCCCCGCCACCTGCTGCCAGCCACGCTCCTGCGCCGAGGCCCACCACGAGTGCGGGGTGCTGGACGACGGCTGCGGGCACCAGCTCACCTGCGGCACCTGCTCCAGCGCTTCGACCTGCGGAGGCAGCGGCCTGGAGGGCGTCTGCGGCACCCCGCAGTGCACCGCCGACGGCTGGTGCTGGGAGCAGCCGGTGCCCGTCGGCCAGAACCTCAACGACGTGTTCGCGGTGTCGGGCACCCTCGCCTGGGCGGTGGGCGGTGACGGCGACCGCGGCGGCGCCATCGCGCGCTGGGACGGCGTCGCCTGGCGCAACGTGACGCCCGAGCCAATGGCCGGCGTCACCGGGGTGTGGGCCAGCGGGCCCGACGACGCGTGGTTCACGCTGATCGACGGCTCGGTGCGCCACTTCGACGGCACGGGCTGGTCGACCACCGTCGTCGCGCCCTCCCATCGGCTCACCGCGGTCTCCGGCAGCAGCCCCACCGACGTCTGGGTGGTCGGCAACGAGGCCTCGGCGCACTTCGACGGGCAGACCTGGCGCTCGCTGCCCCTCGACCCGCAGGTGTTCCTCGCCGACGTGGTGAGCTTCGGCCCCACCGACGCGTGGGCGGTCGGCCAGGTCTGGACCAGCCCCACCGACGGCGGGTGGCCCGTCGACGCCATCGCGCTGCACTCGGACGGCAGCGGCTGGGTGCGGGTCGGGCTGCCACCGACGCCTCAGGCCGTCGGCGGCCTGCAGAACGTCTGGGGCAGCGGCGGCGCCGACGTGTGGCTGGGTGGCGGCCCGCTGCTCCACTGGGACGGGGCGGCGGTCTCTTCGGCGACGGGGCCGAACCTGCCGGCGCCGTGGAACGCCGGCGGTGCGCCGAACGGCGAGGTGTGGGCGGTGTCGTCGATGGCCGACTCGCCGGTGGCGCGCCTCGACGGCGGCGTGTGGACGAGCGCGGGCACGGCGCTGCCCCGCCGGCCGCTCGGCGCCAGCTACGTCCGCAAGTGGGCGGTGGCCGGCACCGCCGCCGACGACGTCTGGCTGGCCGGCCCCGCCGGCGTCATCGAGCACTGGGACGGGCGGACGCTCGCGCCGGCGAGCCGCAGCTTCGGCATCGCCAACCTCAACGCCGTCGACGGCACCGCGACCGATCTCTGGGTGGCGACGCAGGACGGCGCGCTGCACTCCGACGGCACGCGCTGGACGCCGCTGATCGTCAACCAGGAGCTCTCGGACGTCTTCGGTCTGGGCGACGGCAAGGCGCTCGCGATCTCGGGCGACGGCGTCCTCGAGTACGACGGGACGGTGTGGACGGTGGCGCAGCCGTGCGAGGTGGCGCTGAAGGCGATGCACGGCTCGAGCCCGGTGGACGTGTGGGCCGTCGGCCTGCACGGCGCCGCCCTGCACCTCGGCCCCACCGGCTGGGCGCGCGCCGACCTGCCGGCCACCGACGACCTGAGCGACGTCTTCGTGCTCTCGCCGACCGACGCCTGGGCGGTGGCGGCGACCACGGGCACCGCCTGGCACTGGACCGGCTCCGCGTGGACCTCCTTCGCCACCCAGGCCACCGGCGCGATGGCGGTGTGGGCCAGCGGCCCGTCGGACGCGTGGGCGGTGGACGGGACGCACGTCTTCCACTGGGACGGCGCGGCCTGGTCGCAGGTGGTCGGGCTGCCGGCCTGGCCGGTGACGCCCAGCGCGATCTCCGGCACCGGGCCGCGCGACGTGTGGGTCACCGGCGGGCTCTACTACGCGAGCGCGATCAGCTACCACGGCGCCACCGCGCACTTCGACGGCACCGGCTGGAGCATCGAGGACCTCGGGGAGGACCGCCCGGTGAAGGCGGTCTTGGCCACCGCCACCGACGTCTGGGCCGTCGGCCTGGAGGGCATGGTGCTCCGCCGCCGTCGATGACCTCGCGCTGATTCCGTAGTACGCGCCCCCCTCCCCCGGGAGGGAACCATGTCCGAAGCCGCCGCACCCGAGGCCCCCAAGGCCTCCGTCGAGTTCAAGCCCTTCGTCTCCGACGAGACGGTGATGAAGGAGTTCACCCCCAAGGCCATCACCATCGGCGCGGCCTTCGGCATCATCTTCGGCGCGGCGACGGTGTACCTGGCCCTCAAGGCCGGCCTCACCGTCTCGGCCTCGATCCCCATCGCGGTGCTGGCGATCTCGCTTTTGCGCAAGCTCGGCGGCTCGACGATCCTCGAGAACAACATCGTGCAGACCATCGGCTCGGCCGGCGAGTCGATCGCCTCGGGCGTGGTGTTCACCCTGCCCGGCTTCCTCTTCCTCGCCCGCGACGAGAACGGCCAGAGCATCGGCGCCCCGTACTTCTCGTACTGGACGATCTTCACCCTGGCGCTGCTGGGCGGCGCGCTGGGGGTGATGATGATGATCCCCCTGCGGCGCTCGCTGATCGTGAAGGAGCACGCCAACCTGCCCTACCCCGAGGGCACCGCCTGCGCGCAGGTGCTGATCGCCGGCGAGAAGGGCGGCGAGCTGGCGAAGACGGCCTACTTCGGCGTCGGCTTCGCGATGGTCTACGCGCTGTTCCAGCGCGTGCTGCACGTGATCGGCGACTCCGACGGGGCGCTCGGGTCGCCGGCGCTGACCACCCGGCAGGACAACAAGGTGTTCCCCTCGGCGACGCTGGACGGCGACATCACCCCCGAGTACCTCGGGGTGGGCTACATCATCGGCCCCCGCATCGCCGGGGTGCTGGTGGCCGGCGGAGTGCTCGCCTGGCTGGGCCTCATTCCCCTGCTCGCCTCGCTGGTGCCGCCCGACGCCATCGCCACCCAATTGGTGAAGCTGGGCTACCTGAAGGACGTGCTCACCGAGGGCGGCAAGGGCCACTGGCACCCGGCCACCCACAGCTTCGACAGCACCGCCCGGGCGATCTACTTCGCCTACGTGCGGCAGATCGGCGCCGGCGCGGTGGCGGCGGGCGGCTTCATCACCCTGGTCAAGACGCTGCCCACCATCATCTCCTCCTTCCGGGAGGGCTTCGCCTCGCTGCGCGGCGGCGTGAAGGCGGTGGCCGCCAGGCGCACCGAGAACGACCTGCCCATCGGCGTGGTGCTGGCCGGCAGCGCGGCGCTGATTTTGATCATGGCGGTGCTGCCCTTCATCCCCGGCACCTCGATTCCGTCGAAGCTGCTGCTGGGCGTGTTCATCGTCATCTTCGGCTTCTTCTTCGTGACGGTGTCCTCGCGCATCGTGGGCGTCATCGGGTCCAGCTCCAACCCCATCTCGGGCATGACCATCGCCACCCTGATGGCCACCTGCCTGGTCTTCGTGGGCCTGGGCTGGACCGGCGACGTCTACCAGCCGATGGCGCTGTGCGTGGGCGGCATGGTGTGCATCGCGGCGGCGAACGCGGGCGCCACCTCGCAGGACCTGAAGACCGGCTTCCTGGTCGGCGCGACGTCGCGCAGCCAGCAGCTGGGCCTGGTGATCGGCTGCGTCGCCGCGGCGGCGGTGATCGGCATCACCGTGCAGGTGCTGGACACGCCCACCGAGGCGATGCGGCTGGCCGGCATCACCCACGCCATCG
>Ga0316628_100002166_pt1 | contig 14378 bp, 9 predicted proteins | sample OWC_Aug_M2_C1_D5_FD_207648 | JGI IMG/M metagenome (GOLD analysis project Ga0316628, IMG submission 207648) | Wetland soil microbial communities from Old Woman Creek delta, Ohio, United States - OWC_Aug_M2_C1_D5_C | ecosystem: Environmental > Terrestrial > Soil > Wetlands | place: USA: Ohio... | reverse complement strand
TTCGTGGGCGAGTTCCTGATCCTCTCCGGCACCTGGCTCTCCCGGCTCCACGCGCCGGCGCTGATCGCGGCGCTGGCGGCGGTGGGCGTGATCCTGGGGGCGGTCTACATGCTGCTCCTGGTGCAGCGCCTCTTCTTCGGCCCCATCCGCAAGGACGAGAACCGGAGCCTCCCCGACCTCTCCGTGCGCGAGGGCTTCGTGCTGGCGCCCATGATCGTGCTCATCGTCGTCATGGGCCTGCTGCCGCAGCCGTTCCTCCGGCCGGTGAAGCCGTCGGTGGACCGCCTGGTGCAGCGCTTCCAGGCGGTCGAGACCAAGCGGGGCGGCCCCCAGCAGGTGGGCACGGTCCCGAGCGCCATCTCCAGGCCGGCCGTCTCCGCCAAGACCGAGCGCCCGGCGGGCGCGGACGGCGTCGTCTCCAGGCGCGAACCGGAACCGGCCCGGGCGGCCGCGGCCGGAGGGAACTGACATGACCGGTTTCCCGACCACGAGCTTCACGGCCTTGATCCCGGTGGCCGTCCTGACCCTGGGGGCCATCGTCCTGCTGCTCAGCGAGGTCTTCCTGGTCTCCGGCAAGCGGGGCTACCAGTCGGTCCTGACGGTGGTGTTCGCGTGCCTGGCCGCCATCTCGGCGCTGGCCATGCCCCGCCCCGGCCCGGTGTTCGGGGGCCAGGCGGCGGCGGACGGGTTCTCCGTGTTCGTGACCGTCATCGTCTGCGCCGGGCTGGCGCTCTCGGCGCTGGTGGGCGCGAGCTGGCTGGAGGCGCGCAGCTCGGAGCGGGGCGAGTTCTACGCGCTGGCGACCTTCGCGTCGGCGGGCATGGTGCTCCTGGGGATGGCCAGCGATCTGCTGGTCGCCTTCATCTCGCTGGAGGTGATGAGCATCTCCACCTACGCCCTGGCCGCCTTCCTGCGCCGCGGGCTGCGCCCCTCCGAGGCGGCCTTCAAGTACCTGGTGCTGGGTGCGGTCTCCTCGGCGCTGTTCGTGTACGGCTCGGCGCTGCTCTACGGCGCCTGCGGCTCGACCTCCTTCGCCAGGCTGGCGGCGGGGCGCGGCTCGTCCCTGTTCCTGGTGGGGATGGGGCTGGTGCTGGCGGGGGTGGCCTTCAAGGTGGCGGCGGTGCCGTTCCATGCCTGGACGCCGGACGTGTACGAGGGCGCGCCCACGCCGGTGACGGCCTTCATGGCGGCGGGGGTGAAGACGGCCTCGTTCGCGGTGCTGGTCCGGATCTTCCTGGCGGCGGAGACCGGGCTGGCCGAGCGGGTGGCCGGGTTCGGCGGCCTGGTCTCGGCGCTGGCGGTCCTCACCATGATCGCGGGCAACCTGCTGGCGCTCCCGCAGCGCAGCGTGAAGCGGATGCTGGCGTACTCCTCGATCGCGCACGCGGGCTACCTGCTCATCGGGGTGGTGTCGGCGGGGATCGCCGGCGCGCGGGACGAGTCGGTGGCGTCGCTGCTCTTCTACCTGGCCGTCTACACCGCCACCGTCATCGGCGCGTTCGCGGTGGTGGGCGTGCTGGAGCGCCGGGGGGAGGGCGAGCGCGATCCGGGCGAGGCCTGGGATCTGTCCCGCTTCGCGGGCCTGGCGCGGCGGCGCCCGGCGCTGGCCTTCGCCATGGCGGTCTTCCTGCTCTCGCTGGCGGGCATCCCGCCCACGGCGGGGTTCTTCGCCAAGCTGTACCTCTTCCGCGCCGCCATCGGCGCGGGCTTCCCCATCCTGGCCCTGATCGGCGTGCTCACCAGCGCGCTGGGCGCCTACTACTACCTGCGCGTGGTCCTGTACATGTACATGCGTCCGCCGGAGGTGGAGGTCGAGTCCACGCTCTCGGCCGCCTCGCTGGGCGTGGCGCTCGGGGCGGCGGTCCTGGTGGTGCTGCTGCTGGGGATCGTGGCGGACCCGCTGGTGGCGCTGGCCAAGGCGGCGGGTGCGCTGGGGTAGGGAGCTCGGGTCGTTCGGGGTGGATGTCGGGCAGGACGGCTCGAAGCGGCCCGGCGGCCCTACGCGCCTCCGCCCGGTTCCCCCTGTGCCGCTACCGCGGTCGCGCAGCTGATCCGGCGGTCGCGCGCGCCCGACGGCACTGGTCGGGGGCGATGCGCGGCGAACTCGCCCGGCCACTTCGCGCTGCGCGCGATGGCCGGGCTCAGACAACGCCGCGCCCGCCACGCGAGTCTCAGGCCGCGCGCGTTCCTCGCTCCTAGACGGCCGCGCGCCCGCGGTGCTCGCGGCACAGGGGGCCCGGGCTCCGGCGCTGCGGGGTCGTCACGGCGTTCCGTCCCATGGGCGCTCCACGAGCCGAAGCCGCTACCGCTCGTTCGCGAGCGGCAGCGGCCGCGAGCCGTCAATGCGTGAGGGTCCAGGTGATCGCGAGCACACGATCGCAGCGCTGGAGGACCGGCGAGATCGAGGCGGGATCGACAACGCGCCAGGCCTCCGCCACGCGAAGAGCGGCGACGACCTCGTCCGCGCTGCCGGCCGCCACACGCCAGAGGTGAAGCCGGTCGCCACCCTGGCGGCGATTGCCCTCGCTCAGATTGAGCGCCATCGAGGCTGCGGCCCGCCGGATCTGACGCGCCAGGTCCGGATCGTGTCGAGCGATCGCGGCGAGCGGCGCGTGAAGGTGCCGGATGGCATCGAGCGCGAGTTCGAAAGCTTGGAAGGTCACGGGCAACTCCTTTCGGGTGGGGTTCGCCCATTCCCGGCGCAGGTTCCGTGACGGCCCGGCGTTCCATCACCGTCAGATGAATGTGGGCCGGCGCGGAACGTGCGCCGCCCAAGGCGACCCCACCCGAAAGGAGTTGCACGATCCGGCATCGATTCGGGGTCCGACTCCGACTTCGGGATCCGACTCCGACTCCGGGATCCGAATCCGACTCGGGATCCGACTCCGCCAGAGCGCGCCCCAGCTACCTCCGCGTGAGCTCCTCCGCCCGGAACGGCTTCGCCAGCGCCTCCGCGCTCGGATGCCTTCGCGCGGTGCTGCTCACCAGCGATGGGTGGATCCCCGTCACCACGGTGCGCACGCCGGAGCGCGTGGCCGCCAGCAGCAGCCGATCGACCTCATCGACTCCCCAGTCCGCGACGCAGCAGGCGACGCCTCCCAGCTCGAGCTGGGCCAGCGCCTCGCGGCCGTCGGATGCGGTCCGTACCTCGTGGCCCTCGAGCCGGAGGGCGATGGCCAGCGCCTCGCGGAAGTTCCGATCCGCGTCGACGAGCAGGTACGTCATGACAAAAAAATAGAAGTGCAAAGCGCAGCTGAAGTGGCGGGGGGGGGACCTACCTCAACAGTCTGCTTTGCACTTCTGCACGTAATGGGAGCAAGGAGGGTGCCAGGGCCTGGCCTGGCGGCGCCGCCGCTGAAGCCGAGTGGTTTCTTGTGATTGTGCGACCCGCGGACCCGCAGCCCGGCCCGCTTGGGGGATCCGATGCGGCCACCCATTTCAGCAATGAAAGTCGCGTTTCAATCCTGAAACCAATTTCATCCCCCGACCTGGGGACAACTTCCCCGTCCCGGGGAGGCGGTCCGGGGGATCGGGGGTCCGGTGTAGCTGGGCAAGCTAGCCGGGCTCGTGCGACTCGATCCCGAGCCGCTTCATCTTCCGCCACAGCGTGGTGTTCGAGACCCCGAGCTCCCGCGCCGCGCCCGGGAGGTCGTGCGGGTTGCGGAGCAGCGCCGCCTCGATGGTCCGGCGCTCCGCCTCCTCGACGGCCTGGGCCAGGGTGGCGGAGGCGCCGGCCTGGGACGGGGGCACCGCGTCGATGTGGATGTCCCGGGCCCGGATCTCCCGCGAGGAGCAGAGCGCGGCCGCCTGCTCCATGACGTTCTCGAGCTCGCGCACGTTGCCGGGCCAGTCGTGCTCCAGCAGCCGCTCGGCCCCCTCGGCGGTGAGCACCCTGTCCGCGCCGGTGCGCTGGTTGAAGCCCTGCAGGAAATGGGCGGCCAGGAGCGGCACGTCCTCGCGGCGCTCGCGCAGCGGCGGGATGCGCAGCGGGACCACCGCCAGCCGGTAGAACAGGTCCTCGCGGAAGCGCTTCTCGGCGATGGCCCGGCGCAGGTCCTGGTTGGTGGCGGCGATGATCCGGACGTCGACCTGCACCGGCGTGGACTCCCCCACCCGCCGGATCTCCCCGTCCTGGAGCGCCCGCAGGAGCTTGGCCTGGAAGCCGGGTTGGGTCTCGCCGATCTCGTCGATGAAGAGGGTCCCGCCGTCCGCCTCCTCGAACATGCCGCGCCGGGCGCGGGTGGCGCCGGTGAAGGCCCCGCGCGCGTGGCCGAAGAGCTCCGACTCGAGCAGCGTCTCGGTGATGGCCGCGCAGTTGACCGGGATGAACGGGCGGTCGCTGCGGCGGCTGGCCACGTGCAGGGCGCGCGCCACCAGCTCCTTCCCCGTGCCGGACTCGCCGGTGATGAGCACGGTGGCCTCGGTGGGGCCGACCCGCATCACCTTGTCGAGCACCTCGCGCATGGCGGGCGACCGGCCCACGATGTGCTCCAGCCCGTACCGCTTGCGGAACTCCTCGGCGTAGAGGGTCACCTCGCCCAGGAGCCGGCGCCGCTCCAGCGCCTTGCCCACCCGGAGCAGCACCTCCTCCGACTGGAAGGGCTTGGTGAGGAAGTCGTAGGCGCCGTCGCGCATGGCCTCCACCGCCGACTCGATGGTGCCGTACGCGGTCATGACGATGACCTGGGTCTGCGGCGACGATCGCTGCACCGCCTGCAGCAGCGCCATGCCGTCCAGGGTGGGCATGCGCAGGTCGGTCAGGACCACGTCGTAGGTGCCCTGGGCCAGCTGCTCCAGCGCGCCGGCCCCGTCGGCGGCCTCGCCCACCTGGTGCCCAGCCTCGCGCAGGAGCATGGCGGTGGTGGAGCGCATGTTCTTCTGGTCGTCGACCACCAGCACGTTGCCCCTGGCCGGAGGGACGGCCGCGAGCTTCTCCGCCTGGCGCGCGCCGCTCGGATCCTGGCTGCCGGTGTCGGGCATGGGGACCGATCTCAACCCATCCCGCCGCCGGATTCAACCGGTGTCGGCGCGCGCAGCGCCACCGGGAACCGGAGCTGCACGATGGCGCCGCCGCCCGGACGGGTCGACACCGAGATCTCGCCCCCGTGGCCGTCCACGATCCGCTTCACCACCGCCAGTCCCAGGCCGGTGCCGGTGGCCTTGGTGGTGAAGAACGGCTCGAAGATGCGGGTGCGGATCTCCGCCGGGATGCCCGGGCCGGTGTCCTCCACCTCCACCAGCACGCCGCCGGCGTCGCGGCGCATGCGCACGCTGAGCCGGCCGCCGTGGGGCATGGCCTGGACCGCGTTGGCGGCCACGTTGAGCACCGCCTGCCGGACCAGCCGCGCGTCCATGGGCACCGGGGGGAGATCGGGGCTGACCTCGCGCTCCACCAGGACTCCGCCGCTGCCGTCCCCCAGGGCGGCGGCCACCGCCTCGTCCACCACGCGGGCCAGGGGCTCGGGCCGGAACACCGGCGTGACCGGGCGAGCGAAGTCGAGCAGGTCCCCCACGATGCGGTTGAGCCGGTCCGCCTCCTCGCCCATGATGTCCAGCAGCACCCGGGCGTCGCCCTGGGGCTGGAGCATGCGGCGCAGCGAGCCCAGCGAGTTGAAGATGACCCCCAGGGGGTTCCGGACCTCATGGGCCACCACCGCCGAGAGCTCGCCCAGCGCCGCCAGCCGCTCCTGCTCGATGAGCTGGCGCTGGGCGTGGGCCAGCTTCTCGTAGCTCTGGCGCAGGTCCTCGTAGAGGCGCGCGTTCTCGACCGCCACGGCGAGCTGGTTGGCGACCGCAGTGGCCCGGTCCACCTCCGGGGCCGAGAACCGGCGGGGGTGGCGGTTCTCCAGGATCACGGCGGCGCCCACGTAGTGGTCGCGCACCAGCAGCGGGAGCGCCAGCATCGCGCGACCCTGGATCAGGGATCGCTGCGCGTCGGGGATGCGCGGGTCGGTGAGGACGTCCTCGATGACCAGCGGCTCGCGGCGCGCGAACGCCTTGGTGCCCAGCATGGCGACGGGGTCGAGCAGAGGCCGGCGCCCCAGGATCTCCCGCAACCCGCCCCATACCGCCCGGTACTCGAGCGCGCTGCCGTCGGGGGTGGTCAGGGCCAGCAGGGCCGCGGGGGCGTCGACGATGCGGGCCAGGTTGCGGACGCCCGCCTGCAGCACCTCCTCGATGTCGAGCGACGACACCAGCGAACGGCCGACCTCGTGGAGGAAGCCGAGCTCCTCGGCGCGCCGCCGGGTCTCCTGGTACAGGCGGGCGTTGTCCACCGCCACCGCCAGCTGGCTGGCGATGGCCATGGCGCGGGAGAGCTCCCCCGGCGTGAAGCCGCGATCGGTGCCGTCGCCCTCCACCAGGGCCACGCCCACCGGGTGGTCGCGCACGTGCAGCGGCACCACCAGCAGCGGCCGGCCCTCCGCCCCACCCTGGAGCAGGCCCGTCACGGGCGCGCGCGCCTCCAGCGCGTCCAGCGCCAGCGACCGGCTCCCCAGCGGTAGCGCCTCGGGCCCGATGGGAGGGCCGCGGTGGGCGGCCCGCCGCAGCTCCTGCCGCTCCAGGTCCTCCAGCAGGATGGTGCAGGCCGTCGCCCGCAGCGTCACCTTGAGGTGCTCGGCCCCGGCGGTGAGCACCTCCTCCAGGTCCAGCGTGGAGGACACCACCCGGGCCACGTCGATGACGGTCGACAGCTCGGACAGGCGCCCGCGCGCCTCGGCGTAGAGCCGCGCGTTCTCGATGGCCACGGCCAGCTGGTGGGCGACGGCGGCGACCTGATCCTGCTCGGCCTCGGTGAAGCGCCGGCTCCGGCACGAGTCGAGGAACAGCACGCCCAGCGGCTCGCCGCGGATCAGGAGCGGGGCCGCCACCGACGAGCGGGAGCCATACACGCTGTGCAGGGGGTTCACGTTGGGCTCGGCGTCCAGGTCGTCGAAGGCGAGTGTCCGGCGCTCGCGCAGCACCCGCGCGGTGAGGCCGCTCTGCTCCAGGGTGGGCCGGTACCGTTCGGTGATCTCCTGGGCGCGCTCCCCCGAGCCGGCGGCCACGCGCAGCGAGCTGTCGACGGAGTCGTAGAGGACGATGAAGGCCCGGTCCGTGCCCAGGATCCGCCGGGCGGCCTCGGCGCCGGCTTGCAGGACCTGCTCCAGGTCGAGCGAGCTGGTCAGCGTCCGGCCCATCTCCCCGAGCAGCGACAGGTGGCGCACCTGCTCCTGGGCGGCCGCGTACAGCTCGGCGTTCTCGAGCCCCACCGCCAGCTCGCCGGCCAGCGCCATGGCCAGGGCTCGCTCGGCGTCGGAGAACGCCCGGCCGGCGCGGGAGGCGAAGGCGAGCACGCCCCGCACCGCGCTGCGCGAGACCAGCGGCACGGCCAGGAGGGCGGGGGCGGGGACCGGCACGGGGCCGCCGAACATGGCGCTGCGCGGGTCCCTGGTGACGTCGGGGCTCCAGGCCGGGGCGCCGGTCCGGACCGCCTCCAGCAGGAGCCCGTCGTCCTCGAGCGCGAAGGGGAGGTGCGGCCCCTCGGCCGGGGCCCCCACCGTCCCCAGGCTGCGCAGGAGCTTCCCGTCCCCCTCCACCAGGAACGCCGCTGCCGCCGCGCAGCCGAGCGCGGCCGCCGCCTCGCGGCAGCCGTCCTGCAGGAGCGCGCGCACGTCGCCGGGCGGGTTGGCGAAGATGCGGCCGGTGAGGGCGTGGACGGCGGTGAGATCGGAGAGGCGCCGCGAGAGATCGGCGATGGCGCTGGCGGCGTCCAGGGCCGCGGCCACCTGGGCCGCGAAGAGGCGGACCGCGGCCACGTCCTCGCCCCGGAGCCAGGGGCAGCCCAGCACCAGGTAGAAGCGCGGCCCGGCGCGCTCGTCGATCCGGACCGCCACCGCGCGCTGCAGGTGGAAGATGGCCGCCATCTCGCGGGCGCGGGCGCCGAGGATCTCGGGGGCGAAGCCGATGGCCTCGGCGCCCCAATCGTCGGTGAAGGCCGCGCCCTCCTCCCAGGCCTTGCGCGCGAAGGGCGACCAGCTTCCCGCGAACCCGGTCAGCGTCCGCCCGGCAGTCCGGGCGAAGGCGTCCTCGACGGCCGGCGGGAGCTGCGACCACTCCACCGCCACCCCCTGCGAGCCGGGGCGCAACAGCACGGGCGAGATGCCCATGCCCGGCAGCGCCGCGCGCAGCCGGCCCAGCACGTCCGCCTCGGTGCGCTCGCGCTGGATGGTCGCCCCCAGGGCGGCCAGCTCCAGCAGCCGGGCGCGTCGCTCCATCTCCAGCGTGATGTCGCGGTAGTGGACGACGACGTCGCGGCCCTCGCGATCGACGTGCAGCTCGAGGACGACGCGGGTACCGTCGGCCCGCAGCACCGTCGCCTCGTAGTCGTTGGGGACCGCCTCGCCCCGCATGCGGCGCTCGTAGCGATCGGCGATCCGGTCGCGATCCTCGGGGGCGAAGAGGTCGGGGAAGGAGATGCTCTCCACCTCCTGGATGCTCCGGCCCAGGAGCGCGGCCGCCCCCTCGCTGGCCATCACGATCCGCCGGTTGCGGACCACCACCGTGCCGGACCGGGGCGTCTCGTCGAACGCGCTCACGCTTTCCTCTCGCCGCGGAGCACCCGCTTCTCGCCCACGCGCAAGGTCACCTTCTCGCGATCGAAGTGCTCCGCCAAGGGGATGACGTGCTTGCGGGTGGCGCCCACCAGCTCCTTGAACTCCTGGGTGGTGATCCCCTGGCGCTCCCTGAGGAACGCCACCAGCCGCCCCTTGAGCCCGGAGAGGGCGGCGGCGTCGAAGTAGAGCTCGGCCGAGACGCGCACCGCCCGCCCCTCCGCCACCAGCAGCTTGAGGAGCGCCTTGACGTCCTCGGGCGAGGCCCCGCTGCGCTCCGGCAGCTCGGAGAGCGACGGCGGGGTGAGCCCGGCGGCGACCAGCACCGCCGCCAGCCGCTCGCGCAGCGCGCCGCCGGCGGCGCCCGAGGCGGCCACGTGCTGCCGGAGCCGGACGGCGTCGCCCTCCAGCACCAGCTCGCCTCGCTCGGCGGCCCCGGCCAGCAGGCGCTGGAAGAGCCGCGGGTCCACCGCGGGCGGGAGGCGGCCGCGCAGCTCCTCGCGCCCCATCCCCGCCGCCAGCGGGTGATCGCGGTGGAAGGCCTGGAGCGACTCGACCATCCGGCGCGACAGGGCCCGCGCCACCGCCCCCGACGCCCAGGCGCGCCGCTCTCGGTCGAAGAGCAGCGCCTGGCCGCGCGCCCCGAGCCGCTCCAGGGAGGCCTGCAGCGCCCTGGGGGAGAGGGCGGTCCGGCCCGAGAGCGCGGGGAGGTCCAGGCCGGCCGGTCCGGCCGTCTCCAGGACCGCCGCGACACGGACATCGGATTCGGCGGAGCCGAGCGCCGAGAGCGAGGCGATGGCCTCGGCCCGGCCGCGCCGGCGCCGCGGCGCGGCCACCGCCAGGATCCGGCCTCCGGCCACCGTGCGGCCGCGGCCCTCCAGCGCGGCGAAGCCACGCAGGATGAAGCGCTGGCCGGGGAGGGCGGCGGCGGGCGCCGCCAGGCGGAGCTGGGCGGCAGCCGCCTGGCCGGGCGGGAGCTCGCCCCGGTCCACGAAGGCGATGGTGGCGCCCACCTGGGCCGTGCCCAGGTGGAGCAGGAGGCGGGCGCGGTGGCGGAGCGGGCGCGGCGCGGCGGGAAGCAGGGTCAGCTCGACGTCCAGGATCGACGACGGCGGGACCACCCCGGGCTGCACCAGCACCTCGCCCCGGGCCACGGCGGAGGCCTCGATGCCGGGGAGGTTCACCGCGGTGCGCTGCCCGGCCATGGCGCGCTGCACCGGCGCGCCGTGCACCTGGACCGAGCGCACCCGCAGCGGCTCGCGCGCCGAGGATGGGAGGAGCGCCACCGAGTCGCCCTCGCCCACCGAGCCGGAGAGGAGGGTTCCGGTCACCACCGTGCCGAACCCCTTCAGCGAGAAGGCGCGGTCGAGGGGCAGGAACAGCGGTCCGTCCGCCGGCCGCTCCGGGACCTCGGCGGCGAGCCGGCCCAGCGCGCCGCGCAGCGCATCCAGGCCGGCGCCGGTGGTCGCCGAGACGGGCAGGATGGGGCAGCCCTCCAGGAAGGTGCCGCGGGCCAGCTCGCGGATCTCGCCCTCGAGCAGCTCGAGCCAGCCGGCGCCGAGCTCGGGGAGGAGGTCCGACTTGGTGACCGCCACCAGCCCGCGCGGCGCGCCCAGCAGGCGGCAGATGTCGAGGTGCTCGCGGGTCTGCGGCATGACCCCCTCGTCGGCCGCCACCACCAGCACCACCAGGTCCACCCCGCCCGCGCCGGCCGCCATGGCGCGCACGAAGCGCTCGTGGCCGGGGACGTCCACCACGCCCACCTCGACTCGCTCGCCCTGCGCCTGTCGAAGGGCGGGGAGCTCCAGGTGCGCGAAGCCCAGCTCGATGGTGATTCCGCGCCGCTTCTCCTCGGCCAGGCGGTCGGTGTCGATGCCGGTGAGCGCCTTGACCAGCGCGGTCTTGCCGTGGTCGACGTGGCCGGCGGTTCCGATGACGAGGCGCATGGGAGGCTGGCGCTCACATTATCCGAACCCGCACCCGGACCTGAACCCGTAACCCTCCCCCGAGACCCCAGTCCCGCGTCCCCAGTCCCCTGGCCCGGGTTCCGATGGTGACGCGCGCCGGGTCGGGGGACTCGGGACAGGGAACTCGGGACAGGGGCCACGCGCAGGGGAGGCGGGTACAGGTTCGGGTTCGGGCACGGGACGCCTCATCGGCCTTCTCGCTCCCGCTCCCCCAGCTTCCTGGCGATCTCCTCCAGCTCTCCGGTCTCCAGCACGTACTCCTGCCGGCAGAACTCGCAGGTGACGGTGGCCTTCCGCTCCTGCCGGAGCAGGTCGGCGATCCCCTCCCGCCCCAGCGCCGAGACCGCCACGCGCGCCCGGGCGGGGCTGCATCCGCAGCGGTACGCCACCTCGACGTCGGCCTGCAGCTCGAACCCCGGCCCGGCCACGGCGGCGATCACCTCCCCGGCCGAGGCGCCTGCCGAGAGGCTGCGGGCCAGCGCGCCCTCGCCGACCCGGGCCCGGGCGCTGCGGATGGCCTCGTCGTCCCGATCGTGGACCTGCTGCACCAGGATGGCGGCCACGTCGCCCAGGGGCTCCTCCGGGCGCGGGACCACGGCCACGTCCGCGGCGGCGGCCACGAGCTGGCTCGACGCGAACCAGCGGCGCAGGTCCTCGGGCAGGGACAGCGCGCGCAGCTCGAGCATGCTGCGCTGGTGGGTGCCGTCGCCCGGGTCGAGCCGCACGGCCAGGTACCCCTTGCCGCCCAGCGCGGCCCGCGCGGCATGGGCCGGGTCGCCGGCGAAGTGGACCCGCGGTCCGCGCACCCAGCCGCGCAGGGACCCGTTGGGCTCGGCGTCCACCAGCAGCCCGCGCAGCGGGCCGTCGCAGACGACCTGGAGGTTGGCCCGGCCGCCCTCGCGCTGCAGGGCGCCGAAGAGCGAGGCGGCGGCGAGGGCCTGGGCGAACAGGTGGGCGCTGGTGGGGTACAAGCCGTGGAGGGCGCGGCTCGCGCGCGCCGTTTTCCCCACGCGGGCGAACACGGCGCGGAGCCCGAGATCGGGGATCACGCCCAGGCAGAGATGGTCGGGCACGGCCGGATCCTGCTCGAACGACGGGGTCTGTGCCACGGGATCCCCACGCGCGCGATCAGCCGCAGATCCAGACGCCGTCCTTCTCCTTGCAGTTCATCCGCCGCAGCTCCTCCTGGCGGCGGCGCTCCACGGCCGCGGGATCGATCTGGGTCTCGCCGGCGGCCTTCGACGCCCGGGTGGCGGCGGTGTCCTCCATGGTTCCCGGGATGGGCAGGCCCGCCGCGTCCAGCTCGGGCTGTGCTCCGCGGCGCCTGGGCTCGCCAGTCTGCCCGCCGTCGCCGGCCGGGGGTGGGGCGGGTGTCGTCGCGGCGGTGGAGGGGACGTCGCCGACCGGCTCGGGCGAGACGACCGTCACGCCCGTGTCGACCACCCGCGCCCCCTTGCGCCGGGTGGGCGGGACCTCGTCGGCGGCGCCGTAGTGGATCGAGCCGTCCTCGTCGACCCAGCTGTAGATGCGGTTGTCGTGGTCGTCGGGTGCGGCCGCAGGCGGGGAGCTCGGTGGTGGCACGTCGGCGACCGGCACGGTCTCGGAGGTGGTGGACGGCGGCGCCGAGGTGGCGGCCGTCGCCACCCCAGGGTTCGCGTCGGTGGGTCGGACGGCGGGAGCGGTGGCGTCTGCGGGAGCGGCCGGCGAGGCGGCCACCGGCTCGGGTTCCGAAGGCTCCACCGGGGGCGCCGATCTCCGGCACCCCGCCATCGAGCAGACGAGAGCCAGCGCCAGCACCCAGTGCACCGGACACCTCCGCCCTCCAGGGTACCACGGCCAGGGAGCGGCTGGCCCCGCCCAGGCCCGGCGAGCACGCATCCTGCGCTGGCCCGCGCACGCCGGCCCCGGTAAAAGGGGCTACACCCGACGCGAGGAGACGCCCGCGTGCCCCAGCCCGTGTCCGCCACCACCGCCGCCGCAGCCGAACGTCCCAGCGTCCTCGACGACCGCGCCCTCTTCGGCCACCCGCGCGGCCTGGGGCTCCTGTTCGTGGTCGAGATGTGGGAGCGGTTCTCGTACTACGGCATGCGGGCGTTCCTGGTGCTGTACCTGGTGCACGCGCTTCAGTGGAGCGACAAGCGGGCGGCGAGCCTGTACGGCGTCTACACGAGCGCGGTCTACCTGACGCCGCTCGTCGGCGGGTATCTCGCGGACCGCTTCATCGGCACGCGGCGATCGGTGGTGCTGGGGAGCATCGTCATCGCGCTCGGGCACTTCAGCCTGGCGATCCCGAGCATGGCGACCTTCTACCTGGGGCTGGGGCTCATCATCGCCGGGACCGGGTTCTTCAAGCCCAACGCCGCCACCATGGTCGGGCAGATCTACCGGCAGGGCGACCCGCGCCGCGACTCGGGGTTCACCATCTACTACATGGGCGTGAACGCGGGCGCGTTCCTCGGCCCGATCATCTGCGGCCTGCTGGCGGAGAACATCGGCTGGCACTGGGGCTTCGGCGCGGCCGGGGTGGGCATGGTGGCCGGTCTCGTCACCTACCTGTACTGGCGGGACCAGTACCTGCCGGGCATCGGGGTGAAGGCCGAGGGCGTGGCGGCGGCTCGCGAGGCTGCGGGCGGCGCGCACGAGGGCGCCGACCTGCAGATGCTCGTCCACGGCGCCGCGGGCGCGGTGGTCGGCGCGGTGCTGGCGTGGATCATCGCCGGCTTCCAGCCCTATCCGATCCTGATCGGCATCGCCATCGGGGCGGTCATGACGATCACGATCCTGGGGACGCACGGGGCGGAGCGACGCCGGGTGCTGGCCATCTACCTGGCGGCCGTGTTCGTGGTGTTCTTCTGGACCGCCTACGAGCAGGCGGGCAGCTCGATGAACCTGTTCGCGGATCGCCACACGGATCTGGTGGCCTTCGGGCACAAGGCGCCGGCCTCCTGGTTCCAGTCCTTCAACCCCATCCTCATCCTGTTCCTGGCGCCCGTCTTCGCGGGCGTCTGGGCCTGGCTGAACCGGCGGGGGAAGGAGCCGTCCACCCCGCTCAAGATGGTCTTCGGGCTGGCGCTGCTGGGCGTCGGGTTCCTGTTCCTGGTGGCCGGCGGCAGGCGCGCCGATACCGGTGTGCTGGTCTCGCCCGCGTGGCTCTCGCTGGCCTATCTCTTCCATACCCTCGGCGAGCTGTGCCTTTCGCCGGTCGGCCTCTCGTACGTCAGCCGGATGGCGCCGGCCCGGTTCGCCTCGCTGCTCATGGCGGCCTGGTACCTGGCCAACACCATCGCCAACCTGCTGGCAGGCGCGCTGGCGGGCCTCACGCCCGGGCCGGGCCAGGAGCACGCGGTCACCACCTCGGCGGGCGGCATCGCCGGGTGGCTGCAGAACGCCAGCAGCAGCAACGGCGGGTTCTTCACGATCTTCGTGGTGATCGCGTTCATGGGGGCCGCGCTGATGCTGGTGTTCGTGCCGATGTTGAAGCGGCTCACGAGCAGCGTGGACGGGGGGAAGGCGGCGGCGGGGTAGCGGTCCGAACGCTGGCCGGGCGCATCGCGGAACGAGACCTCATCGCGCCCGGCGGAACCGCTTCATGAAGTTCCAGCCCATCCTGGCGATGTCGATCTCGTCCCGGTTCGCGTACAGCATGTGCCCGCCGCTCAGGCTGCACGACGCCACCACCACGTCTCCCCGGCATCCCTGGTAGTAGGCGCACTGGTTCGGCTCGTCCTTCGTCCCGGGCGGCGACATCGGCTCGATGCGCGGGGTCGGCTTGCAGCCCTGCAGCTCGACCCAGGTGCGGGTGTTGTCGGCAACCGAGGGA
>Ga0316628_100002165_pt1 | contig 14388 bp, 15 predicted proteins | sample OWC_Aug_M2_C1_D5_FD_207648 | JGI IMG/M metagenome (GOLD analysis project Ga0316628, IMG submission 207648) | Wetland soil microbial communities from Old Woman Creek delta, Ohio, United States - OWC_Aug_M2_C1_D5_C | ecosystem: Environmental > Terrestrial > Soil > Wetlands | place: USA: Ohio... | reverse complement strand
TGGATGCTAGAATCCTTCAGCTGGAAAAAGAATTGATCCTTGACAGTGCCTCGGGTTCCGGCCCCTCACCCTGCTGACCTGTTCCCGGTGCGCTTCCTGGCCTGCTGCATGAGCATTCGGCTGCAGCGATCAGCCTGAGCGTCCACGAAACAATCAACTCCATATCCACTTGAGGCGAACTGTACCGTCAAAATCGCGTCTCCAGCTGATGTGCAATATGCCGCCTCGGCGGAAGCGATGCCGGAACCAGAAGGGCTTTCCGATGGAGAAAAAAAGCGCCTGGAATACTGGCGGCACTTGGACGTGCGGCTTGAAGAACGAGGAATGAAATCCGGGTTTATTACTCCTGGACCGCATGGTTACGTTACAGTTGCTCTTGGCACAAGCGGCTACGCCGAACTAGAAGCGGCTATTTATCCCCACAGTGGTTCAATCTACGTCACGCTCATGCTTTATGGTGGGCTTGGGGATATTGTCGCGGCGCGATTGATGAAGGAAAAGACGGCCATCGAATCGGAGTTGGGATACACGCTCAACTGGAAAGTTGAGGAAGGCGAGTCCGAAATCAACACCAACGATACAGGCATTCAAATCTGGGACAAAGAAGACTGGCCCGTGCAGCATGATTGGCTTGGGGACAGGCTGGAGGACTACCAGCGCGTACTCAGACCCCGTGTTGAAGCATACGAAAAGCAAGCATTGACTGATCCAGAGATCAAACAGGAAGTTGAGCGATATCGTCAGTTCGTTGAATATTGGAAGGCGTGCTCCCAGGAGATTCAAGGTTCGACAGTCAGGTTTCGGGAGCGCGAGTTAGAGGGCGGACGCAATACCTGCAAATTCGAGAAAATTGATACGGGGATTTCTTTTGGAGCGCAAGGTTACCCAGACTACGGTGCAGTTTACGTGTATTTTGGAGTTGTCGATACCGCCGGGCGGAAACTGCGGTCAACTTTCACCGATCTGCACAACCGTGAAGTGGCGGCCCTAGAATCCGACCTCGCCGAAAAGCTTGAGTGGAACGACCCTTATGTATGGGCCACGCTGGCAGCAAAGATTGAGGACAAAGCCGACTGGCCGCGCCAGCACAAATGGATTCGAGCAACCGCTGAGAAATTCTCAAGAGTCTTCAAAGCCCGGTTAGGGTTGGAATAGGTGGACGACGGGGACCTCACTTTTCAGATCTCTTCTTCTTTGAAAAATGTTGTACCGGCCATCCTTCCCGACATGAATTATGACGCTTTGGACGTTGCTGAAGGTATTCAGGCAGGGATCACATGGGAACGATTTGTCGACCCTGCAACGGGTGCGGAGAAGAAAGTTCAGCTCAAGCGGGCACTCCTGGAGTATTGCGGACAAGACACGCTCGCACTTGCTCGTATCGTCGAGGTATTAATAAAGGAAGAGCGTACCCATTAGGTACGCTGTAAACCATGAGCGAACACAACATTTTGATCAATCGCGCCCCCGTCCTTACTCTGTGGGCGACGACTGTTGCCGAGCGACTGGGATTTGATCAAGACGAAGCACTGTCGCTTGGAAAGGCGGTGGCTGGTCTGACCGCCCAATCTAAGGGCCAACGACTGGGGATATACAAACCTGCGCCGCAAGAGGTCAAAAAGGCGCGCGCACGAAAACGAGGAGAGGAATTCTTCGTTGAGCTTTGCGGGCGGCAGGTGCCTGCAATCAATACGCCGGACGGAGTGCGGGCGGTGATTAAGAATCAACCCATCGAACCAAATAGTGTGGTGCGATATCTTGAAAGCAAGTTTGGCGGTTCACTTGGCGCTGCACGCGAGGCGATGCGTGACCTGGCGAAGGCCTTCCGCCCGGAGCAGATTTTGAAGATTGCATTTACTCTCTATGAGCAGTTCCGACCAGCGATTCCAGAAGGAGTAAGAGGCTGGGGTGCCAAAGGGAACTTGGATATTGATCGCATCCGGTCATTGGCGTCGGCGAAATGATAGCTTGAATGATGAACACTAGCGTTCCAGATCCCAACTTTTAACCTGCTCGTAGCGATTTATATGGAACGAGGGGGGCGAGGCCCTCAGTTACTGAGCTCCCGGTCCAGGCGAAGGATAACTTGCAGATTGGCCGTTATCCGGAAGGATTCCGGCAACTGATTGCGGCTAACTTCCCAGAAGCGGACATAAGAACTAATCCAAACCTGTGATGAACTCACCCCTGCCTGCACTCAGATCTTTTGCCGCGAATCGCGGCACATGACAACAATGTTAGGTGGATCGCTTTTTACGCGATGTGCGACGTGCAGCTCGTCGTGATGGGGCTCTGCATGACAGTGGCTGCGGGCCTAGTTATTCACAATGGGACAGTGGCTCGTCCTATCGACGAGAAACGGCAGAGTTAGCTTCTGTAGCTGGGCTTCTAGGGCATCGTAGGAATGTCCAGGCTTTGCCGAAACTCGGTCAGCCGTGGGTCCCCGCGTAACAGAGCGAGTTCCGGGTAAGTCAGATATCCCCCAACGCGCGGGTCGCGCATGGCAGCCATTTTCTTGAGGGCTTCGAACGTGCGGTCCTTGTCGCCTAGGCCTGCATAAACAAAAACATGAACCCAGGGCCATTCAGGGTAATGTGCCGCGACTTTTTCAGCATCGTCGCGCCGGCCAGCCTTGGCATATGCGTAGCCGAGAAAGCCCGGTGAGCCTGTCCCTGCCTGATCCTGTTTCTCGAAAATCGCAATTGCTTCGTTCAATCTGCTCTTCTGCAGCAAAGCGCGGGCGAGGAGTTGTTCCGCACCGTTATCGTTGGGGTGAATGAGGAGGATGCGATGACAGTTTTCGGTCACCTCATCGTAGCGACCGGCACTTAAGAGGACATGATCCAGGGAATCACGCACCTGCGTCGACAATGGATCCAATTCGACAGCTTTGCGCAATTGCAAGATCGCATCTTTCAGTCTCCCCATTGGGAAGAGCACGGACATTGCGAAATCTCTGCGTGATCCCGAAAGACTCGGGTTGATTTCGATGGAACGCCGAAAGGCTCTTTCGGATTCCCCCCAGTTCCGGTTGCGCGAATAGACCAGTCCCATGCTGGCGTACGCCTCCGCGAGCAATGGGTCGAGCTGTAGTGCCTTTTCGGCCGCCGCATGCATTTTCGTGTAGGCCTCATCCGGTGAAAAAGAACGCGGGGTTAAAGACAACTGCCCATAAGCAGTGGCGAGCCCGGCATACGCCGGGGCAAATGCCGAGTCATTTGCGATCACTTGTTCAAACAGACCTATTCCTGCAAGGATATGGTCGCGGCCCTCTGGTAAGCCTTGATTCCTGGTCAATGATTGAGCCTTGAGGTAGAGGTCATAGGCTTCCAAGTTGGTATTGTAGCGCCGCTGGCCCCGTTGGAGCTTCAACCGCAACTCGTTCACAATGGAACGTGAGATCTCATCTTGTATGGCAAAAACATCCTTCCGTTCACGATCGAAGCTGTTGGACCAAAGCGGAAAGTCATCCGACACACGGACTAGCCGGGCGTTGATACGGAGCTTATCACCGGAGCGCAGGACGGAGCCTTCCAACACGAGTGCAACTCCAAGCTGGGCGCCCAAGTCATGTATGTTCCGTGGCTTGTTCTTGAAGTAGAAAGAGGATGTCTCCGATTTCACTTCTAATCCATCAACAACAGAAAGATTGCTGATGATTTCATCCGTCAGGCCATCGCTGAAGTAATCGCTTCCGGGTTCAGCGTTCAGGTTTTTGAATGGAAGCACAGCAATCGTATATTCCCCGGGGCTTTTTCGAAAGATGCCCCACGAGCCGATGGCCAAGGCAGCGAGCGCCGCTGCCACTAGGAAAGCCATGAGCCATCTTGAAAAGTGAGACTTTGGTTTGGGCGCTTGCTTCGGCGTATCAGGAAAGAACTCGCTGCGCACTTCTTCTCCTCTGCGCTGCGGTATCCCTCTTCCCTGGTCTGGTTGAGGAGCCGGAAGGGTTGGTTCGGTGATTTCCCCAGGCAATTCCTTGTACTCGTGCACGATCTCAACCGGAACGATGAGACGATAACCCCTCCGGGGGAGAGTCTCGACATATCGCGGAGCTCCTGCGTCATCGTTCAGCGCATCCCGCAGCCTCTTTATCGCATTGTTTAAGCCCACCTCGAAATCTACGAACGTGTCCTGCGGCCAAAGCGCCTGGTGAAGTTCCTGGCGGGTAATCATTTCACCTGGCCGTTGGAGCAAGAGACTAAGAACTTGGAAAGGTTGGACTTGCAACTTGACCTTCAGGCCATATTTGCGAAGCTCGCATGAGCCTAGGTCCGCCTCAAATGGCCCGAAGCGCAGTCGACGCGTTTGATTGGGTACCTGCATAACGAGGGCAATCTGTCGAAGACTACCACTTTTCTGCCTTTCTGACGAATAATTCGACCCTTCAGGATCTCTACAAGCGCTTTATTGTCAAGGGATTGGATCGACAGAATCATTTTACGAGCGCGCTATTCGTGTTTCATTGACCGCAGAGCTCACTTGTACAAGAGTTGCCAGGTCATTCTTGGGTGTATGAACGCGCCTAGCGCTGTTTAGGAATAGTAAGAATGAGAAATGACAAAAGCCTGGGCGAAGAAGCATTTTTGCGCACGCGAGGGAGGGAGCCATGAAATGGATTTGCTGGGGATTAAGTCTACTAACTGCGTTAATAATCGGAGTATCTGCAGGTTGCAGCAACAACGGAACGACAAAACAAGCCGGCCCGTCTGCCCAGCCGCTCGTAAACATCACAGGTCAATACGATCTGTTGTTGACTTCCTCGAAAGGGGGAGGGACAACAAATATCTACGCAGACTTTAAACAAGACGGGACGTCATTCACGGGTACTCCAAATACGCTCGTCTGCCCTTCGAATGATGTATTACAATGCAAGGGCGATCAAGCTCCGTCTGTTTCTATCATTCCGAGCGGAACATTAAATGGCACGAATGTTACGCTTGAAGTCTCCTTTCCTGGCACGACGGGGCCCGATACTGTAACCATGATTGGTTCTGTGGCTGCCGGGAAATATCTCTCTGGGACCTTCACGGATAGTTTGGGCGACTCCGGAAGTTGGAGGGCATCTCCAGCAGAACGGCCAATCCTTGTTCTTCCTAGCTTCGACGACCTCAACGGAACGCTCAATTCGACTTCCAACCCATTGCAGATATCTCCAACCGTCCTTATGAAGGTCGGACAAAATCTCGACTCTAATACCCTTAGCGGAACGGCAATCATCTTGAATTCGACGTGTCTCAGTTCCTTAAACTTTTCCGGGGACGCCATTGGTGATGCTTTCAGCCTGACCGATGCAGGCAGCAAAGTCAGCATCATTGCTTTGCCAATTCTACCATTAGGATGGAGCTTCACGTTTAGCTACAAAATTGCTCCGAATGCGGCTAGCTGCGCGGGAGACTCTGGACTCGGAGAGCTGACTATCGCAAACCCGTGGGACTACTAAAAAAGAGGCTTCCGTCTAAGACCAAGAAGAAAGCTCTCGAATCAAGCCTTGTCTTCAATTGGGTTTTATGATGATCTAGCGAATCAACCAGGATTTAACAAATTGCAATTCTAGTCTGAGGACCATAGATGAACTGGGCCCTGAGTGTTCCCCTCCTGTGGGAGTTCATGATCTGCGCAATGGCCTGCGCACAAGTTCCCACTGGCACGATCTCTGGTTATGTCACGGACCCTACTGGTGCGACGATTTCTGGTACAAATGTTATCGTGACGAACGCAGGAACCGGGTTGGAACGCACTTTGGTTACCTCGGAGGCTGGGGAGTTCAGCGCCTCTTCGCTACTCCCAGGATCCTATGAGGTAATCGTCAATGCCAAAGGATTTAAGCAGCTCACGCGAGATACCATTGTGGAAGCTGGTAGGACGACTTCAATGATCCTTGGCATGCAAGTCGGAAATGGTTCCGAGCAACTTATGGTGCAAGCTGCCGTCCCCGAAATTTCCTTCGAATCTCCCGAAATCAATGGCATTGTAACCCGATCCCAAATCGAAACAGTCCCGCTAAATGGACGCAGTTTCCTCGAGTTGGCCAAGCTTGAGCCGGGAGCGCAACAACCAACAAGGGCGAGCAACAATCGAACCCTCGTGCCATTGCTGGGTGCTCCGGCTGCGCAAAACGGACGCGCGACCCGCGTCACATTGGACGGTGGCAGCGTGATGGAGATTGGAAATGGCGGGGCGGCGATGGGCTTATCTCAGGAAGTAGTGCAGGAATTTCAAGTCGCGACTGTTAATTTTGATTTGAGTACCGCAGCAACCGCCAGCGGAACTGTGAACGTGGCCACCCGGTCCGGCAGTAACCAATTGCATGGGTCCGGCTTCATTTTCTTTCGGGATCATCATCTCTCAGCTTACCCCGGGTTGAATCGAGATCCGTATAATCCAAATCCTTTCTTCCAGCGCCGTCAGTTTGGCTTATCCCTTGGGGGTCCTATTCGGAAAGATCGGGCGTTCTTCTTTGGCACGTTCGAAAGGAACGAGCAGCGTGGAGTCGTCAGCACCGAGCTAGTCACGCCGGATTTTGCTCCCTTAAGCCGCATCGTTTCCAGTCCGACCTATGTAGACCAACTCACTCTCCGGGCAGATTTCCAACTGAGCAAGATGGAGACCATGTTCATGAGGTACTCGCACGAGGGCAGTTTTTCATTTACACCCAAGGTATTCAATGGTGTCGTGACTGCTGCATCCCCCTCTGCTTGGGCAAGGCAACCTGCTTGGACCGACCAAAATATTCTCGGATTGACTTCAACTTTCAGCACGGAACAAGTAAATGACGTGCGCTTTTCTTATTTTTTCGTCAGTTCCGCCCAACAGGCGCCGGAGCCATCGGATTGTTTAGGATGCTTGGGAATGGTGGCGCCATCCATCACTGTGAGGCCCGACCTTTCTATTGGAACGTCAACCACCAACAGTATTCTCGGTCGGCGCTACCAACTGAGTGACATCTTCACTTGGCAGAAGGGCACACACCGCATCCAATTCGGCGGCGATTGGGAGACTGCCAGAGGAGGCCGGACTGATACTGCCGATCAACCTGTTAGCATGACACTCTTCTCGCCCCAGAACGTACGAGATTTCAATGCCACTCTGCCCTCTGCGCTCGAAATCCCTCTGCCTGCAACCTTTCTCACTATGGAGGACATTCTTCAATTACCTTTAGAAAATTTCACTGTCGGAATCGGTGATCCTCATGTGCCCCAGACAGGGTTTGGAGATAGCCGAGTCTCCCCCCTACTTTACATCTTCTTCCAGGACATCTGGCATTTGCGTCCAAGTTTCGTTGTGAAGTACGGCCTTGGGTGGACGTATGATGCTCCGCTCAACTACGACCTCAGCAAACCTGCATATTTGGCGTCTGTTCTAGGAACTTCGGGGCTGGCTCCAACGCGAAAGAATTGGAAAGAGTTCTCGCCTGCCTTGGGGTTCGCATGGAACGTAAGGAACGATGGAAAAACAGTCATCCGTGGTGGTGTGGGCGTCTATTACGACGCCCAGACGTCATTCGGCATAGCGGACAATGAGAGAGTTTCGCTGGGGCCGCGCGGAGTAGGACGCGGATCTTATTTCAGCGGTGGCATCCGTGACCCAGTCACTGGAACGTTACTGAATTTTTTCAATCCGACCCTATTCACGGGGGCTTCGCTATTGCAAGTTCTGCCCACCGTTCGCGCGAACCTGGCACAGATTCGTGGCGATCCGAACAATCACGACTTTTCAATCACCAACATCGAAGTCGACAAACAGGGTTCTGTTGACGCCACAGATCTCCCAACCGTTTCCGCGACACACTTCAGCCTCGGAGTACAACGAGAGATCGGCCGGGACATGGTCGTCAGCGCGGATTTCGTCTTCCGCCATTTCCGCCACATCAGCCCGCCGGGTGTATTTGATGCTAATCACTTTTCCAGCGCCCGTGGCCCCGTGCTGCCTCTTTGTTCTGATGCGCAGCGGACCGATCCCGAAGCACATTGCTCTCTTGGACCAATATTTCTTAATTCTGGCATTGGCGGGGCGAGGTATGAAGGATTGCTTGTGCGCGCCGAAAAGCGTTTCTCCCGGAATTATCAGTTTCTCGCCTCTTACACGTATTCAAGCAATGTGGGCGACAACTTCTCCAGCGGGTTCAACAATGACGATCCTCTTGACAACAAGGGACCGCTCGATCGCGACTTCCGCGACATTCTGAACCTTTCAGGCCTCGCGGTACTGCCCATGCGTTTCCAACTGGGGCTTATTCTGACCTATCTCAGCAAGCCCCCATTTTCGGCTTTCCTCGGGGGCATAGACCTAAACGGCGATGGTACAACAGGGGATCTCCTTCCGGGCACTCGAGTAGATCAGTTCAATCGTGGTCTGAATAAAGACGATCTGCAGCATCTCGTGGACCAGTTCAATAGCTTCTATGCGGGGGCACGAGATGCGAAAGGAACTTATATTCGACCGATTGTATTGCGATCACAGTTTGAACTCGGAGATTCGTTCTCCACCGAGGATCTGCGCTTGAGCCGCGATTTCCCGATCGGAGACCGATGGCGCCTGCTACTGATTGGAGAGGTATTTAATATTCTTAATGTCGCTAACCTCTCAGGGAGAAGCGGCAACCTGCTGGCTCCAGGATTTGGCCAGCCAACCAGTCGAGTGACACAGGCATTTGGTTCGGGCGGCCCGCGATCATTTCAACTGGCTGCCCGCCTAAGTTTCTGACCTAGCTTGGGAGAGCAACCCATGATTAATCTGATAAACTCGAGAACCAGACGAGTCGTAGCAGTTACCGACTGCACTCAAGTGTGGCGACTCAGTTTTCCTTGACTAGTTTTCTAAGCAGCTCATTCACCGAGCTGATTGGTTTTTCGGCCAAGCGCTCGTGAAGTTTCCGTTCGAGTTGAGTTAAAGATCGGTCTAACCCTTGCCATGCGACCGCGAAACGGATCAGAGCACGATACTTCGGCTGCTCAAGTTCCGAGATCAGCTGATTCAAGTCTTCGATCACCGACAACATATTTGTGTTGGCATTCTTATTCACTGCCTCAGTGTTTGTTCTCATCTTTATCTCCTGTTTTTCTCTTTTCCCCGCCTTCGATTCGGTCAGTTCGAAACTTCCTTCCACCAGCGTTCTGGCCCGTCGCCAGCAATCCGCTTCCTTGCAGGCTTGCGGGGTTGTCTTTCCGTTGGCGATTTCGACTTCGATCTGCCGCAGCAAATTCACAATTTGCTCCGGCTTGTATCTCTTCATCGGCATGACCGGTCTTCCTCCAGGTGAATTCTCTCTCATTTCACCTGGTACAAAAAACCCCGGTCAGGTCATGTTTGCGACACTCTTAAGGCCGTTCATCAGCCTGACAAGGCTCGTCGAAACAATACATAATTAATTGATCCTAAAGGACTAAATTGGAGGCGGCGGGTTGGAATAAAGATGCATGCTGAAAACACGCAATTTATTGAAAACACAAAAACACGAAAGGTACTAAAGTCGCGAAATTGCGGAAAACTGGAACGTATCTGGAACACGGAAAATTTGGGAATTGGGCGAAAGTATGTACGTGGAATTTCGCGGCTAACTGAAACGCGCCTGGAACACGGAGTTCAAGAAATCGGAGGCAACTGGTCAACGCGCCTTAGTCTCCATTCCCCGGTCAAGTGGATCGCTTCCGAGAGCACCGCAATCCTGGAGGAATCGGATTAGCCCTGCACAATCGCCGGCACACTCAGGCCGGTTTGCAAGCCAAACGTGGTCAAATCCTGTCAAGAACGGACTATGGCCAGAGGGGGACCTGATCGAGTTTTTGTGTCCCAGACAAACCTGCCCTAGTAATGGAAAAGCAAATGGTGCGCTGCGTAAATGTACGATGCGGCCGAGAGTTCGATTTGCTGGATGATAACAGGATTGTTGGCGGTCCATTCGCTGTGTAGAATTCTGACCCGTGCTTTTACCATCCAAATAGTGCAAATCGGAGGCTTTGACAAACATGATTATCGGCGACCGTTTGCGTGCATTGCGTGAGGAAAAGAAGTTTTCACAAGGCGATATAGAGAAAAAGACGGGACTGCTCCGGTGTTACGTTTCCCGTGTAGAAAACGGGCACACCGTACCTGCCATCGAGACACTTGAGAAGTTTGCTCGCGCCCTTGAAGCCCCGATGTACCAACTCTTCTACGAGGGAGAAGAGCCACCCAAGCTACCGAATCTCCCGAAGCGCAAAACTGCTGCCGACATGGCATGGGGTAACAAAGGCAAAGATGCTCGAATGCTGTCGAAGTTCTGCCGCCTGTTCAGCCGCATTAAAGAGGCTGACCTGCGAATGGTGCTGTTTATGGCACAGAAGATGGCCCGTCGGAATGCTGTTTGAGCCGAATTGAGGTCGGGCAATCCGATATGTGTGCGTCAGTCCGTCTTGCCTCAATAGACTCGTGCGCCCTTACCCATCATTGGATAAGTTCAGGTTTACTTGATCCCTTGAGAGTTTCCCTGTTTGTACCAATGATGCGGACTTCTTTCCCGTGGAGGCCTGCGAACTTTATCGCCATGCCGAGAAGCGCGTACTCGTCTTGTTGGTAGTCCGCAGCGAATGAATCCTGATGGATGATCACTACGTCGTCACTTTTGACGCAGGACCTAACGAAGTCGGGTAATAAACGCCTGATCTCCGCCGAGAGAGCCGCCTCTATTTGTTTTGGTTCATCATCCGAAAATGTGGGCATTGATCCTTACCTTCCATTGTCCCAACGCGGTTCAGGTTTCCGTCCTGTGTGGCGCAATAGTATATCGTTCCGCTGGCCGGGTGCGAAGAGGCAGCGATAAGTCCGATGGAAGCGTAGAATCGGGGAAATGGAGTCGCTCTACACGCGACAAGAAGATAAAAAAGCAGCGGCCAGTGGCGGGCGCACTCAAACCGGGGTGGTGGTCGGTGCGTCGAAAGTCGGTATACTGCTCTATCGGCTTCGCCTCTCTGACCGCTGCCAGAGATGAACGGTTTCCAACGGATGCGTTGGGGAAGTCCTTAAGGACCGCATCAATAGCCACAGCCCCAAACCGTGGCGTCCATCCGTCATCCGCCCAAAATTTACGGCGACTCTCAGGCGAAAGCAGTAACCGGCGTCATATATCGATGTGACCGCTGACACCCGTAGGCTACCCGTTTCCCATCTTTCCCATGTTGACAGTCTCCCTCCTATAGTGAATGCGGCGAGAGTCTCCGAGTACAGAGCCGTTCTACTTCTTTGGATACCCGACCGATTGCGCCAAGATAATTTTCTGGTTCTGCTGCAATTTCAAGGTCTTGGCCAGCCCGGGCTTATCGATGCTGCCCCGCACCACCGTGGCAAGTCCCTCGGAGGCGCAGTAGAGATAAACGTTCTGCGCGATGAATCCCACGTCCGCGGCGGTGAACGTCTGCGCGTCAGAGGAAGCAGCACGGCCGGTCTTGGAAAGGTCCGAGACATACACTAGGTTCACAGCCGCGTCCTTCACAAATGACTGCGTGCCGGTAGCCGCCCGAAAGTCGCCCGCCAAGACAGGGCTCAGCGCGTTGGTCTTGGCATCGTAAATGTAGACGCCTTCGGGAGTTGACACATAGATGCTAACTTCCTGCCAGTTCATGGCGGAGGGCGCAGTGCGATGCCCATCCGGCCTGTTGATCCCGAATGCTGCCCAGAGAAGGTTGGAAAGCGTTTGCGGGGAGAGGGTGCCCGGACCGAACTCGCGGGTCGATTTCCGGTCCTTGAGGACTTGCATCAGAGGGCGACCTCCGTCGGTCTGCGGGGGTGGGAGTTTGACGGGCTTTAGGTCCTGCGCTGTTGAGCCGAGGGAGAAAGCTATTGCCGCGAGCAGTAGCCACAAAAAGAACAACGCTTTGCGTTTCATGCGGCACACCTGTTCTAAAAGCCGACGCAATCTTCGGCTACGCAATGTGAGCATCACTGAGCTTGGGCAACGGCATAGTGTGCCTCTCATGTCGGATAGTCAACTATCATACTGAGGATTGCAGCCCTTAGACAGAGATGTCAAATGGCCATTTCCTTCGAGCAATCACTGATTCATGTCTGGCGGCAAGTCCTCCCGGTAAAGTCTAGCTAGAGCGCCTGCTTACTTAGGTCCCGAGCGTATCTGACGCCAATCAATGCGCCAACGCTTTCCCGGAGCACGCAGCCAAACCAACGGTTTCATTGGGGTTCCTCGCGCATGATGGTAAAGAGCTGCGGTCCGTACATAAAAGCCCCGCGTGTGTGGCGATTGACGAAAACCGAACCTTTGACAGTCGAGATGATGGCAGAACTCGTGACAGAGCGTGCTCAGGAACGTCCCGAACGACGTCACTTGCTTGCGCACTGCGGTCCGTGTCCAGATGCGAATCAATCCGGTAGTGGGAGAGTAATCGCCGAAAAGCTCCGTGGCCCAACCGCCCTCCCGGACTCGCAGAGGGCGCGAAGCGAGTGCACGGACATCCGGTTTCGGGACTCCATAGAATTCTGTCGCGACCATCAAGAACTCCGCGCACGCACGCTGGACTGCAGCACGAGTCCCATCCTGCATGGCGGACTCGATTGACATCGCAGATATTCGCAAGCGATCGTCGCCGGGCAGTTCAAGACCGGTGAGTTGGTCACTCTCGACAAACTTCGTTAATAGGACCTTCCTACGCGGCGGTCGATCGGTAAGCACAGCTAAATATTCAGCCGAAAGATGGGGATGTGCAAGCCCCCTGCGGCCAATCCAGCAGAATGCCAGCGTCCACCACGGATCACTCGGCGGCCACAAAATTCGGGTACGGACAGCAATTACCTGAAAAACGGCACCAGCCCACCCGAAGAATGCTCAGTCTTATTTTGCCATCGCAGCAGGCGGCACTCCTGTGGGGGCTGCTTGTACTCCTGCGGCGGTAGTCCGCAATTTTTTCGTGGCTACTGTCTTCCTAGCGACGGCTCTCCGCTTCTTTTTCGCTGTCTTCCTGCCAGCCGACTTTACTTTCCGCGTCTGAATCGCCTTTTTCTGCAACGAGCTTCGTTTTGTGGGCATGGGTGTTTTCCTTTCAAGGAGCAGTACGTGGCATCGCTCTTATAACCTTTATTTAGGTGGCGTTCAAGTTGTCCGACTGCGCAGACGGTAACAATTCCATTGACGCAGTATCAGACTGGAGTATTGTTGCGCCACCAGCAGTTTTCCTGATGTGTTGATAATTCAACCATCCAACCAGTTCAAGTCGGAGGCTTTGACAAACATGATTATCGGCGATCGCTTGCGTGCCTTACGTGAAGAAAAGAATTTCTCTCAGGGCGACATTGAAAAGCGCACCGGACTGCTCCGCTGCTACGTTTCCCGCGTCGAGAATGGCCACACCGTCCCTGCTGTCGAGACGCTTGAGAAGTTTGCTCGCGCCCTTGAAGTTCCGATGTACCAACTCTTCTACGAGGGAGAAGAGCCACCCAAGCTACCAAACCTCCCGAAACGGAAGTCTTCTGATGACATCGTTTGGGGAAGCAAAGGCAGAGATGCTCGAATGCTTGCGAAGTTCTGCCGACTGTTCAGCCACATGGAAGAAGCTGACCTGAGAATGATGCTGTTTATGGCGCAGAAGATGGCTCGTCGGGAGGGGGCACTTAAAACTTCAGTGAAGTCCAAGGAACATTCCGGGTGACGTGGCCTTGTCCGTCCGTTGCTTTCAAGTTGGCCGTCTGCATCAGCATATTGACATCCACCACCTCAAACTGACTTGATTGTTCGAGGATTGCGACGTGGTTGCCTATTTTTGGAACCGTGCCACTATATTCTGAACTCATCTGGAACTCCTAATCGTTATTTTATTATCATACTCGATATCCCTGTAATAGCGAGACTTATGATTGGGTCAACGGCTTCGTTCAAGTCGAATTCTAGGAATGTGGGAACCAGTTGCCGGGAGACGCATTTCCGGGGAGATGGATCATTACTTGATATTTGAACTGTAGGGCACGCGCTGGGCGGCAGGACATGGTTTGCCTTCGTGTCCCTTCGCCCTATGCCGCTTAATTTCGACGTAAAGGCTCTCACGTTGTTCCTGCACTACCGCTCGTGCTTGCTGACTGTGTAACCAAGCGGGGCTGAGAGTATTTAGTTTGCTGTTCAAAGCGATGATTTCATTCACGAGATTGTCTTTCACTTTGCACTTATTTCCCGGTGCCATATGGTTAAACCCCTCTTCTGGTCAGTGCTTATTGCGGCTTGACGTTCTTCGTTGCTTCCTTCTTGACTGTCTTCAATGCGGATTTCTGCTCCTCTGCGGCAGCGCGAACGTCCTTCGCATCATGGACTTCGAACAGAGCGTTAAATTTATCGCGGGCGAGTTCAGTAGCGTTCAATGTGTATTTCCTTCTTGATTCAAAATGAAAGGCTGACCTTGTGTGACCGGGCGA
>Ga0316628_100002164_pt1 | contig 14388 bp, 9 predicted proteins | sample OWC_Aug_M2_C1_D5_FD_207648 | JGI IMG/M metagenome (GOLD analysis project Ga0316628, IMG submission 207648) | Wetland soil microbial communities from Old Woman Creek delta, Ohio, United States - OWC_Aug_M2_C1_D5_C | ecosystem: Environmental > Terrestrial > Soil > Wetlands | place: USA: Ohio... | reverse complement strand
TCTTCGTGGAGGGCGCGCACAGCCACGACGTGGTGCGCGGCCCCGTCGACGCCCGCGCCGCCGCAGAGGCCTTCGGCCGCTTCCAGGCGCAGCTCGTGGACCTGCCAGCGCCCCCACTCCACGAGGTGCTCCCGCGCTTCCACGACGCACGCTGGCGCCTGGAGCAACTCCTCGAGGCCGCGCGCGCGGACGCCTGCGGGCGTCTGCACGAGGTCCGGGGCGAGCTCGACTTCGTGCTCCGGCGGGAGGGCGTGGTGGATCGGCTTCCGGCTCTTCGTGCCGCCGGCCGCCTGCCGGGCCGCATCGCCCACAACGACACCAAGATCAACAACGTGCTCTTCGACGACGCCAGCGGCGAGGCGATCTGCGTGATCGACCTCGACACCGTGATGCCCGGCCTCGGCGTCCACGACTTCGGCGATCTGGTGCGCACCGCCGCGAGCCCGACCGCGGAGGACGAGCGCGACCTCTCGAAGGTGGGCCTGCGCGAGGACCTCTTCGCCGCCCTGGCGGAGGGCTACCTGTGCGGCACCCGGGCCTTCCTGACGGAGGCCGAGCGCGCGGAGCTCGGCTTCGCCTCGCGCCTTCTGACCTTGATGGTGGGCATGCGCTTCCTCGCCGATCACCTGTCGGGTGACCGCTACTTCCGCATCCACCGCCCCGGCCAGAACCTGGACCGCGCCCGCACCCAGCTTCGCCTGGTGGCGAGCATGGAGGAGCGGGCCGGGCGGATGGAGGAGATCGTGGGGAAGGCGGCGGAGCGGCTGCGACGCGAGGCGTAGTCAGACGTACATCTCGAGGCCGTCCCGCAGCCGGAGCCAGCCCCGCGCGATGCGATAGATCACCCACAGGGTGAGCGCCCCGAAGACGGCGAGCGCGATCGGGATGCCGACCAGCGTGAGCATCAGGAAGACGCCCACCACCGCCCACAGCAGCGCGTACCAGAAGGTCCGGATCTGCCAGCGGTAGTGCGACTCCACCCAGGTCCCGCGGGCATCGCCGCGCTTGGCGTAGTTCAGGATCACCGCCGCGATCGACGGCAGGCCTCCGATGAAGCTGCCGAGGACGGTGGCGGCACCGGCGAGCCCGATCACGATCGCGAGCGAGTGGAGGCCGTAGACGACGTTCGCGATCGTGAGCACGGACGGGAGCGGCTGCGGGGCGGCGGCGGTGGGCGTCTCGGTCATGTCTCCTCCCACGGGCCGCTCGGCGCCCCGGCGCGGCGCAAGCCCACGCTACCTCGCCGGCGCCGGCTGAGCCACGCTGCCCCGGGTCCTCGACGGGTCGGGATCGGTCTGCGCGACCGGGAGCGGGTGCGAGACGCTCTCCTTGGACGCAGGAGCGTGTAGGGTCGAGGCCCACTCCAGCCACTCCGCCAGCACCAGGAGGGTCCACAGCAGCCGCGCGTGATCCGCGCGCCCCGAGCGATGCTCGGCCAGCACGCCGAGCGCAGCCTCGCTCGAGACCCCCGCCTCCTCCAGCCTTCCCGAGCCGAGCCGCGACTCGGCCCAGCCGAGAAGCGGCGGCCGGCGCAGCCAGCCCGCGAGCGGCACCGAGAGGCCGCGCTTTCGCCGCATGACGACGTCGCGCGGCAGGTAGCGCAGCGCGTAGCGCTTCAAGAAGACCTTGGTGGTCAATCCGGAGACTCGCGCCTCCGGCGGCAGCGAGGCCGCGAACTCCATCACCTGCTGGTCCAGGAACGGCGCGCGGAGCTCGAAGCCGGAGAGCATGCTTCCGCGGTCGGCCTTGGTGAGCAGCCCCTCCGCCAGCGAAGTCTCGAAGTCCCACTGCTGCACGCGGTCGAGCACCGCGGCGGTGCCCGCGTCGTCCAGCCGGAGCGCCAGCGAAGCCACACCGAGCCGTTCCATCATGGCGGGCGACGCGTTCGAGACCCAGAGCACGTGGCGCGCCAGCCCCTCCAGACGCTCGCCGGCCACGAAGCGCTTCAGCAGGAACGAGAGTGCCACCTTGCGTTCCGTCGCCGGCCAACGCTCGACGATGCGACGGAAGGCGTGGCGGAGCGGCGCCGGCAGCGCGCCGTAGACCGGGGCGAGGCGCGCGCCCAGGTAGGTGGGATAGCCTCCGAAGAGCTCGTCGGCGCCCTCGCCGACCAGCGCCATCGGGACGTCGCGGGACGCACGACGTGCCAGCAGCGCCGTCGGGAGCCACGCCGGGTCGGCGAGGGGCTCGCCGACCACGCGGATCAGCTGTGCGATTCCCCTCGGAACGTCCTCCGGGTTGAACCAGACCGAGATCGACTCGGCTCCGAGCCGCTTGGCAACCCGCTCGGCGAAGTGCCCTTCGTCGAACGAGGCATCCGGCAGCCGGACGGTGTAGGTGCGGAGCCGCCGCTCCGGGCGCACGTCGCGCGCGATCGCGGCGATGAGCGACGAGTCGAGGCCGCCGCTCAGGAAGACCCCGTACTCGACGTCGACGTCGGTCTGCCGGCGCACCGCCTCGCGAAGCAGGGCGTCGAAGTGATCGACCTGCGGCGGCCGCTTGGGCGTCCCCGTCACGTCCCAGCGCCAGTAGCGACGACGCGTGGTGCCGTTCTTGTCGATCGCCACCACCTCGGCCGCACCCACCTTCTCGAGCCCGGAGAACGGCGTCTCGGGTGCACGGAAGATGCCGAGCTGGAGATAGCCGCGGAGCGCCGACAGCGAAGGCGCCGGCGGAGCGCCGCCCGCGGCCACCAGCGCAGCGATCTCCGTCGCGAAGTCCACCCGGCTCCGCGAGGCGCGGAAGAACAGCGGGCGCTCGCCAGCGCGATCGCGAGCCAGCAGCAGACGCCCGACCCGCGGATCCCAGATCGCGATGGCGAACGCTCCGATCAGGCGCTCCGCGAACCGGTCGCCGAGCTCGAGATAGAGCGGCAGGATGACGGCCACGTCCGTCGCCTGGCTCACCGGCCGCCCTCGCGATGCGAGCCACTCGCGAAGCTCGTGATGGTTGTCGATCTCGCCGTTGCAGGCGGCCATCACGCCGCTGGCCTCGTCGGTCATCGGCTGTACGCCGTCGTCGAGCCCACGGATCGCGAGCCGTGCCACGCCGAAGGCGGCGCAGCCCTGGATCCGGGTCCAGCGCTGGTCGGGTCCCCGATGCGAGAGCGCCCGCGTCATGAGCGCCACGTGCGAGCCAGCCTGCGGCGGATCGAACTCGAGGTCGAAGCCGACCACGCCGCTGATGCCGCACATGTCAGCGTTCCCCGCCGGGCTGGAGCAGGATTCCCACCATCCGGCCCGGGTATTGCTCGACCTTCGCGTCCGGTGCGTCCACGGCCGCGTCGAGCTTCTCGGAGCTGCGCTCCCGTGCCAGGAGCAGCACGGGATGATCCTTGCGTTCGAGCCAGCCGGCGAGATCGTCGCGACGCACCAGTGTGTCCGGCCAGGGCATGCCCCGTGCGAGGGAGAACGTCAGGTAGTTGCTGGCGAGCTCCAACCCGTGCCGGGTGATCACCGTGATGGGATGTCCCAGGTAGAACGGAAGGGCGGTGGGGTAGCAGGCGAGGCAGGCCACCTCGACCTCCGGGCCGAGCGCCGAGATGCGCTGCGCGAGGGTTCGCGACGAGTGCGGCTCGGCCATCTCCACCCCGGCTCGCGTTCCGAGCGCGAGCGCCGAGAGCGGGATGGCGAGGAGGCCCGTCAGGGCGAGCCGGGGCTCGCGCCACCCCACCGAAGCCGCCGCGAGCGCGGCGATCACGGCCAGCGCCACCGCCATGGCGGCGGGCGTCGGGAGCGCCGGGTCGCCGAGCACGGGCCAGCGGCGCTCCACCGCGAGCAGCAGCGAGGGTCGGGCCGCCAGCGCGGCCAGCACGGCGCCGCCCGCGGCGGCCATGGCCGTCACCAGGAGTCCCACGTGCTGCACGATGCGCGCGCCTGCGCTCTGCGGTCCATGACGCAAGGCGCTGTCGAAGAGCCGCGCGATCAATGCCCCCAGCGGGAAGGCGACGCTGAGGATGTAGTGGGGCAGCTTCGAGCGGGAGAGGGAGAAGAATGCGACCACCACCAGCACCCAGACCACGCACAGGCGGTCCAGCCGCTGGAGTCGCCCGCGCAGCCGCCAGGCGAGAAGACCCGACTCCGGGAAGAGGAGGCTCCAGGGCAGGAAGAACACGGCGAGCACGAAGCCATAGAAGTAGAAAGGCTGACGATGGAAGGTCGTGGTCGTGTAGCGCTGGAGACTCTCCTCCACCAGGCCGTAGTAGGGAAAGTCGGGATGCCGGTACGAGACGCCCAGGAACCACGGCAGCACGACCGCGAGGAAGACGAGCAGGTTGCGAGGGGCGAAGAGTCGTCGGATCGCATCGCGACGGCCCTCCACCGCATGCCACGCCGTGAGCACGAGGGTCGGCACCAGGAACCCCACGGGTCCCTTCACCAGGGTCGCGACGCCCGCCGCGGCGGCCCCCGCCAGAAGCCAGCGTCGACGGGCGGCGCCTTCCACGGCCTCGGCGTAGTACCCCGCCAGGATCGCGCCGCAGGTGAAGAAGGCGAGCGCCATGTCGAAGATCACCGTGCGGGCAAAGGCCGCGAAGAGCGGAATGGTGGCCGTCACCACGACTGCGATCGAGCCGACCCGAGCGCCGTACGCGCGGCGGCAGCAGGCGAGCAGGATGCCGAGCAGCCCCAGAGCGAACAGCGCCGAGGGCAGCCGCGCAGCCGCCTCGGAGTCGCCGAAGGTCGCGAGCGAGAAGCCGACCACCCTGAAGTAGAACGCAGGCTTGTCGAGGTAGGGGAAGCCGTTCAGTGTGGGCACCAGCCAGGCCCCGGACTCGTTCATCTCGCGGGCGACCTCGGCGTTGCGCCCTTCGTCGGGTTGGCTGAGCGGGAGCGCTCCGAGCTGCCAGAGTGAGACGAACGCCGCGAATGCGAGCGCAGCCGCCGCCCAGGCGCGACCGGATCGGACGGACGCGCTCGTGGCGGGCAAAGATCGATCGAATGCAAACACGGTCCCCCGGGAGCCCGAATGGGTGCTGGTCTGGAACGCGGGCCTGTGGCGGGAGGGAGCGCCGAGGAACTGCGCCAGCAATCGCATTCTAGCGCGCTCGCGACGGGGTCGTCACGGGAGCTCTGGCCAGGATCTCGGCGGGCATCACCCTCCGGTGAAGGCGCCTCCAGCCTCCTGGCCGTTGGCCCCGGGGCCCCCTCGTTCCTTCGCTCGCCCGGAGCTCCCCTCCGAGCCTTCCCCCGGAAGCCGCAGCCAGAACGCTGCGCCGCCGAGGGGGGAGTCGGTGGCGTGGAGGGAGCCCCCGTGGAGCTGCGCGATCATGCGGGCCAGGGGGAGGCCGAGGCCCGATCCACGGCCGTGTCGGGAGGGGTCGAGCCGGACGAAGCGCTCGAAGACCCGCTCGCGCTCCTCGCGCGGGATGCCGGGGCCGGAGTCGAGGACGCCGAGGCGGACGCCGTCCGCGAGGCTCTGGAGCTCCAGCCGCACGATCGCTCCGGGCTCGGAGTGGCGGAGCGCGTTCTCCAGCAGGTTGGCGAGGGCGCGCTCGAGGAGCGGGCGATCGCCACGGGTCTCGGCCGGCGCGCTCGCGAGCTCGAGCTTCTTGCCGAGGGACTCCGCCAGCGGCGCGTAGAACTCCACCATCGCGGCGCAGACCGCATCGATCCGGATCGGCTCGCTGGCGCGGGGGAGCCTGCCCTCCTCACCGCTCGCGAGGAGGAGGAGCTGCTCCACCAGCTCGCGCATCTCCTCCGCGGTGGCGTGGATGCGATCGAGTGCCGCGGCGGCCGGCGCCTCGTCGGCGTCGAGGAGCGCGATCTCGGACTCGTTCAGCACGCGATTCACCAGGGTGCGGAGCTCGTGGGAGACGTCGGAGCTGAAGCCCGAGAGGCGGGCGAAGGCCCACTCGAGGCGCGTCAGCACCTGGTTGATGGAGCCTGCGAGGGCATCGACGTCGTCCGCGGTGCCGCGCGTCGGGAGCCGCTCGCCGAGCGAGCGCGAGTCGATGGCGGCCATCCGCTGGCTCATCTCGCGGACCGGGCGGAGCGCACGCCTCGCCGCGACGACACCGAAGAGCCCGGCGCCGATGGCCCCGAGCAGGCCGAAGACCGTCGCCAGCCGGAAGAGCTCCGCCCGCTCGCGTACGAAGCGCCGCAACGGGAGGGCCACCTCGAGCGCCTGGCCGCCGGCGGCGGGGGCCTCGGCGAGGAGATAGTCGTCCGGACGGGCATGGAGCGCGGCGCCGAGGCTGACCTCGCGCCAGGCGCTGCCCTGCGGCCAGCGTCCCTGGCCGGGCGCGGCGAGCGTCGTGCCCCGGCGCACGCGGAAGGCGACGCCGGGAAGCGGCGGAACGACCCCGGCTGCGGGCGTCCCCCGAGCCAGCTCGAGGCCGAGGCTCGCGCTCGCCTCGTGCAGGACGCGTGCGTCCTCCTCCAGACTCTCGCGCACGGCGAAGATCGCGAAGCCCGCCACCAGGAGCGCGAGCAGGGCGATCGCGCCGCCGGTGGCGAAGAGGGCGAGCCGCAGGTCCACCCGGCGCCAGCCGGCGCGAATCTCAGGGCGAGAGGGCATAGCCGACCCCGCGCACCGTCCGCACCAGCCCCGGCGCTCCGGCCCCTTCGAGCTTGCGGCGCAGCCGCGCGATGTGGACTTCCACCACGTTGGTCCCGGGCTCGAAGCGGTAGCCCCAGACGTCCTCCAGGAGCTGACGCCGCGTGGTGGCAGCGCTCGGCTGCGTGGCGAGACGGTGCAGGAGCTCGAACTCCACGCGCGTGAGGTCGAGCGGCTGGCCGCCGAGGCTCGCGCGGCGATGCAGGGGATCGATCTCCAGGGGACCGACCCGGAGCGGCTCCACCCGGCGCGTGGGGCGGCGCAGCAACGCCTCGAGCCGCGCCAGCAGCTCCGCGAAGGCGAAGGGCTTCACCAGGTAGTCGTCGGCGCCGCGGCGGAGCCCCTCCACCCTGTCCTCGACCCGGTCGCGCGCGGTGAGCAGGAGAACCGGCACGGAGTCGCCTGCCTCGCGCAGACGCTGCAGCACGTCGTAGCCGCTGCCTCCCGGCACCATGAGATCGAGCACGGCGAGGTCGAAGCGCTGCACCGCCAGGCAGGCGAGTGCATCCGGAGCGCCGGCGGCGTGGTCCACCTGGAAGCCGCGGCTCCGGAGCCCCGCCACCAGCGCGGCCGCGGTCTCCTCGTCGTCCTCGAGAAGGAGGAGCCGTGTCAAGCGAGCGCATCCTCCGGCACGGGAGCCTCCGGCCCCGGCACACGGGATGGTATCGGCCGCCCCGCCGCCGTGCTTCGGCCGCGCGTCCGGCGTTCCTTACAACTGCTTCATCTCGACCGCCGAGCCTTGAGGCTCCCTCCCCGACTGCCGCAGGCTTCGTGGCATGCGGGCACGAGGCGCGAGGCGAGCGACGCGGAGCCGTCTCCGGCAGGTCCTGCTGGCTCCGGGTCTCGGGCTGCTCGTGGTGGCGTGTCAGCACGTGGCGCCGCGGCCGCTCTCCGCGTCCGAGGAGGCGAGCCGCTTTCAGGCGCGCTCCCTCGACTCGGCGCCGCTCCGCGAGTTCCTGGAGCAAGGTCTCGGCCTCCCGGTGCCGGGCTGGCCGCTCCCGCGCTGGGACGATCGCTCGCTCACCGCCGCCGCGTTCTTCTTCCAGCCGGCCCTCGACGTCGCCCGGGCTCGGACGGATGGCGCGCGGGCGGCGGTGCGGACGGCCGGCGCGCGGCCCAACCCGACGCTCGGCGTCTCGCCGGAGTTCGTCACGAATCCCGAGGTCGGCCTGGCACCCTGGGTGGCCGCCACCCAGCTCGACTGGCCGATCGAGACCGCGGGGAAGCGGGGGGACCGGATCGCCGAGGCGAAGGCGGGAGCGCGCGCCGCGCGCGAGGCGTTCGCCGGCGGCGCCTGGGACGTTCGACACGCGGTGGTGACGGCACTGGTCGAGCTCGCGGCGGCGCGCCGCCGGGTGGCTCTGCTGGAGCGGGAGAGCGCGCTCCAGCGGGAGCTCGCCGCGCGCATGGAGCAGAGGGTCCGCGGCGGCGCGGCCTCCGAGGTGGAGCTCGCGCCGCTTCGTCTGGGGGCCCTGGAGACCGAGCGGGCGCTCGCCGCCGCGCGCACGCAGGAGGCCGGCCTCCTGCCGGGCCTCGCGGCCGCGATCGGCGTGCCCGTGCAGCAGCTCTCCGGGCGCGAGATCCAGGATCCCGCGCCGCCCGAGGCCCACCCCCTGGCCACGCTCTCCCGTGCGGACGCGCTGCGAGGCGCCCTGCTCGGACGCTCGGACGTTCGAGCCGCGCTCGCGCGCTACGCCGCCGCCGAAGCCGCGCTCCAGCTCGAGCTCGCGCGTCAGTACCCCGACCTCCACCTCGGTACCGGCTACACGTTCGATCAAGGCCAGAACAAGTGGATGCTCGGGCTCTCGCTGCAGCTCCCGCTCCTGGACCAGAACCAGGGCCCGATCGCCCAGGCCGAGGCCGGACGGGCGGAGGCTGCGGCGCGCTTCACGGAGACCCAGGCCCGGGTGATCGCGGACGTGGAGGGCGCGCTGGCGCGCCGCGACGCCCTCGCGGGGGAACGCGATCGCCTGCGGGCCCTTCGGGCGGATCGGGAGCGGAACCTCGCGCGGGTACGCGAAGCGGTGTTGCTCGGCGCCGCCGACCGCAGCGCGGAGCTCGCGGCGCGGGCGGAGGCGCTGCACGCCGCTCGCAATCTGGAGGACGCGGAGGCTTCGCTCCAGCTCGCGCTCGCCGACCTCGAGCGCGCGACCGAGCCTCCGCTCTTCTCGCTGCAGGAGGTCGCGGCAGCCCCGCTGCGCGAGCTCGGGGCACCGCGGCCATGAGGCTCGCGGGCCTGGCGACGCTCGCTCTCGGCGTGGCGCTCGCGGCGCAAGCTGCGCCGCCCGAGGTGAAGCTCGTTCCCGGGGCGAAGGCGGATCTCGAGACGGCCGCGGTGGAGGCCGCCGCCGCATCGCCGGCGCTGAGCGCCACGGGGAGCGTGCTCGATCCCGCACCCTTCGTGCAGAGCTTCCTCGCGCGTGCGACCGCGCAGCGCGCCGCGGAGATCGCCGAGCGCGAGCTCCACCGTGTGACCGCGCTGCATCGCCACGCGGACAACGCCTCCGAGCGCGAGGTGGAGGCCGCGCGCCTGGCGGAAGCGAGGGCGCGCGCCGAGCGCATCGGCGCCGAGGCCGGCTTCGCGGCGGTCTGGGGCCCGGAGCTCGCGGCACGCGCCGATCTCCCGGCCCTGGTCGAGAGCCTCGCGCGCCGCGGCCGCGCGATGGCGCGGCTCGAGCTCCCGGCCGGCGCCTCGCTCGGCGAGGCGCCGCGCCTCGTCCGGGTCTCGGCCCCGCTGCTCGGCCGGGCCAGGCTGCCGGCCGAGCTCCTCGGCCCCGCTCCCACCACCGATCCGACCCTCCAGGGCGCGGCCTTCCTGGTGCTCCTCGGCGAAGGCGCGCCGGCCCCGGGCTCGGCGCTCCTCGCCGAGCTCGCCTCCGCGAGCGCGGCAGCCGGCAGCGTCGAGGTGCCGGACTCGGCGCTGGTCTGGCACGACGGCCATGCCCTCGTCTTCGTGGCGCACGGTGCCGACACCTTCGAGCGTCGGCCGGTCGTGGTGGGTGGGGCCCTCGCGGCGGGCTGGCAGGTGAAGCAGGGGCTCGCGCCCGGCGAGCGCGTGGTGACGCGCGGCGCGCAGCAGCTCCTTTCCTCCGAGATCCTGCCCGCCGGCCCGGCCGACTAGGAACCGGGCGAGCCGATGTTCCGCTGGCTCCTCGAGCGCTCGCTGCGCCATCGCGCCGTCGTCCTCGCGCTGGCCGGCCTCACCGCGCTCTACGGCCTCTGGACCGCCGCCCACGCCAGGCTCGACGTGCTGCCGGACTTCGCTCCGGCGCAGGCGGAGGTCCAGACCGAGGCCCCGGGCCTCTCGGCGGACGAGGTCGAGCGTCTCGTCACGCTGCCCGTCGAGGCCTCGCTCGGCGGCGTGCCGGGACTGGAGGCGTTGCGCTCGGAGTCGATCCAGGGTCTCTCCGCGGTGACGGCCGTCTTCTCCGACGGCACGGACCTCTTCCGCGCGCGGCAGCTCGTGGCCGAGGCCCTCTCCGAGGTCGGTCCGGCCCTGCCGGCCGGGGTCCAGCCGCCGCGCCTCTCGCCGCTCACCTCCGCCACCATGGACGTGCTGACGATCGGGCTCACCTCCGAGGCCCTCTCGCCGATGGATCTGCGTACGCTCGCCGAGTCGACGCTCCGCCCCCGGCTGCTCATGGTGCCTGGCGTCGCACGCGTGAACGTGTTCGGGGGCGAGACACGCCAGATCCAGGTGCGCGCCCGCCCGGCGCTCCTCCGCGCCCACGGCGTCGCCCTGTCCGACCTCCTGCGCGCCGCCCGCTCGGCCACCGCGACGGCGCGACCCGGCTTCATCGACACGCCCAACCAGCGGATCGTGCTCGAGGCCTCCAACCTGGGCTCGAGCCCTGCCGAGATCGGCGAGGCCCTGGTAGCGAGCCGGGGCGCCGGCGCGCTCCGCCTGCGCGACGTGGCCGAGGTGGTGGAGGGGGCCGCGCCCCGGGTGGGCGACGCGCTGATCGACGGCCACCCCGGCGTCCTCCTGTCGCTCTCCTCCGCCTGGGGCGCCAACACCGTGGAGGTCACCCGCGGACTGGAGCGCGCCCTCGCGGACCTGGAGCCCGTGCTGCGTCACCAGGAGGTGACGCTCCATCGCCGGCTCCACCGCCCGGCCGACTTCGTGGACGCCGCGCTCCGGAACCTGCGGACGACCCTCGCGCTCTCGAGCGTGCTCGTCGCCCTGGTGCTGCTCGCCTTCCTGCGCGACCCGCGCGCGGCGGCGGTCTCGCTGGCGGCGATCCCGCTCTCGCTCCTCGCGGCGGTGATCGTGCTCCAGCACCTCGGCTCGAGCCTCAACACCATGTCGCTCGGCGGGCTCGCCATCGCGATCGGCGAGGTGGTGGACGATGCCATCATCGACGTCGAGAACATCCTGCGCCGGCTGCGCGAGAACGAGCGGCAGACGCCGCGCGCCTCGCGCCTGGCAGTGGTGCTGCGGGCCTCCCTCGAGATCCGCGGCTCGGTGGTCTTCGCCAGCCTCGCCGTCGCGACGATCTTCCTGCCGCTCCTCCAGCTCTCCGATCTGCAGGGGAAGTTCTTCGCACCGCTGGCCTCGAGCTATCTCCTGGCGGTGGCCGCCTCGCTCGGCGTGGCCCTCACCGTGACGCCCGCGCTGACCCTCGCGCTCTTCGCGCGGCGGGACCTGCCGGAGCATGCGCCGAGCCTCCAGGAGCGGCTGCGCGCCGGCCACCGCCGCCTGCTGGAACGGATCGAACGCCGTCCGCTCCTCGCCTGGATCCCCGCGCTGGCGCTGGCGGCGGCCGCGCTCGGGCTCCTGCCGTTCCTCGGCGGCGAGTTCCTGCCCACCTTCCAGGAGAACCATCTCGTGCTCCACGTGGTGGCGGCCCCCGGGACCTCGCTCGACGAGATGCGTCGGATCGGACAGGAGATCTCGGCGCAGCTCCTGGCGCTCCCCGGTGTCCGTTCGGTCGCCCAGCAGATCGGACGCGCCGAGGCGGGCGAGGACACCTGGGGGCCGAACCAGAGCGAGTTCCAGGTCGAGCTCCGCCCGGGCGAAGATGGCGACGTCACGGCCGCCGAGATCCGCCACGTGCTCGACGCGACGACAGGGGTGCAGGCGGAGGTCGAGACCTTCCTCGGCGATCGCATCTCCGAGACCCTCACGGGAGAGACGGCACAGGTCGTGGTCGACGTCTTCGGCGAGGACCTCGACCGGCTGGATCGCGAGGCGGCGCGCGCCGCGAAGATCCTGGCGTCGATCTCCGGCGCGGCGGACGTGCGCTGGAGCGAGCCCGCGTGGGGGCCGCGGGTCGCGGTCGGCCTCCGGCCCGAGCGGCTGCGCCTTCTCGGGTTCGACCCGGCGGAGGTGCTGGATCAGCTCCGGATCGCCTTCGCGGGCGCCTCGGCCGGCACGGTGATGCGGGGCGAGGAGCCGGTGCAGGTGGTGGCCACCCTCCCGCCGGCGGAGCGCAGGAGCCCGGCCGACGTGGGCGCGCTCCTCGTGACGAGCGCGTCCGGGAACGTGGCCCCGCTCGACGCGCTGGCGCGGGTCTCCGTGCGCGAGGGCCGCGACGTGATCCGACACGCCGGCGGGATCCGACGCCAGACGGTGACGTGCAACGTGCGCGGCCGCGACGTCGCGTCCTTTGCCGCCGAGGCGCGGGAGCGCCTCTCGCGTCGGCTCGAGCTTCCGGGCGGGGACTACTTCGTGCTGGGCGGCGCCGCCGAGGCGCGGTCCCGCGCGGTGCGCGATCTCTGGCTGCACGCCGGCCTCGGCCTGCTCGGGATCCTGCTCGTGCTCTCGGTGCCGGCCGGGCACTGGCGGAACCTGCTGCTCCTCCTGGCCGGAGCTCCCTTCGCCCTGGCGGGGGGCCTCCTCGCGGCGGCGCTCGCCTCGTGGGCCGGCGGCGGAGCGCCGAGCCTCTCCCTCGGCTCGCTGGTCGGGCTCGTCACGGTCTTCGGCATCACCACGCGCAACGCGTTGATGCTGCTCTCCCACTACCGGCATCTGGTGGAGGAGGAGGGCCGGCCCTGGGACCGCGAGACGATGCTCGCGGGGGCGGCGGATCGCGTGGTCCCCGTCGCCATGACGGCAGGGGTGGCGATCCTCGCGCTGCTTCCCCTGGCCTTCCGCTCCCACGAGGCCGGCGGCGAGATCGACGGCCCGATGGCGATCGTGATCCTGGGCGGGATCGCAGTGGCGGCGCTCTCGAACCTCGCGATCCTGCCCTGGCTCAGCCTGCGCTTCGGGCGGATCCCGGCGCCGGCCGAGCGGCCGGCGCCGGAATGACGAGCGTCGCTACTTCCACTCCGGCTTGCGGTAGAGGGTCACCACCGCCGCGCCGCCGAGCCCGAGGTTGTGCTGGAGGGCGACCTTCGCGCCGGACACCTGTCGCTTCTGCGCTTCGCCGCGGAGCTGCCAGTTCAGCTCCGCGCACTGGGCGAGGCCGGTGGCGCCGAGCGGGTGGCCCTTCGAGATCAGGCCGCCCGAGGGGTTCACCACCCACTTCCCGCCGTAGGTAACGGCGCCCGAGTCGATCAGCTCGCCCCCCTTGCCCTCGGGGCAGAGGCCGAGGCCCTCGTAGGTGATGAGCTCGTTGCAGGAGAAGCAGTCGTGGAGCTCGATCACGTCCACGTTCTCCGGGCCGAGGCCGGACTGCCGGTAGACCTTCTCCGCGGCCTTCCGCGTCATGTCGGCACCGACGAGCTTGATGCAGCTCCGCTCGTCGAAGCTGCTCGCGAAGTCCGTCGCCATGGCCATGCCGGCGATCTCGACGGCCTGCTTCTGGAGGCCGTGCTTCTTCACGAAGTCCTCGCTGGCCAGCACCGCGGCGCCCGCCCCGTCGGAGGTCGGGCAGCACTGGAGCTTGGTCAGGGGCTCGTACACCACCGGCGCGTTCAGGATGTCCTCCAGCGTGTACTCGTCCTGGAACTGGGAGTAGGGGTTGTTCACCGAGTGCTTGTGGTTCTTCCAGCCGATCTTCGCGAACTGCTCGCGGGTGGTGCCGTACTTCTCCATGTGCTCCCGGCCGGCGTTGCCGAACATCTGCGGCGCGCCCGGCGCCTTGGCGAAGCCGCGGAGCTCCACCATCAGCTTGAAGTGCTTGTCCATGGGGTTGGTGCGGTCGGTGTACTTCACGCCGAGCGAGCCCTTCTCCATCTTCTCGAAGCCGAGGGCCATCGTGCAGTCGGCGATCCCGCCCTCCACGAGCTGCTTCGCCATGAAGAGCGCCGTGGAGCCGGTGGAGCAGTTGTTGTTCACGTTGTAGACGGGGATCCCGCTGAGGCCGAGGCCGTAGATCGCACGCTCGCCGCAGGTGGAGTCGCCGTAGCAGTAGCCGACCGCCGCCTGCTCGACGCCGTCGTAGGGAATGCCGGCGTCGGCGAGCGCCTTCTGCCCCGCCTCCTTGGCCATGTCCGGGTAGTCCCAGTCGCGCGACCCTGGCTTCTCGAACTTCGTCATCCCGACGCCGACCACGAAGACCTTGCGTCCCATCGCTGCTCCCTCTCTGGCTCCCCGTGCCCGGCGGCTGGGGGGCGGGTTGATTGGCGAGTCAATCTAGCATGCGAAGCCCGCGGCGCAGGGCGCTGCCGGCGTGCGGAAGGGTCTAGGCCGGCTGGGCGGGCTCGGCCGAGGGCGTAGCGGCCTCGGGCGCGTCGGCCGCCTCCGGGGTCCGCTCGTGGGCGCCCTCCACGGTGCGCTCGGCCGGCTCGGCCAGGAGCGCCGCCTCGACCCCTCGGCCGAGGGCCACCGGCCGGTCGGGGCAGAGGCTCCGGGCCCCCTCGGCCAGGTGCTCGTACACCGCGCGGTACTGGAGAGTGAGTCCGTGGACCAGCTCCGAGGTGCGGGCGAAGTGCTGCCCGACCTCC
>Ga0316628_100002163_pt1 | contig 14393 bp, 10 predicted proteins | sample OWC_Aug_M2_C1_D5_FD_207648 | JGI IMG/M metagenome (GOLD analysis project Ga0316628, IMG submission 207648) | Wetland soil microbial communities from Old Woman Creek delta, Ohio, United States - OWC_Aug_M2_C1_D5_C | ecosystem: Environmental > Terrestrial > Soil > Wetlands | place: USA: Ohio... | reverse complement strand
GAATACCTGCACATAACAGAAGGAACATCAACTTTCTGACCATTGGACTTTCTCCTTAAAAGAATTCTTCCTTATTTCATATTCCCGTCTCAAAGAGTCCAGGGACTCCGCATCGGACGAGACAGGCGACGATTGGCGGCGTCGTTGTCGATAAATCTCTCGGCTTGCGGATCCCATCGCAGCTTTTGCTCCAGACGTATGGCGAGCTCGCTGATGTGGCAGAGAAGGTCACTCTGCACGGCGTCGTCGATGTGCGCTATCGGTGTGGCCCTGGTTCTGGTGCAGTCGAGCAGGTTCCGCACGTGGTTGTTGCTTACCGGTAGACGAACGTCCGCGGCGCTGAACTCGGTTTGCAGCAACTCCTTTGGATGGGCGTTGAGGCCCGAGCGGTCCACGTGGACCCAGCCCTTGGAGCCTTCGAAGGCGGTGCCGTGGCTGGTTGTCCGGCCGTAGCGCTGGCGCCATTCTTCGGGGAAGGGGTCGCCGGTGAAATTGATGGTCAGGCCGCTATCGTATTTCAGCGTGACGTTCCAGTTCAGCGCGGTGTCGGCCACGCCCTCGGTCGGCCATTGACCTTTGCCCTCGACCGTCAGCGGGGTGGTGACTTTCTTGCCGCCGCCCCAGAAGGCGATATCCATCGGGTGTATCCCCCAGCCGGCAATGAAGCCCAGGGCGTAATCGGAAATAAACCACCACAGGCTGTTCGAGCAGCGGTCTTTGGTGTAGGGCGTGAACGGCGCCGGACCCAGCCACATCTCGTAATCGAGCCCTTCCGGCACCGGCACCGGCGTCGGGTCCCCCCCCGCACTGCTGCCGGGAGACCAGACGTTGATCGTGTGCAGGTCCCCCAGCCGGCCGTTCAGCGCCAGCTCGCAGGCGAAACGGAAATCGCGGCTCGAGCGCTGCTGCGTGCCGAACTGAAATACCCTGCCGTGACGGTGCACCGCGCTGCGCAGCGCCTGGTCCTGGGCGATGGTCAATCCCATCGGTTTCTCGACATAGATGTCTTTTCCCGCCCGGACGGCCGCCAGCGCGACCAGGACGTGCCAGTGGTCAGGCGTCGCAACGAGCACCACGTCAATGTCATCGCGGGCCACCAGCTCGCGGAAGTCTTTGTACGCGGTGCAGCCGGTGCCCTGATAATGCTTGTTGACCAGGTCACATCCCGCCTTGAGCACCTCGCTCTTGACGTCGCAAACGGCGACCACCTGTGCATCCTTCTGCGCGAGAAAACTGCGCATCACGCTGGTGCCTTGAGGGCCGATGCCTACGCAGCCGACGGTGATCTTCTCGTTGGCTGCGACATTGCCCCCCGCGCCCAGCGCCGAGGATGAGACAATATGGGGCAAAGTCACTATGCCGGTGGCTGTGCAAGCCGCGCGCTTCAAGAAATCACGCCGGTAGATTCCTCTTTCACTCATGACAAGGCCTCCTGTACTTGGATTGGCAATCGGTAATTGGTATGTAGTGACGCCGTAAGGCGTTCCTTCGAATATGCCTTCACGGGCACACTACGAACCCCGTTCACCATTCACTATCGAAGATCCGGCTTTTCTTAGACGGATTCACCAGTACACCAAAGTGTAACCCCGCTGGCAGTCTCGGTCAAACTAAAACGCCGGCTTGCACCGTCGCATGTTTTTCCAGTCGGGTGCGGCGGTGCACCAGGTATAGCAGGAATACACTGTATAAGACGGCGCACGTCAGAATCGGCCCGAGTCGTGGCCACATTCTCGCACTCCCTCGTGAGCTCCGCTTCCAACCGTAAGTTACACGGTCTGGTTGAGCTTGAGCATGTTCTTGGCGACGTCGAGGACCCTTGCACGCAGGGCCCTGGGCGCCAGGACCTGGACCTGGTCGCCGTAGCTCAGGACCCACCAGGTGATTTCGCTCAGGCCGTCAACGCGAAATTCCACAATCGCCGAACCATCATTGTCGAAGACCACCTTTTGTGTACTGTGCCATTTCACTTCCGCCACGGCCCGGGCGGCCTTGGGCAGGAAACGCAGCCTGACGTCATAGATGTGGCCTTCCGGCGAGACGGACCAGGCCCTGCCCAGGTACTCAGACACGTTGAAGTGCTCATCGCCCGCGAAGCTTTTCTGCGTCGTTTTGATTTCCTTGATGCGACCGAGCTCGAACGTTCGGACATTCCTGTCCCGGCTGGACCGGCCCAACACGTGCCACGTGCCATTCTTATAAAGCAGGTGATATGGGCACAACTCGACGTTGATGTACCCGTCCTCGAAGAGCGAGTCATAGCAGATTTCCACCCGGTATTTCCGGGCGATGGCCTCGTAGAGCAGAGCAAAGGTTCTGTCAAAGCGTACGTTCTGCCGGGCCGATGCCCGCCCGTCGGTTCCGCCGGAGATCTTTCGCAGGGCCGCGCTGCAATAATCTCTGACTGTTTCCGGAAGGTTGTTCGCGATCTTCAGAGCGGCCAGCAGGGCCGACTTCTTGAAGGGCATCTGAATCTGGCTGCTCACGGCCGAAGCCAGCAAAAGCAGGCCCAGCGCTTCGCGATGATTCAGGTCGGCCGGCGGCAGGAAGAACTCGGGGTCTATCGCGTAGCCGCCTGTCTTGGGATCGTAATGATAGGGAACACCGATAGCCTGCAAATCCCTCAAGTCGCGAAAGATCGTCCGTCGGCTCGTCCCAAATATTGTTGACAAGTCCTGAACCGTGCAGCCTTTACCTGCCTGCAACGTTGTAAGAATCTGCATCAATCTGCTGAGTCTTCCGTGCTTCACGATTCGCGTCCTGGATCCCCGGGGCTCCCCACCGAAGAACGAGCTTCACAAGTGCTCCAACCGTCCTGCGACACCCGGTCCACTGCAAGCAGGATCCGTCACAACCTGCAATTATGAGGCGAAGTGTAAAGCGGTGCAGCGAGTCTGTCAAGACTCTACCTTCGGCAGTGTGAAGAAGAATGTGCTTCCTGCGCCGACCTGGGATTCCACCCATACCCGGCCTTTGTTCAGCTCGACAAGCTTCTTGACAATCGAGAGGCCGATGCCTGTGCTTTCGATCCCGTCGCGCGGGGCGAGTGTCTGGAATATTCTGAAAATCTTGTCGAAGTATTTCTTGTCGATTCCGGGGCCGTTGTCCGCGACGCTGAATCTCCAGGAATCCTCCTGCTCGACACAACCGACTCGGATTTGTCCGCGGGGCTTGTCCATATACTTGACGGCGTTGCCCAGCAGGTTCTGGAAAATCTGTATGGCGTGTGTCCTCTTGCACCTGATCGTCGGCAGCTCATGCTCGATGGTGATCTCGATGTTTTGCGCCGGAGCGATCTCTTTAATCACATCCGAAACAACCTTGTTCAGATCGACCAGCCGATCCACCTGCAGGCTTTGCCCGACGCGGGAGTATTGCAGGATGTCATCGATCATGGCGGTCATTTGCTTGGCTTTGGTGACCAGCAGCCTGACCAGCTCCATGCCCTGCTCGTCGAACTTGTCGGCATAGTCTTTCGATATCCAGTCTGCCAGCGTCCCGATGGCGCGCAGCGGCGTCTTGAGGTCGTGAGCCGCTATGTAGGCGAATTCCTGGAGCTCTCTGTTGGCGCGCGTGAGGTCCCCGACGGCGGATTCGAGGTCCTTGTTCAGCCGTTCGAGTGTTTCCTCCGCCTGCCTGCGTTCGGTAATATCGACAAAGGCCTCCAGAAGAACTTCTTCACCTCCGAGGGATACGGGCAGGACCGTCTTGAGGATGGGGATTTGCCTGCCGGTGCGGTGCAGCAGGACTCTTTCTGAATTGTCAACAGATTGCCCCAGGTCCAATATGGGACACTCGTTCAGTTCTGCGGGGCATATCCTCTTGTGGCACACGTGCCCGACGAGCTCCGCGGAGGAGTCCAGGCCCATCATCGTCAGGGCCGCCTTGTTCACCCTGCGGATATTTTTGTCCCTGCCGACCACAATCATACCTACAGGCATCTCCTCCAGGAGAAGCTCTCTGGTTTGAAAGGCTTCCCTGATCTTCCCCTGCGACGCGCTGAGCTGCTCCTGAGCTTCTCTGAGGGCGGCCAGCTCCTTCTTCGGGGTGACGTCATAGACAATGCCCTGGCTTCCGCTGATGACGCCGTGGATGTTCTTGGTAAGACAGGAAAAGACGACCACAAAGATTCTGCGGCCGTTGAAGGTCTCCAGTGCCAGTTCTCTGCTCTCGACGATGCCCTTCTTGAGTTCCTCCAGGAACAGCTTTCTCTGGTCCTCAGAGGGCCAGTACTTCTCGGGAAGAAAAGGCTGGCCGATAAGCTCCGCCGGATCGGGAACCTCCAATAATTCCAGCATCGCCCGATTGGCATAGGTTATGCGCCCGTTCAGGTCGGCGGTATAGATACTGTCTTTGGAGTCTTCGAGCAGCCGCAGGTGTTTCTGTTCTTCAGCCTGCAGCTTGCTTCTGACGGCCATAAATATGTCCGTTTGGGTGACGATTCCGCACAGGCGCTTATCCCTTGTGACAACCAGCCTGCGAATATTCATCTCCTCCATGATTCGGCTGGAGCTGAAGACGGAGTAGCTGGAAGAGACACTCGCTACGGGAGAAGACATCACCTCTTCAATCGTGGTTATTGCCGGGTCCTTGCGCAGTGCCACAACCCGTCCGAGCAGGTCTTTTTTAGTAAGAACGCCTACGGCCTGTTCGCCCTCCACTACCACGACACACGATATTTCCTGGCTCGTCATGACTTCCGCCGCCTCCGCCACTGTCGCGGTTTTGGCGACGACGGCCACATCTGAGCTCATGATCTCCGAGATATCTCGCCACATGCCGTATGAGGTCAGCGCTCGCACCAGGTCGGTCTGCGTTAGGATTCCCACGAGCTTGCCGTCCTGCACGACGGGCAGCCGCTTGACGTGCTTTTGGCCCATGACCTCGCTGGCGGCCAGGATGGACAGATGCGCCGGGACGGCCTCAACGGGGCAAGACATGATTTGTGCCAGTGTTGTCTGATAGGAATCCTTGCCGTTGCGGACGATTCTTCGCAGCACATCCGTTTCCGTCAGTATGCCTGCTATGTTCTGCCCGTCCAGCACCACCAGACAGGAAATCTTCTTCTGGGCCATCGCTTTGGCGGCCGAGACCACCAGCGTATCGGGGCCGGCGGTGGCCACGTCCCTGCTCATCACGTCGCCTGCTTCCAGCCACATTCGCGAAGATGTGATCAGATGACCGGAAGAGACGCTGCTGCCCTGAATCGCTATCAGATCCCTGAGCTGTTTAGTGTTGTTCATCTGCTTTTCCTTGGCTTGATGCTTTATCGGCAAACGCCGAGCGGGGTATGAGCATCGCATACGATTATTGGACCTGTCGCTCGTGACTTGGCCGCAGGATTCAGGGCTCTGCTCAACCATGAGGGGGATTGCCGAAGCGGCCATCGGGAACGAGATTGCCCTGCGTTGGGCTGAAAGCCACGACGGAGCGTTTTGTCCTTCGGCGAACGGCTGTACGCCGGAACTGCGATCCGGATAGGTTCGACACAGAACCGGGTCTCCAGCCGGTCTTGATGAAACTGCAAAAATCACTCCCTGCCGCACATTTCCGGACGTAGGGTGGCTTGATTCTCCCTTCGTTGATTGCGCTGTCATTGCCGCGCCATGCCGGGGCAGGCAGGCGCGCAAGGTTGCATCTGCGATTCGGTCGGGCGTTGACTGCCGGTTCGGACAACGGCGATTTCGATCTGGGGGACCAACGTGCTTTTGCATTGACAGAACATTGCCGGCTGGCTATAATCCCTTGGTCATTCGGGCTGTGCGGTCCCGTCCGGGTCGGCAGGACCTTCATCCTGGCGGAACAAAAAGGAGAAATGATGAAGAGCGTTTCTGGATTCGTTTGCAGGGCGGTCTTGAGCATCGTTCCGTGCGCGCTCGTATTTCTGCCTTCGGGTTGCAGCTCCGGCGGGCAACCTGGTGAGACGGCCGCAGAGGGACGTAGAAGGCATGAACGCGTCGCCAGGATTGACCAGCAGCAGATGATGTCGGATATCGACAAGGCCTTGTTGCTCGAGCGGCCCAGCAGACTCACAGACAAGAGAATACCGTAGTTCCCGGCGCCAGACGAACGAAGGGACTTGATTCGTGGATACGATCTTTGACTACTTCAGGCGAGTGGCCAGCTACGGCCCGGAATGGTGGAGCGTCGCCATCGAGTTGATTTTCATCGGGCTGGTGGTGTATTGGGTGGTGGACTTCCTCGAAGGCACGCGCGGCGAGCGTCTTTTCCGCGCTGTTATCTTCATTCTCATTGTAGGATTCCTGGTCTTGAAGCTTGTTGTCAACAGGCTCCCGTTTCAGCGTCTTCAGTATCTGTACAACGGTTTTCTGGTTGCAGTATTGATCATCGCGGTAACGGCTTTTCAACCTGAAGTCCGAAGAGCTCTGATGCGAATAGGCCAGAGTCATTTCTGGTCGAGCGCGTCCCAGCAACTGTCGAGGACCGTCGAGGAGCTTATTTCCGCAGTGACGGAGCTGTCGGCCGCTCGCATCGGCGCTATCCTGGTCATTGAGAGGCGGGTGGCGCTGGGCGAATTCATTGAGACCGGCGTCCGAATTGACGCCAGGGTGACGTCCGAGTTGATCAAGACGATTTTTCAGCCGGGAACAGCCCTTCACGATATGGCTGTTCTGATCCGGGGTGACAGAATCGTCGCGGCCAGGGTGCAGTTACCCCTGGCCGAGGCGGGCAGCGGCAGCGGTACCACTCTGGGCTCGCGCCACCGTGCGGCCATAGGCATAACCACGGGCTCGGACGCGGTCTGTCTGGTCGTTAGTGAGGAAACCGGCATCATCTCTCTTGCCGAGAATGGAAAGCTTACTCGAAATATGGATGAAACCTGGCTGAAAGAGCGTCTTGCAAAAGCGCTTTCGTGACTCGCGTCGAGCCGGGTATGCGGTACGGGACACCATGGTCAGTAAAATAAACGCCAGCAAAATAGCCATCGTGGTATTCTTGACGATCCTGATCTGGGTCTGGGCGGACCTTGCTCTGGACGAGACGTTTCCTGTAACCGGCGCGATGATCGTCGTAGATGACTCCAATCCGGGCCGCTGGGTGACTATTGGCGGCGGGGCTTCGGCCCTGATCGACAGCATCACGCTCAAAGGTCCGGCAGCCAAAATCGGCGATATCAGGCGAAAGATCAGGGACCGTCCAAGCTCGCCCAGTTTCGAGTTCTTCCTTGACGTTGAACAGGAAGGAATGGTCGAGCCCGGCGAATACGCCAGTTTCGACGTTCACAGTTTCCTGAGGAAGAGCGACCAGATACGGCGGCTTGGGCTCACCGTTGAATCGTGCAAGCCTGTTAATCTCAACGTTAAGGTGGCTGCACTGTCTGAAAAATCCCTGCCCGTGGAGTGTTTTGACACAAACGGGAATTCTCTGAAAGTCGAGAGCATCGAACCGGCAACCGTCAATGTGTTCGTCCCCGAAGGTTGGGGAAGAAACGAGCCGGCCCGGGTAACGCTGACCGCTCGCGAGATCGCGCAGGCCAGAACCACCTCGATTGAGGCGGCCCCCTACATAGAACTGCCTGATGGTCAGAGGCGCAAGGCCAGAACCCTCGTGAGAATCAGAATACCGCCGGAGGAAGACCGCCTCAAGAACTACAACATAACCACTGCAACGCCGGGTTTTCTGTTGAGCGGAAACTTGCAGGGCAAATACAAAGTGGAAGTCAGCAACCCAACTGCCCTGATGGGCGCCATTCAGATAAGAGCCACCGAGGAGGCAAAGCTGGCCTACGAGAAGATGGATTACCAGGTCATTTTGCGGGTCCTCGATGAAGACGTCAAAGTTATCGACACGATAAGAAGAGAGCTCATTTACAACTTCCCGGCTGAATTCGTCCGCAAGGGGGAAATTGAGCTGGTTGTTACGCCCGACCAGCCGGCCGTAGCCCAGTTCAAGCTGGTGCGCCTGCCTTCAGCTGACAATCCATAGAAACAGGGAACTCGAAAACCGTCCACGCCGTGAGTCTCATGCAGAACGTCAGGAGAGCAATCCCGCCTGTGCAGGCGGAACATCTTGTGCACGGCGTTGACTATCCGGCTTGACCAGCAGCATCTTGGCTGCCGTAAGAACCGACAGAGCGCACAGGATCAGTAGAATGACCCCGCAAACGCCGGAGGTTATGACTTCAGACTTGACGGTCGCACCGGATAAGATAGCCCCTAATGACAGGACAAAGGGCTTGATCTGAAGGACCAGTGCACAAACGGTCGTCACCAGCATGAATGCCATCGGCACGAGGGTGTAAATGGGCCGCTTGCCGGAGCGTATCAGCCAGATCGATATGACAAGCAGTGTCAAGCTGGCAAGCATCTGATTGCTGGTGCCAAAAATCGGCCAGGCCACGAGGTAGGCTTTTTCCTTTGTCAGCAAGAGGAAAGCCAGAGGAATTCCCAGGCTGAGTACAGTGGCCGCACAGATGCCCAGGAGTCCTTTCCAGCCAGTCAATTCCTGCAGGATGTACCGGGCCAAACGCGTGGAAACATCGAGCGTGTCGTAAACAAACGTGGAAAACGCCAGCAGCGCGAAAGGAAAAGCCACGTTGAAGCCGATTCCCACCAGGCCCAGATACCTGGACAAGCCCTGTGCGTAAATGAGATTCGGATCTGTTGCGAGCTCTTTGGAACCCGCAGGGATCATCATCACAGTAGCCAGTGCCAAAATAGCTACCAGGCCCTCCATGAGCATGGCTCCATAGCCGATCGGGCGGGCGTCTGATTCCTTGTTGAGTTGTCTGGAGGTTGTGCCGGAAGAGACGATGGCATGAAAGCCGGAACAGGCGCCGCAGGCGATCGTGATAAAGAGGAAGGGAAAGAGCAGCTTACCGCCGGAGAGGCTGTGCAATCCCGCAAGGTTAAAGGCAGGGTATTGAATCTTAAAACCGCCGAACAGGGAGCCCATCAAACCAATAAAGATGGTCAGGTAGAGCATCCATCCTCCCAGATAACCTCGCGGCTGCAGCAGCACCCACAATGGAATAATAGAGGCTATCAGGCAGTATACGAGCAGACAAATATCCCATTGCTTTGTGGAGACGCCCCCAAAGAAAGTCAGGACCGGCGCAGGCAGGTGAGGACCGAGCCAGACCGCGAACAGAACCAGCGGGAGGAAAATCGCCGTCAGCAGCCAAAGTTTGACCTTGAGCCGCAGGAGCACACCCATGACCACCGCCAATCCCAGGTACAGAATGGAAGTCGCCGCTACAGCTGGGCCAAACGCCGTGTCTTGCGCAACAGTGCGGAAGGTCTGGGCGGTAATGTCCGTGAAGGCGATAATCACGTACAAGAGGGCTATCCAGATAAAGATCAGGAAGAAGACGTACATCTTGCCTGGGATGTGCTGCTTGGCGATCTGGCCGATCGAGGCGGCTTTGTGTCTTATCGACGCCGTCAACGCGAGCATGTCGTGAACGCCGCCGATAAAGATGGCGCCGAAGATCACCCATAAAGCCGCTGGCACCCAGCCAAACAACATCCCGGCAAGGATTGGCCCGACAATCGGCGCCGCTGCCACGATGGCCGAGAAATGCTGTCCCAGCAGCAGCGGAGCTCTGGCGGGAACAAAATCGGTGTCGTCCCTCAGTTCGTGGGCGGGAGTTCTGCGGCTGTTGTCCAAGCCGACTTGCCGGGCAATAAACCGCCCGTAGATGGTATAACCCAAGGCGAGGGCAACGATCGCTGCCAATACAACCCAATAAATCATACAGGTTTTATTTTAACATAAAGCTTGCGGCGGTGTCAATCGTGCTTTCCAACTCCGGCTTTCCCGGCCCCGGCGGCCGGACGTCCCTCTTTGTTGTAGCGGGCCAGCAGCCGTATCGGCACCTCTTCAACCGGCAGCATCTCCTGCAGCCTGTTCACCACGAATCGGCGGTAGTTCTCGTCGAACAATTCAGGCTTGTTCACAAACATCAGGATCGTAATCGGGTTGACCGCCACTTGCGTAGCGTAGTAAATCTTCGGCAAGGCCCCGCCCTTCTTAGATGCGCCGCTTTGCTGTTCCTTGATAGCCGCAAAGGCCTTGTTCAACTTTGGCGTCGGTATCCACGTTGTGGTCTGCTTGAAGATTTCCGCCGCCAGGTCCAGAACGCTCTGGACGTTCTTCGCCTCGCTCGCGGTCGTGAAGGCAATCGGCGAGTTTTTCAAGCCGGGCAGCAGTTTGGTCAAATAGTCCCGGTAGTCGCCGGTCCTGGCCGTCCGCTTGGCCAAATCCCATTTGTTGACGATGATGATGCAGCTCTTGTATTCGTCGGTGATGGCCTTGGCTAGCTTCTTATCGACCTGCGAGACCGGCACGGCGGCGTCTATCATCAGCAGCACGACGTCAGCCCGCTGAATCGACCGGGCGGCGCGAACGGAGCTGTAGAACTCGATGCTGTCGGCGATCTTGCTCTTCTTCTTTAGCCCCGGCGTGTCGATCACGACGATGGTCTTGCCGTCCTTTTCAAAGCGCACGTCGATCGCGTCTCTGGTGGTGCCCGGCACCTCGCTGACGATGACGCGCTGCGAGCCGACGATGGCGTTTACGAGTGTGCTCTTGCCGGCGTTGCGCTTGCCCACAATCGCCAGTTTCATGACCGGCTCCGATGGTTTTTCTGACGTCACATCCGCGAGTCTGTCGAAAACCATATCGAGCAGGACGGCTTTATTGAGGTTGTTTTTCGCCGAGATGCACAGGAATTCGCCGAAGCCGAGCCTGGCAAACTCCCCGGCGGTGGGGAACATCTTGGCTGTGTCGGCTTTATTGGCCACACCGATGACGGGCAGATTGTGCTTACGCAAAAGCTCGGCGATCTTCTTATCCAACGGAACTACGCCATCGCGAATATCAACCATGAACAATACGAGATTCGCCGATTTAATCGCCTGGAGGATTTGCTGCTCGATGTGGCTGCTCAACTGGTCGCAATCGACGATCCCGTAGCCGCCGGTATCGACGAGTTCGAAGTACCGTTCATCTTTGCCGATGATGGTGCTGACGCGGTCTCTTGTCACGCCGGCGGTCGGCTCGACGATACTGATCATCTGCCCCGCCAGCGCGTTCAGGAGACTGCTTTTGCCCACATTCGGCCGACCAATTATCGCAACCACAGGTAATGCCATTGTCAAGACTTTCCATTGCCAATTGCTTGCTCTACGACTATTATAGTCTGCGATGGTTAATGTTTAAAGTCTGGTCTGTGAGGGACTTCTTCCGGTGAGGTAAATCCTATGGAGAACAATCGACGGGAGTTCTTGAAATTGGTGGCGGGTGGTGCCGCTACGGCGGCGCTGCCGGGCTATGCGCTGGGGACCGAGGGGCAGCAGAAGGCGAAGCGCTCGCCGGCTCAGAACGTGCTGCCGCGATGGCGAGGGTTCAATCTGCTCGAGATGTTCACCATGCGCAGCAGAGGCGACTGGGTCGAGGACGACTTTCGCTGGATACGCGATTTCGGCTTCGACTTCGTTCGGCTGCCGGTGGTCTATCGCCTTTGGATCGAGGACGGCGATGACTACAAAATCCACGAGCCGATGCTCGAAAAGCTCGACCGGGCGGTTGATCTCGGCGGCAAGTACGGCCTGCACGTGAGCCTGAACTTCCATCGCGGGCCCGGCTACTCGGTCAACCGGGAATTCACCGAGCCGCATAACCTCTGGAAGGATAAGACCGCCCTGGATGCGTTTTGCTTCCATTGGTAGCTTATGGCCAAGCGATACAAGGGCGTCTCGAAAGACAAACTCAGCTTCGATTTGATCAATGAGCCGCCGTCCGTCGGCGAACAGATGAGCCGGGAGGACCACGAGCGGGTCGTCCGCACGACGGTAGGCGCGATTCGGGAAATCAACCCCGATCGCATTGTCATCGCCGACGGCATGAGCTGGGGCAACGACCCGGCGCCGGAATTAGCCGACCTCCGTATCGCCCAGAGCACGCGGGCCTACCAGCCGATGTTCATCAGCCACTACAAAGCCTCGTGGGTGGACAGTGGGAATTTCCCGGAGCCCGCCTGGCCCGGGCACGGCTGGGACCGAAAGCGCCTCGAGCAGCACTACCAGAGATGGGCCGACCTGATGAAAATGGGCGTGGGTGTGCACTGCGGCGAAGGCGGGGCATTCAACAAGACGCCGCACAAGGTCGTCTTAGCCTGGCTGCGGGACGTGCTGGAGATTTTGACGGAGCACGGTATCGGCCTGGCGGTCTGGAACTTCCGCGGCTCGTTCGGGATCATCGACTCCGGCCGCGACGATGTGGAATACGAGGACTTCCACGGCCGTAAGCTCGATCGGAAGTTGCTCCAATTGTTGCAGGAATTTGAACGCCGATAGGTGTCCGAGGCAAATCAATGGACTCTAAGCACGGCCAGAGCAGCTTTGCGACCACGCACTGGAGCGTAGTCCTATCGGCGGGCAATCAGGCATCGCCCGACTACACTCGGGCCTTGAGCAGTCTGTGCGAGGCATACTGGTATCCGCTTTACGCGTACCTGCGCAGGCGGGGCTATGACAAACAGCAGGCGGAGGACTACACACAGGATTTCTTCGCGGCTTTGCTGGAGAGGCAAGGTCTGGGCAAGGCCGACCCCAAGTTAGGCAAGTTTCGCTCCTTTCTGCTCGCTTCGCTCAAGAATTTTCTGGCCGATGAATGGGGTCGCAAGCAGGCGCAAAAACGAGGCGGCGGCATCAAGGTCTCCTCGCTGGACTTCGATGACGGCGATACGCGCTATAGCCGGGAGCTGGCGGATGGTCTTTCGCCAGAAAAGCTCTTCGAGAGGTCGTGGGCGCAGGCAATCCTGGCTCAGGCCCTCAGCCGGCTGAAGGCCGAGTTTGCAGCCGAAGGCAAGCAGGATATGTTCGAGCATTTGAAGGCATACCTTACGGCCCAGGACGCCCCCTACTGCGACGCAGCCGCCGCCCTGAATATGACCGAGGGCGCCGTCAGGGTCGCTGTGCATCGGCTCAGGCGGCGCTACGGCGAGCTGGTCCGCCGGGAAATCGCCCAGACCGTCGCCACCGCGGAGCAGGTTGACGAGGAGATGAACGCGCTGTACGCCGCCTTGGCTGGCTAGGTTGCCCTTGCAGGCCCAGCAGATAGGGTTCGTAGTGACGCCGTAAGGCGTTCCCGGCAGCGTGGGCGAGGTGACCGTGTTACGATGCCCTGACGGGCACACTACAAACGAAAAATTCGCGGATTTTCTGTAACTTCTCGACCCGATTTTCTTAGTAACACCCGGAGGGCAGGCAGGAAAGAAAGGAGAAGTTATCATGGCTCAAGAAAAGACTTGTCTGCGATGCGGTGCCGACATTGCCGCCGATGCGCCCGAAGGATTGTGCTTTCGATGCCTGATGCAAGCGGCGATCAGCGAAGGGGCGAAGGCCACCCTCGACACTCCGGCCGGCATCGAGGGTCCAGGCACGATGATCGGGCGGTACGAGCTGATGAATCTGCTCGGGGAAGGCGGGATGGGCCTGGTCTATTTGGCCGAGCAGAAAGAGCCGGTCCGCCGCAAGGTGGCCCTCAAGATCATCAAGCCCGGCATGGATTCCAGGCAGGTCGTCGCCCGCTTTGAGGCCGAGCGCCAAGCCCTGGCCCTGCTGGACCATCCCAATATCGCCCACGTCTTCGACGCCGGCTGCACTGAGACAGGCCGGCCATACTTTGTCATGGAGTACGTCAAGGGCCTGCCTATCACCCACTACTGCGACCATAACAAAGTCACAATTGAGCAGCGGTTGCGGCTGTTCGAGCAGGTCTGCGAGGCGGTTCATCACGCCCACCAGAAGGGCATCATCCATCGGGACCTCAAGCCCTCGAATATCTTAGTCTCGATCCACGGCGACCGGGCGGTCCCCAAGATCATCGACTTCGGCATTGCTAAAGCGATCACGCAACCGCTGACCGACAAGACCTTCGTCACGTTCCAGGGGCAATTGCTTGGCACGCCGGAGTATATGAGCCCCGAACAAGTGGATTTCGCCGCACAGGACATCGACACCCGCTCGGATATCTACTCGTTGGGTGTGGTCCTGTATGAGCTGCTTGCCGGCGTGTTGCCCTTTGAGAGTGAATCCTTCGCGCGTGCCGGCTTAGTCGAAATCCAGCAGACGATTCGTGAGCAGGAGCCCGCCTCCCCCAGCATCCGGCTGACGAACTTAGGCGAACAGGCCAAAGCCATCGCCGCCAGTCGCGGCACACAAGTAGTCCCCCTGGCCCGCCGTCTGCACCGCGAGCTCGAATGGATACCACTCAAGGCCATGCGAAAAGACCGCTGCCGCCGCTATCGCTCCGCCAGTGAAATGGCTGACGACATTCGCAACTACCTCACCGGCCTGCCCCTGCTCGCCGGTCCCGAAACTACCATCTACCGCGTCCAGAAATTCGTCCATAAACACGCCGGCTCG
>Ga0316628_100002162_pt1 | contig 14393 bp, 6 predicted proteins | sample OWC_Aug_M2_C1_D5_FD_207648 | JGI IMG/M metagenome (GOLD analysis project Ga0316628, IMG submission 207648) | Wetland soil microbial communities from Old Woman Creek delta, Ohio, United States - OWC_Aug_M2_C1_D5_C | ecosystem: Environmental > Terrestrial > Soil > Wetlands | place: USA: Ohio... | reverse complement strand
GCCCGCCATCTGCCCGTCGCCATTGGCGAGGCTGCGTAACTGCGGGTCCTCGGACGCGAAGACGTGGGGGCCTACTGGGGAGCGCCCGATCACGGGCATCGTATAGTGCTCCATCTGGGTGAATTCCCCGCCCTTGCTGTGGCACTCCGCCGGGAACTTGTCGTCGTTGCGCGTGGGGACGTCGAGACGGTAGAGCCCTCCGTGCCGCGGCACGTCGAACCCGAGCCGCTTCGTGAAGTCGAGGTCGGCGGTCTTGAGATAGATCACCGAGGCGTGCCCCACACCGGGTTCGTTGAAGCCGTATGACAGCGTCGTGGTGCCGTCGCCGTCGCACCCACCCCAGTCGCCGGCCTGGTGGAAGTGAGAGGTGAGCGAGCTTTCCTCGTGCTCGAGGCGGATCATCGTGCCGATCCGTTTGCCGACGGTTTCCGGGGTGATCCCGAAGAGCGGGTAGCGGTACTCCCGGAGCCGCACCTGGGCGCGGAACTTCAACTCCGTGTGGGCCTCGGGCTTGTCGCCCCACCACCGACCGCGAACGTAGCCAGTCCAAAGGCTGCCGCGCTCCGCCGAGGGGTCGCCCGGGGGAGGGCTGCGGCGCGGCGGTCGCGTGGGGGGAGGGCCCGGGGTGGTCCGGGCGGGGGGCGTCGGCGGGGCGGCGGTGGGCGGAGGCGCGGTCGGTGGAGGCGGCGTGGGGACCGGGGGTGTCGCTTCCGACCCTCCCTCAGGGTTGCTGTCTTCCGGCGGTGTCGCCGCCACGATCGAGGTCGGGGTGGTCTGCGGCGCACCGCCCTCCGCACCCGGAGGGGCGAGGTGAATCCACCGGACGTCACCGCGGGGGTACGAGCCGGCCTCGGTCGCGACCTCGTGGGCGTTCACCGATTCGAGCGATTCCTTGCGGACTTCGCCGCCCGAGAGGAAGATGGCGTCCTTTGTGGGATCGTCGATTTGCGGCGGCGGAGGCACCGCCCCCGAAAGCCCAATCCACCCGATCCGCCCGCGGTCTACGGTACTGTTGTTGAACCGGCACGCGGTTCCCCCGCACCCGACTAGGGTCCCCGTCATCCGACTTCCGTCGCGGAGCAGCAACAGGTCCCCGCTGGGACGAGGCGCCGGCGCGGAGAGGTGAGAGACGCTCTTCCACGGGTCGCCAACGCTCGCGGCCGCAGCATGGACCTGCACCAACAGGAAGGCCGGACCGATCCGGCGAAGCAACAGCTGCATCGTCATTTGCCCGAAAACCATTACGGAGAACCGGCTCCTGGGCAACGAAATTTCGGCGCTTCGGCCAGCGCGGGTACGCCGGGTCGCCGCAACTCGAGTCGCCGTCCCTGCTTGCCGGGTTCCCGCAACCGTCGTCACCGCACTGGGCCGAGGTGGTCATCCAGCCAGTCGAGGATCACCTTGATCCACTCCTGGGGATGAGTGGGGATGTGCCCGCCCTCGAACACGACGTGACGCTTGTCGGCGGCCGGCGTTCCGAGCATGCGGAACATCGGCACCTGCGCGGTGGCGAAAGGCAGGTCGAAGTCCTCGCGGCCGTTCACCATCAGGACGGGCACGCGCACGTGAGGGGCGAAGTTCACGGGGTCGGCCTCCGCCGGGATGTCCCAGGTCTCGAACCCGCCCGAGAAGAAGACGCCGGTGCGAAAGCGCGGCTCGATCGCCAGGAACAGCGGACCGAGCTGGGCACCGAGGCTCAGGCCGTAGAAGGCCACCTGGGACGGGTCCAGGTCCCGACGCGTTTGCAGGCAGTCCACGGTCCGGCGCAGATCCTTGCCGCGCTGGATCATGACGTCCCGAATCGCGTTCGGCCCGCGGGCTCCGGCGACCCGGCGCTCGTAGGTCCCCTGGTAGATCGGGTAGGCCAATGCGCGACCGCTCCGCACCAGGAAGTCCACGAGTTGCAGGTCGAGATACCGGCTGGAGCGCTCCTGGACGGCGTTTGAGCCCGGGAAGAACACGATCGGTTGATACGGCGGCGAGCCGGACCTGGGCAGGAACAGGCGGATCGGCACGCGGTCGTCGCCGTAGGCGGCGCGAATCGAGATGCGCTCCTCCCGCCATGCCGGGTTCGTGTCGTCCACCGATTCGACCCTGGCGTCGAGCGGCGTCTGGTCGTAGTCGTACAGACTCCGGTACGCGCGGTACAGGTCCTCGCCGACCGGCTTCAGACTCGCCGGGTCGCGTTCCAACGTCTTGATCTCGGCGGTCAGCTCCGGGGCAACCGTTTCGGCCTGAGTCATGCAACGGAATCCGAAGGTGGCGCGTCGTTCGAACGGCGGCTGGGCGTCCTCGTCGCGGAACATGTACGGGGGTTCGTCCCAGGCACCGCCCAGGAGGTATCGCCGGCCGCCCCGGGCCTCGTTCCAGCACCACTCCTTCACGTTGCCCGCCATGTCGTACGTGCCGTAGGGTCCCAGTCCGCCCGTGGTCCCGACCTTGGCCGGCCCTTTCCCGGAGAAGTTGCTGGTCGTCACGATCTCCGAGAAGATGCCGAACGCGCCGGAGGCCCGATACCAGTGGTAGGCGGTCGGGAGGCTCTGCGCGGCGAACGCCGCGTAGGCGGCGGCCTCGTACCAGCTGACGCCGCCGACGGGGAAGTCGTCCTGCCCCTCCGGATACGTACCGAGCTCCCAGGTGGACGGCCCCGGCCTGCCGGTGGTGTCGTGGAACTCGGTCATCGCCTGTTCCCACGTCAGCGTCCCCCCGTCCTTGACGAACGGCACCTTCCAGAACTCCTTCCTGCGGTAGCCGCCCGCGTCCACGAACGCCTTGTACTGGCGGTTGGTCACCTCGTAGCGGTCGAGCCAGAAGTCGGGCAGGACGACCTGCCTTCCGGTGCTTTCGAGTTCGAAGGTGCCTCGCGGAACGAAGACCATGCCGGGCTTTGAGGCACCGATCGGAACCAGCCGGAAGGCCAGGTCACCGGCACCCCGCCCGACCTCGAGGCTCTCGTATCCCGGCTTCGTCACGCGCCAGCGGAGAAGGGCGAAGGGCAGGCGGACGTCCCTCAGCGGAGTGACCCCGAGGGGAAGCCAGGGAGCGCCCCGGGCCGCATAGTCGCCGATCGCCACAGCCGCACCGGTCGGCTCGCTGGCAATCGTCACGTCCCGATTCGTCAGGTTCGACCACGCTTGCCTCAAGCCGGAGTCGTCGGGCGCGATCGCGAGCGCTCGGCGGGCAATGCGGAGGGCGCCCACCAAATCGTCGCCGGCAACGAGCTGGGCGATCTCGGCGCCGGCAGTCTCCCGTGCCCAACGCAGGCGCGAATCGTGGACGCGCGTCCAGACGATGCCGCCTGCCGCGGCCAGTGCGAGAGCGAGGGAAGCGGCGGTCAGCGTGCCGGCGCGGCGCATTCGACGCGGTTCGACCTCCGGCCGGGTGTCGCCACCCGTGTGAGTCACAGCCGCCGGCGCGATCATCGCGGCCGGCGGTGCCGGGAAGCCGATCCGTTGGACGACGGCCTCGAACGCGGGGTTTCCCCGGAGGCCGTCCCACCGGGGTTCGACCCGGGCCTCGGTGAGCCAGACGTCGCGCTCCGCGAACGCCCTCTCCAACCATCGCATCGCCTCGCGGGGTTTGCCGAGGCCGAGATTGACCAGGGCGATGTGGGTTGCGGGAACGTATCCGGCGGCCTTTCGGCGCTCGAGTCCCGCCAGGATGGCCCGCGCCTCGCGCCCATGACCCATCGCGCCGTGACAGAAGCCCATGAGAGCGAGGGGCTCGCTGTGCTCACCCGAGGACCGCCGCGCCCGCTCGGCTGCAACCAGTGCCTCTGGGTAGCGGCGCTGCTGCACGGACAGCCGGGCGGCGGACACGTGGGCCACCCAGAACTCCGGGTCGAGGCCGTGCGCTTCGTGGATGAAGGGCTCGACCTCGCCGAAGCGACGGGCCTCGAGTCGGAAGTCGGCGGAGAGGGCGGCGATCAGCGGCGCGCGCGGATCCAGGCGCCTGGCTGCGTCGATCTCCCCGATCGCCTCATCGTGACGGCCGATGTTGGTGAGAAGCCGGCCGAACACCTGGTGGGCCCTCGCGGAGCTGGGATTGCGGGCGATCGCTCGCCGGGCGTACCCCTCCGCGCCCGCCCAGTCCCAGCGATGCCAATGACGCAGAATGGCCATCGCGATCAGCGCCTCGGCCGAGTCGGGATCGATCTCCAGCGCCCGTTCCGCCGCGCGCTCGGCTCGCTGGAACGCCTCCCGCGGCTCGGCGCCCCCGGCGACTGGCAGGATCGCGTACGTCTGGGCGAGCCCCGCGTGGGCCTCGGCCATCCACGGGTCTATCTCGACCGCCCGGCGAAAGTACCCGAGCGCGCGCTCGAGGTCCGGCCTGGTCACCTTCCATAGGTGGAAGCGGCCCTGCAGGTACGCGTCGTAGGCGGCCTGGTCCACCTGGCGCTGACCTGGGTGGTGCAACGCGCGCGCGGGCGCGAGTCGCACCTGGATCTGCTCGGCGATCGCCCGACCGAGCTCGTCCTGGACGGCGAGGAAGTCCTTCAGCTCGCGGTCGTACTGCTTCGCCCACAGGTGCGTCTGGTCCGCGGTCCGGATGAGCTGCGCGCTGATGCGAACGCGGTCGCCGTGACGGCGGACGCTGCCCTCGAGCGCGAACTCCACGCCGAGCTCGCGGCCGATCTCGGCGATGCTCTTGCGGGTGGCCTTGTAGCTCATCGCCGAGGTGCGGGCGATGACGCCGAGCTGATCGGTGCCAAGCTCTCCCAGGTCGGCGATGGTCTCCTCGGTCAGACCGTCGCTGAAGTACTCCTGCTCGGGGTCGCGGCTGAGGTTCTCGAACGGGAGGACCACCAGCATGACGCGCTTCTGCCCGGTTCTGGGGGGAGGTGCCGTGCCGGTCGTACTCGAGAACGGCGGCAGCGACCGGAGCTGGGCGGCGAGGTCCCGGGCCGACTGGATGCGATCCTCGGGCCGCTTCTCCAGACAGTGGCGGACGAGCTCGCGCAGAGCCGGGGGCGAGTTCGGCACCGTCTCCGCGAGATCGGGTGGCTCCTCCTTCAGGATCGAGTTCAGTACCTCGACCGACGTGCCTCCCGTGAAGGCGCGCCGGCCGGCGACCATCTCGTAGATGATGGCGCCGAACGAAAAGATGTCCGAGCGGAAGTCCACGTCCTCTCCCCGAACCTGCTCCGGGGACATGTAGCCGACCGTCCCCAGCACGGCTCCGGCAATCGTCAGGCTGGAGCGCGTTGGCTGCTCCCACGGCTGCCCAAGCGGGGCGTCCCGTGGGACGAGCTTTGCCAGGCCGAAGTCCACGATCTTGACGAGACCGTCGTTCGTGACGACAAGGTTCTCGGGCTTGAGGTCGCGGTGGACGATCCCCTTGTCGTGCGCGGCGGCCAGTCCGTTGGCGAGCTGCGTGGCGAAGTCGACGGCCGTGCGCACCGGAAGGGCGCCGTCCGCGAGGCGCTCCCGCAGCGTGCTCCCCTCGATGAGCTCGAAGACGATGTAGGGGGTGCCCTCGTGGCTGCCGACATCGAAGACCGTGAGGAGGTTGGGGTGGTTGAGCTGCCCGGCGGCGCGGGCCTCCTGCGCGAAGCGGCGCAGCCGATCCGCGTCACCGGACCAGTCGCGAGGCAGGACCTTCAGGGCGACGTCGCGGCCGAGTCGCGGGTCCCGCGCCCGGTACACCTCGCCCATCCCACCAGCGCCGACCGGCGCAAGGATCTCGTAAGGCCCGACCCGTCGGCCGCTTTCGAGAGCGGACGGCCCGCCAGCGTTCGCCATGAACCAGGAGGTTCAAGCCGCGGAGGGCGCGATCCATTCCCCATTCTTCGCTGGCCGCTCAGGGACGGTCGGTCCCGGCGTGACCTCCGTGGGCGCCACTGCGCCGTCCGACCGTCGGCAAGCCCCGGTCCGCCCCTGGAGTGGCGCTCACCGGGCCGCGGTGGCCTGGCGCAGCCTCGGCTTGAGCTCGAAGTTCCACTTCCACACCTGGTACACGGCGGGGTAGACGACGAGCTCGAGGACGAAGGAGGTGAGGATTCCGCCGATCATCGGCGCGGCGATGCGCTTCATGACGTCCGAACCCGTGCCGGTCGCCCACATGATCGGGACGAGGCCGATGAACGTGGTCGCCACCGTCATCGTCTTCGGCCGCAGCCGCTTGACGGCCCCGTTGACGATCGCCTCGCGGAGCTGGGCGAGGCTCTCGAGCCGCCCGTCCTTCTTGGCCTGCGCGTAGGCGAGGTCGAGGTAGAGGAGCATGAACACGCCGGTCTCGGCGTCCACGCCGAGCAGGGCGATGAGGCCGACCCACACGCCCACCGAGAGGTTGTAGCCGAGGAGGTAGAGGAACCAGACCGCGCCGACGGCGGAGAAGGGCACCGCAAGCGCGATGATCATGGTCTTGGTGATCGAGCGTGTGCTCCAGTAGAGGAGCAGGAAGATGAGAAGCAATGTTAACGGGACCACGGCCGTCAGGCGCTCGCGGACGCGCTGCATGGCCTCGAACTGGCCAGACCACGAGATCGTGTAGCCGGCCGGGACGTCGAGCTTCTCGCGCAGCAGCGCACCCGCCTCCGCGACGTAGCCGGCGGGGTCGCGCCCCGCGATGTCCACGTACACGTAGCCGACCAGCAGCCCATCCTCGTCGCGGATCATCGAGGGGCCGGTGGCGGCGGCGACCGTGGCCAGCTGCGAGAGAGGGATCTGGCGGCGCCCCTCGTCGGCGGGGACCAGTACCCGCCCCAGCGCCGCCAGGTCGGCGCGGAAATCGCGCATGTAGCGCACGTTCACCGGGAAGCGCGCCCGGCCCTCAATGGTCGTGGTCACGTTCTCCCCGCCGATCGCGTTCTGCACGGCGGCCTGAGCGTCCTCGATGCTGAGCGCGTAGCGCGCCAGCTGGTCGCGATCCCATGCGATGTCGAGGAAGTAGCCGCCGCCGGTGCGCTCCGCGAAGACCCCACGCGTGCCCCTCACCGACGGGAGGAGCGACTCGATGCGGATGCCGATCCGCTCGATCGTCTGGAGGTCGGCGCCGGAGACCTTGATCCCGACCGGCGTACGCATTCCTGTGGTCAGCATGTCGATGCGGCCGCGCACCGGCATCGTCCACGAGTTGGAGACCCCCGGCAGCTTCAGCGCGGTGTTCATCTGCTCGACCAGCTCGGCCTGGGTAATGCGGTCGGGCGTGACGTGGCGGAACACCAACTTGAGCCAACCCGGGGCCCACGACGAGTACCAGGTGGGGGCAGGGCGCCACTGCTCCCTGGGCTTCAGCGTGATGACGGTCTCCAGCATCGACAGCGGCGCCGGGTCGGTGGGGGTCTCGGCGCGCCCCGCCTTACCTAGCACGCGGTCCACCTCGGGGAACTGCTTGATGATCCGATCGGTGACCTGGAGCAGCTTCTGCGCCTCGGTGATGGAGATCCCCGGCATTGTCGAGGGCATGTAGAGCAGCGAGCCCTCGTCGAGCGGCGGCATGAACTCGGTGCCGAGCTTGAGGAACGGCGGGACCGCCAGGAGGACGAGCGCGACCGCCCCGCCGATGACCACCCACTGGCGGCGGAGCGACCACCTCGCCACGGGTTCGTAGAGACGGATGAGGACCCGGCTGATGGGGTGGCGCTCCTCCGGCTGGATCGTCCCCACCAGCACCGCATTGGCGGCGCGGCAGAGCCAGAGAGGACGAAAGCTGAAGTTCCGCATGTGCGTGAGGACGACGCGCAGGGCCGGGTCGAGGGTGATGGCGAGCACGGCGGCGACGATCATCGAGAGGTTCTTGGTGTAGGCGAGCGGCTTGAAGAGGCGACCCTCCTGCGCCTCGAGCGTCAGCACGGGGAGGAACGACACGGCGATCACGAGGAGGGCGAAGAAGCTCGGGCCCGCCACCTCCTTGACCGCGCTCACCACGACCGCCCGGTAATCCTCCTTGCGCCCCTCCCGCTCCCAGATCTCCAGCTTCTTGTGGGTCTGCTCGACCACCACGATGGCGGCGTCCACGAGGGCCCCGACCGCGATCGCGATTCCTCCGAGCGACATGATGTTTGCCGAGATCCCCATGAGGCGGAACGGGATGAACGAGACCAGCACCGCGATCGGGATCGTGACCACCGGGATCAACGCGCTCGGGATGTGCCAAAGGAAGAGAAGGATCACCAACACCACCGTGAGGATCACCTCGATCAGGGTCGTCCTCAGGTTGTCAATCGCCTTCCGGATCAGCTCGGAGCGGTCGTAGACGGGGACGACCTTCACGCCGGCGGGGAGCCCCGGCTCGACCTGCGCGATCTTGGTCTTGACGCGGTTGATGACCTCGAGGGCGTTCTCCCCCTGGCGCATCACCACGATCCCCGACACGACCTCGCCGACGCCGTCGAGGTCGGAGACCCCGCGCCGCAGGTCGGGCCCGAGCGTGACCTGGCCCACGTCCTTGATGCGGATCGGCGTGCCGGACTCGCTGGCCGTCAGCGCGATGTTCTCGAAGTCGGCAAGCGAGCGTGCGTAACCCCGCCCGCGCACCATGAACTCGGTCCCGCCGACCTCGATGAGGCGCCCGCCGGCGTCGGTGTTGCCGCTGCGCACCGCCTCGACCACGCGCGTGATCGGTATGCCGTAGGCGCGCAGGCGGTTCGGGTCGAGGTTGACCTGGTACTGCTGGCCGAACCCGCCGAGCGGGGCCACCTCCGCGACCCCGGGGACCGCCTTCAGGTGGTAACGCAGGTACCAGTCCTGGATCGCGCGCAGCTCGCCGAGGCTGTGCTTGCCGGAGGAGTCCACGAGCGCGTACTGGTACACCCAGCCGACGCCGCTGGCGTCCGGCCCGAGCTCGACCCTTGCCCCCTCGGGCAGGCGAGCCAGCACGCCGGAGAGGTACTCGAGGGTGCGCGAGCGGGCCCAGTAGATGTCGGTGCCGTCCTCGAAGATCGCGTAGACGTAGGAGTACCCGAAGTCGGAGAAACCGCGGACCGCCTTGACCCTGGGTGTGCCCAACAGCGCGGAGACGATCGGGTAGGTGACCTGGTCCTCGACGATGTCGGGGCTGCGATCCCAGCGGGTATAGACGATGACCTGGGTGTCCGAGAGATCGGGGATCGCGTCGAGGGGAACGCGGCGCAGCGACCACCAGCCGCCGAGGGCGGCGGCGCCCACGAGCACGAAGACCATGAACCGGTTCTTGACCGAGAAGTCGATGACGCGGTCGATCATGGCGTTCTCCCGGCCGCTACCTGACTTCCCTGTACCTCTGCGGGTCGCCGTCGAACTTGGCCTTGCAGGCGCTCGAGCAGAAGAAGAGCATCGTCCCGTCCAACGTGCTGGTCTTTCCCTCGCTGCGCGCCTTGCCTTCGTCCACCTCCATGCCACACACCGGGTCGACGCTCGTCTCGCCGAGCATCCCGGCCGCCGCTGCCCGGAAGCGGCTCTCCGAGTCGATGAGGAAGTTCCCCGAGACCACGACGCGCTCGCCTGGCATCAGCCCCTTGACGATCTCGACGCGGTCGCCGATCCGCCAGCCGGTCTGGACCCGCCTTGGCTCGAAGTGCCCACTGCCCCGATCCACGAAGACCGTCTTCCGCACCCCGGTGTCGAGCACCGCGTCGGCGGGCAGCGTCACCGCCGGCGGCAGGGTGACGGCGAGCTCGACGTCCACGAACATGTCGGGGCGCAGCGTGTAGGCCGGGTTGTCGGTCTCCAGGCGGACCTTCAGGGTGCGGCTGGTCGGGTCGAACTGCGGCAAGACGTTGCTGACGGTCGCCTCGTACAACTTCCCCGGTGAGCTGGCGAGCGACACGCGCGCTTTGGCGCCGGGCCGGAAGAACGCCGCCTCGTCCTCGAACAGGTCCGCGAGGATCCAGACCCGGCTCAGGTCGGCCAAGCGGTAAAGCTCGACGCCGCGGTCGAAGCGCAGGCCGGGCGTGACGTTCCTCTCGATGACGAAGCCGGTGACGGGCGCCTGCACGTGAATGTCCTGGGTGACCTCGCGGGTCCGGGCGATCTCCCGGATCTGCGGCTCGGCCATTCCGAGGTTGAGGAGTGCGGCCTCGGCCGCGCGCACCTGTGCGGCAACCAGCGCCGCCTGCTCGGGGGTCTTGTTCGTCTCTGCTGCAAGCCGGTCCCTGGTGCTGAGGGCGTAGAAGTACGTTTGCTCCGCGGCGACGAAGTCGGAGCTGAAGAACGTCGCCAGCAGTTCGTTCTTCCTGACCAGGCTGCCGGTGGTGGGGGGGTAGACGTGCCGGATCCAGCCGTCGGTGGCCAGGTTGATGCGGTAGATCCGCGCCTCGTCCGCGGCGACGCGCCCGACGGTGCGGATCGTGTGGGCGAACGGGGCTTTCTCGACTTGCCCGATTCGCACCCCGATCAGCTGCTGCCTCTCGGGGCTGATCGCCACCGCCCGCTTCTCCCAGGCGACCGGCTGCGCACCGTCACCCGCCGCCGGTCCGCCGTCGGCGTACACAGGCTCCAGCTGCATCCCGCAGTCCGGCGCGATGCCGGGCTTGTCGGACCTGTACGCGGGGTGCATCGGGTCCACGTAGTAGAGGACCTTCCGGCCCGCCGGTGCGGCGTTCCCGGATTTGCTCCGGCTGGACCACGAGCCGAGGAGGAAGGAGACAACTGCGGCAGCGACCACGATGACCACCAGCGTGGCTCTCTTCATGGGTGGCACGCCTCCCTGGATCGGCAGCTGACGCGATTGTAGTGCCGTCTCTCGGGCAAGATCGGCCCCGGCGCCGTGGCGCCGGGGCCAGATGCGTGCAAGGTTGGATGCACGGCCGTTCCCCGCGGTGAGCCTGCGCTATACGATCACCAGGGGGCGCATCATGTCGTGTTCCTCGTGCTCCAGGATGTGGCAGTGGTACACGTACTCGTGGGCGTTGGGTATGCCCAGGGACGCCATCCGCGGGCTCGCGGGCACCGCAAACGGCACCGCCGGAAGGTCGAACTTCGCGAACACCCTGGTGACCTCGCCGGGGTTCATCCGGACGGTTTCCTTCCACCCGAGCTCATTGGCGTCGGGCGCGACAGGGGGGCCCTGGAAGTTCGGCACGCCGTTGTACTGGGAGACGCTGAACGCCTGGCGCGACAGGATCTGCACGTTGACTAGGTGGAAGTGGATCGGGTGGACGTCGCCGGTGAGGTTCGCGAGCTCCCAGACCTCGTAGGCGCCGTTGGGGACAATCTCGGTCGGGGCAGCCAGATACTCCCTGCCGAACGCGTTTGGTGCCAGCGGGTTGGGCGGCTGGTTCGTGCCGAGGTACTGGATCAGCCTGCCGCGGTCGTCGAATGTCTCGTTGAGCGTCAGCTGCCGGAAGTTGGCCTCGACGGTCGTCCCGTCGGCCAGGGTGACCGAAGTCGTCCCGTCGTTCACGACCGGAACGATCGGCACCCCCGGCGTCTGGGCGACCATGAACGGATCGGTCGGTGTGAACGCCGCTGGCAGCGTGATCGGGGGGTCGAGCGGACCCACGCGCGCGTTGACTCTTATCTGAAGGAGGGTCCTGGTGTTCGGCCCGTACCCCGGGATCGAGGTTGGTGTCTTGGGGTTACCCGGGTAGTAGTCGTTGCGGCTGTCGCCCCTCGGGTACGGCGCTTGTGCGTCACTATAGAGAATGAGGATCGAGCCCGCGGGCACGTTGCGGAAGTCCACGATCAGGTCGGCGCGCTCTGCCGGTGCCACCAGCAGCCGCGGCTGCCCCTGACCATTCAACATGACGGGAGCCGGAAGGAACCCGCCTTCGCTGGCGACCTGCACGAACGGCGGGCCGGCAACGTTGGGCGCCGGCTCGGCGCTCGCCGGGAACGTGGTCCCTTGCGCGTAGACGAGGCGGGGGTTGAGGAACCGCGCGTTGCAGGCGTTGAGGATCCGGAAACGGTACTCGCGCTGCTCCACGTCGAGGGTTGGGAAGACGGTGCCGTTCACCAGCATGGTGTCGCCGAAATACTCGGGGACGCACGAGGGATCGGGGGGCAGACCTGCAGGGTGGGGGCCCAGCTTGTCGTACCGCCCCGTGTCGTAGACGTGGGCATACCAGAGATCGCCGACGTCCGAGCCCGGCATGATCAGCGGCCAGGTCGGATCGACCGCCGCGATGTTCGGCTGCACGAAGATCTTGTCCTGGAAGATCAGGTAGTGGGTGCGGGGGTCGAGCGGACCGGGCAGGTTGCCCGTGGACACCAGCGAAAGCTCGTAGTCGTCGTAGATCACGTACCCGCTGGCGATTCCTGCGTAGGCGTTGATGCGGGTGAGACTGTGCGCGTGGTCGTGGTACCAAAGCAGGCGGGAACCCTGGTCGTTGGGATAGTAGTACTCGGCCTCGTTCACGGCCGCGTGCCGGTTGAGGGCCTCGTTGTTGAGGAAGCTGGGCCCACGGTTGCCGTTCGGATCCCACCAGTCGAACGGCCCGCCGTCGCTGATCCACGGCACGAGTCCGCCGTGGAGGTGGGTGGCGACGCGGTTGTTCATGCCGCCCTCGAACGAGGGGAGCGTTGTGTCCACCGGGATGATGTGCGGGAGGGGCAGGTTGTTGCGGAAGGTGATCTGGACGGGCGTGCCGCGGTGGACCGCGATGATCCCCCCGAGGTGCTTGAAGTTGTTGTTCTGGCCGTAACCCCAGAGTTTGGTCCCGAGGGACCCGGTCGGGTAGAGTTCGGGGTGAAGCACGTCCGTGAACTGGTTGATGTCGATCGTGTAGTGGTCGACTCCGGGCTGCCACCACGGGCGTACCTTGGTGTCCTTGGCCGCAATCGGGATCCCGGTGCCTCCCACACCGCGCATCGGCTGGATGAACTTCTTGAGGTTGAGGGACTGGGCGAAAGCCTGAGCCCTGCGAGGTCTCATGACCATCGCCGCGCCGGCCGCCATCGCGCCGGCCTTGATGAGGTCACGTCGGTTCAGCATCCCATCCTCCTTTCCTCCGTGTGCGACGTCGGCGTGACCGTGACGCGGTCCTCCCACCGCAGGCACGCCTCGACGCACGTCATTGTCCTGATCCCACGTGCTCAATCTGGTCTGGTTTCGGGGTCTCGAAAAGCGTGGAAAGTACAGGTTCTGCAAGACCTTGCGGCGCGTACTAACTACGCGGCAGGGTCCATTCCGTGCCGTGGAAACTACCGGCGGGACCGCGTAGCCCGGCGTCCGGGCCAGCCACGGGAGCGCCGCAGCGGCCGGCCGGTGGTCGCCCCGGCTGGCAGCCGCAGTGCTCCGTGGCGGTCGGCGGGCGGTCTCAGTGCTTCAGGAAGGTCCCGTCCTGCAGCTCCGCGAAAGCTTGCCTGAGCTCCGCCTCGGTGTTCATCACGATCGGGCCGTACCAGGCGACCGGCTCCTCGAGCGGTCGGCCGGAGACCAGCAGAAAACGGATCCCCTGCTCGCCGGCCTGCACGGTGACCTCGTCGCCGCGGTCGAAGATCACCAGGCAACGGTCCTCGGCCATCTCCCAGGTCGGGGTGTTCCAGGCTCCGACCGTGTCGGTGAGCACGCCCCGGGGGGGCGAGGCGTTGGCGAACTTGCCGGAGCCCGCGAACACGTACGCGAACGCGTGCCGGGTGGTCTCGATAGCGAGGGTCTTGCTCTTGCCGGGCGGCACCCAGACGTCGACGTAGGAGGGCTCTGCCGCGATCCCGTCCACCGGTCCCGTGACTCCCCAGAGGCTCCCGCAGAGGACGCGCGCCGTCGTGCCGTCGTCGTCGGTGACCTCGGGGACGTCGGCCGCCTTGACGTCCTGGTAGCGTGGCGCCGTCATCTTCATCGATGACGGGAGGTTGGCCCACAGCTGGAAGCCGTGCATCCTCCCCGCCGGGTCGCCCTTCGGCATCTCCTGGTGGATGATCCCGCTCCCCGCGGTCATCCACTGGATGTCGCCAGCGCCAAGCTTGCCGCTGTTGCCGAGGCTGTCGCCGTGCTCGACCGTGCCGGAGAGCACGTAGGTGATCGTCTCGATCCCGCGGTGCGGGTGCCAGGGGAAGCCGGCGAGGTAATCCTCCGGCCGCTCGTTGCGGAAGTCGTCGAGGAGGAGGAAGGGGTCGGTCTCGCGCGTGTCGCCGAAGCCGAAGGCGCGGCGCAGGTGCACCCCTGCGCCCTCGATCGTGGGTACCGAGCGGCTCAGCCTCCTGATGGGACGAATCGACATGTACGCCTCCAGGGTCCGTCGGGGGGCACCCGACACCTCTGCAACACGGCGGCGAAGGCGACGTCTTCCGCCGCGCTCGGAACCGGAAGAAGACTCGGGACGACAGTCTACCGCGCGCCGCGGCCCGGAATGGGGCGAGGCGATCGCGGTTGGAAGGAGGGAGGTGCGCACCGGATGCGTTCACGGGAGGGGAGACGTGAGGGAGGCGACGACGGGCTCGACTCGCCGGAATCGCGCGGGCACAGGTGTGCGAATCGGGTACCTCCTCCCGATGCTGGCGGGGGCGGCGATGATCTCTGGGTCCGTTGAGGCG
>Ga0316628_100002160_pt1 | contig 14397 bp, 12 predicted proteins | sample OWC_Aug_M2_C1_D5_FD_207648 | JGI IMG/M metagenome (GOLD analysis project Ga0316628, IMG submission 207648) | Wetland soil microbial communities from Old Woman Creek delta, Ohio, United States - OWC_Aug_M2_C1_D5_C | ecosystem: Environmental > Terrestrial > Soil > Wetlands | place: USA: Ohio... | reverse complement strand
GGTTCCGCCCCGAGCGCCACGGCGACGCCCGCGACCTGTTCCACGACGAGATCCGCGTCCTGCTGCTCGGCCGCCGCGCCACCGCCGCCATCCTGTTCTCCTGCCGGATCCGGCCGGTCCAGCTCGCGCTCCACCTGTACGGCACCGCGCGCGCGGCCTCGGCCTCCCTCGACGCGCGGACGGTTCGCCTCACCGAGGGGGCGCGCGCGCCCGGTCCCTTCCTGAAGGTGGAGTGGGCCTGGCGAGAGGCGCGGGCCGCCGCCGGCGAGGCGCTGGGACGCGCCCGCGACCTGGCCCGGGCACGGCTGCATTACTTCGAGGGCATGCGGTCGCTGTTCGAGGCCTTCTACCAGGCGGTGCGCGGGAAGGCGGCGCCGCCCGAGCCGGTCGCCCAGGCGCTTCCCGCCGCCGAGGTGCTGGACCGGATCTTCGAGCGGTGCCGCGCGGCCGAGGAGCGCGCCGCTTGAGGGCGGTCACCGGGGCCACCGGTTTCCTGGGCGGCGAGCTGGTGCGGGCGCTCCTGCACCATGGGCCGGACCGCGTCCGCTGCCTGGTCCGGCCCGGCACCGAGCCGGGCCGGCTGGCGGCGCTGTCGGCGCTGGGGCCCCGCATCCAGGTGGTCCACTGCCGGCTGGACGATCCCGCCGCCCTGGGCGCGGCCCTGGCCGGCGTCCGCGTCCTCTACCACGCGGCCGCGACCAAGCGCGGCCCGCCGGCGGCGCTGGTGGCGGGCACGGTCGTTCCCACCGAGCACGTGCTGCGCGCGGCCGCCCGGGCCGCGGTCGAGCGGACCGTGCTGGTGTCCTCCTTTTCGGTGCTGGGGGTGGCGGCGCTGGGGCGCGGGGCCCTGGTCGACGAGGCCATCCCGCTCGACCCGCACCCCGAGGCCCGCGACGCCTACGCCTTCGCCAAGCACCGCCAGGAACGGCTGGCCTGGCGGATCGCGGCCGAGACCGGGTTGCCGCTGGCGGTGGTCCGGCCCGGGTGGATCTTCGGGCCCGGCCAGGACCTGCTCGGCTCGCGCATCGGGCTCCGCTTCCCGGGGCTCTTCCTGCACCTGGGTGGGCGCTGCCCGGTGCCGCTCACCTACGTCGAGAACTGCGCCGAGGCGCTGGCGCTGGCCGGCACCGCGCCGGGCGCTCCCGGCAGAGCGCTGTGCATCGTGGACGATGATCTCCCCGACAGCCGCACGTTGCTGTCGCGCTACCGGCGCGAGGTGGGGCCGCTCCGGGCGGTGCCGGTCCCCTACCCCCTGCTGCGTCTCCTGGCCCGGGTCAATCACTGGTACAGCCGGCGGACCGAGGGCCATCTCCCGCCGGTGCTGACGCCGTACAAGGTGGCCAGCCTGTGGCGGCCGCAGCGCTACTCCAATCGGCTGGCCAAGGAGGTGCTGGGATGGACGCCGCGCGTATCGATGGCCGAGGCGCTGGACCGGACGCTGGCGGCGCTGGCGCGATCCCGCGCCCCGCCGCCCCGGGCGAGCAGGGGGAGCCGGTGGAGCCGGGCAGCGGCCTCACCGGCCTGACCACCCCGCTCCGCATCCTGGTCTTCCAGAACCGGTTCCTCATCGGCGGCCAGGAGGGGCAGACGGTTCTCAATGTCCGCTCCATGGACCGGGCCCGGTTCGTGCCGGTGGTGGCCTGCCTGCATCCGGAGGGAGAGCACCTCGGCGATCTGGCGGAGGTCGGGGTCCGCCCGGTGGCCTTCGACGTCGGCCGGAAGATGCTCCGCCCCCGGACCGCGGTCCAGGTGGCGCGCCTGGCCCGGTTCATCCGGGCCCAGCGGATCGCGCTGGTGCACGCGCAGGACATCTACACCAACGCGCTCGGGCTGCTGGCGGCCCGCGCCGCCGGCGTGCCCATCGTCGCCACCCGGGTCGACCTGGGCCACCACGTGGTCGGGTACCGCCGGCCGCTGACGCGGCTCGCCTGCCGGGCGGCAGACCGGGTGCTGGTGAACGCGCTCTGCATCCGCGACCTCGTCATCCGCGAGGGCGTCGAGCCCGATCGCGTGGTGGTGGTGCGGAACGGGGTGGATCTGGAATCGCTGGATCGGGAGGCGCGCCAGCCGCCGGCCGCGCCGCCGCCACCCGGGAGCTGGATCGCCTGCGTCGCCAACATGCACCATCCGGTGAAGGGCCAGAGCGATCTGCTGGTGGCCCTCCGCGAGGTGCTGCGCACGCGCGCCGACGCGCGCCTGCTGCTGGTGGGCGACGGCGTCCGGCGCCCATTTCTGGAGCGGCTGGCGCGGGAGCTGGGCGTGGCCGAGCGGGTGCACTTCCTGGGCTTCCGACGCGACGTCCCCGCCCTGCTGGCCCGCGCCGCCCTCTCGGTCTCGGCCAGCCACGCCGAGGGGCTCTCCAACGCCATCCTCGAGGCCATGGCCGCGCGCTTGCCGGTGGTGGCCACCGCGGTGGGGGGCACGCCCGAGCTGGTGCGGGACGGCGTGAACGGCCTGCTGGTCCCGCCCGGCTCGCCCGGCGCGCTGGCGCGACGCATGAGCGAGGCGCTGGCCGACCGGGCCCGCGCGCGGCGCATGGGTGAGCGCGGGCGGCGCGCCGTCGAGCGCGAGTTCGACCTGGCGCAGATGCGGCTCGGGTACGACGCGCTCTACGAGGAGCTGGCGGCGTTCGAGGTGCCGAGGGTGGTGGCGGGGGGGTGATCGGGCAGCACCAACGTGGACGTAGACCTAGGCGTAGACCTGGACGTGGACGACGCAAAGCGGACGCCTTACGTCTACGTCCACGTCTACGTCCAGGTTCGTGGCGACGGCGGCGCGAGCTACTGCGCCCCCCTGGTTCCCAGCACCGCCGGGATCGTCTTGAGGCAGATCTGGATGTCGTTCCAGAGCGACCACTGGTCGATGTACTCCAGGTCCAGCTCCATCCACTTGTCGAAGTCGATGTTGTTGCGGCCGCTGATCTGCCAGATGCAGGTGATGCCCGGCTTGACCGAGAGGCGGCGGCGCTGCCAGCGCTTGTACTGGCGGACCTCGGAGGGGAGCGGCGGGCGGGGGCCCACCACGCTCATCTCGCCGCGCAGCACGTTCCAGAACTGCGGGAACTCGTCCAGCGAGGTGCGGCGGATGAAGCGGCCCACCCGCGTGATGCGAGGGTCGTTCTTCATCTTGAAGACCGGGCCGCTCATCTCGTTGTGGGCGCGCAGCGACTCGAGGCGCGCCTCGGCGTCCAGGTACATGCTGCGGAACTTGAAGATGTCGAAGGTCCGCCCCTGCAGGCCCACGCGCCGCTGCCGGAAGAAGACCGGGCCGGGCGAGTCGAGCTTGATGGCCAGCGCCAGCGCGGTGAGCACCGGCGAGAGCAGGAAGAGGATGAGGAAGCTCACCGCGACGTCGAACATCCGCTTGGCGGCCAGGGCCAGCTCGTCGGACGGGGTGCGGGTCAGGGCCAGCATGGGCAGGCCGTTCAGATCGCCCACCGACATGCGAGCGTTCCCGAAGCGCAGCACGTCCAGGGCGATCATCACGCCCACGCCCTGCTCCTCGCAGACCTTGACCGCGTCCTCGATGGCGTGGAGCCGCTCGCGCGGGACGGCGAAGACCACGTCGTCGAGCACGTGCTCCTCGAGGATCTTGCCCAGCTCCGGGACCCGCCCCAGGATCACGCAGTTCGGATCGGCGGCCTCGGCGCCCTCCTCCAGGACGAAGCCGGCCAGCCGCATTCCCCACTCCGGGTGCGAGCGCAGCTTGCCGATGATCTCGGCCGCCAGCTCGCCCGAGCCCACCACCGTGTAGTAGCGCGGCGAGCCAGGGCTGGTGCCGGCCGAGTGCGCCAGCGCCCGCAGCACGATGCGGTTGCTGCAGATGAGGCCCAGCGCCACCACGAAGTAGAGACCGGTCAGGAGCCGCGACACCCACTGCAGGTGGGCGAAGAAGATCAGCGCGAAGATGCCGAAGGCCACCAGCACCATGGCGCGCGCGATGCGCATGAACTCGTCGCGCAGCGAGTGCGGCCGCGCGTCGTAGACGCGGTAGACCCAGGCCGCCCCGCCCCACGCCACGATCGTCAGCAGCAGCGGCGGCCAGTAGGCGCCGAAGTCGGCCCAGCCGACGCGCGCGAGCGGAGCGATGCGCTGGTAGAGACCGAAGGCCAGCGGCAAGGACACGGTCAACACCGCCAGATCCAGGAAGCGAGCAAATGCCTCGGTTGGCCTTGCCGTGTGTCTGAGCATCGCCTTGTGATCCCCCCGTCCAGAAGCAGTGGTGCAAGTAGTACAGCAACCCCGATCAGCGTGGCAGAGGACAAAAGTGTTCAGCCAACGGGGTGAAGCGTTCCATCGTCACGCTTCCATGGCACAGCCAATTCACGCACCGTCATACCGTCTCTTCGAACCCCGATCGACGCGCTTGTGACGGCCTCGATGAGGCGACGAGTGTGAGCGCGGTCACGTTCTCCGAGCGCCGGTCGCAAGCGGTGATTGGTGCCATCCGGGCGTCCCAGGTTCGCGGGACGCGGAGCGGGCCTCGCACGGCGGCGAGGGAACGATCCGCGCTGCGCCGCGAAGAGACGCTGCGGCCCGCCGCCGGCGGAGGCAAGGGGGACGACCCCCGACCGAGTCCCGGCCGGGCAGCCTGTGGCGAAAGCGCAGGCCTGGTCGTCGGGGGCCTGGTATGGTGCCGGCCCACGACCACCATGGAGGGGTCTGCCTTCCAGCGAATGCGCGCGAGGTCGACATGAACCAGAATCAACCGCCCAGACCGAGGAGCACTCGCCGGCACCGCGCCGGCCCGATGGCCGCGCTGCTCGCGTCGGCCGCGGCCGCGCTGGCGTGCGGGGCACGTGGGGCCTACGTCCCCGTCGAGGAATACCCTGTCCCGGCGCCGGATTCGGAGTACCGGATCGCCCCCGGCGACGTGCTCTCGGTCCGCGTCTGGAACCAGGAATCCATGTCCGACGCCCGCGCCCGGGTCCGCGACGACGGGAAGATCTCCGTCCCCTTCCTGCAGGACGTCGACGTGGTGGGGACCACGCCCGGCGAGCTGTCGCAGCGCCTCCAGACCAAGCTCAAGACCTACGTCGTCAACCCCGTCGTGACCATCACGGTGGTGGAGGTCCGGCCGCTGCGCGTCTCGGTGCTGGGCGAGGTGGCGCACCCGGGCCAGTACGAGCTGGAGCGAAACGCGGGGGTGCTGGCCGCCCTCGCCGCCGCAGGCGGGCTCACCGACTATGCCCACCGCGATGCCATCTTCGTGCTGCGCAGCGGGCCGGAGGCGAAGGGACCGACCCGGATCCGCTTCCGCTACGCCTCCCTGACCGGCGGCGAGCGGCCGGCCGCCTCGTTCCGCCTGCGGGCTGGCGACGTGGTCGTGGTCGAGTGAGCCATGTCTCCGGCGCTGGCCCTCCTGGTCGCCGCCGCGCTCGGGGCGGATGCCCGCATCGACACCGGCATCCGCGCGGAGACGCGGTTCCGGCACCTCGATCCCGCACCGACCCCCCCGGAGAGGAACGCGCTCGATCTCACCGCCACCCCGCACCTGATCCTGGGCGTGACGGGCGGGCTCGGGACGCTCTCGGCGACGTACGCGCCGCGCCTCACCGCCGCGGACGTCGGCCCCGACCTGCGCTGGGAGCACATGCATGAGGGGGAGCTCCGGCTGCGGCTCGCACCGGGCCCGACCTGGAACCTGGAGGGCTTCGCCAGCGGCGGCATCGGAAGGACCGACCTCATCACCGAGAACCGCAACGCCGGCGCGGCGACCGGGGGAGGGACGGGCGGGACCAGCACCTCGACCAACACCATCGCCACCCTGGCCACGGTCGACCTGCAGCGCCTTCGGGGTGGCTTGGCGCTGACCCTGGCGCCGGGCCGGCGCACCCAGGCCATCCTCTCCGGCGCCGTCTCCGAGGACGGTGGCACCACCCGCCTCTTCCGCACCGTCCTGCCGAGCGCACGGAGCGCCGAGGCCGGCGCGGAGCTGCGCTGGAACGCCACGCGCCTGGCCCAGCTCGGCGTCCGGCTGGCCGCCTCCACGACCCACATCGAGTCGAGGCCGCAGACCGACTCGAACGGGAATCCGGTGGTCGGGCCCACCGACTCGGCCTGGGGCAGCGCGCTCGCCACCTGGCGGCGCCGGATGGACCCGCAGGTCGAGATGTGGGCGGGGGCGGGCGCCGTGGCGATGCAGTCGAAGGTGCCGACGCTGTCCTCCGACGGCGTCCACACCGAGCACGAGACGCAACGCCGCACCGCCCCGGCCGGCGAGCTCGGCATCGTGCGCACCGCCCGCACCCAGGAGGTCGCGACCGAGCAGGAAACCCCCCAGGAGGCGACGGCCTCCCGCCCCGTCCGCCTGCGCCAGGATGCCACCGGCCGCCTGGTGGCGATGCTGGGGGGCTCGGTGGACCGCCTCACCGGCGTGGCCACCCCCACCCTCGACGTGCGCGGCGAGCTTCGCTGGCCCGTGTCGTCCTCGGTGGCCGTCGTCGGCCAGGGCACGGGCACCCTGACGTGGCCCAGCAGCGGGCGGACCCGTCGCGGCCAGCTCGAGCTGGGCCTCGCCCGCCAGCTCACGCCTCGCGCGCTCATCGAGATCGCCGGCTACGGCTCCTGGCAGAACTCGGACGACCCGACCGTGCTGGATCTCTCCGAGTACGGCGCGTTCCTGCGGCTGACGCTGGACGCGCGGCCGATCACCTATTGAACGGGGGCTGCGCCCCCGCGGCAGGTGGGGCCCCAGGATCTCTGTCGCGCGGCGCCCGCCCGTCGGGTGAATTGCGGTGGGCGGGCTTGCGCGGCACCCACCGAGGAGGGACTGCGTCCCTCCCCCGCGAAGCGCGCGGGGGCCCCCACCCTGCATCGTCGCGACCTTCCGACGTCACCCAAAGTGCTGGTCGGCGATGCTCTTCGCCAGGTCCATGGAGCTCGTGAACGCCGGCGAGATCGGGTTCAGCACGTGCACGGTCTCGTCCTTGGCCTCGACCAGGAAGTCCATCACCAGCTCCTTGGTCTTCCAGTTCACGAGCTGGGGGCGGATCCCGACCTTCTGGGCCCGCTCGAAGATCGACGAGTCGAAGCTCTTCACCAGCCGGCGGGCGTCGCGGTTGAAGAAGGCCGGGATGTACTTGCGCGGCTCCACCAGCGCCACCTCGCGAAAGCGCGGGTTGGCGAAGAACAGGACCGCGTCCTCGACCAGGATGCCCAGGCCGCCGGCATCCGCCCCGGAGAGCACGCCGTAGTTCTCGCGCCCCAGGGCCGGGATGGCGGTCGGGCCGAGGTAGACGTCTCCGTGCACGCTGCGCGAGAAGTGGACGCCCAGGAACGGGTTCCGGACGTCGGGGACCGGGTAGATGTTGCCGTTGAGGGGGAACGACGCCCCCGGGCGCATCTTGCGGTAGATGCCCTTGAACGGGATGAGCCGGTAGTCCCGGGCCAGGCCGAAGTGCCGCGCCACGCGGTCGCAGTGCGCCCCGGCGGCGTTCACCAGCCGCGCATAGGCGATGTCGCCCTGCGTGGTCCGGACGCGGCCCGGGCCGGCCCGCCCCAGCATCTCGCAGCCCAGGAGCAGCGTGGCCCGGCCGGTGGCATCGAGATCGGCGCGCAGCGACTGCAGCACCAGCTTGGGGTCGACCGCGGCGGTGTAGTGCGAGAAGAGGGCCCGGCCCACGGTCCGGGCGCTGGGCTCCACCTCGTCGAGCTGCTTCTCGTCCAGGAAGTCGACCTTGGCGCCGTTGGCCACCGCGCGGCGGTGCAGCTCGTCCAGGGCCGGCAGCTCGGCCTCGGTCCGGGCCACGATCACCTTCCCCTTCTCCAGGACCGGCAGGCCCTTCGCCCTGCAATACTCCTTCATGAGAAAGTTGCCGCGCAGGCAAGAACGCGCCTTGAGGCTGTCGGGCGAGTAGTAGATGCCGGCGTGGAGGACGCCGCTGTTCCGGCCCGAGGCGTGGCGCCCGAGCTCCGGCTCCTTCTCCAGGATGACGACGTTCTCGCGCCCGCGCGCCAGGAGCTCCCTCGCCAGCGTGAGCCCGACGATGCCGCCACCCACGATGAGGACGTCCGCCTGCCCTGTGTTCATCGCACCCCTCCGCGTCGGGCGCGGAGCTTAGTCCAACCCGGAGGGGAGAGCATGTCGTGGATGTCGCGGACGGAGCAGCGGGCTGCGGCGATCCGGTCGTCGACCTGGACGTGGGCTGGGGCCTGGACGAGCCGTCCACGCCCAGGTCCACGTCCAGGCTGGTGCGTACCAGTCGCCTGCTACTGCGACGAGGCGGTGAAATCGCCGCAGCTGGTGGTGATGGTGGCGGTGAACTGCTGCGTCCCACCGGGGGTCAGGCTGGGCGTCGGCGGGTTGACCACGATGGCCAGGATGCGATCCCTCACGGTGACGGTGGCCCGGGCCGTGACGGCAGAAGAGGCGTGGGCGGTCGCGACCACGTGGTAGGTCCCGGCGTTCGACGGCCCGGTGTAGAGGCCGGCGCTGCTGACGGTGCCGCCGGCCGCACCCTCCGCCACGCTCCAGACCACGGCCTTGTCGGTCCCTCCGCCGGTCACGGTGGCGCTGAACTGCTGCGTCTTGCAGGAGTCGACCGTCGCGGTGGTGGGCGAGATGGCGATGGCCAGCGGCGCGGTCACGGTCACGGTGGCGACGTCGGACCTCGAGGTGTCGGCCGAGCTGGTGGCGACCACGTGGCAGGTGCCGGCCGCCGCTGGAGCGGTATACACGCCGCCCGTCGAGACGCTGCCGCACCCGGAGGCCTCCTGCACCTTCCAGGTCACGGCCGAGCTGGAGAGGCCGGTGACGGTGGCGGTGAAGGTGACGGTGCCGCCCGCGGTCACGCTGGTGCTCTTGGGCGAGATCACGACCGAGACGGCCGGCGGCGCGTTGACGGTCACCGCCGCCACCCCGGAGATCTCGGGCTGCGCATGGCTCACGGCCCGGACGTGGTAGCTCCCCGCCGCAGCGGGAGCCGTGTACAGCCCGTTCTGGTCGATGGTGCCTCCGCCGGCCTCGTCGACCTTCCACGTCACCAGGAGGTCGGCGGTCCCGGTGACCGCCGCGGCGAACTGCGTGGCCTGCCCGGTGGCGAGCGTGGCCGAGTTGGGATCCACTGCGACCGTGACGGTCTGGGCGTTGGCGGTGCCGGTCGAGTCCACCTTGGCGGCGCAGGCGGTGAGTGAAGCAACGGCGCCGATCGCGATCACGACGGAGAGAGAGCGGGCGTGCATTTTCGGGAAGGCTCCTTCAGGGATTCCAGTGGCGGCGAGGGGACGCCCCTGAGCGCACCCCAGGAATCGGTGTCACTCGGTCACGGCACACGATGGCACACGCCCGCCCGCTCGCCAATCAGCCATGGGAGTGGGATCCTTAGTAGTTACGCCTGCTACAAGCCCCTATGAGCCCACGGCCCCCCGGACAGCTGCCGCCTGGCCGGCATATGACCCTATAGGGTGTCTAGGTGTGGTCTACTGCCCCTACCCACCACGTTGTCCCAGGTTCTGGCGTCGTGTGATCCCGCGCTACGCCGCCTCGGGCAAACCTCCTAGCTTCACTGGGAGGGGAGTCCGAGGACGTGTCGCTCGCCAGCACCCAGAAGCTGTTCGCGGTGATCGCCACCGTCGCGCTGGCCGCCTGCGCCGGCGGATCGGGCGGCGGCGCCGAGCAGACGCCCAGCTTTTCCGTCCAGGGCGTGAACGTGTTCGTGGAGACGAGCGCCGCGTTCGCCAAGGCGCCGGACTTCCCGTCGCGGCTCGAGAGCACCATCGACGCAGCCCTTCGCTACTGGGGCGGCTCCTGGAGCGCCCTCGACGGCATGAGCCTCACCTTGGTCGACGAGCCCACCGTCCCGTGCGAAGGCGTGGAGGCGCTCGGCTGCTTCGAGGGCGGCGCCATCCACCTCACGACGCGGGACCCCGGCCTGGGAACCTTCGCCTGCGTGGAGGAGACCGTGCTGGTGCACGAGATCGGCCACGCCGCCATCGGCGATCCCAACCACACCGACCCGCGCTGGATGGAGATGGACTCCCTGGCGACCGAGCTCGGAGGGCGGGAGGGCTACACCAGCCTGGGCGAAGTCCCCTGCACGACCTACGTGAGCGTGTGGCGCCACCCGCTTGGCTCGCCGTAGATTCCCACGGCCGCGCGAGTCCACCACACGTGATCGCCAACGATCCGCCGCCCCCCCCCTCGGCTTGACCCGGATGGACTTCCAGCGTCATATCGAGTCTCGGTCGGGAGGCGCCCGCGTGAAGGCCGATGACCATCGAAACGGGGACGTCCCCAGGGCCGCGCGCAGCGCGGGACGGGACGTCCTCGAGCTGTGGATCAACCTGGCCCGGCGCGACTGGGGATCCCTGGTGGTCATCCCGGCCGACCGCGGCGGGTCGACGGCCGACATCGCCAACACGCTGGCCGACATCGGCCAGCGCCTGAGCTACGGCCCGGTCACCGCCATCACGGTGAGCTCGCTCGAGTACGGGTCGGCGCTGGCGCTGGCGGACTTGCAGCAGCACGTGGACCGCGAGCGGCGCAACTGGGCCCGCCCCGCGCCGACGGTCACGGTGAGCCCCGACGGGATCCCCACCGATCCTGGCATGCCGCCCGTCTCGGCCGGGCCGACGTCCCCCCCCGGTCCAGCGACCAGTCCGCCGGCGGGACCTCCGTTCGGATCGCCGGACGGGCAGGCCGGGGCCGACCCGGGCAATCGCACCGAGGCGCTGGTGGTGGTCCCGCCCGCCCGCCTCATCATCTCGGTTCCGCCCGTGGTCACGGAGCCCCTGGGCCTGGCCGCTGCCGAGGAGGCGGACGCGGTGTTGCTGGCGGTCCGGATGAATCACTCGACCATGGGTGACGTGAAGCGGACCATCCAGCTGGTGGGCCGCCACCGCATCACCGGCTGCTTCCTGATGCGTTGATCCCCGCCCCCGCGCCCGCCCCGCGGGGCGAGCCGGCGTCACCTCAGCTTCGCGATCGCCACCGCCAGCGCCTTCGCGACCCGATCCTGAGCCGCCGGGTTGAGATGGCCGCCGTCGTCGGTGTTCTCACCGGCCAGGGCCAGGACGGGCTTCCCCTCGACCGGGTGCGTGGCCAGGCCGCCGCGCGGGTCCTCGGCCTCGAGCCGCGCCAGATCGAGGAGCTCCGCGCCGCGATGGCGCGCGCGCAGCAGGTCGTTGAACGCCTCGCGGCGGGCGTTCTCCAGCTCGCCGTAGGGCGCCTTCCCGAGCAAGCGCTTCAGCATCGCCCGGGTGCCGCCCTGGACGGTGGTGAGCGGAGTGGTCAGGTGCAGGAACGCCGTCCGCGGGAAGCGCCTCGCCAGCCGGTCGAAGGTGGCCTGGTAGGCGGCGAAGAGCCGGTCGACGTCGGTGGCCGGCCCGAAGTCGGCCCAGCACAGCTTGAAGATGGCGACGTCGGGGGGCGCGCTCTCGCTCGCGGCCATCAGCGCCTCGAAGGCGGCGAGCTTGCCGACGGGATCCCCGTTCTGCGCGAGGTACGCGTGCGCCAGCGTCCGCCGCTCCAGGGGCGCGCCGGCCCGGGCCTCGACGATGCGCAGCGGAGCGCCACGCGCCTGCGCCTGGCGGCGCAGGCCCTCCACGATCCCCGCCCCCACCGACTGGTGTCCGAAGAGGACGGTGCGGCTCCCCAGGAGCCCGAGCGCCGCGTCCAGCTCGGCGTCCGGGGTGGGCGAGCCCGCCAGCAGCGTGGCCTCGAATGCCATCAGGAGAACGGGTGCCATGGCGCCGAGTGTAGTCGCTGGTGCGCCGGAAGTGCAGCTGCGGCGGGCCCTCCCGCGAGAACGGGTGACGCACCCCACCGGGGCGCCCCACGATCAACGGATTCCGCGGTCATGCGCACTCCTGGTACATGGGAGCACACGTCCGCCGGGGACCGGGGGAAGAGACCACGACATGGGCACGGACATCATCCGCATCCGCGAGCAGCTCAAGACCTTCATCCGCGATTCCTTCTTCGCCGAGGGATTCGCGGACGAGGACTCGTTCCTCGGCACCGGGATCATCGATTCCCTGGGCGTGCTCCAGCTGGTCTCGTTCGTGGAGAGCAGGTTCGGCCTCAAGGTGAGCGACGCGGACCTCGTGCCGGAGAACTTCGACTCCGTCGCGCGGCTGGCGCAGTACGTCGAGAGCAAGAAGCGCGCGGCCTGAGGCGGTCGGATGTGCGGCATCGCGGGATTCTCCACGCCTCCGGGCGTGCCCCGGGACCGGCGCGAGGCGGTCTTCGGCGCCCGCCTGCGCGCCATGACGGCGGCCCTGCACCACCGCGGGCCGGACGCCCAGACCGGCCTGCTCCTCGACGGGATGGCGCTCGGGCACACCCGGCTGGCCATCCTCGACCTGGAGGGCGGCGCCCAGCCCATGCGCGATCCCGCCACCGGGATCACCGTCGTCTACAACGGCGAGATCTTCAACCACGTCGAGCTGCGCGAGGAGCTGCGCGAGTACCCGTTCCGGACGCGCTCCGACACGGAGGTGATCCTGGCCGCCTTCCGGCGCTGGGGCGTCGCCTGCCTGGATCGCTTCAACGGACAGTTTGCCTTCGCGCTGTGGGATCCACGCGACCGCTCGCTCTGGCTGGCCCGCGACCGCGTCGGCATCCTGCCCCTCCACACCGCCGTCTCGGGCGAGGTCCTGGCCTTCGGCTCCGAGGCCAAGGCGCTGGTGGCCGGTGGCTTCGCCGACGGGGCGCTGGACCCGCGCGGCCTGAAGCAGGCGGTGACGCTCTGGTCGCCGGTGGCGCCCCGCACCTGCCTGGCCGGGGTCTCCGCGCTGCCCGCCGCCCACTGGGCGCGCTGGTCGAACGGGCGGCTCGAGGTCCGGCGCTGGTGGGACCTCGATCTCTCCGGCCCTCCCCGCGACCTGCCCGAGGCCGAGGCCGTCGAGGAGGTGGGGGCCATCCTGGAGGACGCGGTCCGCCTGCGCCTGCGCGCCGACGTCCCCGTGGCCGCCTACCTCTCGGGCGGGATCGACTCCTCGGTCCTCTCGGCCATCGCCCAGCAGAAGCTGGGCGGCACCCTGCGCACCTTCTCGGTGGCCTTCGAGGACCCGGCCTTCGACGAGAGCGCCTACCAGCGCGAGGTGGCGAACCTGCTGCGGACCGATCACCGGACGGTGGTGGCCACCTCCGCCTCCATCGGCGAGGACCTTCCGGCCGTGGTCCGCCACGCGGAGCAGGTGCTGGTGCGCACCGCCCCCGGTCCGCTGCTCACGCTCTCCGGCCTGGTGCGCGAGAGCGGCGGCAAGGTGGTGCTCACCGGCGAGGGCTCGGACGAGATCTTCCTGGGCTACGACCTGTACGCCGAGACCCGGGTGCGGCAGTTCTGGGCCCGCCGGCCGGGCTCGGCGGTGCGCCCGCAGCTCTTCAAGCGGCTCTATCCGTACCTTCCGCTGGGGGGGCAGGGCGAGGCGGTCCTGAAGCACGTCTACGGCGTGGGGCTGGAGGCACCGGGCGCGCCGGGCTTCTCGCACCTGGTCCGCTGGACTGCATCGGCGCGGGCCCTGCGCCTGCTGGCTCCCGACTTCGCGGCGGCGGTGGCCGACGAGGATCCGGTCGCCACGGTGCTGGCCTCGCTCCCGCCCCGGGTGGCGGGGTGGTCGCCGCTGGCGCGGGCGCAGGCGCTGGAGATGCAGACGCTCCTGGCCGGCAACCTGCTCGCGCCCCAGGGCGACCGGATGCTGATGGGGCACTCGGTGGAGGGGCGCTTCCCGTTCCTCGACCACCGCCTCATCGAGCTGGCGGCGCGCCTGCCGGTCCGGTTCAAGCTCCGCGGCCTGGCCGGGAAGTGGGTCCTGAAGCGCTACGCCCGCGGCCGCGTCCCGGCCTCGGTGCTGGAGCGGCCCAAGTTCCCGTACCGGGCCCCGGCCACGCGGCGGCTGGTCGGCCCCGAGGCACCGGCCTGGTCGCGCGAGCTGCTGGCGCCCTCCGCGCTGCGCGCGGTGGGCGTGTTCGACCCGGACAAGGTGGGGCTGCTGGTGTCGAAGCTGGCGCGCCTCACCGGCGCGGCCAGCGAATCGGACGCCATGAGCATCACCGCCGTCGCCACCACCCAGCTGCTGGCCCGGGCCCTCGCCCCGGCCGCGCTGGCGCCGGCCGAGCAGCGGGCCGCGGTGGCGCTGGAGGCCGCTTGAGATCCCCCTTCCCCGCCGACTGGGTGGCCGCCCACGCCGGGGCGCACCCCGACGCGCCGGCGGTGGACAGCCCTCAGGTGAGGCTCTCCTACGCCGCGCTGGCCGGGCGCGTGCTCGACCTCTGCGGCGCCCTGGCCGAGGCCGGGGTGGCCCCCGGCGATCGGGTGCTGCTGGCGCTGCCCAGCGGCCCCGCCTCGGCGGTGGCCTCCCTGGCCATCCAGGCCGCGGGCGCCTGCGCCGTCGAGATCGACCGGGCCATGGGGAAGGCCGGTCTGGAGTACGTGGCCGACCAGGTCCGTCCGCG